>Ga0209415_10007242_pt1 | contig 19412 bp, 14 predicted proteins | sample PeaSoiSIISIP2007_FD_187696 | JGI IMG/M metagenome (GOLD analysis project Ga0209415, IMG submission 187696) | Peat soil microbial communities from Weissenstadt, Germany - SII-SIP-2007 (SPAdes) (version 2) | ecosystem: Environmental > Terrestrial > Soil > Wetlands > Peat | place: Germany... | reverse complement strand
GAAGAGAGATCTGAAGTCTCACCGAGCGGACATCTATGACTGCTAATGACCCGGACTTGTGTAAGTGTCACGGACAGACGCGCGCGCATGCGATCGACCTCGCGCCTTCTCACGGATTCTTCGCGGACGTGCGCGCTTGCACGGGTGCCCGCTCTGTGGTTCGATGCGCAGGCATGCACCCACCGCTCGTGAGCGTCGTCGTTGCCGTGAAGGACGGCGAGGCATACCTAGCCGCCGCGCTGCACAGCATCGTGGCGCAGCGCTACCGACCACTCGAAATCATCGTCATTGACGGGGCGTCGCGCGACCGCACGGTCGACATCGCCCGTTCGTTCGAGCTTGTGCGGGTGTTGGAACAACGTGGCAGCGGCATCGCCGATGCGTACAACACTGGCATCGCGAGTGCCCAGGGCGAGTTCATTGCGTTTCTGTCGAGCGACGATGTGTGGACGGTCGACAAGCTCGAGGTGCAGGTCGGCTATATGCTGGCGCATCCGCATCTGAAATACACGGCGGGTAAAGCTCGCTTTGTTCTGGAACCGGGCATGTGCGTGCCGCCTGGATTCCGACCAGAGCTACTGCACGGAGAGCACACGGCGTTGATCATGGAAACCCTGGTAGCACGCCGCTCGGTTTGGGCGGAGGTCGGGTGTTTCGATACCAGGCTTGGTCTCGCCGAGGATGTGGATTGGTTCAGCCGCGCGCGCCAACTCGGCCTTCCGATGGCGGTGCTACCACGGGTGTTGCTGCATAAGCGTATTCACGGTGCGAACGCCTCGTTGGACGTGACGACCAACAACCGGGAACTGCTGAGAGTCGTGAGAGGCTCGATTCGACGGAACCAGAAGGCCCGTGGGAGACCCTCCGGGGAGCGGATGCAGAGTCCCACTTGAAGGCTGAGCTCATGCGGATCGTGGCACTGCTCACCGTGCGCAACGAGGCCCTGGTGCTGGGCCGCTGTCTGCAACATCTAGCCGACCAGGGCGTAGAGACGTGCCTGATCGATCACGGTTCCGACGACGAGACCCTCCGTGTCGCGGAAAGATTCCTCGGGCGCGGTGTGTTCCGCATCGAGCGCCTGCCGTACGCCGGCATTTTCAGCCTAGAGGCGCAGCTGCGACAGAAGGAGCAGCTGGCTACCGAGATCGACGCCGACTGGTTCATGCATCTCGACGCGGACGAAATCCGCCAGGCACCGCCCCCGTATGCCACGCTGCACGACGCCATCCTTGCGGTCGACAGCGCGGGTTGGAACGCGATCGATTTCGACGAGTTCGTCTTCGTGCCCACCTCAGACGAGGAGGCGTTCGACGGCCGCGACTTCGTCGCCGAGATGCGCCGGTACTACTATTTCGAACCGACGTCCCCGGATCGCTTTCGCATCACCGCGTGGAAGAAGCAGCCCGAGGTCGACCTGCACACGCACGCAGGGCATCAGGTGATCTTCAGCGGTCGCCGGGTCTGTCCGGAGTCGTTCATCCTGCGTCACTACATCGCGCTCAGCCGGGCCCACGCGCGGCTGAAGTACGGCAACCGGCGATTCGCACCTGGGGAGCGGACACGCCAGTGGCACAGCGACCGTGTGCGACTCGACGTTGATCGGCTACGTTGGCCGGCCCGCGACTGCCTGAAACATCTGAGCGCTGCCGGTACGTTCGAAAAGTCCGAACCCTGGCGCCGCCACTTCTGGGAGGCAGATTACGCCGCCAGTCTGTCGGTCGGTTCAGCGCTGGCCCGCGGAACACGAACGGCTGGAGGCGGTCTGTCGGTGCTGCGGGCGTTCAAAGAGTCCCAAGGAGACCTTATTCCATCGATCGCGCCGGTCAGCACCCGGCCACGTCCCTTCTGGTCGGTGATGATCCCGGCCTTCAACCCGAGGCCGACGTACCTGCGCGAAACCCTTCGTGCGGTGCTCGAGCAGGACCCCGGGCCTTCGGTCATGCAGATCGAAGTCGTAGACGACGGTAGCGCCGACGACGTGTCGGCCATCGTGCTCGAGGTAGGGCGAGGGAGGGTCGATTTCACCGCTCAGCGGGCAAACCGCGGCATGGTGCAGAATTGGAATGCCTGTGTGGAGCGGGCGCGCGGCGAGTGGGTGCACATCCTTCATCAAGACGATCGCGTGCTGCCCGGCTTCTACGAGAAGCTGCGGCCTCCCTGCGAAAGCGTACCTGAACTGGTCGCCGCATTCTGCCGCGGCCACGGGATCGACGACGAGGGGCAGGTGGTGTGGGTGCAGGAGCCCGAGCGGCCCGAACCCGGCATACTGGTCGATTTCATCGCGCGCCTCGCGTCCGAGCAGCGCATCATCACACCGTCGATCGTTGTCTGCCGCCGCGCCTACGAGGAAATCGGCGGCTACCACCTCCAACTGCCCTACTGTGCCGACTGGGACTTCTGCAAGCGCCTCGCCGTTCTCGGGGCAATCTGGTACGAGCCAACAAGCCTCGCGTGCTGGCGCCAGCATTCCTTCTCCTCCTCGGCCAGAATCAGGGCCACCGGTGCCGACCTCGCAGACCGTCGCCGTTCCATCGAACTGTCTCGCCCATACCTGCCGGTCGCCCTTGAAGCCACGGTTACGCAGGCGGCGCTGCGGGGTGCGCTAATCTGGGCAGGGGACATTCTGCGTGACGCGCTCCTACGAGACGAGTTCTCAACGGCGCTCACGCAGGCCCACGAAATCGTGGACACGCTGCAAGGCCTCGCCGAGTCGACACATGGCAAACCCGCGTCGCTTCCGTCGCCGGCTGAGTATGCCCGGATGAGGGCGCAGGTCGACGAGCTGGAAGGGCAGGTTCGCGCGTGGATGCGGGCAGCGCAGCAGCTGGCGGGACGCCGCACCGCCGTGCGTTCGTCAATCAACCCATTACTGACGGAGTAACACATTGAACAGCACAACTGCCTATCGAATCAATGCCCCGCACATCGTCCATGAGATTTTCGACGATGGGGAAGCTGCGATCATCAACTTGAAGAGCGGCTCGTATTACAGTCTGGACCCCGTTGGCGCCGGCATCTGGGCCCTAATCGAAAAGAACTGGACGGTCGGCGAGATCGTCGAGCACCTCGTGCAGCGCTACGACGGCAGCCTCGTGCGGATCATCGACGACGTCAACACCCTGGTGGCCAGTCTGCAAACGGAGGAGCTCATCGTGCCCACCGTGGGCGGCGACGACGGATCGAGGCCGACTCGACTCGACACGATGCCGACAGCCAAGGTGCCGTATTCGCCCCCCGTCTTCGAGCGTTTCGAGGACATGAAGGAACTTCTGCTGCTCGATCCCATTCACGAGGTGGGCGATGCAGGCTGGCCGCATGCCAAAGCCGACAAGTCCTGAAGGCGTTCGGCAGGCCGACCGGCGCGCCCTGCTCCGCATTATGGAGGATGGGTTCGAAGAGGCGGCACTACTTGCTGGGGGCGTAATCGAGGAGCGGTTCCTGATCGGCGGGCAGGTCGTGCAACTGCGCTTCGCGGGCGACGCGCTCGTCCGGAGCCTCACGCGTGCTCTGGCGCACTTGCGCACGGATTCCACGGTCACGCCGGTCCTGACGCTGGACGTCTGGGACACCGGATCGACCGGGCGTCCCTTGCCCCTGCTGGCCGCCAGCCTCGTGCGGCTGCTCCGTCTCACGTGGCTGGAAGACCGCGGAGTCCGCGGCGAGATTCTCGGCTACAGCGATACGACGCTGCGCGCGTCGCTTGAGGGGTACGACACCGATCTGCTCAACGTGCTCGATCTCGAGCAGGGGCACGGTGTGCTGTGGATACCCGACGGGCGCACGTTGCCATGGTACGAATCGGGCGCGCCCTTGCGAACGCTGCTGTCGTGGTGGTTCGAGAGCCAGGGGCGGCACCTGCTGCACGGGGGCGCGGTCGGCATGCCCACGGGCGGCGTGCTGCTGGCCGGGCGCGGCGGCTCCGGCAAATCGACCGCCGCCCTGGCCTGCCTGGGCTCGGACCTGCGTTACGCGGGCGACGACTACAGCCTGGTGCACATTGCGGCCGGCCGCGAGCCGCGGCTCGGCAGCCTCTACAACACGGCGAAGATCAAGGGCATCGCCGACTTCGACCGCTTTCCGTGGATGGCCAGCCGGATTGTCAATCGGGAGCGGATCGAGACTGAGGGCGAGAAGCCGATGCTGTTCGTCCACGAGCACCAGCCGCAGGCGCTCATCGACGGATTCCCGTTGAAGATGATCGTGCTGCTGCGCTTTATCCCCGACCTCGACGCTCCCAAACTGGTGCCGGTCGCACCGACGAGCGCGCTGAAGGCGCTGGCCGAATCGACGATTCCGCAGCGAACCGGTTCGGGCAGCGTGACACTGCGAAGCCTATCGCTGCTCACGCGACAGGTACCGTGCTATCTCCTTGGTACCACGCGAGACCTCGGTAGCATTGCACCGACTCTTTCCGCGCTGCTGTCTCAGCATCTGGCGTGATGTCCTCGTTTCCGCTCGTGAGCATCGTTATGCCGGTGTACAACGCTGGACGTCACCTGGCGGAATCGATCGGCAGCGTGCTGGACCTCGGTCTTCCCCGGCTCGAACTGATCCTTGTTGACGATGGCTCGACGGATGGGGGCTTCGGGGTTGCCGCGGCGTTTGGCGATGCCGTTCGCGTCGTGACGCAGGCGCATGCCGGCCCCGCTGCCGCCCGCAATCGCGGCCTCGCTATCGCCCGGGGCGACATCATCGGCCTGCTCGACGCGGACGATCGCTGGACGCGTGCGGTTGCGACCGAGGTTCTGCCGCTCCTGCTCACCGACGAGAGCCTGGACATTGCGCAGGGGCGGATACAGGCGTTCCGTGAGGCTGCGGGCGACGTAGAGTGGCTCGGAGAGCCGTACGACTACCTCAATCTGGGCAGCGCCCTGTACCGGCGGCGGGTATTTGAATCGGTCGGGCCGTTCGACGAGGCGCTGCGGTTCAGCGAAGACTACGACTGGATGCTCCGTGCGTTCGATGCGCGCGTTCGCAAACGCCGCATCGCCGACACTGCACTGCTCTACAGGGTCCATGAGAGCAGCGCGACGCACGGTCGCTCGCTCCACGACGTCGGGATGGCGCGCGCCCACAAGAAGGCTGCGGAGCGGCGTCGGCGTCGTCCTCACCTGACGGGCCCGCCCGCTGGTTTTCCGTCGCTGGCCGAGTACATCGGTCGGGGAGCGACGGGGAACGTCCGGCAGTGTGTACCGACGAGCGGGGCGCCCGAGGAAGCGGCTGCCGCTGCTGGGGCGGGCAGCACCGACATCCTGCAGTGCACACGACGCGACGACCGCCCACTGGATCCTCCGGCCGACGCGATCCTCAGCTTCATGGTGGTCCGCAACGAAGCGAGCCGCCTGCCGTTCTACCTCGAGTATCACCGGAACCTGGGCGTTTCGCGCTTCTTTGTCGTTGACAACGGATCGTCGGATGGGTCCACCGAATGGCTGCTGCGCCAGCCGGACGTGCACGTCTGGCACACTGCCACCTCATTCGGCGCGGCCCGCTGTGGGACCGACTGGGTCGAGTCGCTCCTGCGCGCACATGGGCGCGGACATTGGTGCTTGGTGGTGGACGCCGACGAGTTGCTCGTGTATCCCGGCTCCGAAACTGGATCGCTGCCGGACTTCTGTGCGCGGCTGGACGAGGCAGGCTATCGGGCCGCCATGGCCATCATGATCGACATGTACTCGGATCGGCCGCTCCGCGACACGCGGTTGCGGGCCGGCCAGCCGTTCACGGAGGTTTGCCGGTACTTCGACCGTCGCGTCTTCCACGACACGGTCGGATGCTTTCTTCAGCACGACCAACATCCTAGCTTCTTTGGCGGCGTAAGGCGGCGGGTATTCGGCGGGAGCGAGCCTGGTCGTGATGAGCGATTCTTCTATTGCCTGAACAAGGTGCCGCTGCTCCGATACGACACCTCCATCGCGCTCTCCGACAACCTGCACTGGACCAGCTGTCGCGACGTGGCGGTGCAGGCGGCCTGTCTGCTGCACTTCAAGTTCTTCGCCGACTTTGCGGCTCGTGCCGCTCAGGAGGCGCAGCGCAAGGAGCACTGGGGTGGCGCCGTGCAGTACGCGCGCTACGCCGATGTCGTCGACCGGCAGACCGACTTGACGCTCTACGATCCGGATCTGTCGGTGGCCTACGAGGGCAGCAGCCAGCTCGTCGCCATGGGTCTGCTGCGGCCGCTGGCCGCCGAGCCGAAGAGCGATTTTCCTCCGGCGCAGGAATCGCCGGTGTCGACCGAACAGAGGCGAATGCTTCGCCAGGTACGCGGCCTGATCAAGGCGCGCAAGTCACTGGAACGCAATGCGCACGCCGACGCAATGGCGCTGCTCAAGCAGGGGCTCTGGTCCGAGGCCGTCACCGCTTTCCAGGCGGCGATCGCCGAGTCGCCGGAGTTCTCCTGGTCGCACCACTACCTCGGCGACGCGCTGGGGATGCTGCAGCGCTGGCAGGAGGCGGTCGCGGCGTACCAGCGCGCGATCGAGCTGAACCCGCACTTCGCGCCCTCGTATTTCAATCTCGGCGAGGTTCGATCGCGTCTTGAGCAGTGGCTCGAGGCGGCGGACTGCTATCGGCATGCTATCGATCTCCAGCCCGATCTTCCTACCGCGGCCCGCGGCCTGGCGCGGGCGCTGGCCCGCCAGGCGCGCCAGCTGGAACGCGATGCCCAGCAGTGGTATCGGCGCGCTCACGCGCTCGACCCGGCGGATATGGCGATCTACTCGGAAGCCGTCGACCTCCGGCCTCTCGACGCAGACCTGTGTCTGCAGTTCGCCGATGCCCTCGCGGCTCGCAACGAACGCACGAAGGCGATCTTCTTCTTCCAGCTTGCGCTGCAGGTGCGGCCCGACGATGCCGCGGCGCATGCGCGGCTAGCGGCAGTCCTTCGCCAGGATGGCGATCTGGCTGGTGCCATTGCCTGCTGCCGGCAGGCTGTGCTGCGCGACGCGAACCGTGCGGAATACCACCTTCAGCTGGCGGCGATCCTGGCGGAGCAGGGCGATCTCGAGGCCGCCATCACCGCCTGTCAACGCGCGGTGGCGCTGCAACCCGGCCAGCCAGGCTGGTTGAAGGAACTGGGCGATCTGATGGCCCGAGCCGGACGGGTGGACGAAGCTGGGGCGGCCTACGCCGAAGCCGTGTCGCACGGCTATCGGCCGTACTGAGTCTTTACGATGCCGGTTGCTCCGTTGCCTCAGCCTGACGAAGGGCGTGATGAGAGCCGCGCCGAGTCCAAGCCAGTCGTGTGCATCAGGCCGACGAAGCAGTGGCACGACGTGGACCCGGTCGAGCTGTGGCGCTACCGCGACCTGCTCATGCTGCTGGCCCAGCGCGACGTCACCGTGCGCTACAAGCAGACGCTGCTCGGCGTGTCCTGGGCGTTGCTGCAGCCGCTCGGACCGATGCTGGTGTTCACGCTGGTCTTCACGCGCTTTATCAAGATACCGGGCGGCGAGCATCCATACGCGCTGTTCGTGCTGTCGGGGCTGGTGCCGTGGACCTACTTTTCGGTGGGCGTGAATAGTGCCAGCCTGAGTCTTGTCAGCCAGGCCAACCTGATCTCGAAGGTGTACTTCCCGCGCCTCGTGCTGCCCAGCGCGGCGGTGCTGGCGCGGCTGCCCGACTTGCTGGTCGGCTGCGCCCTGTTGCTGGTGCTGATGGGCACCTACGGCGTGCGCTTCTCGAGCGGCCTGCTGTGCCTGCCAGCGATCACGGTGCTGCTGGCCGTGCTGACGTTCGCCGGCGGTCTCAACCTCGCCGCCTTCAACACTATTTACCGCGACGCGCACCAGGCGCTGCCGCTGGCGCTGCAGCTGTGGATGTTCCTCACGCCGGTCGTATATGCGCGCGCCGTCGTGCCGTCCGGGTGGCGCTGGCTGCTGGTGATGAACCCAGTCACTGGCGTGATTGAGAGCTTCCGCGCCGTGCTCATGTCGGAGCCCATCCCCTGGTCGCACCTGGGGTTATCGGCTCTCTTCTCCCTGGTGCTGCTGAGCACCGGCCTAGTGCTCTTCGTGCGCATGGAGAAGCACCTGGCGGACTACCTGTAGGCAGCTGCCCATGCGCACCATGATCCACGTGGAGGGCGTGAGCAAGCAGTACGGTATGGGCGTAGGCGCACCGCGCTACCTCACCTTACGCGACTCGATCGGCACGCGCATCGGCAAGCTTGCGGCGCGTGCGCGTCAGGGCGGACGGCAGGCGAGGCAGGGGGGAGGTTGCGAGGAGCGTTTCTACGCGCTGCGGAACGTGAGCTTCACTGTGGCGCCGGGCGAAATCGTGGCGCTCATCGGCCGCAACGGGGCCGGGAAGTCGACGCTGCTTCGGATCCTGTCCCGGATCACGTGGCCCACCGAAGGCCACATCGCCCTGTACGCGCAGGCCGGCAGCCTGCTCGAAATCGGCGCCGGCTTCCACGCCGAACTCACCGGGCGCGAAAACGTGTTTTTGAGTGCTTCCGTGCTGGGGATGTCGCGTGCCGATACACGCCGGCGGTTCGACGACATCGTCGCCTTCGCCGGCATCGAGAAGTTCATTGACATGCCGGTGAAGTTCTATTCGAACGGTATGTACCTCAGGCTGGCCTTTTCGATCGCATCGAGCCTGCAGCCCGACATTCTCTTCATCGACGAGGCGCTGGGCGTTGGCGATGCCGAATTCCAGCGGCGTTGCTACGAGCGCACCCGCCAGATCGGGCAGAGCGGCCGGACCGTGGTGTTTGTGACTCACAGCACGCAGCTCGTGCCACAGCTGAGCGCTCGCGCCCTGTGGCTGGAAGCCGGCGAACTCCGGTTCGACGGCGACGCCCGCCGTGCCGTGGCCGAGTACCTGGGCAACGATCGCGGCGTCGGCCCGCGGCGCGCGTGGGACGACATCGACCGCGCGCCCGGAGACGACTGCGTGCGGCTGCGCAGTGTCCGCGTTACCACCGAAACCGGCGATGATCTTGGCGCGTGCGATGTGAGCCGCCCCTTCGGCGTCGAAATCGTGTTCGACGTCTTGGTGAACGGTCACGTGATCGTTCCCCGGCTTGAGTTCTGCAATGGGGAAGGCGCGTGCCTGTTCTGGGCGTTCGAGGGTGACTCGCCGTGGCAGGGCCAGCCCCGGCCTGCTGGGCGGTATCGGAGCACCGCCTGGCTTCCCGCTCATCTTTTCGGGGACGGCGCCCTGTGGGTCGGCGTGGCGATCCAGTCGTTCAAGCCCTGGCTGAAACACGTCGACGAGTCGAACGCAATCACCGTGCAGGTGACAGACTCGGAGCCTGGGAGCGGAGTGCGAACGGCACGCGGTGATTATCCCGGTCACATCCCCGGGTTCGTCCGGCCTCTCCTGCGTTGGACCACGGAGTCACGGTGATGGCGGTCGCGTCGCACGCGATGTGCACCATCACCACCAACTCGTACCAGCGCCAGGCCACCTGCCTGCTCGATTCGTATCGGAGCCATCACCCCGAGGGGCACTGTTTCGTCCTGCACGTGGACGCCTCACGGCGGCCGGAACCCCTCTTCACACGACCGGGGATCGTTCAGCTGACGCTGGCCAACCTGCGCGTCCCCGGCCTGGCCGCCATGCGGGCACGCTATTCGGTGTTCGAATTGTGCAACGCGCTCAAGCCGTTCCTGCTGCGCCACATCCTTGAGACGACGGCGATCGAGCGCCTGTGCTATTGCGACAGTGATCTGTTCTTCTTCGATTCGCTGCGTACCACTGTTCTCGATGAACTCGAGTCGGCGTGTATCCTGCTCACCCCGCACCTGGTAAACCTCCCGTCCGCGGACCCGGCGCTCATCTGGCGCGACCTCGCCGTGCTGCAGCATGGCACCTACAACGGCGGATTCATCGCCGTCCGACGCAGCCCGCGTGTTGAGCGTTTCCTCGACTGGTGGAGCGATCGCACCGGCCGTCTGGGCCAGAAGAAACTGGACGAAGGTCTCAACTGCGACCAGCGCTGGCTCGACCTAGTGCCCGGTTTCGACCTCGACTGCCGCATCAGCCGTCACCCGGGGCTGAACGCCGCGTACTGGAACCTGCACGAACGCACCTTCACCGCCGAGGGCAAACGCTTCCTCGTGAACGGCGAGCCGCTCGTCTTCTTCCATTTCAGCGGGTACTCGCCGGATCGGCCCGACGCCATCACCCGCCACTTCACGGAGTTCGATTTCGGCCAGCGCCCCGATCTGCGCCCAGTCTTCGAGGTCTACCGGCAGTCGCTGATCAGTTGCGCAGCATCTGCACCGGCGTCTCGTACAGCTGCGCCGGTGAGCGCAGATTCGAAGACGCCGTCGCCAGAGTCGTGGCCGGTGACGGTGGTCATTCCCGCACGCGACGCGGCCCGTCACCTGGCGGCTGCCATCGAGAGCGTTCTGGCGCAAACCCTGGCCAGCACCGAGGTCATCGTCGTCGACGATGGGTCGAGTGATGATACCGTCAGCATCGCTGAACGGTTCGTCGGCTTGTACGGCGACCGCGTCCGGCTGCGTCGCCAGGCGCACGGCGGAGTTGGCGCGGCGCGCAACCTCGGTGTAGAGGCCGCGCGTGGCCGATACATCGCGTTCCTGGATGCCGACGACTGGTACGTGCACCCGGCCAAATTGGCGAAGCAGGCAGCGATTCTCGACGATCGTCCCAACGTCGGCCTCGTACACAGCGGCTGGCAGGTCGTCGATGCCGAAGGAGCCGTTCTTGCCGAGCGCCGCCCGTGGCTTCAGGTGCCTGTGCTCGATCTCGAGGGATGGTTGCTCTGGCAGCCGGCGTTGCCGAGCGCGATGATGATGCGGCGCGAGGCACTGAGCGCGATCGGTGGATTCGATTCGAGCTTGCGACACCTCGAGGACCTCGACGTGGCGCTGCGCCTGACGCTCGCCGGATATGCCACGGCGTGGCTGGATGAGGTGACCGTGGCGTATCGACAGCACGATGGTAACGCCAACCTCCGACTGGGCGACACGGAGACCGACATGCAGGCGGTGCTGGATCGTTTCTTCGCACGGCCCGAGCTGCCCGCATCGATCCGCGCCCTCGGTGCACGCGCGCGGTGTGGCGCGCTGCGATGGTTGGCGCTGCAGTATTGCCGGGCGGGCGCGTTCGCCGAAGCGATTCGTGTGTTGCGGTCGGCGTTGCCGCTGCGCGACGAGTCCTCGCCGATGGCTGCACTGCTCGCGTGGCTTGCCGGTTTCGAACGTGCGCTGAAGGAGCAGTGGGGCGAGCGTTTCGACGCGTTCGCCCTGACGAATCGTGTGGAGTGGCAGGAGTTGCTGCGCCCGCACCTGGTCGGGCTCTCGGCGGGTCAGGCCGCGACGCCTGCGACGCGTCGTGGGTTTGGAACGGAATGGTCGACGTCGAAGCAGTGCCAGCAGACGGCGGCATTTGTAGCGTTTGCCGCGGATGCGGCGCTCGCGGCACCGAAGCTGGATCTGTCCGGCGCCCTCGCGCTTGAGTACGGGCGGCACCGCTCGGGCTGGGCCTTCGCCCTGCGCAGCCTGATGCCGCTGCACCGCGACGGTGGCGTGTGGGTCGATGCGTTTCCGGAGCACACGTTCGACAGCGCCGCCGCGCGGCCGTTAAGGGCGCACACGCGACCCTGGCTCGGCTTCCTGCACAACCCACCGAACATGCCGGACTGGTTCGTCTTCAGCCAGTCGCCTCAGAGCCTGCTCGCCAGCGACGCGTTCCAGGCGAGCCTGCCGCACTGCCTCGGATTGTTCTGCCTCTCCGAATACCACGCACGCTGGTGGCGGGATCGTGTCGACGTGCCGATCGCCGTGGTGCGACATCCTACGGCCGAGCCGAACGTGGTGTTCTCCAGCCAGCGATTCGCTGCCAACGCGCACAAACGTGTGGTGCAGGTGGGGGCCTGGCTGCGGAAGCTAAATTCCATCTATTACCTGCCCGTGCGCCGACTGCGGCGTGCGATCGCTCACCAGCACCGGCCGTACATCACCGACTTGGTGACGGCGGAGCGGCGCGCCTACTCGCTGCAGCCGGACGAGTCGGGCGTCGAGACCCTGCCGTTCCTGAGCGACGACGAGTACGACGATCTGCTGGCGGCCAATCTGGTTTTCATGGAGCTGTACGACAGCAGCGCCAACAACGCGATTGTGGAGTGCCTGGCGCGGGCCACGCCCGTGCTGGTGAACCCGCTGCCCGCAGTCGTGGAATACCTGGGGCCGGATTACCCGTTCTACTTCAGCAGTCGGGGCCAGGCGGCCCGCAAGGCGGAGGATATGGCGCTGATCGACGCCGCGCACCGCTACCTGGCGGCGCATCCACTTAGGGCGGCGCTGACCGCGGACGCCTTTGCGCGGGCCGTGGCCGCATCGCCTGTGTACCAGCGACTCGATGTCTAGCGTTGTCACTGCCGGGAGGTCGCCGGAAAAGGCGCAGACCCGACACGGGACCTCGTTCGCGGCGCAGCTGGCGCGGCGGCTGCTGCGGACGACCGCATCGGGCGAGTTCATTCCGGAGATCGATGGTCTTCGATGCATCGCGCTCGCGGCGGTGGTCCTTCACCACATCACGGCGTCGTACCTGCGGACGACCAGACGGTTTGGCGTGCTCGATCTGCCGGCGCAGTGGTGGGACGTCTTTCCGAAATCGCGGGTGATCGCCATTGGGTATGCTGGACATTTTGGCGTGCCTCTGTTCTTCGTGATCAGCGGGTTCATCCTGGTGCTGCCATTCGTGCGCAGCTACCGGCAGGGTACGACCAAGCCGCACCTCGGTTCCTATTACCTGCGGCGGTTGGTGCGGCTCGAAGCGCCGTATGTCGTCAACGTCACGATCGCGTTCCTGCTGATCGTCCTTACCAATGTCGGCTGGCGGACGTTCATTCCGCACTTTGCGGCGACCCTGGTGTACCTCCACGGGCCTATCTTCGGGCAGGCAAGCTGGGTGAACGGTGTGGCGTGGTCGCTCGAGGTAGAGGTGCAGTTCTACATCGTGATGCCGGTGCTGGCGATGGTCTTCGCGGTGCGTTCGCGGGCTGCACGGCGAATCCTGTTGGTGGCAGCCATCTTGGTGCTCGCGTACTTGGTGCAGCAGCTCATTCATGGCGATCTGAACCCGCGCCTGCAACTGAGCCTGCTCAATTACCTGCACTTCTTCATGGCGGGCTTTCTGCTGGCCGATCTCTACGATGCGCACGCGGCGCGAGGCTTCCGGCGCGGGTGGTTCGGCGACGCGTTGGCCGTACTCGCCGGTGCTTCCATCTACCTGATTCTAACCAGACGGTACGATCTCTACTACCTCACGCCGGTGCTGATCGTCGTTTTGTATGTGGGACTCTTCCTGGGCCGGGTGGGCCATGCCTGCATCACTCAACCCTGGGCGGTGGCGATTGGCGGGATGTGCTACACGGTGTATCTCTACCATTTCATGATCATCGACCTGCTGGCGCGCTGGACGATGTCACTCGCCAGCCCGGCGCACGCGCTCGTCGGCGATTTCATTCTGCAGTGCGTGCTGCTGGTGCCACCCATCGTCCTCGTCTCGATGGTTCTGTATCTGCTGGTCGAGCAGCCGTTCATGAATCTGAGTCGCGCAGTAAGCCGCCGCTTCCGGTCCCGGCTCACCACGCCATCGCCGGTCGGCGGTATTGGTGTTCGGCTGTCACACCCGCCGGTGACTGATCGCCTGAGGCTGCCGGAATGAGTGCGGGTATCGCCCTGTCCACTGGTTGGCGACCCGTGCTTGCCGCCGTTCTTTGTTCCGCGCCGTTCATCGTCCTCGCGGCATGGAACATCTGGACGCCGTATTCCTTTTGGTACGACGAGCTCTATTCGGTGCTCACTTGCGGCGGAACCTGGCGGCACCTGGCCGTTGAGCTCTACAGCGACGTCACGAATCCGCCACTCTACCACGTCATCCTGAAACTCTGGTTGACCCTGTTCGGAAGCGGGGAAGTGCAGTCACGAATGCTCAGTCTCATATGTGCCGTGGCGGCGTTTGGCCTCCTGTGCGCGGCGGTGCGGCGCAGGCGGTCGGCCTTCGTTGTGGCGGCGACACTGTTTTTCTCCAGTTCGTGGCTTTTTCCCTATTACGCGCAGGAGGCGCGAAGCTACGCGCTGTTGCTGCTGTTGGCAACCGCCGCCACCGTAATGGACACGCGTCGAGCGCAGGCGCGCAATGTGGACGATACCTGGTTGTGGCGCGTCGTGCTCGTCTGCCTCGCCCTAGTGCACTATTTCGGCCTCCTCTATGCATGCATACTGCTGCTCGGGGATGCCCGCCGTGCGAGACTGCATGGACGCTCGGCGTCTCCGGCTACGCTTGCCGTGCTCGGAGTGATGGTGGCGTGGCCGCTCTGGCAGCTCCTCCGCGGCGGACTTGGACCCGTTCTAGGAGGGCACTTCTGGATTCAAGTGCGCGGCATCCTTGACACCGGTGGCGTCATTGTTCAATCGCTCGGCGTGCCGAGTCTGGTGGTGGCAGATGCGTTCGGGCTGTCAGGCGGGAGTGCGTCGGTTTTCTGGCCGGTGGCGCTTGTCGCCGGTGCCGTGTGGGCTGTGTGGCACGCCAGGGGCTCATCGCGTTCGGAGATGCAATCGTTGCTGGCGCGCGTGACGGCCGTTTCCGGCGCAACAGCGCTGATTGACCTCCACACCCCGGTGTCCACGCCGCGCAACTACATCGTGCTCCTTCCCGGGGTGGCCTTGCTGTTCGGTCATACGGTTGAAGTGCTGTGGAGCGCATGTGCGTCGCGGTGGCAGCGGGCGGCGCTGGCCCTGGTTCTGGCTGCGTACAGCTACGAATCCGGCGTGCACGCGTATGGTCTGATGGAGGAACGATGGGCGCCCCGTCAGAACTGGAAGGCTCTGGCACAGAGCCTGGAGTCGGCCGGCGCCAGCCGGCCGCACTGCTGGATTACAGCGCCGGCGAATACGCACCAGTACTATTTCAAGACCCGCGCCGGAGACGGAGCCGAACTGACCAGGCTGACCGTTTCCGAACTGCTGCAGCGCCAGAACACCGACAGCTTCCCAATTGTTGCCGCGCAGATCATGCGGCCGGATCTGGATCGGTTGCGCGAGCACTACGCGGACCGCGTCTGCTTGGAACCGCCCCAGTCCTGGCGAGGCATGGTCGTGCTCCTGGCCCCGGCCCAGCGTGCTCCGGAAGGGCTGCTGCCATGCCAGTGATCCCGGCAGACGCGGCGGGAGTCGGGACATGAGAATTCAGCACGTGTACATCAGTAGCTGGCGCGGCGACGTCCGCTTCACACGCTGTGCGGTCGCCAGCATTCGTTACTGGTATCCCGATATCCCGATCTCGCTCATCAAGGACACGGGCGGTGGCGGCGACTACGACACCGGCGCTATCGAATCACACTGGCGCGTTGGCATCTACCCCTCGCCGCGCACACGCTTCGGCTTTGCAGGCAAGCTCGAACCGCTGTTCGGTCCTGCGGCCGAACGCGTCCTGGTCGTCGACAGCGACGTCGTGTTCCTGGGCCCCGTGCTCCATGTGCTTAGTGCGTTTTCCGAGGATTTCGTCGTGAACGGCTGGAACGGGCGCGAGGACCTGTCCGGGTACTTCTACGACGTCGAGCGCTTGCGCGAGCTGGCACCAGGGTTCCGCGGCGACGAGCGGGCGTTCAATGTCGGGCAGCTCGTCGCGACGTCCGGCGTGCTGCAGCGCGACGATTTCAATGGCGTGGTCGAATTCAGCGAACCGCCGCGTCTGTTCCGCCCGGACATTTTCCGGAACGTCGACCAGGGACCGCTCAATTACGTGGTGTTGGGGAAGCACGCGCGGCGCGAGCTGACGGTGCGCTGGCATAACTACATGTGGTGGGCGGGAGACCCCGGCCTCGAGATCGACATGAGGCGACTACAAGGCGACGCCGACGGCGGTTACCCGATGCTGCTGCACTGGGCCGGTTTCACGACGCGGCAATGGCGCCGGCTGCCGCACGTTGGCGTACTGGACTGGTACGAGCGACTGTTCTACAGTCGCATCCCTCACGGCGGCCGCAGGCGACTGCAGGCACTGGCGGGCGAGCGAGCGTCTGCGATGCTCGGTGGTGCGCGCCGGCTGAACGACGCTACGGTGAAAAGGCTGGTGGGGTGCACCGGAGCGGCGCGCCAGCGCGCCGGCCGGCTGGCGCGGCGCATCCGCGGCGCAGCGGGCGCGAGCCGTCTTGGTGCCTGAAGGGCCTCTGGTGAGAACCGACCACCGTCCATCTCGGGCTGTCAGCAGGACGTGGAAGCCGTGGACCGAGCAGGTCTGACCCGTGCGCACGAGCTGCTGCTACAGGCGGTGCTGCCACAGCGGGAGCGCGCCATAGCGGCGTATGCAGAATGGCAGGCCCTCGTCGCATTTGACGACCTCGACGCGGAGGCGTATCGGCTTGTACCGTGGCTGTACTGCAACGTGCAGGCGTCTGGCGTGACCGACGCGCTGACCGCGCGGCTGCGGGGGGTCTTCCGTCGCACCTGGTACAGCAACCAGCTCGTCCTGCACAGCCTCGCTGAAACGGTGGCCGCGCTGCACGGCGTGGGCGTCGAGACACGCGTGGTCGGAGGCGGGCTGTTGATCCTGTCCTATCGCGATACGCCGGGACTGTACCCGCTGGACGCAATCGACGTGCTGATGCGGCCCGGGGATCACGAAGCCGCCTTCGGCGTCGTGCGCGGCGTCGGATGGACGCCGATCAAGGAGACGCAGGACGGATGGATCCTGCAGCGCGGCGCGGGGTACCTGGCGCTGCATCGCGACATCGTGCACGGACTGACATCCGAAGCAGGAGGCGAGGCGAATAGCTGGATCTGGCGGCGCCCGCGGGCGATGCGTGTGGACGGACAGGGGATCGCGCTGGTCAATCCGGAGGCGCACCTGCTCTTCATTGCCGACTACGGCGTGAAGGGTGGAGCGCTGTCACCGCTGCGCTGGCTCGCCGAGATTGCCGCCCTGCTGACGAGCGGTACGTCGATCGACTGGAATGACGTGCTCGAACAGGCGCGTCTGCGGCACGCCGAGCCTCCCCTTGCCGCGGCGCTGCAGGCGGTCGGCGCGATCGTTCCTGGCGCGCTCCCCCAGGGCATAGTCGACGCGTTGTTAACGCCTGCTTCCGCCTTCCACCGCACGCCCGGGGTCCAGTCGAATGCGCGGGCGCAATCGCTCTTCAAGGCGGTGGCCCAGTCCTGCGGCAGCCTGTGGCGGAGTCATGAGCGGGCGGCGAAACTCGATGCATGCGCGCCGACGCTCCGCGGGTTCGCGCGCTACCTGGCCGCGCACTGGCAGCTCTCGTCGGCATGGTCGTTGCCGCAGGCGATCGGTCAGCGCGTACTCCGCCTCGCGCGCCGACAGGGGAAAGGGCCGAACGACGACGCCGCGCGCCCGTGACGACCCAGTGCGCCGCCCCGTGGTTCATGATAGACCCCGGCGCACGTCTACGCTGCTGGCACCGCGGGTTCATCCGCTTGGCCGCACCGGTCCCGAGATGTCGTATGCCTCTACCCCACCGACGCTGTACACGCGGCTGTCCACCGTTATTTCTCGTCCCAAAATGCGCTCGACGCGGGCGCGATACGGGGCATCGCCCGCTTGCGTGATCAGCAGCGAGGGCCTGCGGTCGCGGACGAAGCTTTGCAGCATGGCGTCGTCAACCCAGACCGACACGATGAAGCAGCGGTCGTTCAACTGCGGCAGGTAGAGTGGCAAATATGTCGATTGCCACTCCATCCTCGTCATCAAGACGGCATCGTTCCGGTATCGTGTGCGCGCCAGCCAACGCGCCACCTCGATGATATCCGTGGGCTGAGTGCGAGTCACCCAGATCGGAGGATCGTGTTTGGAATACGCCCCGATCACGGAGGCCAGACTGAGCAGCGCTCCGATGGCGATGCCATAACGATAGCCCCCGCAGTAACGAAGGTATATCGCGGCCGCGTAGGGCAACACGAGCACATACCCAACCAGAAGGTATCGGTCGTACAGTGCAGGCCCGCGGGATCGTGCGCCGCCCACGCTCAACATCCATACGGCAAGGACGAGTATAGCGTACCCCGCTCGTTCCGCGCTGATGGTCCGGCGCATGGCCCGAGTGAGCTCACCCATCAGTCCTCCCAGGGCGGCCAGCGACAACGGCCATCCGAGGTGATGCGCGGACTGTCGCGCCAGGTTGGCCAATGCAGACGATGCAGGCACCGTACCGCCGCCTTCCAGAGGCTGCACGCCCTGGAGAAACCCGTACAGCGGATTGTGGAAGGCCAGGTAGTTTCCGGCCGACCATGCCGCCGGGAACGCAAGCAGAAGCGCAGCGGCGAGCATGACGACGGCCGGAGAGCGGAGGCGCACGGACAGGTACGCCACCAGGAGCGGGACGAGTGGCCACACCTCGTAGCGGATCGTTTCGGCGAGGGTGAAACAGACCAGGAACAGAGCGAAAGCAACACGACCGACATCCGTGCCTGCGGTCATCCACGCGAGGGCCGTCAAGCCGGCGACCGTGAAAAAGAGACAGCTGGGTTCGGTGAGCGAACTCACGCTCAATCCGACGTGCAGCGGGAACACGACAAGTGTTGCCGCACTGAGGAAGGCAACCCCTGGGCCAAACAGACGCCGCGCCAGCGCGTACAACACGGGAACCGTGAACGTGCCGAAGCCCAGATTCAGGAGCCGCGGTGCAAGCAGTGGTCCGTCCACCAGCCACGTCGCAATACCAGCCCAGTATGTGAAACCCGGCAGCCACACACCACACGTCGCCAGGAAGGGCCGCTTCGACCATCCGTAGGCCTGCGCCGCGTGGGTTGGACCGTCCCCCGGTATGTCAACCGTGAGCCACATCGTGATCGCGCGAATTGCCAGCGCGGCGCCACACAACCCCACCACCACCCCCACCTCGGCGTGGCGGGCCGCTCCCATCAGTCGCAAGACGGGCGCGCGACCTGCTACTGCGGGAGCCCGAGGCGCCGCCGGGCGCGACGCCTCAGGCTGGACAGGCGCCGTCTTCATTTGGACGCCCTGTTGTCCGAAGGAGTCGCAGCCGCCTGGGCGCTGAGAATCGCTTTCAGCCGTTCCGCCAGGACGTTCGTCACGAATGCGTCGGCCCGCGCGTCGGGATGACCATCTTCCGGAACGCCTGCAACGCGCGACGCAGCGAAATGTGCAAGGGTTTGCGGCCAGACGAGCGCCGCGGCCGCAAACAAGATCGCCGCAACGATGACCGCGGGCAGGGAGGTCGCGCGCGCGGTGCGCTCCGACGCAAGCAGGGCAGAATTCGCACGACTCATCGGAACGGGCGCCCCCAATCACCTTGACTGTCGTGCGTGGTCATGCCGCATACGGCCCCAAGACGCGGGCCATCCTGTTCCAGCGATTCGCGCCGTGTCAACCGCCAGCTAGGCCCAAAACAAGCGCTTGGGGATAAGCTTCATGCCGCCGAACCGAAAATTCGAGTGTGGCGAGGCTCGAAG
>Ga0209415_10007241_pt1 | contig 19412 bp, 19 predicted proteins | sample PeaSoiSIISIP2007_FD_187696 | JGI IMG/M metagenome (GOLD analysis project Ga0209415, IMG submission 187696) | Peat soil microbial communities from Weissenstadt, Germany - SII-SIP-2007 (SPAdes) (version 2) | ecosystem: Environmental > Terrestrial > Soil > Wetlands > Peat | place: Germany... | reverse complement strand
TTCAGCACCTCGAGCAGCACCGGATGGGTGCCGACCAGCGGGGCCACGAACGGCAGCAGGGCCCAGTAGTAGATGCCGCTGAGCACGATGCCGGCCCAGCACAAGATGTCGACCCGGCGCGGCCGCCCGACCCACGGTATCCGCGGGTCATCCCAGGTCCCGCGCGGTTCTCCCGCGGCCTGCTCCGTCGGCTCCGGGGTTGGCGCCCGCGGATCGGCCCCCTGGGCTTCCCGGGTCTGCGCCTCCTCGTCCACCAGGTCACGGTATACGGAAACGCGGGTAATTCCATCTTTGACCTAACGGGCCGGGGTGCCAGCCCCCACAAACGCCTCCCCCCGACCCGGACTGGGCCGGCCGTGCGCCATGATGCTGCTCGTGACCGACGATCCTTACGCCGCCGCGGCGGCCAGCGCCGCCCGGCTCACCTCCCTGGCCGGCCGGCCCGATGTCGCGGTGGTCCTCGGCTCAGGCTGGGCCCCCGCCGCCGACGCGATCGGCGCCGTCGAGGCTTCTGGGGTCGAGGTCCCGCTGACCGAGCTCGGCGGGTTTCCCGAGCCCACCGTGGCCGGGCACGTGCCCACGGTGCGTTCGGTCAGGGCCGGGCAGCGGCGGGTGCTGGTGTTCCTCGGCCGGGTCCACCTGTACGAGGGGCTGCCGCCGGCCACCGTGGTCCACGGGGTGCGCACGGCGGTGGCGGCGGGTGCCCGGGTGGTGGTGCTGACCAACGCCGCGGGCGGCATCCGGCCCGGGCTCGCCGTCGGGCAGCCCGTCCTGATCAGCGACCACCTCAACCTGACCGGCAAGTCGCCGCTGAGCGGGCCCGCGCCGTCGGTCGGCCCGCGGTTCACCGACCTGACCGACCTGTACTCGCCGCGGCTGCGCGCGCTGGCCCGCGAGGCCGACCCGACCCTGGCCGAGGGTGTGTACGCGATGCTGCCCGGCCCGCACTACGAGACCCCCGCCGAGATCACCATGCTCGGCCGGCTCGGCGCCGACCTGGTCGGGATGTCGACCGTCCTGGAGGCGATCGCCGCCCGCCAGCTCGGAGCCGAGGTGCTCGGCATCTCGCTGGTCACGAACCTGGCCGCGGGCCTGGCCGGGCACGGCCTGAGCCACGCCGAGGTGGTCGAGGCCGGCCGCGGCGCGGCCAGCCGGATGGGCACCCTGCTGTCCGGGATCCTGCCCCTCGTCTAGCTGATCTCAGGCCGGCACGTGGTCGGCGAGCAGCGCGTGGTGGTCGGCGTCGTCCAGCGGATCGGCATGCACCACGGCGGCGGCCAGATGGGGTATGGCGTGGATCAGCCGGTGCTCGGCGCTGACCGCGACCGCGTGCGCCTCGATCACCGAACTGTGCGGATCGACCAGGATCGCGCACTCGGCGCGGAGCCAGCGCCCCACCCAGCGCAGCCGGACCGGCCCGGCGCCCAGCACCCCTGGAGTCGCGCGCAGGGTCGCCTCGGCCTCCTCGGTCAGCGCCGGATCCACGCTGTCCATCAGCCGCCGGGCGACGTCGCGGGCCGCCCGGCCGCCGACCGCGAGGATGGCCACCGTGATCAGCAGCCCGACCACGGGGTCGGCCCAGGACCAGCCCAGGGCCGCCCCGCCGGCGCCGGCCAGGACGGCCAGCGAGGTGAACCCGTCGGCGCGGGCGTGCAGGCCGTCGGCGACCAGCGCGCCCGAGCCGATCCGGCGGCCGGTCCTGATCCGGTACCCGGCGACGAGTTCGTTGCCCGCGAAGCCGAGGGCGGCCGCGATGGCCACGGCGGCCAGGTGGGTGACCGGCCGCGGGTGCAGCAGCCGCTGCCCGGCGGCGAAGGCGGCCACGGCGCAGGAGGCCGCGATCACGGTGACGATGGCGATGCCGGCCAGGTCCTCGGCCCGGCCGTAGCCGTAGGTGTACCGGCGGTTCGGGCGGCGCCGGCCGAGCATGAAGGCCACCCCGATCGGCACCGCCGTCAGCGCGTCCGCCGCGTTGTGCAGCGTGTCGCCGAGCAGGGCGACCGAGCCGGACAGCGCGACCACCACCGCCTGCGCGCCCGCCGTCGCGGCGAGCCCGGCCAGCGAGACCCACAACGTCCGCCAGCCGTCGGCCGAGGACTCCAGCGCCGCGTCGGTCCCGTGGTCGTGCGAGTGCGGCCGGATCGCGTGCGCGACGCGGTGGCCCAGGGCCGGCCGGTGCGGGTGGCGGTGGTGCTCGTGGTCCATGCCTTCAGCATGACCGGTAAACGGCATCGCAGCACCTCGACACCAGCCACCGCCTTGCTGCTGCACGTCACTGGCAGGGGCGGGGAGCGCGCACCACGGCCCGTTCGGTAGAAAAAGACTTATGACGATGGGTAATGGGGATCACCTGGCGGTACCGGAGACGGCCGGGCGGATGGCCGGGGCGGCCGCCGCGTTCCTGGCGGCGCTGACCGAGACGCAGCGGGGGCGCGCGTGCCGCCCCTTCGGCGACGGGCGGCGCGAGTGGTCGTTCCTGCCCGAGCCGGAGCGTGACGGGCTGCCGATCGGCGCGCTGGACGACGGCCAGCGCAAGCTCGCGCACGAGCTGATCGTGGCCGGCACGAGCCTGCCGGGATACACCAAGGTCGTCTCCGTGATGGCCATGGAGCACGTGCTCCGGGCGCTGGCGCCGGGGCTGTCCGACCTGTTCAACCCCGAGCGGTACAGCATGCGGGTGTTCGGGTCGCCGGGCGGCGAGGCCTGGGGCTGGCAGCTCGCCGGGCACCACGTGTCACTCAACTTCACCGTGACCGGCGGCCGGTGGGTGTCGCCGACCCCGTGCATGCTGGGCGCCGAGCCCGCGTCCTACGCGCTGCTGGCCCCGCTGGCCGATGACGAGGAACTCGGGTTCCGCTTCGTGAACTCGCTCGACGCGGCGCAGCGGCGGGCCGCGATCATCCACCACCGTCCGCCGCCGGATCTGGCCGCCCGGATGGTGCCGAGGATCGGCGAGGTGGAGCGGCCGGACCCGGTGTTCGCCCCGGAACCGGACTACGTGATCAGCGAGGAGGAGCGCGACATCCTCAGCTACGTCCGCCGGGGCCCGAAGGGCGTTCCCGGCTCCGCGCTGAACCGGATCCAGCTCGACGACCTGGCCGCCCTGGTCGGGTCGTTCGCGCGGCGGCTGCCCGACGACGTGGCCGGGGCCCAGATGCACGAGCTCGAGCAGGCCGGGCTGGACAACCTCTGCTTCGCCTGGGCGGGCGGCACGTCACCCGGGGAGCGGCACTACTTCCGCATCCAGGGGCCGAAGCTGCTCATCGAGCACGACAACACCCAGGGGAACGGCAACCACATCCACTCGGCGTGGCGCAACCCGGCGGACGATTTCGGTGACGACGTGCTGGCCGAGCACTACCGGCGGCACCACGCCGGGTGAGGCCGTTCGGCGCTAGCGGGCCGAGGCCGGCTCCAGCGCGGTCGCGGCCTGGGCGGCGGCGGTCTGGGCGGCGGCGGTCTGGGCGGCGGCGGCGAGGCGCTCGCCCTGGCGCCGGGCGTGGCGGCCGTAGATGACCATCCAGAGGGCCAGGAGGCCGCCGACGGCGTAGGGCATGACCTTGGAGACGGCCAGCGCGGTGCCGGTCGAGGTGGTCTCGACGATGGCGATCCGGGCGGCGGCTTCGGCCAGGTAGGTCACGCCCCAGACCACGGTGAACAGCCGGAAGGTGTGGCGGAAGCCGGGGTATTGCCACAGGCCGCCGAAGTCGCGGCCGCGCGGGGTGTCCCCGCCCATGAACTCCAGAGCGAAGCGGAAGATCAGCGGGCGGCGTGACCGCAGCGAGATCAGGCACAGCAGCCCGAGCACCGCCGTGGGCACCGAGCCCTCCATCAGCACCAGCCGGGCGTTGCCGCTGAGCAGGCCCAGCACCGTGCCGACGGCGATCCCGGCCAGCACCAGCAGGCCGACCGCATCCAGGTGCCGGCGCCGGACGAGGCCGCCCAGCACCGCCACGCCGGGCAGCACGCCGCTCAGCACCAGGGCCGATACGGTGCTCAGCCCGGCCGAGCGCAGCATCTGGTAGGCCACCAGGGGACCGGCGATGTCGAAGATCACGATCTTCGCGGCCGAGCGCAGCCGGCTGCGATCGCGGGTCGGGGCCGTGGACTGGGTGCTCGTCGTCATGTCCTCAACGCTAGGCATCTGCCCGGCGCTGGCCCAGTGCGACAGATCCTGTCCTGGGCGTGACGGATGTCATGACCCTTACGGTGATGCTGGCACCTCTACTGGGCGAGGCCATCGGCTGAGGACGAGCGATCGCCATTGGCTACCACGACATCTACGGCTGACCCGGCGCCGTCACGTCAGGGTCAGGTGCCGACGGGGTGCCAGACGGTCTTGGTTTCCAGGTAGGCGAGCAGGCGGGTGAGGCCGGGGGGCTGGGTCCAGTCGTCGTCGGCGGGGCGCAGGACGCGCTTGAGGTTCTCGGCGGCGGCGGCGGCCAGGTCGGCGGCCACCTCGGCCGGGGCGCCGGTCAGGTCGATGGCGTTGACGTCCATGTGGGAGGCGAGCCAGGGCGCGACCTCGGCGGTGCGGCCGGTCAGCACGTTGATCACCCCGCCGGGCACGTCCGAGGTGGCCAGCACCTCGGTCAGGGAGACCGCGGGCAGTGGGCCGCGCTCACTGGCCAGCGCCACCACCGTGTTGCCGGTCACCACGGCGGGCGCGACGACCGAGACGAAGCCGAGCAGGCTCGAGGCCCCGGGTGCGATCACCGCGGCCACGCCGGCCGGCTCGGGCACGGAGAAGTTGAAGTAGGGGCCCGCCACCGGGTTGGCGGTGCCGCGCACCTGGGCGATCTTGTCGGCCCAGCCGGCGTACCAGACCCACCGGTCGATGGCCGCGTCGACCACGGCTTCGGCCTGCCGGGCGCCCAGGCCTTCGGCCGAGCGGACTTCGGCGGCGAACTGGGCGTGCCGGCCCTCGAGCAGCTCGGCGACCCGGTACAGCACCTGACCCCGGTTGTAGGCGGTCGCCGCCGACCAGCCGGCGAACGCCTTGCGGGCGGCGACCACCGCGTCCCTGGCGTCCTTGCGGGAGGCCATGGCCGCGTTGGCCAGGAACTCGCCCTTCTGGTCGGTCACCACGTAGGACCTTCCGCTCTCCGAACGGGGGAAGGCCCCGCCGATGTACAGCTTGTACGTCTTCCGCACGGCCAGGCGGGCGGGCAGGTCAGACATCGAGGTAGGCCTCCAGCCCGTGACGGCCGCCTTCGCGGCCGTAGCCGGATTCCTTGTACCCCCCGAACGGCGAGGACGGGTCGAACTTGTTGAACGTGTTGGCCCACACCACGCCCGCCCGCAGCCGGGCGGCCATCCACAAGATCCGCGATCCCTTGTCGGTCCAGACCCCGGCGGACAGCCCGTACGGGGTGTTGTTGGCCTTCTCCACGGCCTCGGCGGGAGTCCGGAAGGTCAGCACGGACAGCACGGGGCCGAAGATCTCCTCCCGCGCGATGCGGTGCGCCTGCGACACCCCGGTGAACACGGTCGGCGGGAACCAGAAGCCCTTGACCGGCAGCTCGCACGGCGGCGACCAGCGCTGCGCGCCCTCGGCCTCCCCCGCCTCGGACAGCTCGCGGATCTTGGCCAGCTGGGCCGCCGAGTTGATGGCGCCCACGTCGGTGTTCTTGTCCAGCGGGTCGCCGAGCCGCAGCGTGGCCAGCCGCCGTTGCAGGGACGCCAGGACCTGGTCGTAGACGGACTCCTGGACGAGCAGCCGCGAGCCCGCGCAGCAGACGTGCCCCTGGTTGAAGAAGATGCCGTTCACGATGCCCTCGACGGCCTGGTCGACCGGCGCGTCCTCGAACACGACGTTGGCGGCCTTCCCGCCCAGTTCCAGGGTCACCTTCTTGCGCGGGTCCCTGGCACAGTCCCTGGCGATTTCCTTGCCGACCTCGGTGGACCCGGTGAACGCCACCTTGTCGACGCCCGGATGGGTGACCAGCGCGCGGCCGGTGTCCCCCGCGCCGGTGAGGATGTTGACCACGCCGGGCGGAAGGTCGGCCTGCTGGCAGATCTCGGCGAAGGTCAGCGCGGTCAGCGGCGTGGTCTCGGCGGGCTTGAGCACCACCGTGTTGCCGCAGGCCAGTGCGGGCGCGATCTTCCAGGCCAGCATGAGCAGAGGGAAGTTCCACGGGATGACCTGCCCGGCCACGCCGAGGGGTTTCGGCGCCGGGCCGTAGCCCGCGTATTCGAGCTTGTCGGCCCAGCCCGCGTGGTAGAAGAAGTGCGCCGCGACGAGCGGGAGGTCCACGTCGCGTGATTCCCGGATCGGCTTACCGTTGTCGAGCGACTCGAGCACGGCCAGTTCGCGGGCGCGTTCCTGGATGATCCGGGCGATGCGGAACAGGTACTTGCCGCGCTCCTTGGGCGGCAGCACGGACCAGGTGCGCTCGTAAGCCGTGCGGGCGGCGGTCACCGCGCGGTCCACGTCGGCCGGGCCGGCCTCGGCCACCTCGGCCAGGACCTCCTCGGTGGCGGGCGAGATGGTCTTGAACGCGCGGCCGTCCGCGCTGGGCGTGAACTGCCCGTCGATGAACAGCCCGTAGGACTCCTTGATGGAGACGATCGCGCGGGACTCCGGCGCGGGCGCGTACTCGAACTTAGGCATGTCAGTCCAGGGTGAAGTAGTCCGGGCCGGAGTAGCGACCGGTGGCGAGCTTGGTCCGCTGCATGAGCAGGTCGTTCAGCAGGCTGGAGGCGCCGAAGCGGAACCACCGGGGATCCAGCCAGTCCTCCCCGGCCGTCTCGTTGACCAGGACCAGGTACCGGATGGCGTCCTTGGCGGTGCGGATGCCGCCGGCCGGCTTGACGCCGACCTGGCGGCCGTGGGTGTCCCGGAAGTCGCGGACGGCTTCCAGCATGACCAGGGTGACCGGGAGCGTCGCGGCCGGAGTGACCTTGCCGGTCGAGGTCTTGATAAAGTCGGCGCCGGCCAGCATGGCCAGCCACGAGGCACGCCGTACGTTGTCCAGCGTGACCAGCTCACCGGTCTCCAGGATCACCTTGAGGTGGGCGGAGCCTTCCACGACCTCGCGGACGGCGGCGATCTCGTCGTAGACCAACTGGTAGTCCCCGGCCAGGAAGGCGCCGCGGTCGATGACCATGTCCACTTCGTCGGCGCCGGCGTCGATCGCGTAGCTGGCGTCGGCCAGCTTGACCTCCAGGCTGGTCCGGCCGCTGGGGAACGCGGTGGCCACGCTGGCCACGTGGATGCCGGTCCCCTTGACCTCGGCCGCCGCGAGGTGAGCGAGGTCCGGATAGACACAGACCGCGGCGACCCGGGGCGCGGTCGGGTCGGCGGGATCGGGGCGCTTGGCCTTGGCGCACATGGCCCGGACCTTGCCCGGCGTGTCCTGGCCCTCCAGCGTGGTCAGGTCGATCATCGAGATCGCGGTGTCGAGCGCCCACTGCTTGGCCGTGGTCTTGACCGACCGGCTGGCCAGCATGGCCGCCCGGGCTTCGGCGCCGACCTGGTCCACCCCGGGCAGCCCGTGCAGGAACTCCCGCAGCGAGGAGCCCGCTATCGTCCGCGTATCAGCTGGCGCGCTCATCGGCGACTCCCTCCTGCGACCATTCTCACCTACGGTCGCGGCCACGAGGTAAGCGCACTCGACGGGCACCTGGGGTCCGGCCGTGCCCCCGTGCCGGCCGGACCATCTACTTGGACGTCCCGGGGGCGCGGAATTCATCGCTGCGGATCGACCGGACTGGGATGCGGGCCGTTCAGGCGGCGGCGACGGCGGTCTCGATGAGGCGGGCGAGGGTGATGAGCTGTTCTTCGCTGCCGGGCGGGCCGGGCCAGAGGTCGCAGGGGCCGTCTCCCGGGGAAACACTGCGCAGCCAAGAAGTCACAGAGTCTTCGCCTGGAAGTCATGGCGGCTGCGTAACTTCGATCCCCTCGTATCGCACTTTTGTGAGCATGAGGGTCGCGATCATTACCGAATCGTTCCCGCCCGATGTCAACGGCGTCGCGCACTGCGTGGCGCGGGTGGCCGAACTCCTCGCCGCCCGCGGCCACCAGCCACTGGTCGTCGCGCCGCAGCCCTCGCGGGTCAAGCGGTCGGTGCGCGCGGAGACGGTCCCCTACCCCGTGGTGCGCGTCCCGGCCGTGCCGCTGCCCGGCTACCCGAGCTTCCGGCTCGGCCTGCCCAGCCGCCGCCTGCGTAACGCGCTGATCGAGCACCGGACCGAGGTCGTTCACCTGGCCAGCCCGGTCGTGCTCGGCGCGCACGGCGGCGCCGTGGCCAAGCGGCTGGGCCTGCCCATCATCGCCGTCTTCCAGACCGATCTGCCGTCCTACGCCCACGCCTACCGGCTCGGCCGGCCCGGTGAGGCGTTCGCGTGGCGGTGGCTGCGCCGGATCCACAACCGCACCGCGCGGACCCTGGCCCCGTCCACCGTCACGGCGACCGGCCTGCTGGGCCACGGGATCGGCAACGTGTGGCTGTGGGGCCGCGGGGTCGACACGGCCCGCTTCGACCCGGCCCGGCGCAGCGCCCAGATCCGGTCCGGGCTGGCCCCGGGCGGGGAGCTGATCGCCGGGTACGTGGGCCGCCTGGCCCCGGAAAAGCGGGTCGAGCTGCTCGCCGGGATCACCGCCCTGCCGGGCGTGCGGCTGGTCATCGTCGGCTCCGGGCCGGCCGAGGCCGCGCTGCGCCAGCGGATGCCCGAGGCCCTGTTCCTGGGTGAGCGCCGCGGCGACGAGCTGGCGGCCATCTACGCCAGCCTCGACGTGTTCGTGCACAGCGGGCCGTACGAGACGTTCGGGCAGACGCTGCAGGAGGCCGCCGCGAGCGGGCTCCCGGTGGTGGCCCCGGCGGCCGGCGGCCCGCTGGACCTGGTCGACGACGGCGTGACCGGTTACCTGGTGCCGCCTGGTGACGCGGACGCCTTCCCGGCCGCGGTCGCGCGGCTGGCCGCCGACCCGGCGGCCCGCGTGGCGCTGGGCGCAGCCGGGCGGCGCAAGGTCCTCGGCCGCAGCTGGCCCGCGCTGACCGACGAGCTGATCGGCCATTACGCCGCCGTCCTGGGCCGGAAACGGCCCGCCCCGGAGCGTTATGCAAAACCGGCTCGCGAGTGCGGGCCTTCTCGGCCCGCGCGAGCGGCCCGGGAGCGTTATCCAGGACCGGCTAGCGAGCACGGGCCTGTTGGGCCCGTGCGAGCGGCCGGTGAAGAGGCTACGGCGAGAACCGCAGCGGGAACCTGGATAACGCGAGCATCAAGGGAGCACGGTGCAGGGGGCACGGGCAGCAACCTGGGCGGGTCCTTTGCATAACGCGACCTTCTGCCCAGGAAAGAAGGTGGCGATATGAGGATCGTGCGGCTGGCGAACTACGTCGCGCCCCACTCCGGCGGGCTGCGCACCTCGCTGCGCGAGCTCGGCGCGGGGTACCTGGCCGCGGGCCACGAACCGGTGCTGATCATCCCCGGCGAGCGGGACGGCGACGAGCAGACCCCGCAGGGCCGGGTGATCACGCTGACCGGGCCCCGGCTCCCGTTCACCGGCGGGTACCGGGCGCTGCTGCGCAAGCGCCGCGTGGCCGCCCTGCTGGGCGAGCTGCGGCCGGACACCCTGGAGGTGTCGGACCGGACCACGCTGCGCTGGACCGGCCGGTGGGCGCGCGAGCACGGCGTGCCGGCCGTGATGATCTCGCATGAGAGCCTCACCGCGCTGATGAGGCTCGCGGTGCCCGGGCTGGACCTGCCTGGGCTGTCCCGGTGGGGTCCGGCGCTGGCCATGGCCGACGCGGTCAACCGGCGAACGGTCCGCGCGTACCAGCGGGTAATCTGCACGACCGCCTGGGCGGCCGCCGAGTTCGAGCGGATCGGCGCCGGCAACCTCGTGCGCGCCCCGCTCGGCGTCGACCTGACCACTTTCGCCGCACCGCGTCGCGACCAGGAGGGCACGGCGGTCCGGGACGGCTACGCCGCGCCGGGCGAGACGCTGCTCGTGCACTGCGGGCGCCTGTCACCGGAAAAGAAGCCGCAGCGTTCGCTGAACACGCTCGCCGCGCTGCGGGCGAAGGGCGTGGCCGCCCGGCTCGTGGTGGCCGGCGACGGCCCGCTGCGCCGCCGCCTGGAGCGGCGCGCGGCGCGGGACCGCCTGCCCGTCACGTTCGCCGGCTTCCTGCCCGGCCGCACCGACCTGGCCGCGCTACTGGCCAGCGCCGACGTGGCCATCGCGCCGGGTCCGGCGGAGACCTTCGGGCTGGCCGGGCTCGAGGCACTCGCCTGCGGGACGCCGGTGGTGGTCAGCGCGGAGTCCGCGCTGCCCGAGGTGGTGGGCGAGGCCGGGGCCAGCGTGGCGGGCGAGGACCTGTCCGCCGGGGTGATGACCGTGCTGTCCTGGCCGGAGCCGGCTCGCCGGGCCGCCGCCCGGGCCCGCGCGGAATGCTTCGGCTGGCCCGCGGCCGTGCAGGCCTTCCTGGCGATCCACGAGGCCCTGGGCGGGACCGCCGCGAGAGCCGCGGTCACCGCGGAGCGGAGGCCTGCATGACGACGTTCGTCGCGCTCGGCGACTCGATTACGGTGGGCATGGGCGACCCGGACCCCGAATCGCCCGAAGGCGGCGGCTGGCGCGGCTGGGCCGCCCTGCTGGCCGCCAGCCTGCACCAGCCCGTCATGCACAATCTGGCCACGCTCGGCGCCCTGGCGGCCGACGTGGAGCGCCTCCAGCTGCCGGCCGCCACAGCGCTGAAGCCGGACGTGGCCAGCGTGGTCGTCGGCATCAACGACACCCTGCGCGGTAACTTCGACCCGCAGCGCACGGGCGCGGCCGTGGCGCGCACGGTGGCGGGCCTGCGGGCCGCGGGCGCCCAGGTGCTCACCATGCGGCTGCCGGACCCGGGGCGGATGTTCGGCCTGCCGAAGTCGCTGGCCAAGCCGCTGGCCCGGCGGATGCGGGCGGTGAACGAGGCGGTGGACGAGGTGGCGCTCCGGTACGGGACCCTGCACCTGGACGCGGCCCGTGACCCCGCCACGTACGAGCGCCGCTACTGGAGCGTGGACCGGCTGCACCCGAACGAGCGCGGGCACCGCCTCATCGCCTGCCGGTTCCACGTTCTGCTGGCCGCGGCGGGTTATCCGGTCGGGCCCGGTCCCGACCCGGAACCGTCCACCCCGCCGCCCTCGCGGATGGCGGAGGTCCGGTGGATGGCCACCAAGGGCACCACGTGGCTGGCGCGGCGGTCCCGGGATCTGGTCCCGGCGCTGCTGGCCCTGGCCGTCCGCGAATGGCTGACCGCCGACGGCGACATCGCCGGACGGGAAGACGTCCCCGGCCGGGAACTGGTCCCGGTCCCAGCGAGCGTTATTCAGAACCGGTTAGTGAGCACGGGCCGGTTGGGCCCGTGCGAGCGGCCGGTGCACGTAGGTCGGCGAGAACCACGCCATGAATCTGAATAACGCGAAGCTCTGAAAGAAGACACAGCGACCGCCACAACCTGAACGCGTTCAGGCGGTCTTCAGGAAACTTACAGCATTGCGGAGGTCCACCCTTAGATGGCCTCAAGGTCCGCCGCCGATTATCAGAGTGTAACGAGAGGACGAAGCCGCCCAAGCCGCGGCACGTGAATTAGAGGGCGAGACCCATGAGCCAGACGTTCGACCCAGACAACAACGAGCAGGCCCACGAGGCCCAGAGCGGGCCAGGCTCCGCTGCGGGACACGGCCAGGGTCACCCCTATGGCTACCCCAGCCCGCAGGGATATCCGGTGACCCCCGGTTACGCGGGCGGCTCTGGGTACGCCGGCGGTCCCGGCTACGGCAGCGAACCGCCGATGCCGCCGCGGCGCAGCCACAAGCGCGGGCTGATCGCGACCGGCGCGGTGGCACTGGCCGGCGGGGCCGCGCTGGGCGGACTGATCGGCAGCATGAACCACACCGCGGCGGGCATCGTCACGGCCACGTCCAAGACCGCCCTGTCCTCCAGCCAGATCGCCTCCCGGGTGGACCCGGCGCTGGTCGACGTGGTGTCCACCGACAGCTACCAGGGAGCGACCTCGATGGGCACCGGCATCGTGCTGTCGGCCACCGGCGAGGTGCTCACCAACAACCACGTCGTCAACGGCGCCACCTCGATCAAGGTCACCGACATCGGCAACGGAAAGACCTACACGGCGACCGTGGTCGGTTACGACGCCAGCCACGACGTGGCGGTGCTGCAGCTGCAGGGCGCCTCCGGGCTGACCACCGCCAGCCTGGGCAACTCCTCCACCGTGCAGGTCGGCGACAGTGTGACCGCCCTAGGCAACGCCGAGGGGAAGGGCGGAACCCCGTCGGTCGCGACCGGGGCGGTCACTGCCCTCAACCAGTCGATCACCGCGTCGGACGAGCTGTCCAGCGTCAGCGAGCAGCTGACCGGGCTGATCGAGACCAACGCACCCATCCAGCCCGGTGACTCGGGCGGTTCGCTGGTCAACTCCTACGGCCAGGTGATCGGGATGGACACCGCCGCGGGCTCCAGCGGCCAGACCCAGAGCCAGTCCTCGACGGCCACCCAGGCGTACGCGATCCCGATCAACGAGGCGGTGTCCATCGCCCAGCAGATCGAGGCCGGCACCACCACCTCTGACGTCCACATCGGCGCCACCGCCTTCCTGGGCCTGGAGATCGGCTCCTCGAGCAGCTCGAATGGGTCCGGCGGGTTCGGCGGGTCCGGCGGGTTCGGCGGGTTCGGCGGGTTCGGCGGGTTCGGCAGCCAGGGCAGCCAGGGCAGCCAGGGCAGCAGCACCACCGGCGTGCCGGTGGCCGGCACCGTGTCCGGCTCCCCCGCCGCCAACGCGGGCCTGACCGCGGGCGACACGGTCACCGCGATCGGCGGCCAGAGCGTCGCTTCGGCCGAGGACGTCGCGCACGCGCTGGTCAAGTACCACCCCGGCGACTCGATCTCGGTCACCTGGGTGGACCAGTCCGGTCAGTCGCAGACCGCCAACCTGACCCTGGCGAGCGGCCCCACCGCCTAGGTTCTGGCCCGGTCAGCAAGACCCCGTACCAGTGATCCCCGGTCTCCCTGCGGCCGGGGATCACTGGTTTTCCGGCTGTCCGGGGGCACGCGCCACGCTCCGTTCCGTATAAAAAAGAACAGGGGCCGACGGTGAGGAGATGCGGTGCGAGCGGCGAGACTCCACGCGGCAGGCGACCTGCGGGTGGGCGAGGAGCCGGTGCCCGGGGCGAGCGAGGGGATGAGCCTGGTCCGGGTCACCGCGGTCGGGATCTGCGGCTCTGACCTGCACTGGTGGGACGAGGGCGCGATCGGCGACGCCACCCTCGCGCACCCGCTGGTGCTCGGGCACGAGGGGGCGGGAGTGATCGCCGAGGGGCCGCGGAGGGGCGAGCGGGTCGCCATCGATCCGGCCATCGCCTGCGGGACCTGCCGGGCGTGCCGGGACGGCTACGCGAACCTGTGCTACCGGATCCGGTTCGCCGGGCACGGCGAGACCGACGGCATGATGCGCGAGTTCATGACCTGGCCGACGGAACTGCTTTACCCGTTGCCGGACGGTGTCTCGGACGCCGACGGTGCCCTGCTCGAGCCGCTCGGCGTGGCGCTGCACAGCGTGGACCTCGGGCACCTGCGGTTCGGCGGCACCGCGTCCGTGGTGGGGTGCGGGCCGATCGGGCTGCTGCTGATCGCGGTGCTGAAGGCAGCGGGCGCGAGTTCGGTGCTGGCCATCGAGCCGCTGGCGCACCGGCGGGAGGCGGCGTCGCGGGACGGCGCGGACGTGGTGGCCGAGCCTGGCGCGGACCTGCGTGAGCTCACCGGCTTTGGCGTGGACGTGGCGTTCGAGGCGGCGGGCACCGGCGACGGGGTCCGGCTGGCGGTGGAGTCGGCCCGGCCCGGCGGGCGGGTGGTGCTGGCCGGCATTCCCCCCGACGACACGATCACGCTCCAGGCCTCGGTGGCGCGGCGCAAGGGGCTGACGATCGCGATGGTGCGGCGGATGAACCACGTGTACCCGCGGGCGATCGGCCTGGCCGCACGCGGCGCGGTGGACCTCGGCTCGCTGGTGAGCAGGCGGGCGGGGCTGGACTCGGCGGCCGGGGCGTTCGGGGAGGCGGCGCGGCGCAGCGGGCTCAAGGTTCTCATCGAGCCGTTACGCTGTGCCATTACGCTGTGCCATTACGCTGGGGCTCATGCGTACGCGTGCGGTGCCGGTGGCGGCGGTGCTCGACCTGTGCTGCGTGCTGGCCTTCGTGATCATCGGCCGGGCTCGGCATGACGCTGCGGGCGGCGACAGCCCGGGCGGGATCGCGGCCACGGCGTGGCCGTTCCTGGCCGGGCTTCTCCTCGGATGGCTGGGCACGCGCGCCTGGCGGCGGCCTGCCGCGCTGACGCCGTCCGGAGTGGGCGCGTGGCTCGGGGCGGCCGGGCTCGGCATGGTACTGCGGGTGGCGGCGGGACAGGGCACGGCGGTGGCGTTCGTGCTGGTGGCACTCGCGTTCCTCGGGTTGTTCCTGCTCGGGTGGCGGGTGGTGGCCCTGGTGGTTCTCAGACGGGGATCGGGGCGGCGCTCTCGCTTAGGTCGAAGCCGCCGGTGATGCTTTCAATCTGGGCGAGGCGGTAGGCGGACAGCACCTCGACGGACAGCTCGTGCAGGCGGCGGGTGGCGGCCGCGCAGCAGTCGGCCAGCATGATCACGCTGAAGTCGCGCATGAACGCCGAACGGATCGTGGTCTCCACGCAGATGTTCGTGACCACTCCGCAGACGGCCAGTTCGTCCACGCCGAGACCGCGCAGCAGCGGTTCGAGCGAGGTCCACTGGAAGGCGTCGAAGCGCACCTTGTCCACGATGAGGTCCCGGGGTCCGCAGCCGAGTTCGGCCGCCACCTCGGCGTCCCAGGTGCCGGCCTGCAGGCCGTCGAGGCCGGCCAGCGCGGGGCTGTTCTGCTTCAGGGCCCGGCCCTCGTCGGCGCGGCCGGGCCGGTACAGGTGCCGGGTAAACACCACCGGGATCCCGCCGCGGCGGGCCTGTTCGACGGCGATCGCGGCCTGGCGGACGGCTTCATCGGCGCCCTCCAGGCCCATGCCGATCCGGGTGAACGACCCTTCCTGGTGGCAGAAGCCGTTCTGCATATCCACCACGAGCAACGCGCGATTCATGCCTTCCACGGTAATGGGCGCGGTGATGAATAGGCAGGGGGGCCGGGCGACCGGAGCGGTACGCCCTCCCGGCGGACGCCGCGGCCGCCCTGGACGGCCTCAGCTGTCGGCCCGGCCTCAGCTGTCGGCCCGGCGAAGCAGCAGGTACTGCCGGATGCCGAGCATGCGGAACATGGCCCGCTCGACGGGGCCGAACGCCGCGCGGAGCAACGGCGCGGCCTCGTCGCGGCCGGCGAGCTCGGGCTGGACGGCCCGGTAGTCGGCGCCGTCGAGCCGGATGGTGCAGCCGCCGGCGGCGCGGACGTTGCGGGACCAGTCGGAGGAGTTCCCGAACGTCAGCGGGATGACGAAGGTGTCTCCGGCCAGCCGGGCCCCGGCCGGGGTGACGTACGGCCGCCCCGACCGCCGTCCGACGTGGCGGATCTGCGCGGCCATCCGGACGTGCCTGCGGCCCGCCAGCTTGAGCATGACCGGGTTGAGCACCTTGGTCAGCGGGGCCATGACCACGGCCACGAGCCGGGAGGGCCGCACCACTGCGGGGGCCTGTGTCTGTGACGCGTTCATTTCCTGGTGCCTTTCTACGCACGGGATGGCACCGGTAAGGACGGCACGGCCCAGGGGAAAGTGACGGACGTCAGCCGAGCTGGGCGGACAGGAAGCCGAGCTGGCGCGGATCGCCGATCACGTGAACGGCCTGGATCGTGTCGTGACGCATGGTGAGCACCAGGACGCCGGCCAGCTCGCGGCCGATGAAGCCGAGCAGGGCGGGCTGCCCGCCCACCGGCTGGGTGACCAGCGTGGCGGGCGGTCCCCAGAAGTACAGCAGACGCCGCGCCACCCGGACCGCGCCGCGGCTCACGCCGAGGTCGGGGCCGGCCGGGCCCGCGTCGAAGTCACCCCACGCGTCGGGGGCCAGCACCTCGAGCAGGCCGTCCAGGTCGCCGCGGGCGCAGGCGGCGATGAACTTCTCGGTGACGCGCCGGTGCTCGGCGGCGGCCACGTCAACGCGGGCGCCGCCGCTGTTCTCGATCTTCTTCCGGGCTCGCCGGGCCAGCTGACGGCAGCTCGCAGCCGGCCGGCCGACGGTCTGCGCGATCGAGTCGAACGGCACGGAGAAGATGTCGTGCAGGACGAAGACGACGCGTTCGGCCGGGCTGAGCCGCTGCAGCACGACCAGCAGGGCCAGTCGCACGCTGTCGTCCAGGGTGACGCGGTCGGCGGGATCTATGGGCGCGCCGGGGCCGGGCTGCGGCTGGCCTCCGCCGGTGAACTCGATCTCGCTGGCGTCGTGCGGGCGCTCGCGGCGGGCCCGGGCCGAGCGGATCTGGTCCAGGCACAGCCGGCTGGTCACCACGATCAGCCAGCCGCGGGCATCGTCGATCTCACCCGGGCTGGTGCGCAGCAGGCGGGAGAACGCGTCCTGTACCACGTCCTCGGCCGCGCCGATGTCGCCCAGCATCCGGAAGGCCAGGTCGATCAGGTAGGGGCGGTGGTCATGCCACGCCCGGATGACCGTTTCGTCCCGTTGTTCGGTCACGTGCTCACCTCCCGGCCACGAGTGCGGCCCTGCCTGGAAGGACGGCGCACGGCGGCAGGATGTGACGCCGTCACGTTCCGGCCCGCCGTCCCGTCCTGTCCAGTGACACCGTCCAGGGAGGAACCGTGACCCGCATCTACCGCCATACCATCGCCGATGCGCCGGAGGCGTCCCGCCCCCTGCTGGAAGGCATCCTGCCGTTCTCGCCCACCGGGAAGCTGCTGAACATGCACGCGCAGATGGCCCACTCCCCCGCGGTGCTGGCCGCCTACGCCGCGATCCGCCAGGCCACGGTGACGTACGGGACGCTGGACCCCCGGATCCGTTCGGCCCTCATGCTGTCCACCGCGGCGGTCAGCCACAGCGCCTACGCACAGGCCATCACCTCCTTCCTGGCGGCCCGGGCTGGCTGGAGCCAGGCCGAGATCCTGGCCCTGCGGGACGGCCGGCCGCTGGGCGAGGACAAAACCGACGCAATGGTCGGCGTGGTCCGGGAGGCGGCCGCGCGGTCCGGGCAGGTCAGCGACGCGGCCTGGCAGCGGGCGGCCGGCTGCGGCTGGAGCAGCGAGCAGATCGCCGAGGCCTTCGCCTTCCTGGCCCTGACCGTCTTCACCGCCTACTTCCTCAACTACGCGCAGACCCCGATGGACCTCCCGGCCGGCCCGGCGGCGGACGAGCCGGAGTAGCGGGGATGGAACTCACGCAATGCCGGATCGTCACCGACGACGTCGAGGGCCTGGCCGGGTTCTACGCCCGGCTCCTGGGCGTGCCGGCCGCGCTGAACGAGTACTACGTCGAGATCGAGGCCGGCCCGGCCTCGGTGGGCTTCTCCCGGCGGCGGTTCACCGAGCACCGAGACGACGACGTCCCGCCTGGGCCGGGCTCGCGCCGTCAGGACGAGATCATCCTGGACTTTCTCGTCGACGACGTAGACGCCGAGCATCCGCGGATCGCCGCGCTCGGTGTCGACTGGGTGCTGCCGCCCACCACCCAGCCCTGGGGGAACCGGTCAATGATGTTCCGGGATCCGGCCGGGAACCTGGTCAACGTGTTCTCCCGCGGCGGGTGTTAGCCTGGATTCATGATGCGCGCGGCCATGACGACGACGCCGGAGTCGGTCCCGGCGCGCTGACACCTGCTTCTTTGTCTGAAGCCCCGGGGCGAGTGCTCCGGGGCTTTCGCATTCCTGGTTACTCGCCCCGCCCTATCGCGAGGACTGACCATGCACGACCATCGCAAGCTAGGCCGTGAGCTCGAGCTATTCGACACCGACCCGCTGATCGGCGCCGGGCTGCCGTACTGGCTGCCCGCCGGCGCCGCGATCCGGCACGCGCTGGAGGAGTACATCAGGGAGGTGGAGCGGCGGGCCGGCTACCAGCACGTCTACTCCCCCGTGATCGGCAAGCGTGAGCTGTACGAGATCTCTGGGCACTGGTCGCATTACCGTGACGGCATGTACCCGCCGATGGACATCGGCGGCGAGCAGGCGGTGCTGCGGCCCAGCCTGTGCCCTCATCACGCGCTGATCTACCGGTCCCGGGCCCGCAGTTACCGTGACCTGCCGCTGCGGATGGCCGAGCTGGGTGGCATGTACCGGGCCGAGCTGTCCGGCGTGCTCGGCGGCCTGACCAGGGTACGCGCCATCCAGCTGAACGACGCGCACATCTTCTGCGCCCCGGACCAGGTGGCCGCCGAAGCGGCCGCCGCGCTCGGGCTGATCAAGCAGGCCTACCGGGCGCTCGGCATCGAGCCGGCCAGGTACCGGCTGTCGCTGCCCAGCCGGGACGGCAAGTACGTGGGCGGACGCGACATGTGGGACCGGGCCGCCGGCCTCCTGGAGCAGGTCCTCGGGAGCGCCGGGGTGCCGTACGAGGCCGAGGAGGGCGAAGCCGCGTTCTACGGGCCGAAGATCGATGTGCAGATAGCCGACAGCGCCGAACGGGAGGCCAGCCTGTCCACCGTGCAGGTCGACTTCTACCTGCCCGAGCGGTTCGGTCTGGAATACATCGGCGCCGATGGGGCCAGGCACCGCCCGGTGATGGTGCACCGCAGCGTCATCGGCAGTGCCGAGCGAGCGGTGGCCCATCTCATCGACGTGTACGGCGGCGCCTTCCCCGCCTGGCTCGCGCCGGTGCAGCTGGTGGCACTGCCGGTCGCCGATGCGCAGTTGCCGCAGGCCGACGCGCTCGCCGGGCAGGCTGTCGGACGCGGTCTGCGGGCCGTGGTGGCCCGGCCTGAGTCCGGCAGCCTGGGTGCGAGGATCCATGCCAGCAGGCTGGTGCCCTACCAGGCGGTGATCGGTGCCCGGGAGGCGGCGGCCGGCGAGGCGGCGCTGCGGCTGCGAGACGGCAGGCGGGTACCGGCCCGGCCCGCCGGGGAGGTACTGGCCCGCATCGGTGAGCGCGTCGCCGCGCACAGCACCGAGCTGTGGGAGGCAACCGGGTGAGTCACCCGGGTCGGGGCGGGGGGCTGTGGCTGCGGATGGTCTTGCCAGTGGGACTGCTGATCTGGCTGGTGCCGTCGGGGTGGGCGGTCAGGGTCCAGCCGAGTTCGTGCAGGACGACGTGGTGGTGCCAATGGCAATAATCTTTAAGATTTGCCAGGCTGGTCCGCCCGCCGTCGGCCCGGTGCCGCACGTGATGGGGTTCACAGCCGGCCGCGGGCTGGTCGCAGCCACACGGATGCTTCCGTAATCCACACGGGAGACGGAGCAGGCATCATGGATGACATGCTGACCACGGACTACGACGGGTGCGGCCGGTGCCTGGT
>Ga0209415_10007240_pt1 | contig 19412 bp, 17 predicted proteins | sample PeaSoiSIISIP2007_FD_187696 | JGI IMG/M metagenome (GOLD analysis project Ga0209415, IMG submission 187696) | Peat soil microbial communities from Weissenstadt, Germany - SII-SIP-2007 (SPAdes) (version 2) | ecosystem: Environmental > Terrestrial > Soil > Wetlands > Peat | place: Germany... | reverse complement strand
TTTTTCACCTCGAGCCTGTGGTTGATGGAGTTCGGCTCGCTCGAAGTGCGCATGATGGTGGACGGCGCGCGCGGCTCCGCCGAGATGGCGGTGCCGGTCGCGTCGTTCGCGCAGCGGAGCTTCACGATGCCGCCGGGGCTCGGCGCGATCCTGCTCGTCCTGGTCGTTGGGCTGGCGCTCGGCATGGTCTCGATCGTCGGCGGCGCGGCGCGCGAATCAAGGCTCGATCCCGGGGTCGCGCCCACGCCGCAATATCGCCGGCGCGGCACCCGGGCGATGGCGATAACGGCCGCAATCGCGATAGCGGTCTTTGGCCTCGGATACGCCTGGTGGAGCGCCGATGCCAGCAGCTACCAGGAAGTCGTCAAGTTCTTCAAGCCGCAGAAGCTCAGCGTCACGCTCGAAGGCGGCAATCGCCTGATTCTCAAGCCCGCGCAAATTGAGTTCCGCCGGAACTTCAACATGGCGGAGGTCATCCCGGACCATAGCCATCTGATGCATCTGTTCGTGATCCGGATGCCTGCGATGGACCGCGTATGGCACCTGCATCCCGACCGGATGCCGAACGGCGATTGGGCGCTCGGCCTGCCGCCGATGAGCGCCGGTCACTACGCGCTTTTCGCCGACATCGTGCACAAGAGCGGCTTCCCGATCACGATGGTCGGCGAGATCGATCTGCCCGAGATCGCCGGCAAGCCGCTTTCCGGCGACGACGCGGGTGGCCCGCTCGGGCCGCTCGGCAGCCTGAAGTCCGGCGTGTTCGCCCTGCCTGACGGCGCGAAAGTGGTCTGGCAGCACGGAGCGGAACCATTTCGCACCAACGTTCCGGTCGCTTTGCGCTTTGTCGTGAAGGATCAATCCGGGAAGCCGGTCAGCGACTTGCAGCCGTACATGGGGATGGCCGCGCACGCCGCGATAGTGCGCAGCGACCTCACTGTCTTCGCGCACGTTCATCCGGCGGGCACGGTGCCGATGGCGTCGCTGATGCTGGTGTCGGCCACGGGCAGCAACGGTGCGGGTTCGCCGCCTTCATGTCCGACTTCGATACCCGGAGCGCTGGCGGCAGCCGAAAAGATCTCGCCGGAAATCTCGATACCTTACGGCTTTCCTCAATCCGGCGAGTATCGGATCGTGCTGGAAATCAAGCGCCACGGCCAGGTCGAAACCGCCGCGTTCGATACCAACGTACAGTAGCCACGGCGAGTTCGAAGTCTGTATGGCAGGAAGTTCGGCCCGACCGCGTTGCCCTGTGGCGGTCCGGTGACCCGGTCGCAGGCAGCGAAAGATTAATCTCCGATAAGTTATCTGGAAAGCGCCTCGCCCAGTGCGCGCAGGAGTTGTGCTCCGTCGCCTCGCCACGCGCTGCCGTGCATACAGGCCAGCGTTGTCGGCGCGGCGGAGGCCAGGCGTTCGATCATGACGCCCGCGTTCCGGGTGTGGGAAAAATAATCCATTCTGCCGCGGAAGGCTTCGCTCGGGCCGAGGATATCCGACTCGGTGATAGCCGGCGGATTGTTGCCGCCTTGCGTGAAGAGATCGCCGCATAGCAGCGTCCGGGTGTGTTTCTCCATCAGGAATCCGCACTCCCACGCGTGCGGCAAGTGCGGCGTGTCGAACCACTGAACGGAGCGGACACCCAGCGACAAGGTCTCACCGTCGGCGATTTCGCGCGGCATACGGTCGGCCAAGTCCTCGATCGACACCGACGCCGCGACGCGACCGCATAGCGCTACGGCCGCGGGAGCGGCGGCCAGCCATTGGTTGAGCGACCCGCACTCGTCGGCCTCCACATGCGAGAAGGCGACATAGCGCAGCCTCTCGACCGGCATCACGCTCGCAACCGCCTCGCGGACCAGATGAAACATCTTGCGCAGCCCCGTGTGAAACAGCAGCGGCTGCTCGTCGAGGAGAAGGTACTGGTTGAAAGAGAAGCCGCCCGGAATCACCTCCGGCCCAACCGGCGTACTGATGCGATATATGCCCGCCGCGATTTCATCGACACTCGTGCGCGATTCGCGGTTAGTAATCATGCCTGGCTCCTCCTTCAACCAGAATTTGGATTTCGAACTAAGACATTCCCGCTACTATCTTGCGGAACTCGGCTTCGCTGAAGGCGCGAAGCGTCTCGGTGCGCACGTTGCCTTTGCTTTCCACTCCGAGCGCAAGCTGCGCCATGATCTCGTCCGACGGGGCCTCCACAATCAGGAGGGCATCGTATTCACCCATCAAATTATAGAAAGCCTTCACCTCCGCGCCCTTGGTGTGGAAAGCCTTCTTGACCGCGTCGAGTCGTTCAGGCGAGGACTTCACGTGCTCGACACCCTGATGCGTGTAGCGGGCCAAAACTACGAATGTTCCCATAGCTGTTTACCTCCGGAACAAGTTGGTGCCGAGACCGTAACAGATCGCGGGCATTCGCGCACGCTGGGGGGATATAGACCCGCGCGTACGGCGTCATCCACAAGATCTAATTTTCGGCAACGACAGGGAGCGGAGTTCGCATAGCCGGCAATGGTGGGAGCTGATTACGCGCATCGACGCACCGGGCGCGCGATTCGTGCGTGCGCGAGCGACCTGGCCGATCGTAGCCAGCCCGAGTGGAACCGCCTCGGCTATGGCAGCAACGTCATCCAAGAGGCGCCGGTTCACGTCCGGTAGCAGTCATTGGCAGGCATACCCCGATGAACTATGTTTCCGGATTGCCCTTTCGACCCCTGCGGGTCCGATGAAGGGTTGAAGGGACTGTGTAACATCAACTATTTCTGTTCAATCGATTTGGTGGAGGCCACGCTCCCGTTGCGGTGCGTGGAACGGTCGAATGATCTTTCGCGAACTCAATCGTAGCAAGTGCAAAACCTACCTTGCGATTTCGGAAGCAACCCGCAAGGCCGCCATCATCGATCCTTTGCGCGACAAAATCGAGCGCTACCTCGCGGTCCTCGCGTATCACGGATGGCGTCTGGATTCGATCATCGACACGCACACCCACGCCGACCATCGCAGCGGCGCGATGGAGTTGGGCGAGCTTGCCGGTGCGCCGGTCGTGATGCATCGGCTCGCGCCGGCGCCGCACGTCAGTATCCATGTCGAAGACGGTCAGGCGCTGAAAGTCGGCGACGAGGAACTCCGCGTCCTCCACACCCCGGGCCACACTCCGGATTCGATAAGCCTGCTCGCGAAGGATCGCGTCTTCACCGGCGATGTTTTGTTCATCCACGGCACCGGGCGCTCCGATTTCGCGGGCGGCGATGCGGGCATTCAGTACGATTCGATAATGCGCAAGCTGTTCACCCTCCCTGATGAGGTCCTGGTTTTTCCCGCGCACGATTATCGAGGGCATACGCAATCCAGCATCGGAGAGGAGAAGCGCTCGAACCCGCGGCTGGCCGGCAAGACCCGCGACGACTACATCAACTTGATGAACAATCTCGGCTTGCCGCTGCCCGATGGCATCCAGGAGGCGCTGCAACCGAATCAATCCGACCTCGATGCGGGCGCGCTGAAGTTCCCCACGCTCTCGCAACTCAATCAGGTGAGGCAGTTGAGCGCAGCGCAGTTGCGCGATCGGATCGCGAGCGCCGATCCGCCGATGCTAATCGATGTTCGCGAGGAAGATGAATATCGCGGAGAGCTGGGTCATATCGCGGGTGCGCACTTGATCCCGCTGAAGGAATTGCCGGAACGGACTAACGAGCTTGCGAATGCGAAGGCCCGCGACATCGTCGCGATATGCCGAGTCGGAGTCCGAAGCGCCACCGCCGCCGCGATCCTCACCGGCCTGGGCTTCGAGCACGTGTGGAATCTGAAGGGCGGCATGATCGAATGGAAGGACGCGCAACTTCCAGTCGAGCGATGATGGCAGCGCCACCTTCGATACCGAGTAGCGACTAGACTGCGAGCACGATCAATCCGGCGCCCATCAGCGTGGCGGCCCAGAGCTTGTCCACGTTGATCCAGGCGCGGCGCAGGATTCCGACGCCGACCTTCTCGTAGATCACGATCGCGACCGCGCCCATCACCAGCAGCATCGCCGCAGTGTGGAGCGCGACGAGCATCACGCCTGATTTCGCGATCGCGATCGTTGATGCGCTCTGCAAACCTGCCGACGCAGCCGGACCTCTGCATATCGGCAGAGCTATCAGAACCGGAAACAGCATCAGGCCCGCGCCGTGCGCCGAAGCCATCAGGAACGACCACAGAATCAAGTCGAGGCTGCTCACGCGCATCCCGACCCATCGATAGTGAAACCGCGACGATACCAATCTGAAAGCACCGAACGCCGCCAGCGCGACGCCGCCGAGAATCTGCATAGTCCCTGGACTGATGACCAGTTGGCCGCCTTCGAACAGCGCGACCACGAGCGCGATCGACGCGAGATGGCCGATCGCAATCGGCGCCAGTGCGCCCGCCAGCCGCGCGCGGCTGCGCTCCTGGAGCCCGAGCGACACGGCGAACAGCCATCCCATCGCGGGATTCAGGCCGTGATACGCGCCCATCGCGGCCACCGCGAGCCACGGCCAGTGCGTCATCCAACTCGTAATCATGGGTAGCAATACGAATCCGACGACGCGTCGCCGCCTTCGAGATGAATCTGATGTGGCCGCTCGTGCTCGAAGCGCACGAAAAATTTCGGATCGACCGCCATCCCGCCGCGACCGGTGTCGGCGTCAATCTTCGCGACCCAGCCGCGGATTCCCTCGGGATAAAATTGCGCGTCCCACGCTGCGTAGAGCGAGTTGCTGAGATACACGCGCCGGCCGTCGCGGCTCAGCTCCACCATCTGCGATCCGCCGTTGAGCGGCCCGGCCTTCGGATGCGGTGCGTGCGAGACGATTCCACCCAGCCGCACCGTTGCGGTGAGCCTGGGCTTGAACGGGTCCGAGACATCGTACTGCTTCAAGTCGCCGGTGCCCCAGCACGACACGTACAGGAATCGATCGTCGAGGCTCAGAATGATGTCGCTGATCAGCGGCGGCACCGCCTTGAACGCTTTCAACGCTGGCGGGAGCTGCGCAGGATCGGCCGGCTCGGCGGGAACCTCGATCACCTTCTGGATTTGCCAGCCCTTGTCGCCCAGATGCCATAGCCAGATCGACGCCGAGAGATCTTTGGTCGATACGACCACGCCGACGAAGCCATAAGTCCGGGTCGGATCGTGCGCCGGTCTGAGCTCGAGCGCCATCTGATTTTCCGCGCCGATATCGAGCGTCTTCTGATGCCGCCGGCGGCGGAGATCCCAGATATGAATCGCGTGGCCATATTTTCCGCCGGTCAGCAGGTCGAGGTCGAGCCCGTTCTCGATCATCTTGGGCGTGCCCCATTCGCTGGTGATCGCGACGTCGTGGCCGAGATGCCACCAGAAATCATAAGCGAGAACCTGCGGACCGCGCTCGACTTCCCATCGCCCGAGCACGTCGAAGCTCTCACAATCGAGCAGGAAAATTCCGCCCGGTCCTTCGCCGTTCGGCGCGCCAAGCGCGCTTACGTAGATCGCGTCGGGGCCGCAATGGACGGTGTGCGGGCGGCTGTAGCCGGCGCGCGTAGCGACTTCCTCGGGCTCGATCACGCGCACCAGCGAGGGCTTACGCGGGTTCGGCTTGGTGTCAATGATATTGATTCGCGACGAGCGGATGCCCGGCACTATCAGGTAGCGGCGCTCGACGTGCGGATGCGGCGCGTAGGGGGCAGAGCGCCGCGCTGCACGCGTTCCAGCCGAAGTGATGCAGCTCGTCGCCGGTGCTCGGAATTTCGAGCCGCCCGACGATTTGGCCGTAGCTCGATGATCCGGCATCGACGTCGATTACGTTCAACGAATCGTGCGAACCGTTGCGGCTCTGCTTCAACGCGGCGCCGGGGTCGAAAGCGACTACGTAGGCGAGACGTTCCGGCGGCGCCTGACTCGCCATCCGGGGCGAAGGATAAAAGCTCGGATCGGGTTTCCAAAGTGCCATGTTGATCTCCGCTCGCGCAGAATTTCCGGAGTCAATCTAGCAATCTTGCCGGCGCGGGACTATGAATCGGCTTTCGCGCTGTCTTAAATAGTGAGGCTGAGGGAGACGTGGCTCGCATACCACCAATCGCGGACCAGAACGCAGCCCCGGCGGCGCGCGAGGAGCTGGATCGCCAGCGCCTTGCGCACGGGCGCGTGACCAACATGAAACAGACGCTGGCCCATTCGCCGCTGGCGCTGAGCGTCCTGATGAACTGGTATCCGATGCATGATTCGGTCGTGCGCTTTCTCGGCCAGCGCGCCACCACGCTTTTCGTCCACGCTATCTCGGCCCAGAGCGATTGCTTGATCTGCTCGACGTTCTTCCGCCGGATTCTGATCGAGGCGGGTGAAGATCCCGACGCGCTGGTGCTGAGCGAAACCGAACGCGCGCTGGTCGATTACGGCCGCCAGCTTGCCGTCGATGCGAATCGGGTCAGCGACGAGCTGTTCGCGCGCCTCGCAAGATTTTTGAGCCCCGCGCAGATCGTCGAGCTCACGGCGTTTGGCGGAATGATGATCGCGACCAACGTGTTCAACAATGCCTTGCAGGTCGATCTGGATGAGTATCTGTTCGCGTTCCGGCCCAAATGAGCAGCGTGCGAAGGCAATCATGTACGAAGATCTGAAAGGCAAAGTGGCGCTCATCACCGGCGCCGCGCACGGCCAGGGACACGCCACCGCGCTGGCGCTCGCCCGCCACGGCGTCCACGTGGCCGCGCTCGATGTCGCCAAACAACTGGCATATCCGAGTTACGCGATGGGAACGTCGGCGGAACTCGACTTGCTGATCGTGGAAGTCGAGCGGCTCGGAGTGCGCGGTCTCGCGCTGGTCGCGGACGTTCGCAACGCGAGCGAAGTCTCCGCCGCGGTGACGCGCGCGATCGAGACTTTCGGTCGAGTCGATATCCTGTTCAACAACGCCGGCATCTGCGCCTACGGCCTCGCTCACGAGCTGACTGAAGAGGGTTGGGACGCGATGTTGGACATCAATTTGAAAGGGGCATGGCTGGTCGCGAAGAGCGTGATTCCCGCGATGATTTCGCGCCAGTCGGGCGTGATCATCAACAATTCGTCGGTCGCGGGGCTGCGGGGGATGGCGCGGCTCAGCCACTATGCGGCCTCGAAATGGGGACTCGTCGGACTGACCAAGTCGTGGGCGATCGAACTGGCGCGGCACGGAATCCGGGTGGTTTCGATTCATCCGACCGGCGTCAACACGCCAATGAACGAAGGTCTGGCGGCGATGGAGGGCCGCACGCCGGATGAAATCGCCCAGCGCTCGGGCGGGAATCTTCTACAGGTGCCCTGGATCGAGCCGGAAGATGTCGCCAACGCCGTGGTATTTCTCGCCTCGGCGCAGGCCCGATTCGTCACCGGCTCGCAGTTCGTGATCGACGCCGGCATGCTCGCCCGATAACTATCGCGACGTTGTACGAGTCCGTATATGTGGCTCACCCGCATTCTACAATTCTTCCGTTCGCGCCGGATGCGCATGGCCGGCAAGATCGTTGTGATCGCGGCGCTCGCGCTTGAGGTGATTGCGTATTTCGGCGTGCCGATCCTGCTCGGCCATATCGTGAGGGTGCAAGTCGCGTCGGCGCTCCATCGTCCCGCCAGCGTCGGCAAGGTTCGATTCAACCTGTACACGCTGAGGCTCGACCTCGAAAAGCTGCATATCGGCGATCGCGATCCGGCCCGGCCCTTCGTTGACATCGGTCATGTCGGCGTCAGAGCTTCGTGGACCTCGATATTCCGGCTCGCCCCGATCGTCCGCGAAGTCACTATCGATCGGCCGTCGATTCATATCGTCCGGACCGCCGAACAACGCTTCAATTTTTCCGATCTGATGGAAGGCGCCGCACCGAAGCCCACTCCCGCCGCCCCCGGCAAGCCGATGCGGTTCGCGGTCTCGAATATTCGGCTCAACGATGGCGAGGTGCGCCTGGACGACCAGGTGCTTGGAAAAGAGCACGCGCTCGAGCACGTCGAGATCGGAATTCCGTTCATCGCGAATCTTCCCGCCGACGTGGATGTCTTCGTCGAGCCGTTGTTGCAAATGACGGTCGACGGCAGTCCGCTCAAGCTTGGCGGCAAGGCCAAGCCGTTCAGCTCTCCGCCCGAGTCCGAGCTCGACCTGAACATCCACCGGCTCGATCTGGCGCGCTACGCAGGCTATTTGCCGGCCCGGATCCCGCTCAAGATTCCGGGCGGAACATTTTCATGTGCGATGCAGATTCATTTCGTGATGGGTGAAACCCAGCCGGTAATCCGCCTGAACGGAGCGGCGGGGCTCGATCAAATCGATGTGCGCGACGGAACGAACGCCGCGCTGCTCGGCCTCGCGCACGGCGAGGTCAAGCTGACCGACGTGGAGCCGCTGGGCGGCGTGATTCATCTGGATAGGATCCGGCTGGACGGACTGACCGCGAACCTGGCGCTCAATGCCGATGGGACGACGAATCTCACGCCGCTGATGGGCGGCGGTCAATCTCCGGCTGCACCGCCCGCGCCATCCCCCAAGGCAGGTCCACCGCCCGACGTCTCGTTGGAGTCATTCCAACTCACCAGCGGTGCGATCAATCTCACCGACAGCGCCGCCTCACCGCCCGCGGTCGCGGCGCTCAAAGAGCTTGGCGTCAGCCTCAAAGGCTTGCGGCTGAACGGTCAGACGCCGGCACCCTTTCAGATGTCCGCGAAACTGGGTGGAGGCGGCGCGATCGCGATCAAGGGCGCGCTCGCGCCGGCGCAATCGCACGCCGATGCCGAGCTCGCGCTTGACCAAGTCGACCTGCCGGCGCTTCAGCCCTTCGCGCAGCCGTTTCTGGCGGCCAACATCGCGGCGGGAAAATTGAGCGTGCACGGCAACCTTCACTCGGACTTCGCGAGCGGACATTTCAATCTTCACGTCGAGCCCGCGACCGTTGCGCTCGATAATCTCGACGTTCGCGCAGCCTCAGGAGCCGAGCGGCCAATCGGATGGAACCGGCTTGCCATCTCGATCGGGCAAATTGATCTCGCCGCGCGGAATGCGATCGTCAAGGAAGTGAGCGCCGATAGCATCCACCTGTTCGCGCGGCGCAATCGCGACGGGTCACTGAGCCTCGCCGCGCTCGCGCGATCGCCCAAAGCCGCCAAAGTCGCGAACGCACCCGTAGCGGCGCCGGCGGCCGCAGCCGCGAGTGCGCCCGAGAAGCCCTGGCACTATCGAGTCGAATCGATCGCGTTGGAAAAGACTGAAGCGCGCTTCGAGGACGATACGACCTCGCGGCCCGCCATCTTCGCGCTGAGCCCGCTGAACTTGAGGCTCAAGGACGTGTCGGATGATTTCGCCAAGCCAATTGGGCTCGACCTCAACGGCACGCTCAACAACAAGGGTGGCTTCGCGGTTTCGGGCACTGCGGCGATCGCGCCGCTCGACGCGAAACTCCGCGTGAGCACGGTGAATCTCGATCTTGCGCCTGCGGATCCCTACGTGGGCAGCGCGCTGAACGCCACTATCGCCAGGGCCGCCTTGACCGCGAATGGAGCGCTCGCGCTGAAGGCGGCGCGGGACGGCCTTCAAGTAAGCTATCGTGGCGACGCCACCCTGGGCGATTTCAGGTTGCTCGACAAATTGACCGGCGGCGCTCTGCTGAAATGGACCGCGCTCAAGGCCACCCGAATCGCCTTCAAGCTGAGACCGCTTGAGGTTCACGTCGGCGCGATCGCTCTGGACGACTTTCGCGCGAGCGCGATCTTGAACCACGACGGCAAGTTGAATCTGCGCGATCTGACCGCCGGGCCAAAATCGCCGCCCGCTTCAGGAACGGCCGGCAATCAGCCGGCGCAGGTGGCGTTGCCGAGTCCCTCGCACGCACCGGCGGGACAGCCCGGGGCCGACATCGAGATCGGAAGGGTCACGCTGCAAGGCGGCGACGTTAAGTATGCCGACAACTTCATCGAGCCGAATTATTCCGCCGAGCTGGAAGATATCGGCGGGCGGGTAGGGAGTTTCGGCACCCACACCGAATCGCCCGCCGAGCTCGCGCTCAAGGCGGAACTCAACGGCAGCGCGCCGATCGATATCACCGGCTCGGTGAATCCGCTGGCTCCTGCCGCGTTCATCGACGTGCGGGCCAAGGCGAACGGTGTCGACCTCGGCGGCTTTACGCCGTACTCCGCGAAATACACCGGCTACCCGATCGTCAAGGGCACGCTGACCTTCGACCTCCACTATCTGCTCAAAAATCAGAAGCTGACCGCGGACAATCATATCCTGATCGATCAACTTACCTTCGGCGACCGGGTTGAAAGCCGCGACGCCACCAATCTGCCGGTGCGCCTGGCGGTCTCGCTGCTGAAGGATTCCAAAGGCGTGATCGATCTGAATATCCCGATCTCAGGGTCGCTATCCGATCCCAAGTTCAGCGTCGGCAGCGTCATTCTGCATACCCTGACCAACCTGATCGCCAGGGCGGCGACCTCGCCGTTCAGTCTGCTCGCGGGAGCGATCGGCGCGATGGCGGGCGGGAGCCAGTCACTTGAGTTCGTCGAGTTTCCTCCCGGCCTGGCCGTCTTGACGCCGGACAGCAGCAAGAAGCTCGACGTAATCGCGACGGCGCTGCAGCAACGGCCCGCAATCCGGCTCGATATCCTGGGACGGGTCGATCCGAATTTCGATCGGGACGGTCTGCGCGAGGCGATACTGACGCGGCAGATCCGCGCGCAGAAGATCGAGGCGCTTGGATCAAGCGCGGGAAGTGGCGACGCGGTCGAGCTGACGCCCGCCGAATATGACAAGTATCTGGCGCGCGTCTACGCGGCCGCGAAGTTCCCCAAGCCCAGCAACTTCCTCGGGATGGACAAGTCCCTCTCGCCTGACGAAATGAAAAAACTCCTGCTCACCAACACGGAAGTGACTGACAAGGCTCTTCAACAACTGGCGAATGCCCGGGCCGCTGCGGTTCGCAAATCGCTGAGTGGTAAGATCGATCCTTCGCGGATGTTCCTGCTCCCCTCGAAGCTCAACGCGAACGGAATCAAAGCGGGCGCGACCACGCGGGTTGACCTGTCGCTCGAGTGAAGTGAAGGATGAAGAGATGAATCCGAAGGGCAGGGTGGCGATGCTCACCGGCGGCGCGAGAGTCGGACAATTGGTCGCGCAGGCGCTCGCCTCGCGGGGATGCGCACTGGCGTTGACGTATCGCCGTTCGCGCGACGAGGCCGAAGCAGCCGCATCGCAGGCGCGGGCCGCAGGCGTGCAGGCCGTGACAGTCCAGGTTGACGCGACCGATGAGCAGCAGGTCGAGGCGGCGGTGACCGAGACCGTGAAATCGCTCGGCGGGCTCGACATCCTGGTCAACCTGGCCTCGACCTACGTGAAAACGCCGGCGCCGAGTGCCGCCGACTGGAACCACGCGATGGACGCCAACGCGCGGGGCGCCTTTCTTTTTTCGACCCGAATTGCGCCGATCATGAAAGCGCGTGGCGGCGGGCGGATCATCAATATCAGCGATTGGCTCCCCGCCAGCGGCCGACCGCGCTACAAGGGCTACACGCCTTACTATGCGTCCAAGGCCGCGCTCATCGCGCTGACCGAAAGCCTGGCGCTCGAACTCGCGCCCGAGATTCTGGTCAATGCGATCGCGCCGGGTCCGATTCTCGCGCCGCCCGATTTCACCCCCGAGCAAAACGCCGCCGTGATCGAGGCTACGCCGCTGAAGCGATGGGGCGGCGCCGACGAAATCGCCAAGGCAGTGCTCTTTCTGATCGAGACCGATTTCGTCAGCGGCGAATGCATCCGCGTCGACGGCGGCCGCCACTTGTACTGAGAGCGCCGCCAAGTCGCTGGTAGTTTCGAGAAGAGGGCCGGCACGGAGGCCGGCCCCTACACTACAAGCGAATTCATTCAGGGTAGTGGCCGGCGTCCCTGCCGGCCATCCGATTCTCGAAACTACCGCCGAATCGGCTGCTACTGGCGCCCGAACGATAAGCCGCTACAATGGGTCTGCCCGGAAATCCGACCAAGAGGAGCAATCAGATGAGACGCGGGGCTATCACGATATTGGCGATCGGTCTGCTGCTGGTGGCTGCGCCGATACTGGCGCGCGCCACCGACTACCAGATCGATCCATCTCACACCGCCGTCACCTTCAGCGTGCGGCACCTGATGATCTCCAACGTGCGCGGCGAGTTCGAAAAGACCGCCGGGACGATCAGCGTTAACGGCACCGACCCGAGCTCGGTGAAGATCAATGTGACGATTGACGCTTCGTCGATCAACACGCGGGTCGACCGGCGCGACGCGCATCTCAAGAGTCCGGATTTCCTCGAGGTCGACAAGTATCCGACGATCACCTTCAAATCGACCAGGGTCGTAGCCGCGGGATCGGGCAAATGGAAGGTTACTGGCGACCTCACCCTTCACGGCGTGACCAAAGAAGTCGTGCTCGACGTGACGGGTCCTACGCCGGAGATCACCGATCCGATGGGCGCCAAGCGCGTGGGAGCTTCCGCGACGGCCAGCATCAGCCGCAAAGATTTCGGGCTGACCTGGAACAAGGCCCTGGAGAGCGGCGGCGTGGTGGTCGGCGACGAGGTTGACATTCAAATCGATGTAGAGGCGGTGGAGACGACGAAGGCCGCCGCGGCGGAGCATCCAGGCCAGGCAAGCTGACCCGCCCGGCTGCGTCGTATGCGGGCTTGCGGCCGGTGGCCCCGATGACGACCTGGGTTTGCTCAGCGTCTTCGCGTCCCCTCCGCTCAGCTTCGCGGCTGGGGGCAGAATACCCCGGCTTCCGGTTACCGGAAGCCGGCGCCGGGCGACGAGAGCGTCATGGCGGCGAGAATGGGGCGTTCCCACAGGCCAGTTGGGCGCGGAATCCTCCGGCGGCCTGCTTGACCGTGACCTGCACCCCGCCGATTCGCGAGGGAATTTTCGCGCCGACTTTGGACGGATCGTTGTCCACATAGACCACCAGCGCGGCGTGGTCCGCATCGTTACCGGCTCCAATTCCAACCGCGACAACCTCGTCGAGCTTCAGCAAACGGGCCGCGTTGTGCTCTTTGACCACGCGGACCTGTTCCCTTGAACTCCGCAAGGCAGCGCTTGGGCCCTCAACCGCAGCCAAGAACCGACTCTCCGCCGCGCTCTGGCTGCTGGCCACACATTGTCCGACCAGCGAGACCTTGAGCGCACTTAGAACCATGTCGATCGGATTCACTGCTGCGATAGTGCCGCCGTTATTGGATGCGAATATTAGACCGATCGCTTGCGGGCAGGCTCCCGCAGGACCGGTGTACGCCGGCGCGGTGAGGACTATTGCGCCGGAATCACCCGGCTGGACGAAGGAGGGCACGGTCGCGCCCGGCCCCGTGCCGGCAGCACCTTCAACGAGTATCTGATGATCAAAGTTCGCAGTGCCCGAGCTCAGCTCGTTTTCGCCCTTCACGTACGTGACTTTGCCCATGGCGTCGATGGCGTCGATCTGCCCCAGCGTCAGGCAGGTCTCGCGGCCCATCTTCATGACGTAACTTGCGTCCACCAGGTCGGAAACCGGGAAGGAAACGGGGCTGATTGTTCCGACATTAAAGATATAGCCGTTCGGATCCATGCCCCCGCTTTCAACTTTCGCGATGGCGCAGTCCAAGGTGTTGACCGCTCCGGCGCCGAATTTGAGCGGCACCCAGTTCGATAGTTTCGCGACCTGGTCGCCTTGGTCCTGCCAGCATCCAAGGTCGAGCAGTCCAGGTTGCACAATCAGCTCGTTTTTGTGGGCCGCCTTGCTGGTGCTGCTCGCTCGCGCCAAAACGTGGTTAGCGCTCAGCACGTACTGATTGCCCGTGGTATCCTGGACCGCCGCACCCAAAGTGCCCGTGCAGCACGCGCCCTTGCTAATGCTGTCGTAGTTGCCGCCCGATACGCCAAACATAGACGGCTGGGGTTCGGTAGCCGTTCGGCAGTCGACCGGGGTGCCCTGAAGCGCGCAGTCCTGGAACGCGCAAGTCGAAGGTATGGGTGTCGCCGTGGGGGACGCCACAGGGGAGCTTTGCGCTGAAGCCGTCCCGAACCGGCAGAGCAACGCCGCCAACAACGTAATTGCGGACAAACCGCGTTCGAGTTTCATTGACTATATCCCCTCCGCACGGCCACCAGATCGCACGAGCCGCACGAGACGGCTGGTAGCGTCGCCATAGGTGCGAGGCCGTTGCCAAGAGCGTGCCAGCCGCGCCGGCCTGGTTTAACCAGTTGTTACGGAAGACTACTGACGGTTATTATATGCTTTCTCGGGGCGTGGGCGGTCGAAGCTGCGAACGGGGTCCCGAGGCTGCAACAGCGCCTGTCGCGAATCTGAAACAGACCGGCGGGCCGGCGATGGAGTCGGCTGCTTTACGCCTTGCCGTCATCACGGATACCGTAAGGCTCGCGGCGCCGGGTCGAGGTGAGACGTGAGACGATGAGCGACGAGCGCGTGACGGTCCTGCTTATACGGCATGCCGATCCGGTCCGTCCGGGGCAGGGCAATTTCGCCGAGCACGAGCGGCCGCTTACCGGCCGCGGTCATCGCGATGCGGCCGCATTGGCGGAGAGCCTCGCCGCAAGCCTCGCCGATGCGGGCGTTCGCGCCGTGATCTCGAGCCCCTATCTGCGCGCGATTCAGACCGTGGAGCCGATCGCGCGCCGACTCGGGATCGAAATCGAGGTCGTAGCCGATCTTCGAGAGCGGCTGCTCTCACCGGCCGACGACCTCCCCGACTGGAGAGAACATCTGGAGCGCTCCTGGCGCGACTTCGATCACGCGCTGCCGGGCGGGGAATCGGGCCGCGCCGCGCAGGCTCGCATACTCTCGGTGTTCGAAAATCTCAGAATCAGGCATCCCTCCGGCACGCTGGTGCTCGGCAGCCACGGCAATCTAATCGGTCTCGCGCTGCAAGCTTTCGAGCCCCGCGTAGACTTCGAGTTCTGGGCGGCGATCCCGATGCCGGCGGTGTATCGGCTGGAATTCGCCGCCGGCAGATGGCGGGTAATCGAGGGTCCGGGATTCTGAGACGGCCGTGCGCAACGGGAGAGGGGCGCTGAAAGAAAACACCTAACCCCCTCGCCCCCTTCCCCTGAAGGGGAAGGGGGAACAGAAGGGGAAGGCGACGGAAAAAAGATTTGGAGTGTTAGTTCCCCTCTCCAGAAGGGAGAGGGGTCAGGGGTGAGGTCAAGTGCGAATCACTCGTAACCAGAGAGTGAGTCCTGACAAGGCGGAATTCGCCAGGAAATTGCGCAGGGCGATGATTCCTCAAGAGACAATGCTCTGGAATGCGGTTCGGAACAATGCACTTGCTGGTCTTCATTTCAGGCGGCAACAGGTGATCGCCGGGTTCGTTGTGGACTTCTACTGCGCGTCAGCGAGACTCGCAGTGGAAGTCGATGGAGCAGTTCACCTGGCGCAGATGGAATACGACGCCCGGCGTGACCGGGCGCTTTCTGAGTTGGGAGTACAGACTCTCAGGGTGACGAACGACTCGATCATGCACAACCTCGAAGGAGTGCTCCGCAAGATCCGGAACGAGGCCGTCCGGCTCTCGAAGAGGAACCTAACCCCCTCACCCCCTTCCCCTGAAGGGGAAGGGGGAACAGAAATTCCCCTCTCCAGAAGGGAGAGGGGCTAGGGGTGAGGTTCCATGCCCGACTACGAAGTACCAGAGCCGATCCTGAACTCGCCCTACGAGGAGCCGTCGGCGCACTGGCATATCGAGGAAGACAAGGTTCCCGAAAAGCGGCCGGGCAGGCGCGAGGCGGGGTACTGGTATCGCGATCCCAAGGCGCCAGCCGCCGGCACCGAGCACGAGGCGCGCGGCGTTTGGCAGCCACTCGAACGGGTCAACCTGATCCGCGACGGCATCAAGAAATGGCGCGCGGCCAATTATAAGGGCGCGTCGCGCACCACGATCGACCTGCTGAATTATTGGCAGCGTGAAGGCCGGCAGCATCGGCTCTTCTTCGCTCAGCTCGAAGCTGCCGAGACGATAATCTTCCTGATCGAGGCGCGCGCCGATTTCAGGCAAGGGCTCAGCATCCCGCTCGACGAGCCGGGTGAGGATGGGACCGGGAAAGGCTACAAGGCGTTCCTGCGCTATGCGCTCAAGATGGCGACCGGGACCGGCAAAACCACGGTCATGGCGATGCTTGCTGCTTGGAGCATTCTCAACAAGGTCAACGACAAGAGCGATTCGCGGTTCTCGGACACCGTGTTGGTCGTCTGTCCCAACGTCACGATCCGCAACCGTCTCGCCGAACTCGATCCTGAACGCGGCGACGCGAGCCTCTATCGCACGCGCGATCTGGTGCCATCGGAACTGATGCCCGACCTGAGCAGGGGCAAAGTGATCGTCACGAACTGGCACGTCTTCGAGCCGCAGGCTCCGAACGTCGGCGGTACGGGTGCGCGGGTAATCAAAACGGGCGAGCGGATCGAGACGGCCGAGACTATCACGATCGGGCCAAAGAGGACCGTGGCACGCGGCAGACGGTATCTCACGCCCGAGGAGTACGAGCGGCAGAAGGCGGCCGGCCAATTGGAGGTCGTAGGCGAGGAGCGGGACGAACAGGGAACCTCAAGCGCGCATCCATCCGGCACGCTGGTCCTCGGCAGCCACGGCAATCTAATCGGTCTCGCGCTGCATGCGTTCGAGCCCCGCGTAGACTTCAAGTTCTGGGCCGCGATGCCGACGCCGGCGGTCTATCGGCTGGAATTCGCGAGCGGCAGATGGCGGGTAATCGAGGGTCCGGGATTCTGACTGGGCTAGGTTGCCGCTTCCCTCTCAGGGAAGGGGTTAGGGGTTAGGTTTCCGTCGGAGACTCTGAGTCTTGCCAAGTCGTTCCGCGGGTTGGTCAGCGGCGGGGCTTTCCTGCTATTACCGGCGCATCACCCGAAGGCGGGAGTGCGCGCGATGGCGAACTACGAACGGCTCAGCATCCTGGATCGGACCTTTCTCGATCTCGAAAGCCCGGAGACGCACATGCACGTCGCCGGCGTGATGATCTTCGACGCCGCGCCGTTTGCCGCTCCGGCCGGTGGGATCGATATCGAGCGGATTCGGCGCTACGTCGCCTCCAAATTGCATCAGATTCCGCGCTACCGCCAGCGAATCGCGCGCGTGCCGGTCGAGAACCATCCGGTCTGGGTCGACGACCATCGCTTCAACCTCGACTATCACGTCCGCCACACGGCGCTGCCGCGGCCCGGCGGCGAGGAGCAGCTCAAGCGCTTGGCGGGCCGCATCATGTCGCAGCAGCTCGATCGCGGCAAGCCGCTGTGGGAGCTCTGGATCGCCGAAGGGCTGGAGGGCAACCGTTTCGCCGCGATCAGCAAGACCCATCACTGCATGATCGACGGCGTAGCCGCGGTCGATCTCGCGACGGTGCTGCTGAGCGCGTCGCCGGAGGCCGCGATTGGCGAGATTCCGCCGTGGCATCCGCGGCCCGCACCGTCGCGCCGCGAGCTGGCCGGCGCGGAGGCGCGGCGCCGGATCACGGCCCCACTCACACTCGGCCGGGCGGCGCTGGGCGCGATTCGCAATCCACGCGAAATCGTGGAGACGGCGCTCAATGTGACCGAGCAGATTTCGGCCGTGACCGAGACGCTCGGCGCAGGCTTTTCCCCGGCTTCCGATTCGCTCTTCAATCAACCGATCGGGCCGCATCGGCGTTTCGATTGGACGGCGTTTGACCTGTCGGAAGTCAAGCGCGTGAAGAACCGGCTCGGCGGCACCGTCAATGATGCGGTGCTGGCGATCGTCGCGGGCGCGGTGGGCTCGTTCCTGAGAAAGCGCGGCGTTGCGCCCGAACAGATCGCGGCGCTCGATTTCCGCGCGATGGTTCCGGTCAGCCTGCGTCCGCTTTCGCAGCGCGGCACGCTCGGAAACCGGATCGCTTCGTGGGCTGCGCGCCTGCCGATCGCCGAGACCGATCCGCGCCGGCGCCTCCAGACCATTCGCCAAGTGACGGGTGACCTCAAGCAATCGCGTCAGGCGATGGGGGCCGAGGCGCTCGCGACCGTCAGCGAATGGACCGTGCCGACGCTGCTGTCGCTCGCGATGCGGCTGGCGGCGCGGGCGCGATCGTTCAATCTCACCGTGACCAACGTGCCGGGGCCGCAGATTCCGCTCTACATGGCCGGCGCCAGGATGCAGGCCGCCTATCCGCTTGGCCCGCTGTTCGAGAATCAGGCGCTGAACATCGCGCTGCTCAGCTACGACTCGCATCTCCATTGGGGCTTCAACGGGGACTACGACGTGCTGCCCGACCTCGCCGATTTCTGCGCCGCCATCCGGGCCTCGTTCGAGGAGCTGCGCGCCGCCGCGGCCTGAGCAAGCCCGCAGAAGATCGCCCCCGCTCCCCATAGATTCGCATAGCCGCATCGGTTCTTCGCCGTAATCCGACAATATGTCGGCTATCTCTACATTCAGCTTTCCTCGCTTACCCATTCCGGCTAAGTAGGAAAGAGAGGCTCGGACGCCGGGCGCCACCGGCCGGCGCCGCGCCAGGGGCGATTTGGAGTCGACCAGGGATCGGGGGAGACGGGCGCGATGACGCCCATCGGAAGTTCGTATGGGCGGACAGGGCAGGGCCGCATGCCCCGGCCGAGCCTCGCGACGATCCCGATCGCGATCGCGCTGCTGACTCTGCTATCGGGCGCGGGTTTGCGTGCAGGGGCGCAAGCGGGGCCGGCGGCCGAGGGCGCCGTGGCTCTCCTCGACAATCATCCAGGCGTGGGCCTCGATAACTTCGTACCGGCGGCCGGAGACAAAACCCTCGACCTCGAAATCGTGTTCGCGCTTCGCAACCGCGCGGCGCTGGACAAGCTGCTGGCCGATCAGCAGGATTCGCGGTCCAGCCGGTATCATCATTGGCTGACGGCGAGTCAGTTCGCAGCGCAGTTCGGTCCGGCGCAAGCCGACTTTGACGCGGTCGGCGCATGGCTCAATTCGCAGGGATTGGGCGTGGCCGCCGCCGACATCGGGAATCGCTACATCCGGTTTTCCGCGACCGTGTCGGATGCGGAGCGAATCTTCGGCGGCGCGATCGTGGCGTCGGGCGACGGCCGGCTTTACGGCAACCTCGCCGACCCGCTGATCCCGGCGCGATTCGCCGGCGTGATCGCGCGGATCGAAGGACTGGACAATCTCCGCGCCGCGACGCCGATGATTCGCAAGTTCGCCGCGCCGCCCGATGCGGCCGCGCCGGCGAGCGCCAATTCGCAGACGGATGATCCCGAGATCATCTTGAACGGGCAGGGCCCATATTTCGGCCCCACCGATCTTTACGCCTTCTATGACGAAACTCCGCTGGTGACCGCAGGCAACAACGGCTCGGGCTACAGTTGTATCGCGCTGGTCGAGGACTCCAACTACCTGGACAGCGCGGTCTCGAGCTTCAGCTCCGAGTTCG
>Ga0209415_10007239_pt1 | contig 19412 bp, 16 predicted proteins | sample PeaSoiSIISIP2007_FD_187696 | JGI IMG/M metagenome (GOLD analysis project Ga0209415, IMG submission 187696) | Peat soil microbial communities from Weissenstadt, Germany - SII-SIP-2007 (SPAdes) (version 2) | ecosystem: Environmental > Terrestrial > Soil > Wetlands > Peat | place: Germany... | reverse complement strand
ATGGGGCTGGCGGCGACCGACGATCTCGCGAACCCCCAGGCGGCGGCGCTCTTCTGGACGCGCTTCTGGGACGACCGGGCCCTCGACTTCACGCGAGCAGCCATCGACCGCACCGTCGCTCGGCTCGTCGAGCACGGGAGCGAGCTTCGCGAGGAGGACCTCATCCGCCTGGACACGTTCGCGCTGCCCGCCGTGATCCCCGCGATGAGCGTGGCGCGCGACCGCGTGGCGCTCTCGCGCCTGATGCTCATCGCCCGTCACGCGTGCGAGCGCGGGCCCAGCGTCGGCGTTTACGCGACGGCGGGCGAGGTGAGGCGCGCGGTGGCGGACTGGCGAGAGTGGTGGTTCGTGCACGAGACGGACTTCGTCGCGATCGACGGCGCCGATCGTGCGGCGGCCGTCGTGACCGAGACGCGCTACGGCAAGTGGCTGAGACGCACAGCCGCAGGCGAGCTCGGCGTGAGCGCTGCGGACGGCGAGCCGATCTGGGACAAGCTGCGGGCGTGCGCCCCGGTGACCGCGCTCATTTGCACGATCTCGCTTTTCCTCAGCTGGGCGATCGCCATACCGATCGGCGCCTACGGAGCCTGGCGGCAGCGCGGGACGTTCGACGTCACGAGCTCGGTGGCGATGTTCCTCCTTTACTCCACCCCGACGTTCGTCCTGGCGGAGGTGCTCCGGCGGGCGGCCGCGGCGCTCGCGCTGAGCGGAGCGCGCGTCGGGCTGGCCATCGTCGCGCTCGCGGCCGCCTCGCTCGCGACCTCGTCGCGCTGGCAGCGGACGGCGATGCTCGAGGTCATGCGCCAGGACTTCGTGCGCACAGCGGTCGCCAAGGGCGTACCGGCGTGGCGCGTCGCCGTCGAGCACGCGCTGAGGAATGCGCTGGCGCCCTCGGTCACGCTCGCGGGGCTGCACCTGCCCGCGCTGGTGGGGGGCGCGTTCGTGGTCGAAGAGGTCTTCGGGCTGCCCGGGGTCGGCTTCGAGACGCTGAGGGCCATCGAAACGCATGACTCGGCGTGGCTGATGGCGGTGGTCCTCGCCACGGCGGTCGCCGTGACCCTCGGCCTCGTCGTGACGGACGTCGCGTACGGCGCGCTCGACCCGCGCGTGCGCGAGGAGTTCGTGCGCAGGCAGGGAAGGCGGGCGGCATGAGCGAGGGCCACGCGGACGAGGCGCACGACGCCGGCCACGCCATCGACCTTTCGCGGCGCAAGCAGTCGTGGCCCGGGGACTCCGTGCGCGGATCGCTCTCCGAAGCGGGGCGCGTGGCCGCGCCGTATCTGACCATGACGCGCATCGCGATGGCGCAGCTCTCGCGCAGCCGCCTCGCGCGCCTGGGGGCGGTGGTGCTCGCGAGCCTGGCGCTCGTCGCCGTCTTCGCCGACCTGCTCGCGAGCGAGCTACCGATCGCGTGCCGGTGGAGAGGCGTGGTCTACGTGCTGCCGAACGTGACGCACCCGCCGGCGCTCGCGGACGCGACGTGCGCCCGCGAGGCGAAGGCCCCCTCCCCGGGAGACTGGACGATTGCGCCGCTCGTCGCCCGCGGTCCGACGGAGACCGCCGAGCACGACGACATCCTGCGGCCTCCGCTGACACGGGGCCACCCGCTCGGCACCGATGCGCTGGGGCGGGACGTCTTCTCGCGCCTCGTTCACGGCACGCGCACCGCGCTCGGCGTCGGGATGGCGGCGTCGATCGTCCTGGTCGCGATCGGCGTCGCCCTCGGCGGGCTCGCGGGCTTCGCGGGGGGCGTCGTGGACTCGATCGTCACGCGCGCGGTGGAGTCGCTGACCGCGATTCCGACGCTCGTGCTCGTCCTGGTGGTGGGCGCGATCGTCCCCCATCCGACGACGGCGACGCTTCTCTGGACGATCGCACTGACGCGCTGGACGGATCTGGCGCGGCTCGTCCGCGCCGAGGTGCTGCTGGCTCTCGGCAGGGACTACGTCACGGCCGCGCGCGCCCTCGGCGCCTCGCCGTCACGCGTCCTCGGGCGGCACGTCCTGCCCAACGCAGTCGGGCCGGCGATCGTCGCGGCCATGTTCGGGATCGCGTCGGTCGTGCTCGTCGAGGCGGCCGTCGACTTCCTGCGCGTCGGCTCGCCCGACACGATGGCGTCGTGGGGGGAGGCGCTCGGAGAGACCCGCGCGAACCCGGGCGCCTGGTGGCTCATGGTCTTCCCGGGCGCGGCGCTGCTGGCGACGCTCGTCGCGCTGAACCTGGTCGGCGAGGCGGCGCGCGACGCGCTCGACCCGAAGCTTCGTGGCGTCGGCGAGGAGCTCGCCGAGGGGATGCGGGGCTGACCGGCCGTGGCTCGAACGGCGACGGTCGTGCGCCGTCACACCGGGGCGCGATCCGTCTTTGCGCTCCGGTCGGTGCCCTTTCGAAAAGCCGCCGGCGTCGTACCGGTCCACCGACGGAAGGCCCGCGCGAAGTTCTGCACCGCCGAGTAGCCGACCCGGTCGGCGACCTCGTCGAGCGAGAGGGCCGGGGAGCGCAGCAAGAGGAGAGCCTTCTCGCGCTGGTGCCGCTCGCGGAGCGCCGAGAACGACACGCCCTGCGCGGCCAATTTTCGCTTGAGCGTCCGCGGAGAGACGTGCAGCGCCGCCGAGACGTCCTCGATCGAACGCATGGGACCGTCGCTGTCGGAGATGATGCGACGCACGCGGCCCACGAGCCGCGTGTCCAGGGCGATCATCTCCAGGGCGCGCTCGCACTGCTCGCGCGTCATCCGCAGCGCGACGCGATCGGCGGTGACCAGCGGATAGTCGAGGCCCGCGGCGTCGAAGACGATTCGCGCCACCGGACAGCCGAAGCGCATGCGGGGCACGAGGTGAGCGAAGCGCGGATAGTAGGCGGGCTGGGGGATCGGCAGATCGAGCGCGCCGCCGAGGTCGCGCCCCGACGTCTGGCAGCCCATCTGCCAGAGGCCGACGAGCATGGCGACGAGGAACACATCCCGGCTCTTGCCGAGGTCGACGTGCTCCTCGATGGTCAAGGATGCGACGCCCCGGTCCACCTCGAGGCGCAGCGTCAGCGCTGTGCTCAGGATCGGAGCGAACTGCACCGCCAGGCGAAGCCCGTCTCCGATGGTCGCGGAGCTGACCGCGGCGAACCCGACGTACCCGTAGGCGGACGGCCGGCGCCGCAGGCCGAGATGGAAGCCCAGCCCGGGCTCGCCGGTCAGGGTCCGGGCGCGCTCCACGATCGTGCAGTGCGTGGCGAGCGAAAGCTGGGCGCCCGGCGCGGACAGGTCGTCCTCGGTGACCCCCACGCCGGCCAGGAGCTCCTGGGGCGTGACGTGCCAGTCCGCAACGAGCTCCACGACTCTGAGGGCGTGAACTGCGGGCGCGGTGTGATCTGACGGCGCTGGCATCGGTTCTTTGCCTCTGGCGCGCGCGGAGCCGTCCTTGCAAGGCGAGGCGAAACGGCCGTCGGCGCTTGTCCCGTAAGGATTGGAGGTCAGCATGCAGAGAGGTACCATATGCAGCGGCCGAGGCCAGGTCTACGGGCAGTCGTTCGGCAATCCGGGGGTACCGTCGTCGGAGCCCGGGGCCCACGGGGACTGCGCCAGGCACCAGCTCGCTGCCTGGTCGGCCCCGGCGTACTGCAGGGGCCCGAGCTCGATGCTCTGGCCGAGGGACGACAGACCCCAGGGGCCGTAAGGGACGTCAGCCAGCTGTAGATTTCCGCTCCAGATCGAAAGGTCGCCCGTGACGTCGAACGCGAGCTCGATGCCCTGATCGGACGGCAGGCCCGCTCCGTACTCGTAGACGATCGAGGCACCGGGAACGGCGTCGGCGACGGCGGTGGCCAGGTCGCGGACGAGCACGACGTAACCGAAGGGCGGCGCGATGACCGGCGCGCCGGACGCGATGACCTGCGTGTCGCCCCACCCGTCCTGGATCGTCAGGCCGCTCAGGAGCTCGGGCATCGCGGTCAGGTTGTATATCTCGAACCACTGGGCCTCCGGCACGGGGCCGGACGGATCGAACATGAGCTCGGTGATGACGAGGTCGCCGACCGAAGGCGCGACGGCCGTGGCCTCCGCGTCGTCGGTGTCCGCGGCTCCCCCGTCGTCGGCGTCCGCGGTACCGCCGTCCACGTCCGCGGCGGCTACCCACGCGTCGCAGGGGGCCGCGGGGGCCTGACCGTAGGACGGGTCGCGCGCCGAATCGCCTGGCGGGATCGTCTGAGTGGCGTCGTCGAGCGCGGCGTCGTAGGACGTGCCCGCGCTGCCGCGGCTGAACGCGGTCGCGCCGTCGGCCCCCGTGGCGCAGGAGACGAGCAGGGGCAGTGCAGTTGCTGCGAGCCAGGCGGATCGCGTCTTCGCGGTCGAATCGGACATGGCGGACCTCCGCCTTCTCATCGGCTCGACGCGCGCCGAGGTTGCCTCCGAACCGGTGCCCGGTTGACATCGAGGCGCATCGAAGGGAAAGGATGGGCACCGATGGCGAGGCACCTCGTTCTGCCCGTTGCCGCTCTCCTGGTGCCCGGGTGGGCCCTCTCCTCGTGCGTGCCCAAGGAGAAATACGACGCCGCGATCGCGAACGCGCAGACCGAGCACGCGCAGCTCGTGGCGAGCCAGGATCGCGAGAAGGCGGACGAGGGGCAGATCGCGGACCTGAAGCAGCAGCTGACCGACGCCGCCGCCCAGGTCCAGGCGCGTGACGAGAAGGTCAGCGACCTTTCCACGAGCGGCCACAACCTGCAGGCCCAGCTCGACGAGGCGACGGCCATCAACGCGAAGCTGCGGAGCGAGCTCGAGCGGCTCGGCAAGAACGTCGACACGATCCTCCAGGAGAAGGGAACGCTGACGAAGGCTCTCGACGACGCCAGGAGCCGCCTCGAGGAGCTGCGCAAGGCGCAGGCCGCGGCCGAGGCGCGCGCGCAGCTGTTCCAGAAGTTCGTCCAGAAGTTCAAGGCGCTGATCAACGCGGGGCAGCTCAAGATCGCCACCCGGCAGGGGCGACTGGTCCTGGAGCTGCCGAACGACGTACTTTTCGACGTGGGACAGACGGCGATCAAGCCCGCGGGCAGGGACGCGCTGGCGCAGATCGCGCAGGTGCTGAGGACGGTGCAAGGACGGAGCTTCCAGGTGGCGGGGCACACCGACAACCTGCCGATCCAGACCGCCCGCTTCCCTTCCAACTGGGAGCTCTCCACCGAGCGCGCGGTCGAGGTCGTGAAGCTTCTGCTGTCCAAGGGCGACGACCCGCGCTCGCTGTCGGCGGCCGGCTACGGCGAGTTCGATCCCGTCGGGAACAACGACACGCCCGAAGGTCGCGCCAGGAACCGGCGCATCGAGATCACGCTCCAGCCGAACCTCGACGAGCTCGTGGCCGCGCCGGACATCAAGTAGTTGAGAATCGGGCGGCGGGATCGGGGTAGACTCGCCGTCTCCATGCGCACGACCCTCGCCTGCCTCGGACTGGCGCTCGCTCTACCTGGCTGCGGAAAGGAGGACGCGAAGGGCGCCGCCGCCTCGGCCTCCGCTTCCGCCGCCAGCGCCGCGGCCGCCGTGCCGAGCACGCCGCCGCCGCCTCCTCCGAGCGCCGCGCCCAGCGCGAGCGCCGCGTCCGTGCCCCCGCCCAAGTGCCCTGGCGATCTGACGGGGAACGCGGTGCCGGCGTACTGCATCAAGCTGCCGCCCGCGTACGCCGTGAAGAAGGCGCTGACGACGCCCACCCGGGGCTCGATCGACTACGACACCGGCACGACCACCGACGTGCTGACGGTGAGCTACGACGCGACGTCCCTCGCCCAGCTCGCCAAGGACGTCGAGGGCGAGATGAAGTTCGGGGGCGACAAGCTGGAGAAGAAGGGCAACCTGCCGGGGGGCAACAAGTGGTTTCAGGGCACCCACGCCGAGTACGCGCGCGTCGTCAGCCTGGTGAAGGGGCCGGGAATGACCCTCAAGTGCTCGTTTGCCTACCAGCCGAAGAAGCCGCCGCCCGCCGCCGCCATCGACGCGTGCAAGAGCCTCGTCGTGCCGTAGTCCCCGCTCCGGGCTCCCCGCTCACCACAGGACGGGCGTCGGCGTGAGCGAGGCGTTCGTCGTCCCGTTGCCGAGCTGTCCGGAGGAGTTGTTGCTCCAGCAGGAGACGGCTCCGGTCGAGAGCAGCGCGCACGCGTGCGTCTGGCCCACGGCGAGCGCCGTGGCGCCGGTCAGGTTCGAGACGGGCACGGGGATCGACGAGGCGCTGGTCGTCCCGTTCCCGAGCGGCCCGCGTCCCCAGCACGCGGCCGTTCCCCCCGAGAGCAGCACGCACGCGCCGGCTTCCCCCACGGCAAGCCCCGTGGCGGAGACGACGTTCGCGACCGACACGGGGGTGAATGACTCCACCGTCGCGGCCTGGTCGCCGAGGCCCGTCTGGAGGTAGCCCCAGCACTCGGCGCCGCCTCCGACCAGCGCGCACGTGGCGAGCCCGCCGCCGCTCGCGAGAGCCGTGACGCTCGAGAGGCCCGTCACCGGCACCGGGACGGCCGAGCACTGGTCGTTGCTCGTGTCGCAGATCGCCGGCGCGGATCCGAGCTCGTCGTCGCCGTCGTCGCCCCAGCACACGACGGTCCGGTCCGATTGCAGCGCGCAGGCGTGCAGCTCGCCGAGCGCCGCGGCGGTCGCCGCCGTCAGGCCCGACACCTGCACCGGGGTCGACGACTGCCCCGTGATCGACATGTCGCCCAGGAGGCCCACGCTCGCGTTTCCCCAGCACTCCACCATGCCCCCCGAGATCACGGCGCAGCTCGACTCGAGGCCGGCGGCGACCGCGACGGCGGGCGGGAGCCCGGACACGGCGGAGGGGGCCGTCGAGCACGGGCCGCCGTCGCACGGCGCGACCCCGGTCTCGCCGTACGCGTCCAGGCCCCAGCACTGGACCTTGCCGTCCGTGAGCAGCGCGCACGTGTGGGAGCCGCCGGCCGCCACTGCCGCGACCCCGGCCAGACCCGGCACGACCTTCGGCGACGGCGAGCAGGGGGCGCTTCCGCACATCTGCGTGGTCGCGTACCCCAGCTGGCCGTACGTGTTGTCCCCCCAGCACTCGACGGTGCCGTCCGAGAGGACCGCGCAGGTGTGCGAGTAACCCGCGGAGATCCCGGTCGCCTGGATGCACCGCGAGCTCGTGCACGAGATGGCGCACGTGATCCCGCACCCTCCGCAGTTGCCGTTCTGCGTCTCGTCGACGCACGCGTCGCCGCACGGGCTGAAGCCGGCGTTGCAGCTGATCCCGCACGAGCTGCCGTTGCACGTCGCGGTCCCGTTGGCCGGCGCCGGGCACGGGGTGCACGACGTGGTGCCGCACGACGCGGTCGACGAGTCGCTCGCGCACGTGCCGCTGCAGTCGTGCGTGCCGCCCGGGCAGCCGCACCCGCCGCCCTGGCACGTCGCCCCGCCGGTGCAGGCGTTCCCGCACGCCCCGCAGTTGCCGGTGTCGGCGCTGAAGTCGACGCAGCGGCCGCCGCACGCGTCCGGGTACGCGGCGGTGCACTGGTACCCGCAGGCGCCGCCGGAGCACGTGGCCTGCGCGTGGGCCACGCTCGTCGCGCAGGCGTTGCCGCAGGCGCCGCAGTTGCTCTGCGTGGCGAGGTTCGTCTCGCATCCGAGGTCGGGGCTGCCCGCGCAGTGCGCGAAGCCCGGAGTGCAGGCGCTGGCGTCGAAGACGCAGGCGCCGCCGGAGCAGGTGACGGAGCCGGCGACGTTGGGCAGGCTGGTGCAATCGTGGCCGCACGCGCCGCAGTTGCGCGGATCGTCGGGCACGCACTCGCCGTCGCAGAGGAGCTGCGTCGCGGAGCAGCCACCGGCCTCGGGCGCGGCGTCCGGTCCCGCGTCGGCCCCCCCGCCATTCCCTGCGGCGACCGGCTGGACCACGATGGCCTCTTCGTCCGAGCCGTCGGCGCCGGCGTCGTCGCTGCACGACCGGCTGCCCGTGCACTCGTTGAACGTCTTCTGCACGCACCCGCTCGCGAAGACGGGCACCGCCCACGCGGCCACCAAGAGATTGCCCAACGACACCCAAGTACGCATCGAACCCTCCTTCGAATCCGACTCCTCGGAACCACCCACCCGAGCCATCGCGCCCACGCGGGACCGCCCGCGCTGCCGGCGTCTTCTCTCGCGTACCTATCGGCTCGCGTGCTCCGGATGTTGCTAACTCCAGGTGTGCATCGTCACCCGCCTTGCAACGTGGGCGCGGATGCCGATCCGTTCGAGAAACCGCTGGCTCCAGCGTTCCCGCCATTGCCAGTGCCGAGGCCGTTGGAGCCTCCTAACCCTGCGTTGCCAGGTTGGCCTGGTTGGCCGGCGGATCCTGGATGAATGGCGGTCGCGCTGTCGAAGGTGGGCTCAGTGCCCGCGTAGACAATACCGACAGAGATGCCTGCCGTGCCTCCCGCGCCTCCTGAGCCGCCAGCGCCGTTGCCGCCTGCTCCCGCGCCGCACGCGAACCCGGACGGGTCAACTCCGGAATGCCCCCCTCCCTGTCCACTCTGACCATCGCCACCGTTACCACCCATGCCACCGGTGCCCGTGGTGAGGGTGCATGCGGCGAGCGTGATCGTGCTGCCGACGCTCGACAACGCGATGCTTGCGCCGCCCCCTTTGCCACCGGTCCCTCCGGACCCGCCGCAACCGCCGGCGCCGCCTCCGTCTCCTCCGGTCTGCGGCGTGCCCAAACCACCTCCACCTCCGCCCCCTTGACCCGGCGCCCCGGGTTGACCGTTTCCACCCACGGTTGGACTCCAGCCAGTGCTCGAAAGCGTGCCGTACGACGTCCCCGCGACACCGCCTGAAGCGGGCGCGCCATCGGCGCCAGGGTGACTAGATGACCCGCACGCGCTCACTCCTCCCATACCGCCAGCCCCGTCACGGCCAGTCATTGTCGTCGAAGTCGGCGTTGACGACCCCGCAACGCCGTCACCCCCGCCAGCACCACTCGCTCCCGCCACACCCCCAACACCCCCCTTCGACGTCCCGGACGCGCATGTCGCCACTCCCCCGGCGCCCTGGCCCTCGCCCGCATTGCCACCGGGCGCCGTCCCTGGACTTCCATTCGGCGCTGTCGTCCCCGAATAGTTGGGCGCGCTCGACCCATCGGCACCGCCACTACCGGCGGCCCCTGCGCCCGCTGTCAGCGTCACCCGCACGAAGTTCACCGTGGAACCGCTCACGAACGCCGCAACGCTCGAATTTCCGTTTCCATTCGCGTCCGTCCCCGTTGCGCCCGGAGCAGCAAACGCCATATCGGCCACGGCGATCGCGTTCGTCACGCCTGTGACGCTCAGCGCGTAAGCCGCCTGGGGTGAGTTCACCGCGGCAACGCCCCCAACGTACATCCACGCCGCCCCCGCGTCCGCGTTCGGACACGCGAGTCCTCCGTAGATACTCGCCGCAGTCCCCGCCGTGATGGTCACCTGTTCGCCGTACGTCGCGTCGCACACGTACACGCGCGACCTGCCGCCGAGGTTGCCGAGCGCGTGGCCGATGGTTGCGAACGGTGCGGCCATGGTGCCGCTCCCGGAGTCGCTCCCGCCGTTCGCAGACGGCGCGACGAATACCCCGAGCAAATCGTTTACCACGCATGGGTCCATCGCCTTCGAAGGCGGATCGCTATCCGAGAGGCAGTCGCCGTTACACGCGTGGTAGCCGGGTTTACATGTCACTGCGCACGTCATCGGCACGGTACATGTTGCCGTCCCTTGCCCCGAGGCGGGCGCGGGGCAGGCATTCGCGCACGACCCGCAGTGCGCCGGCTGCGTCGGATCGACGCACGTGCCGTTGCAGTCGAGGGGCGTGCCCCCGTCGGCTTCGCAGCCGACACCGCACACGCCGTTCGTGCACGTCGCGTGGCCCACCCCGCCCTCGGGACCGGCGCACGCGTTGCCGCACGAGCCGCAGTGCTCGGGCGCGCTCGGGTCGACGCACTGTCCGGAGCACACGATGGCGCTCGCGCTGTCGCAGGCCGGTCCGCTCTCGATCGCGGCGTCCGCCGCGTCGGCGGCTCGCGGCGCGCCGTCGCTCGCGTCCTGTCCGCCGCCGCTCGCCTCGCCCCCGCCGGCCGCCTCGACGATCACGCTCTCGTCGCCCGCGCCGTCGCCGCCCGCCTCCGCGGGGCACGTCCCGTTGGACGTGCAGTCGCCGAAGCTCGTCTGCCCGCACCCGTACACGGCGACGGAAAACGCCAGCCCCGTCGCCAAGAACATCGCGCAACGAACCCAAGAACGCATCGACCTGCCTCCCATCGGACCCACTAGAAGCGCCCCCCGGCCATCACACCGCCGCCCGCCGGACCCGCCGCGGGGACGACCCACAGCGACGCGCCCGTCGTTTCTCCGCCCTTCGGCCAGAACAGCCAGGCCGCCACGGCGCCCGCCGCCAGCACGCCCCCGGCGACGTAGAGGACGTCCGACGCGATGGCGTCGCGGTTCTGCGTCTGCACGGCGTCGTTCCACTGCGCGCAGCCCGTGTTCGCCGGGTTCACGCAGTAGCTGCTCGGCTTGGAGCTGCGAAAGTCAGCGGCCGTGTTCGCCTCGGCCTGCGCCTGAAGCCCGAAGTACACGCCGAGGCCGACCGCGATCACCGCGCCGCCGCCGATCGCCGTCGCCGTCGCCAGCCTCGCCGCGGACCGGCGGCTGCGCGTGTCCTCGCCCGCCCACGCGTCGGCGGGCGGCGCGCTGCTCGCGCTGCCCGCAAGGGGAGCGACCGCCGCGGCGGGCGGCGCGCCGTCGGGCACGGGCGGCGGCGGCGCGGGCGCCGGCCGATCGGGGCCTGCGACGACGAAGCTCACCCGCGCGACCTCGCCGGCCACGGCGTCCACGCCCAGCGTCTTCGTTCCGCCCTCGAGCTTGCCCTCGATCACGTGATGCCCCGGCGCGACGTCCAGCGGCTCCGCGAGCGGGGCCGTCCCGACGCTCGTCACCCCGTCGAGCGAGACGGGCGTCCCGGCGGGCGCCTGCACCTCGATGTGCCCCGTCTGCGCCATCAGGGCGTCGACGTGCTTCTGCGCCTTGAGAAACTCGGTATCGACGGCCGCCTGCTTCGCGAAGTCCTTGAAGTGCGCCAGGGCGTCGAGAAGGTGCCCGCTCTTCTCCTCGCTCAGCGCGAGGTTCCACAGGATGTCCGGCTTGCGCAGCACCACGTACGCCTGCCCGAACGACATCCGCGCCGCCTCGAAGTCCCCTGCCTTGACGCGCTTGAGCCCTTCCTCGAAGCGCGCCTGCGCCTCCCGGAGAGCCCTGTCGTCCGCCCGCGCCACGGACGGCGCCGCCGCCACCAGCATGGCCGCGGCCGCCCACCGAAAGCCTCGTCGCGTCGTCATCTCGCCTGTGCCCGGACGGTACGTGTTTATGGTCGCGTGTGGTTCTACCGCGCCTCCTCCGGCCTGCACAATGTTTCACCGAAGTCGCGCCAGAGCCCGCCGTGGGCGGGCGGTCGCCCCGCGGAGCCGGCGCGCGGTACGCTTCCCCCCGGATGAGCGAGCCCGCCGCCCCCCGGACGACCCGCTTGACGGGCGCGTTCGCGGACGCCGCACTCGAGGCGGATTTTCAGGCGGAGCACTTCGAGCTCGCCGTCAAGCGATTCACCCGGTTCAGCATCGGGCTCTCCTCCCTCGTCTTCCTCGGCTACGGCCTGCACGACGCCTACCTCCTGCCGACGGTCGCGCCGCGCGCCTGGGCCATTCGCTACGGCGTCTTCGCCCCCGTCGCCGCCGCGGTCCTGGCGCTGACCTTCACGCGCGCCTACGCGCGCCTCCACGCCTTCGCGATGCTCGCGTTCGGCATGACGATCAACCTGGTGGTGATCTGGATCGGCGCGATCTCCCCCGAGCGCGACGGGTTCTTCATCTACACGGGCTACTCGATCCTCTTCGTCACGCTCGGGCCGTTCATCGCCCGGATGAACGTCGTCACGCAGGTCCTCTACACCTCGTGCTCGATCGTCCTATTCTGCGCGTTCGCGGCGGCCGTGTCCCATCCGCCCGTCGCGGTCGCCGTCTCGATCGCGGCGACCCTCGGCGCGATGGGGGGAATCGGCGCGCTCGTGGCGAGGCAGCTGGAGGCCCAGGCGCGCGACATGTTCCTGCAGCGCCGCATCATCCGCACGCAGCTCGAGGAGCTGAACGCCGAGCGAGCGAAGTCCGAGGCCTTGCTGCTCAACATTCTCCCTTCGAGCGTCGCGGAGCGCCTCAAGGCGGACGACCACGCGATCGCCGACGGCTTCGCCGAGGTCACGGTGCTCTTCGCGGACATCGTCGGCTTCACGAAGCTGGCCGAGCGCCTGTCGCCGGTCGAGGTCGTGCGGTGCCTCAACGATCTGTTCTCGATGTTCGACGACCTCGCGCAGGAGCTGAACGTCGAGAAGATCAAGACGATCGGCGACGCCTACATGGCGGCCGCGGGGCTCGTGGGCGCCGGGGATCGTCACACGCACGCGATGGCGGAGATGTCGCTGCGGATGCTCGACCGCGTGGCGAAGTTCGGCGACAGTCACGCCGAGCCTCTGAGCGTTCGCATCGGACTGAACACCGGACCCGTGGTCGCCGGGGTCATCGGAAAGAAGAAGTTCATCTACGACGTCTGGGGAGACACCGTGAACACCGCGAGCCGGATGGAATCCCACGGCACGCCCGGCTTCATCCACGTGACGGAGGAGACGCAGCGCCGCCTCGCCGACGCCTACGTCTTCGAGGCCAGGGGAGAGATCGACGTGAAGGGCAAGGGCCCCATGCGCACGTACTACCTCGTCGGGCGGCGAGACGCGGCCGGGTGATCACCCCACCCCGCCGGAGGCGGTGACCGCGCGGCGCGGCTCGCTCATGCGCGCGCGCGTCTCGCGCGCGGAGGCGCGGCCTCAAGCTTCGATCGCAGCGCCCGCTCCACGACGTCGACCGTGAGGCCGATCTCGCTCGCCCGCGCGAACGCCGCGTGCAGGCCGGGCCGGACGTCCCTCGGCATCATCTCCATGGCCTCCGCTGCGGCGCACACGACGGCGTCGACGACGCCGTCCGGCGGATCCGCGGGCGGCGGCGAGGCCACGACCCTCTCCGGCGCCGCAGGCGTCGTTTCCGCCGCCGCGAGCGTCGTTCCTGCCGCCGCGGCGATCTCGCCCGCGAGCGCTGGATCGTGAGGGTGCACCAGACGAGCGAGGTCAGGCAGGCGATAGCCCGGGATGCCCGACAGGGTCCATCGCTGCGCCGTGCGACGCGAGACGCCAAGCATCTTGCCGAGCGCTTCCTGCGTCGTCCCGAGGGCTTGCCGAGAAAGCTCGAACAGCGCGATCGCGTCGCGAGGCATGGGTGGCGCCGCATTGTGCACGTGTGGCGCTCGATGGCCAGCAAAACCGTCACCATGGCGACACGTGCGGCGCCCGCCTTGCGTCAGATGACGCTCCGGCGCGCAGCGGCGGCGACACACTTGCTTCTCGAGGCGACGAATGTCGCCGTCGTGACGCCGGAATGACGATGGATGACGCCTGGTGAAGGCGACGTGTCGCTCGATATCCCCCGGAGGGCGCCGGAAGCGACGCAGCTGGCGTCACCGACCGCTGGACGCGACGCTCGACGAGCCTCGCGGGGCGTCGCAGGCCGAAGGTCGGGCGCCAGCTCCGGCGAACGTGACGCCCTCCCTCGCCCCAGGGCGCGCCATCCCAAGAGTAGCCCCGGGCTGGGGCCCGTCAAAACGTCGTCTTGAACTCGCCCAGATCGGGCGCGGGTGCGCCGGGTCGCGGCCGGGCCTTGCGCGCCCGGGCCTGCGGTGTGGCGGCCACGGACGGGGCGGGCGACGGAGCGTCCGACGTCACGGGAGGAGCCTCGGGGACGGGCTCGGCGACGGGCCTCGCCGTCGGGGCGATCACGGGCTCGACGGGCGTCGCCGGCACGGCCACGGGGGTGGGCGTGATCGGCGGCGGCGGCGCGCGATCGAGCGCGACGAAGATCGCCAGGACGACCGCGAGCCCGGCCAGCGCGGCCACGGCGATCCTCCGCCCCATCGGCCTCGGTGGAACGTGGGTCGGATCGGCCGCGCCCCAGCCCTCCGGCACTTCCATCAGCGGCGGCCTGTGGTTCGAAGGCTCCGTCACGTCGAGGGGGCCGCCCGCGATCATCACCTTCGGCTGGTCGTCGGGGGACGTGTGCGCGGCGCGGACGGCGTGCTCGGCGTGATAGGCGGCCGCGGCCTCTCCCCCCGTCTGGGGCATCGTCCTGACGCGGTCAGGGCGAGGGCCCGCGATCCCTTCGAGGAGCAGCTCGACCGAGTCCTTCTTGCGCGCGGAGGAGGCGAAGACGAGGGCGGGCTGCTCCTCGAAGTCGCGGCCGCCGGGTGCGGGGACGACGACGCCCATGGCCTTGCCGTCGGCTATCTGCGAAGGAGGGCCGACGCCGGGATCCGTCGAGGCGGCGCGCGAGCCCGACGGGCGGCGAGCGCCAGGCGTCGACGGGTCGGTGTCCTGGTCGTTGATGCTCATGCTCCGCCTCGCCCCGGTTCGGACTTTTACCGCCGTTTCGAGCGCGATACCAAGAACACATCCACCCGGGGCGCGGCGGGCCCTCGACGGGGCCGGGTCCGTGCGTATACATCCCCGGAGCATGACGATTCTCGGTGGACTGGGCGGCGGAGGGAGCGGGGCGGGACGCGGCGCAGGGGCGGAAGGCCGGCCGGCACCCAAGGGCGGCGGCGTCCCGTACGTGACCGAGCGCGACTTCGAGCGCGAGGTGCTCCGGAGCGAGCTTCCCGTCCTCATGGAGTTCACCGCGGACTGGTGCCAGCCGTGCAAGGCGATCGCCCCTGAGGTCGAGGCCCTCGCGCGCGAGGTCGAGGGAAAGGCCAAGGTCGTCAAGATCGACGTCGACAAGTCGCCGGCGATAGCTCAGCAGCTGCGGATCCAGAGCGTTCCAACGTTCATGGTCGTCGCCGAGGGGCGCATCCAGGACGCCGTCGTCGGGGCGATCCGCAAGAAGAAGATGCAGGAGATGCTCGAGCCCTTCTTCCCCCGCTCGGCGGGCGCCCTCAAGGCGGCGGAGCTGGCGCAGCTGCTCGCGGGCGGCGCGGTCGTCCCGATCGACACGCGCGACGCGGCCGCCTTCGGCCGGGCGCACCTCCCTCATGCGGTCAACATGCCCATCGAGGGGCTCGAGTCGCGCCTCGCGGAGCTCCACATGCTGACCGGACAGCCCGTCCTCTATTGCCGCGGGGGCGACAAGACGAAGGACCTGGCCGAGAAGCTCGCCGAGCAGGGGGTGCCGGTGGCGTTCCTCGAGGGGGGCTTGCTCGCGTGGGAGGCCGAAGGGCTGCCCATCGAGCGTTGAGCGAGGCAAAGGCCCACATTGTAGGCATGCCTCGGGCGGCGCATGCCGCCTTCGTGCCGTATATTGCGTAATGATGGTGAGAAGCGACCGGCCGACGACTCCGCCGTCCTTCGACCTGGACCGGTACGCGAGAGACTCGGACGCCTACGTCGCGCAGCTGAGGCCGCTGCCGTCCTTCGATGGGCTCGGGGCCCCGGCTGCCACCGAGCCTCATTCCGAGACGCGTATGGCCACGCGCCCGCCGATCGCGATGACGGACGAGGCGTGGGCCCGGTCGATGACCGGCGCGCCGGCGGTGGCGATGCTGCCGGGGGAGCTGAGGCAGATGCCGCTCGATCACCGGGCGGGCTTCCTCCTCTCGCTCATGGACGGATCGCTCGACCTCGAGGCGATCGTCGACGTCTCCGCGATGCGCCGCGAGGACGCCCTGCGGATCCTCCGCGACCTCTACGAGTCGGGCGTGGTCGTGTTTCGCTAGCGCAGGTGGAACTTCTTCAGCGGCCGACCGCGCGCAACAGGTGCCTCTGCACGACGGCGAAGAGGGCCAGGACGGGCGCCGAGAGGACGACGTTGCCGGCCATCACGATGTTCCAGCGCACGCCCGTGCCCTGCTCCCGGAGCAGCGCGACGCCGAGCGGCAGCGTGCGGACGGAGTCGTCTGTCGTCATCACGAGCGGCCAGAAGTAGTCGCTGTAGTGGAAGACGAAGCTGACGAGGAAGAGGGACACGAGCGTGGGCCGCAGCATCGGCGCGACGATCCGGTACACGATCGTCCACTCGCTCGCCCCGTCCATCCGCGCCGCCTCGATGATCTCGTCCGGCACGGCGAGGAGCGCCTGGCGCACGAGGAACGTCCCGAGGGCGCTCGCCGCGAAGGGCAGGACGAGGGCCGTCATCGTGTTCACGAGGCGCACCTTGGCGAACATGAGAAACACGGGCACGAACGTCGCCTGCGTCGGCACGAGGAGGCACGCGAGAACGACGCCGAACGCCTGACGCCGCCCGGCGAAGCGCAGCTTCGCGAGGGCGTAGCCGGCCGGCAGGGCGAGGGCGATCTGCGCCGACGCGATGGCCGACGCCATCGCCGCCGTGACGGCGGTGTACCGCGCGACGGGCATCGTGGCGAAGACCTCGCGGTAGGCCCCGAGATCGAGGCGCCTGGCGTAGGGCGCCGTCGGGTTGGACATGATCTCCGGCAGCGTCTTGAACGAGGTCACCACCATCCACGCGTAGGGGAAGACCCACGCCGCGAGCGCAACGCCGCCGAGGGCCAGCCAGAGCGCGGTGGCCGAGCGCCGCTCCTTCATCGCGCCGCCTCTCCGCGGGCCCGCCACACGCGAAGCTGCAGCGCGGCCAGCGCGAGGAGCAAGGCGAAGAAGACGACGGTGAGCGCGCTGGCGCGGCCCACGCTCAGGTCGAGGAAGACCTGCTCGTAGATGGCGTAGACGAAGAGCTCCGTCGAGCGCGCGGGGCCCCCCTGCGTCATGATGCGCACGACGTCGAACGCCTGGAAGCTCGTCACGAGGCTCGTCGTCGCCACGAACGCCGCGGTGGGCGCGAGCAGGGGCAACGTGACGTGCCGCAGCCGGCCCCACGCCCCCGCGCCGTCGAGCGCGGCCGCCTCGTGGAGCGACCGGGGGACGCCCTGCAGCCCCGCCAGGAAGACGATCATGGAGTAACCGGTCAGCTTCCAGATCCCGACGACGGCGAGCGTCGGCAGCGCCCAGCCGGGATCGCCGAGCGGCGAGCCGTGCAGCGCGCGGCCGAAGATGCCCCCGTTGCCGTCGAGCATCCACATCCACAGAAGCGCGACGGCGACCCAGCTGACCACGTAGGCGCTGAAGACGCTCGTGCGCACGAGGGCGAACAGGCGCCCCGGCCTGTCGACGAGCAGCGCGAGCGCGAGGCCGAGCGACATCGTGCCGAGCACGACGATCGCGCTGTAGGCCGTCGTGCGCAGGGCGACGTGCAAGAGCTCCCCCCGGGCGGCGAGCGCGGCGTAGTTCGACGCGCCGACGAAGCGAGGCGGGGTGAGGAGATCCCACGAGAAGAGGCTCTCGTACGCGGCGACGCCGATGGGCGCGAGGAAGAAGACGGCGAGGAGCGCGAGGGTCGGGCCGAGCATCGCCCACGGGTGCCAGCGCGCGCGCGGCGTCATGCCGGCCTCCGCGCCTCGGAGCGGGCTTCGTCGAGGAGCGCGCGCGCGTCGCGCCCGGTGAGGACCGCGTCCTCGAGGCGCGGCTCGACGACGTCGCGGTCGACCCGGAACAGATCCGGCGACCAGGGCCACGGCGTGGCGTCGGAGAGCTGGTCGTAGGCGACGCGATCGTTCGGGTGACGCGCGTACCATCCCCGCTCGGCGAGGCGCTGCACGGCCGGGCGGGTGACGGGGAGGTAGCCGGTGCGGGTCGACCACGCGATCGTCTGCTCGTCGGCGCACATCCAGCGGACGAAGTCCCACGCGGCGAGCTTCTCCTCGTCGGGCGCGGAGCGCACGAGCACGAACATCGTGCCTCCCGTCGGGACGCTGGCCCGCACGTGGCGCGGCAAGGGCGCGGCGACGACGGGGAACCGGGCGTTGTCCTCGAGGTAGCGCACGTACGCGGTGCTGCTCCACATCATCGCGATGCGCCCCTGCAGGAAGCTCTCGTTCGACGACTGCCAAGCCTGGTAGTCGCGCCCCGGAGGCTGCCTCATCACGCGGTCTTGGCGCACGAGACGCTGCCAGAACCGGATCGCCTCCACGCCCGCGTCGCCGCCGAGCGTGAGGCTGCCGTCGGGCTCGACGAGCCGCCCGCCCGCCTGGCCCACCATCGCGACCCAGTACCACCAGGAGACGGGCACCTCGAACCCCCAGCGGACCTCTCCATTGGAGGCGCGCCTGGTCAGCCTGCGCGCGGCCTCGGCCAGCTCTTCCCAGGTGCGCGGCATCTCGACCCGCTCCTCCTCGAGGACGCGGGCGTTCGCGAACGCGATGGGGGTGGAGCGGTTGAACGGGATGGCGACGAGCGGCTCGCGCCCGGCGCCCGCGAACGACCCGCGCTGATCGAGGGCGGGGACGAAGGGCATCTCCCGCGCGCCGTCGTAGTCGTCGAGCGGCTCGAGCACGCCGGCGCGCGCGAGGTACGGCACGACCTCGAGCACCACGTGCGACAGCGTCGGCGCGGCGCCGGCGGCAAGCGCGGTGCGGAGCTTGGCGAGCGCCTCGAAGTAGTCCCCCTGGTGCACGGCCTTGACCAGGATTCGCGACTGGCTCGCGTTGTAGCGAGCGACCAGTTCCAGCAGGACCTTCCGGACGAGGTCTCCGTACGCGTACCAGAAGGTGACGACGAGGCGGCCGTCCTCCCGGACGGGGCGAGCGCGCTGCCGGCAGCCGCAAAGGGCCAGCGCGGCGGACGCCCGGAGCACGTCGCGGCGCGCGATCACGCGAGCCTCGCCCCTTCGCCGTCGGCGTCGAACACGATCGCCCGCTCTGCGTCGATCGACACGAGGACCCGGTCGCCCCGCCGGTGGGCGTCGAAGCCGCGGGTGTGAACGCGGACGTCGAGATCCCCGATGCGGACGATCACGTGCGTCTCGGCGCCGAGGGGTTCGACTGCGATGACCTCGCCGTGTCGGTCGCCCTGCCCGAGGATCACGTGCTCCGGACGCACGCCGACGTGGAGACGCGGGGGGATATCTCCGCCGGGACGCGCCACGCGGAAAGGCCCCGCCAGCACCGCATCGCCCTCGATGCGCCCGGGCAATAGGTTCATCCGCGGAGTCCCGAGGAACGCGCCGATGAACGACGTCGCCGGGCGATCGTAGATCTCCCGCGGCGTCCCGACCTGCAGGATGCGGCCGGCGCGCATCACGGCGATCCGATCGGCGAGCGTCATCGCCTCGACGTGATCGTGCGTGACGTAGAGGGCGGTCGCGCCAAGGCGCCGGACGAGCTGCCCGATCTCGACGCGGATGTCGCCTCGCAGCGACGCGTCCAGGTTCGAGAGCGGCTCGTCGAAGAGGAACACGCGCGGCTTTCGCACGATGGCGCGGCCCATCGCGACGCGCTGCCGCTCGCCGCCCGAGAGGTCGCCGGGACGCCTGTCGAGCAGGCGCTCGATCCGCAGCATC
>Ga0209415_10007237_pt1 | contig 19418 bp, 19 predicted proteins | sample PeaSoiSIISIP2007_FD_187696 | JGI IMG/M metagenome (GOLD analysis project Ga0209415, IMG submission 187696) | Peat soil microbial communities from Weissenstadt, Germany - SII-SIP-2007 (SPAdes) (version 2) | ecosystem: Environmental > Terrestrial > Soil > Wetlands > Peat | place: Germany... | reverse complement strand
GGGACGACGTCCGCCGGTGCGGCTGTGCCGGCCGCGGCACCCGCGGTGGCCGCGGCACCCGCGTCGGCCGCAGGACCATCCGCGCGGGCTCCGGCTGCGAGCCGTCCGGCTTGACCCTCGGGGCGGCGGCCGCGCGCCGCCCCGTCCGCGTCCGCACTCACCCGCCGTGGCGGCGTCGCCTGGCCGCCCGCGCCGGCCAGCGAGTCGAGCAGGCCGATGCGTCCGTACTTCAGCAGGAGCGCTCGGAAGTCTCTCGCGTAGAACAGCTTGATCTGCACATCGGGGTAGATCTCCCGCAGGCGCCGCAGCTTCCGGTTCTTCTTCCGGACGAGGCTCTGGCGGAGCGTGGTCAGCTCCACGTACAGGTCGAGGTCCGGCAGGTAGAAGTCGGGCGCAAAGCTCTCGACGACGGCGCCGTCGAGGTTCCACCGGATGGGGAACGGCCGGGGCTCGTAGTCCCACGCGATCCCGTAGTAGTCGAGAATCCGCGCCAGCTCCGCCTCGCTGGCGTGTGCAAACGGGGCCGCCTGGGGCCCGCGATCGACGTGCATCGAGCGCAGTCTACCCGGTCGGGCGCTGCCACGGGGCCGTCGGCATCTCGCGGCCGGATCCGGGCTGCTACACTCCCGGGGAGTATCCGTTCGCGATGGGACGGAGGGTCCGGCCCGGCGGGCCCGGACGGAGGACACCGTGACCGACCGACCCGGCGAGCCGGACGCGACCATGAGCGGGACCGCGACCGGCACCGCCGTCGAGGCTCCGCAGCCAGAGAACCCGCACTTCCGGCATAGCTACGACAAGGACCGCCAGCTGTTGCTGCGGCGGCTCTCGCGCGTCGAGGGCCAGGTGCGCGGGATCGCCCGCATGATCGAACGGGACGAGTACTGCATCGACATCCTGCAGCAGACGGCCGCGCTGCGTGCCGCCGTCGACGCAGTGTCACTCCTCGTCCTCGAGGATCATGTCGCGGGATGTCTGCGGACCGCGGTCGCCACGGGCGACGCGACCGCCTACACAGAGGAAGTCATGGACGTCGTCCGGAGGACCCTGGGCCGCCCGGTACGGACTGCACGGGCAGTCTCCGACCAGGGCGAGCGATGAGCGCGAGCGTAGAGCTCCCCGCGGATCCGCCGGCGCGGCCGAAAGGCGGGCTCCCTCGCGTGCCGGACGGCGCCCGGTACCTCGCGCGGGCGGTGCGGATCGCGGCCGGCGACGGGCGTGCCGACGCCCGCATCGAGCGGCTGCTGGGGTACGCCGCCAGGACGGCGGGCGCCGTCGACGTGGCGGTCGCGATCGATCAAACGAAGGAACGCGTCCTGGTGTGGCGGAATGGCCGGGACGGCGCGGGCGGTGGCCGCGCCCTGGCCGACTGGCTCGACCGCTGCCTGCCGCCGCGCCCTGGCCGCGGTCGGACACGCTCGTCCGCCCTGCTGGTCGGCGTGTCCGGGGAGGACGGCGCGGGCGCCGACCCGGGCCCGGCGAACGCGGACCCCGGGAACGCCGGCCTGCACCGCTCGATCACTCTCCCCGGCAAGCCGGTGGCGGCGATGGCGTTCTCGTTCCGCTCCGCCAGGGCGGAGGGCGCGTCCGAGCTCCGTTTCCCGCTCCCGTTCGCCCGCGCAACGACGGACCTGGTCGCTGCGCTGGTACGACACCTCGACGAGACGCGTGACCTCGACCAGCTGCGCCATGCGGACGCGGAGCGCCGCCGGTTCGTCACGGTCGTAGCTCACGAGCTGCGAACGCCACTGGCGTCGCTCGCCGGGTACCTGGACCTGCTGGAGACGGACGCCAGCGGCGAATTCCTCGACCGGTCGCGCGACCTGGTGACGGGAATGGCGACGCTCGTCGCGGATCTGTTGGAGCTCAGCCGGTTGGAGGCAGGTCAGCTCCACCTCGCACCGGCGCCCTTCTCGGGGGCAGAGGCAGCCCAGGCGGCGGTGCGCGACGTGACGCCGCTCGCCCTGGAACGCGGGATCCTCCTCGATACGGCTCTGCCGGCGCGTCTGCGGACGGTGCACGCCGATCGCCGCCGCGTGCAGCAGGTGCTCGTCAATCTGCTCGCCAACGCGATCAAGTTCTCGCCGCCGTCGAGCCGGGTCGGGATCTCCCTGCGCTTCGACGGTCCCGCGGCTCTCTACACCGTGCGCGACGAGGGTCCCGGCGTGGCCCCCGAGGAGCGTGCCATGATCTTCGAGCCGTTCCACCGGGCCGCCGGCGCGGAGCGTGTGGTGGGGACGGGCCTCGGCTTGCCCATCGCGCGCGACCTCGCGCGCCGCATGGGCGGCGACCTCGAAGTAACGTCGGCGCCCGGATGCGGGTCGACGTTCGTGGTGGCCCTGCCCGCGACGAAGGATGCCGACCGCGCGGCCGTGCTCGGTGCGCTGGGGCGCGCGCTCGACGCCGAGCGCCCCGTCACCGCTCCGAGCTGAAACACCTCATCGCCCCGACCCGGCGAGGATCTCCACAACGACCCCGATTCCGGCCCTCGAGCCCCCTGTTTGTCCACAACCTGAGGGCGGGCGGGAGGTTGGTGGATAAGCCGGTTGATTCGGGCGGCGGGCGGCTGAAGACTCGCGGCTGCACCGCAGGCCGAGTACGGTAACGCTGCTCGCGAGGGGGCCGGGACACCGGCCGCAGGCCCAGACGAGCGGAGGAAAACCGAAAGGCTCAAAGGTGCCTTCGAAGTCGCGACGCCGGAAGGTCGAGCCGACGGGAGTCCGGGACCTGCCTCCGAGAGGGCCCGCACCGGACGCCAGGCGCTCCCTCCCGGCGCCGTGGTTTTCAGCGCGCAGCCGCGTCCGACCCGGAAACCGCGGTGCCGACGGCCTTGGCGAGTCGCTGTTCGTGCCCGTCCGCGCGCCGCTGCCGCGCGATCCGACAGAGCTCCCGGCGATCACGGCGGAGTTCCGGGAGGTCGTCGACCAGGCGCTCGTCCGGCTCGGCCTCGAGCTCACGCCGGGCATGCGCGAGGCAATCGAGGCCCAGGCGCGCCTGCTGGTCGCATGGGGACCGATCGTGAACCTCAGCGCGATCCGCGACCCCGAAGCCATCGCACTCGAGCACGTGGCCGACAGCCTGGCGGCGGTTCCCCCGCTCCTGGACCACCTGGCGGGGCGGCGGACGCGGCGCCGTGCGATCGGACTCCTCGACCTCGGCAGTGGCGCGGGATACCCGGGCCTGCCTGTCGCGGTCGCGGTTCCGGTCGCCACAGCCGCCCTTGTCGAGTCCGTTTCACGCAAGGCGGCGTTCCTGGACGTTGCGGCGCTCGCCGCCGAACGTGCGCTCGCGGCGCACGGCGAGGAGCCCGTTCGGGTGCGTGTGGTGACGGCGCGGGCGGAGGAGCTCGCACGCCGCCCCGACCACCGCGGCCGGTGGGACGTGGTGACCGCCCGCGCGGTGGCCCCCCTGCCGGCACTGCTCGAGCTCGCGCTGCCGCTGGTTCGCGTTGGTGGGCTCTTTGTGGCCTGGAAGCGCGACGCCGGCGACGGCGCGTTTGACGCCGAGCTGGCGGCCGCGCTGCCCCTGCTCGCGGAGCTCGGCGCGGATTCGCGCCCCGAAGTCCGGCCGGTGACGCTCGAGGGCCTTCGAGACCACGTGCTCGTCTTCATCACCCAGCGGCGCGCCGCCCCGCAGCGCCGACACAGGCGGGTCGGGCGGCCACCTCGCCTGCTACCCTGAATCGGTGCGCGTCGCGCTGCTCTCGGACGTCCACGGGAACCTGGCAGCCCTCGAGTCCATCCTCGACGCGCTGTCACCGTTCGACGCCATCTGGCACCTCGGCGACGTCGTAGGGTACGGCCCCGACCCGGTCGGCGTGATGCAGCGGCTGCAGCGCGAGGGCGCCCTGGGCGTACGCGGGAACCACGACGCGGCGGCCATCGGCGAGATCGGCACCGACTTGTTCAACGACGCCGCGCGTCGCGCCGTGGAGTGGTCGGCGCAGCGGCTCACGCCCGCCGCGCGCCGCTGGCTGGCCGGCAACCCGCACACGCGGGTCGAGGGGGCATTCACCCTGGCCCACGGCTCGCCCCGCGATCCGCTCTGGGAGTACATGTTCTCGACTTCCCTGGCGCGGACGAACCTTGCCGCGTTCTCGACCCCGTACTGCCTCGTCGGGCACACCCACGTGCCGCTCGCCTTCCGCGAGTCGGAAGGCGGCATGGACGTGATCGTGCCGCGCGACGGAACCGTGATCGAGCTGGACGACCGGCGCACGATCCTGAATCCGGGCGGTGTCGGGCAGCCCCGCGACGGCGATCCGCGCGCCTCCGGTGCGCTGCTCGACACGACGGCGGGTACCGTGATGTGGCGGCGCACCCTGTACCCCGTGGGCGTCACGCAGCGGGCGATGCGGGTCGCGGGCCTGCCGCAGCGGCTGATCGATCGACTGGAACAGGGTTTCTGAGGGAGGGGCCCCTGGACGACAGGAAGAGGGACGGGGCCAACTCTGCCGCCCCATCTGGTCGGCTGCGGGGCCGGAAGCTCGGGGACCAGCGCGTCCGCGTGCCGCGCCCCCAGGCCGAGTACTTCCGCTACGCGGGCCCCGGGATCGTGCGCGCCAAGCCGAAGGCGAGCGCCCCCGCGACGCCGCTGGGCCGCCCGTACATGCGCGCCCGGCACGTGCTGATCGGGGCACCGCTGGCGACCGAGCAGGAGGTCGAGGAGCGGCTGCCCAAGAAGAAGGCGCTCGCGATCCTGAGCTCGGACGCGATCTCGTCGAGCGCGTACGCCTCCGAGGAGATCCTCAACATCCTCGTCCTGGCGGGCGTGGCCGCCCTTGCGCTGACGCTGCCGATCGCGATCGCGATCGCGGCGCTGCTGGCTATCGTCGCGATCAGCTACCGCCAGATCGGGTACGCCTACCCGTCCGGCGGCGGGGCATACGTGGTGGGAAGTGCCAACCTGCCCAAGATCTTCGCGCTGATCGCGGCTGCGGCGCTCCTCATCGACTACGTCATGACGGTGGCCGTCTCCACATCGTCCGCAATCGAGCAGATCTACTCGGCGTTCCCGGCGCTGTACCCGGTGCGCGTGGAGACGTGCGTGGTCGCCATCGGGCTGATTCTGCTGGGCAACCTACGGGGACTCCGCGAGTCCGGAAACATCTTCGCGCTGCCGACATACGTCTACGTCGGGTCGGCCGTGTTCGTCGTGGGCGCCGGGCTGTTCAAGGCGTTGATCATGCACGATCCCGCCGCGACCGGGTATCACGCTGCCCTCGTCGCGACGCCGCCCGGGGGGTTCCAGGCGCTGACGGTCCTGCTGGTGCTCAGGGCGTTCGCAGGTGGATCCGTCGCGCTGACCGGCACCGAGGCGATCGCGAACGGCGTGCCGGCGTTCAAGCCGCCGGAGGCGCAGAACGCGGCTCGCACGTTGATGATGATGGCGGCGCTGCTCGCCGTGATCTTCATCGGTGTCACCGCCGTGGCCGTGACGTATGGGATCCTGCCGGGCGGCAAGGAGTCCGTCCCGGCGCTGGTGGCGCGTGCCGCGGTGGGCAACGGGCCCATGTTCCATGTCTTCGAGGCGTCGGCCGCGCTGATCCTGATCCTCGCCTCCAACACGAGTTTCAACGCGTTCCCGCGCCTGGCCGCGATCCTCGCGCAGGACTCGTACTTCCCGCGCGCGTTGCGTTCCCCGGCGACCGACTGGCGTTCTCCGCCGGGATCTTCCTGCTGGCCGCCCTGGCCGCGCTGCTGCTGGTCGCCTTCGACGCTGATACCGCCGCGCTGATCCCGCTGTACTCCGTGGGCGTGTTCGTGAGCTTCACCATTTCGCAGACCGGCATGGTCAGGCACTGGTATGTCGAGCACGGCCGGGGGTGGCGCTCCCGGCTCCTGACCAACGCCTTCGGCGCCGTCCTCACGGGGATCGTGGCGGCGGTGGTGGCGAGCGTGAAGTTCGCCGCCGGCGCTTGGATGGTGGTCGTGCTGATCCCCGTCATCGTCGTCGTCATGCTCCTGATCCACCGCGAATACGCCCGCGACACGGCCGAGCTCGAGGTTCGCGATGACCTCGTGTTCGACCAGCCGCACCGGCGACAGCGCGTCGTGGTGCCTGTCGCGGGCGTGACTCGCGCCGTGATCCAGGCGGTCACGTTCGGCCGGACCCTCTCCAGCGGCGTACGCGCCATCACGTGACCGACGACCTCGACGCAGCCGAGCGCCTTCGCGCGCGGTTCGAGCGGCAGCTTCCCGACATACCGCTCGTGATCGTGGAGTCGCCGTACCGTCAGCTGGTGGGTCCGCTGGTCACGTACCTGGACGTGATGGATCCCGATCCGGACACCATCACCATCGTGGTGGTCCCCGAGTTCGTCGCGCTGCACTGGTGGGAGCGAGTGCTGCACAATCGCACCGCGGAACGGCTCCGGCGCGCACTGATCGGCCGCCCGAACACCGTGGTCGCGCTCGTTCCGTACCGCAAGGAGCATTGACCCGCGGACGTAGTGCCCGAGCCACGCACTGCCGGGAACACTGACCCCGGTGTCGGGTCTGAGCCGCCGTCCGCCGGCACTCGCGGAGCGGATCGCGGGTGCTACCCTACCCGCCGATGGCAGAGAGCAGTGGCCCGGGGCAGTTCGCGCGCGCCGTGCTGGGACTCAACGGGGGAATCTCCGACCCGCTCGTCGTCGGCGCGGCAACACGGCTGGCGAGACAGGCGCGGGCGGACGTCATCGCAGTCCACGTGATCGAGGTGGACTGGACGCACGACCTGGCGGACATGGTGCCGGGGGGCCAGCAGCGGGCATCGGAGGTGCTCGATCGAGCCGAGGCGCAGGCGGAGCGAGCAGGCGTCGCCCTGAAGACGACGCTGCTGCAGGCGCGGGACGTAGGCGCCGCGATCGTCGACGAGGCCGCCGCGGTCGGCGCCGACCTGATCGTCCTGGGGCTGCCGTACCGCACCAGGTTCGGCGGGGACTTCGCGATGGGACGCGTCGTCCCGTACGTCCTGCAGAACGCGCCGATGGCCGTGCTCGTCGTGAGGAGCCCAATCCCGGCGGAAGCTGGCAGCAGCATGGAGCGGTGGGCGACTGCCCGCGGCTGAAGGAGCATCGGTGCGCACGATCATCGTGGGATGCGGACGAGTTGGCGCCGGCCTAGCCGACGCGCTGTCCCGCTCGGGTCACGAGGTGACCGTCATCGACGTGTCCGCCCAGGCGTTCAACAGGCTCAATGCCGACTTCCCGGGACAGGCCGTCCGCGGAGACGGAACGGACGAAGACGTGCTGCGCCGCCTGGGCGCGGAACAGGCCGACTACTTCTTCGCACTCACCGAAGGAGACAACCGAAACACGCTGGCCGCCCAGATCGCCCACGACGCGCTCAGCATTCCGCACGTCATCGCCAAGATCAACGACCCCGTCCGGGCCGCCGCGTATCGTGCGATGGGCCTTGCCGTCATTTGCCGGACCACGATCATGGTCGATGCGCTCGCCAGGTTCGTGGGCCTGCCCGCCGATCCGACGGCGGGCGACTTGGTCGCCGCGGTGGTCGTGGAGCCGTCGGACGAGGTGGAGGTCCCCTGATGTTCATCATCGTCGTTGGCGGCGGAAAGGTCGGCTACTACCTGACGCGCGAGCTGCTGAGCTCCGGCCACGAGGTCGTGCTGCTCGAAAAGGATCCGAGGCGCGCAGCCGAGATTGCTCACGAGATCGGCAGCGTCGTGCTGAACCGGGACGGGTGCGAGGGAAAGCACCTGGCTGCGGCGGGCGCAAACCGGGCCGCGATAGTCGCCGCACTGACGGGCGACGACGAGGACAACCTCGTGGTGTGCCAGATGGCGAAGCATCACTTCGACGTCCCGCGCACGATCGCGCGCGTCAACAGCACGAAGAACGAGGCGCTCTTCCGGAAGCTCGGGGTGGACGAGGTGATCAACCCGACGCGCATCGCCCTCGGTGCGATCGAGCAGGACATTCCGGTGCACGACCTGCTGCACCTGGCACAGCTCTCCACGGGCGGGCTCGAGCTCGTCGAGGCGCAGATCGAAGCCGATTCGCCCGCCGCGGGCCGGGTCGCGCGCGACCTCGCGCTGCCGGAGGGATGCATGCTGTTCGTCGTCATCCGGGCCAACGTGGCGCAGGCGATCCGCTCGGACACCACGCTCCAGCCGGGTGACAAGCTGGTCGCGCTCAGCCGGACGGATTGCCAGGACGAAGTGCGCCGGCTGCTGATCGGCGACCCGGCGGCGATGGCGGAGGTCTGATCGCCCGTCCCGTCGGGCACCCTCATTGCCAGCCGTCCGGCGTGCCTGCCGCCAGTGTCGTCATGGCCGCATACCTCTTTGTTGCGCTCGACGATGACAGCTCTCTAGGTGAAGAACCGGCAACACTCTTGACAACATGATTGTCATGGTCAACCATGTCGGTCGCGGTGCGCGGGTGAGCGGACCGGCCGCCCATCCCGCCTCATGCGTCGGGGCCGAATCGCCGAGTTCAGTGGCCGGCAGCCACGGGAGGAACGAGACCATGACCATCGTGCGGAGAACGGGCCCCTTCAGCGATCCGGTGTCGCCGCGCAAGGCCATGGGCCGGCAGCCGTCCGACGGCCGCTGAGCGGGACGGTCGGGTCGTGCGCGACCGGGTACGGGATCCGGGTCAGCCGGTCTACGTGATCAGCGTGGCGGCCAGCATCGTGCGGGTCCACCCCCGCACGCTGCGCATCTACGAGGACGAGGGTCTCCTCTGCCCGGCGCGCACGCCGACCAACATCCGCCTCTATTCGGAACGCGACCTGCGCCGGGTCCTCTGGATTCGGCACCTGACACAGAACCTGGGGGTCAACCTGGCCGGCATCCGCATCCTCTTCGAGCTCGAAGAGAAACTGGGGACGCCCATCCTGGAAGCCCTCTACACCGAACCAACCGTGGACGAGGATGAAGGCGAAACGCCGGAGGAAGCTCCCGTGGCCCGTCAGTCGCCCGCAACGCAGGAAATGAGGCAATCATGACCGATCGACCGTCGAGCCCGGAAGAAACGCGGCCGACATCCGCGAACCCCGGCCCCTCCCGCCGGGAGCTGCCGCTGCTCGCCCTGCGCGAGACGGTGATCTTCCCCGAGATGATCGTCCCGCTCCAGGTGGGCCGCGACAAGTCGGTGAAGGCGCTGAACGCGGCCGTCGCCGACTCATCGCCCATCGCGCTGGTGACGCAGCGCGTGGCCGACCGCGAGGAGATCGACGATCCGGGGGAGCTGTACCAGGTCGGCACCCTCGCCAAGGTGGCACAGGTCGTCCAGCTGCAGGACGGGACCGTCCGCGCGATCGTGCAGGGCCAGCAGCGCCTGCGTGTCGTGTCGTTCGAGCAGACGGAGCCGTACGTGGTGGCCATCGTCGAGATGCTCGAAGACGCGAAGCCCTCGGGGGTCGAGGTCCAGGCGCTGATGCGCAGCGTCCAGTCCCAGATCGAGCAGTACGTCCAGTCCGGAGCGCCCGTGCCGCCGGAGGCGGCAGTCGCCGCCCGGAACATCACCGAGCCGGGGCTGCTCGCCGACATGGTGGCGTACAGCCCGGACATGAGCACGGAACAGCGGCAGCAGATGCTCGAGACGACCGACGTCGTCGAGCGCCTGCGGCTCGTCTCGGGATTCCTGGCGCGCCAGATCGAGATCCTCGAGCTGAAGGGCAAGATCCAGTCGGAAGTCAAGTCCGAGATGGACAAGACCCAGCGCGAATACATCCTTCGCGAGCAGCTGAAAGCGATCCAGCGGGAGCTGGGCGAGGACGACCCGCAGCAGGCCGAGATCAACGAGCTGCGCGACAAGGTCGAAGCAGCCGGCATGCCGGACGAGGTGAAGACGCGGGCGATCAAGGAGATCGACCGCATGAGCCGGATCCCGTCCGCCTCTCCCGAGGTCGGCGTGATCCGGACGTACGTGGACTGGCTGGTCGGCCTGCCTTGGAACGTCTCGACGGACGACAACCTCGACATCAAGCAGGCCGCCGCGATCCTCGACCAGGACCATTACGGCCTGGAGAAGGTCAAGGAGCGGATCCTCGAGTACCTCGCGGTGCGTACCCTCGCGAGCACCATCCGCAGCCCGATCCTGGCCTTCGTGGGCCCGCCCGGTGTCGGCAAGACATCACTCGGCAAGAGCATCGCGCGGGCCATGGGGCGCAAGTTCGTGCGGATGAGCCTGGGCGGCATCCACGACGAGGCGGAGATCCGCGGCCACCGGCGCACGTACATCGGGGCGCTTCCGGGCCGCATCGTCCAGAGCATCAAGCAGGGCGGGTCGAACAACCCGGTGTTCATGCTCGACGAGGTCGACAAGATCGGCATGGACTTCCGCGGCGACCCGAGCTCCGCGCTGCTGGAGGTGCTCGACCCCGAGCAGAACAACACCTTCCAGGACAACTACCTCGAGGTGCCGTTCGACCTGTCGAAGGTGCTGTTCATCACGACGGGCAACCTGCTCGATCCGATCCCGGCCCCGCTGCGAGACCGCATGGAGGTCATCCAGCTGCCGGGCTACACGCAGCTGGAGAAGGCCGAGATCGGCCGGCGGTTCCTCATCCCCAAGCAGATGACGAACCACGGGCTGACGGCGAAGCACATCGAGATCACCGACGAGGCCATGACCGAGCTGGTGCAGGCCTACACGCACGAAGCCGGCGTCCGGAACCTCGAGCGCGAGATCGCGAACACCATGCGCAAGGTCGCCAAGACCGTGGCCGAGGGCCGCAAGCGCAAGACGGTGATCGACGTCAAGAAGCTCGACGAGTTCCTCGGGCCGCCTCGCTTCGAGTACGGCGAGCTGGAACCAGAGGACCAGGTCGGCGCGGCCACGGGCCTCGTGGTGACCGAGACCGGCGGCGACATCGTCGCCGTGGAAGTGACCCGCATGGAGGGCAAGGAGGACTTCATCCTCACGGGCCAGCTGGGCGAGGTCATGCGGGAGTCGGCGCGGGCCGGGCTTTCCTGGACCCGGGCCCACGCCCGGGAGCTCGGCATCACCCGCGAAGTGTTCGAGAAGAACACGCTGCACATCCACGTGCCGGCCGGCGCGATCCCCAAGGACGGGCCGTCCGCCGGGATCACCATGGCAACCGCGATCGTCAGCGCGCTGACCGGGATCCCCGTCCGGAAGGACGTGGCGATGACCGGTGAGATCACGCTGCGCGGACGTGTCCTTCCCATCGGCGGACTCAAGAGCAAGATCCTCGCCGCCCACCTGGCCGGCGCCAGCACGGTGATCCTTCCCAAGCGGAACGAGAAGGACCTGCGGGACATCCCGGAGGAGATCCGGCGTCAGATAAAGCTGATCCTCGTCGAGACGATGGACCAGGTACTGGAGTCGGCGCTCCGGCGGCGGCCGGCGGCCCTGCCGGCACAGACCCCGGACTCGCAGCCCGAGCGAGAGACCGCGCTGCCGGAGGCCGCGGCCGCACGGAATGCGTTTCCGCCGACACCGGCGATGGTGGGCAGCATCGAGCACTGAGCACCGGTGTACGGCGCGGTCGCTGTGCCGGACGCCGCCTGGCGGGGCAGATGGAATACAGGGACTACTACGCGATCCTGGGCCTGCCGCGCACGGCAAGCCAGGCCGACGTCAAGAAGGCCTTCCGCAGGCTCGCGCGCCAGCATCACCCGGACGTGAACAAGGACAACGCGGAGTCAGAGCGCGCCTTCAAGGAGATCAACGAGGCGCACGCCGTCCTCGGCGATCCCGCAAAGCGCCGCGCCTACGACACCCTTGGCGCGAACTGGACCTCCTACCAGCAGGGTGGCGGGGCCGGCGCCACGGACAACCCGTTCGCCGACTTCGTTCGCCGCTCGTCCGCCGGCGGCACGGCAGGGACAGGCCCCGGGGGCATCCGCTTCGAGTATCACGGGAGCGCAGAGGACCTCTCAGGATTCAGCGATTTCTTCCGGACCTTCTTCGGCGGCGGGGCGCCGGGCTCCGCGACCGGCGCCGGGGGCCGGCGGAGCCCGATGCAGAGCGCCGGCGCGGGGATGTCGACGGATTACGACGACCTCCTCGGCGGCCTCGGCTTCGCTGGAGCGGCGTCGCCCGGCCAGGCTCGCCGCGGACGCGCGACCACGTCGGGCGGTCCGCGCGAGGACGTGGAGGCGGACACCGAGGTCAGCCTCGAGGAAGTCTTCCACGGCACCACGCGGCTGCTCCAGGTGGGCGACAGACGATACGAGGTCAGGATCCCGCCCGGTGTCGTGGACCGGCAGCGCATCCGACTGAGCGGGAAGGCCGGGAGCGGGCCCGCGGCCGGTGACGTCTACGTGCGCATCAGGGTGCTGGCGCACCCGACGTTCGAACGCCACGCCGCGGACCTCACCCGCGACGTGAGCGTCTCCCTGCGCGACGCGCTCCTGGGTGGAGAGGTGGCGGTCGAGACGCTGACGGGCGGCCACCTGCTGCTGCGGATCCCCGCCGGGACCCAGGGCGGCCGCACGTTCCGGCTGGCCGGCCAGGGCCTTCCACGCTTCAAGGCCGAGGGTCGAGGCGACCTGTACGCGCGCGTGCGGGTCCTACTGCCGACGAATCTCGACGAGCACGCCCGCGAGCTCGCGGGCCGGTTCCTGGACGCGGCCGATCGGGCCGGCCCCGCGAAGGCAGACGAAGCGACGACAGGCACGAAGGATCACGCGACGAGGACCGCCAACCGACGATGAAACTCGACCGATACACCGAGAAGGCCCAGCAGGCTATCGTGGATTCGCAGCGCATGGCCACCGACATGCAGAGCCCGGTGCTCGATGCCGAGCACCTGCTTGCCGCGCTCGTCGAAGACGAGGCGGGCATCCCCGCGGCGACGCTCCAGCGGCTCAACGGCGACCCTGCAGGAATCCGGGCGGAGCTGGCGGCGGCGCTGTCCCGGCGTGCACGCGTTGAGGGCGGGTCGCTCTCGCTTGCCCCGAGGGCACGCGAGTCGCTCGAGCGGGCCGAGGACGAGGCGAAGCGGCTCAAGGATGAGTACGTCTCCACGGAACACCTGCTGCTCGGGGTGTCGCAGGCCGGCGGCGACGCGCAGCGCATCCTCGAGCGCCACGGCGCCACCCACGAACGGATCCTCCAGGCGCTCGCCAGCGTGCGGGGCAGCCAGCGCGTGACCTCGCCGCACCCCGAATCTACGTACCAGGCGCTCGAGAAGTACGGCATCGACCTGACCGGCGCGGCCCGCGACGGAAAGCTCGATCCGGTCGTGGGGCGGGACGAGGAGATCCGCCGTGTGATCCAGGTCCTGAGCCGCCGAACCAAGAACAACCCGGTCCTGATCGGTGAGCCGGGCGTTGGCAAGACCGCGATCGTCGAGGGCCTCGCGCAGCGGATCGTGCGCGGCGACGTGCCGGAGACGCTCCACGACAGGCGCGTGATCGGCCTCGACATGGGTGGCCTCATCGCCGGCGCGAAATACCGCGGCGAGTTCGAGGAGCGGCTGAAAGCCGTGCTCAAGGAGATCACGGAAAGCGCCGGCCAGGTGATCCTGTTCATCGACGAGCTCCACACGGTCGTGGGCGCGGGCGCCGCCGAGGGCGCCATGGACGCGTCGAACCTGCTCAAGCCGATGCTCGCCCGCGGCGAGCTGCACGCCATCGGGGCCACCACGCTCGTCGAGTACCACAAGCATATCGAGAAGGACGCCGCGCTCGAGCGGCGCTTCCAGCCGGTGTACGTCGACGAGCCGACGGTCGAGGAGACCGTCTCGATCCTGCGCGGCCTGCGCGAGCGGTACGAGGTGCACCACGGCGTCCGTATCAAGGACTCGGCGCTGGTGGCGGCCGCGGTGCTCTCCCACCGGTACATCAGCGGAAGGTTCATGCCCGACAAGGCGATCGACCTCGTGGACGAAGCGGCAAGCCGTCTGCGCATGGAGATCGACTCGATGCCGGCCGAGCTCGACGAGCTCGAGCGCCGACGGATCCAGCTCGAGATCGAGCGCGAAGCGCTGCGCAAGGAGCAGGACGACGCCTCGAAGGCGCGCCTGGAGGCGCTCGAGCGGGAGCTGGCCGAGATCGGCGAACAGGCGGGTGCCCTCAAGCAGCGGTGGCAGACAGAGAAGGCCGCGATCGCCGGCCTTCGGCAGACCAAGGCCGAACTCGAGGGACTCCAGCGCGAGGTCGAGGCGGCCGAGCGTGCCGCCGACTACGGGCGCGCCGCCGAGCTCCGCTACGGCCGACGGGTCGAGCTGCAGAGTCAGCTGGAGCAGCAGGAAGGCGCCCTCGCCGCCCTCGACGAGTCGAATCGTCTCCTCAAGGAGGAGGTAGATCCCGACGACATCGCCGAGATCGTCAGCCAGTGGACCGGCATCCCGGTGACGCGCCTGATGGAGGGCGAGCAGGCCAAGCTCATCCACATGGAGGAGCGGCTGCACGAGCGGGTCATCGGACAGGACGAGGCGATCGAGGCCGTCAGCGACGCCGTGCGCCGTGCTCGCGCCGGCCTGAAGGACCCTCGCCGGCCGATCGGGTCGTTCATCTTCCTCGGCCCCACCGGGGTGGGGAAGACGGAGCTGGCCCGCGCCCTCGCGCAGTTCCTGTTCGACGACGACCAGGCGATGACGCGCCTCGACATGAGCGAGTACATGGAGAAGTTCGCCGTGAGCCGGCTGATCGGGGCCCCGCCGGGATACGTTGGGTACGAAGAGGGTGGCCAGCTCACGGAGTCCGTGCGGCGTCGCCCGTACCAGGTGATCCTGCTCGACGAGATCGAGAAGGCGCACCCTGACGTGTTCAACGTCCTCCTCCAGGTGCTCGAAGACGGCCGCCTGACCGATGGCCAGGGACGCACCGTGAACTTCAAGGACACCGTCGTGATCATGACCAGCAACGTCGGCAGCCAGTTCATCGAGCCCCCCTCTGGGCAGCCCGACGACCTGGGGCACGAGCAGATGCGTCGACAGGTCATGGACGCGCTGCGACTGCAGTTCCGGCCGGAGTTCCTGAACCGGGTCGACGAGGTCATCGTCTTCCACGCGCTGACGGACGCCGAGCTGGCGGCCATCGTCGACCTGCTGGTGGCCGACCTGCAGCGGCGGCTGGCCGACGTGGATCTCACCATCGAGCTGGCGCCCTCGGCCCGACAGCTGATCGCCGCCCAGGGCCACGACCCCGCGTTCGGGGCCCGGCCGCTCAAGCGCGCCGTGCAGCGGCTGATCGAGAACCCGCTGGCACGCGCCCTCCTAGAAGGCCGGTTCCAGCCCGGGTCGCGACTCACCGTGGAGGCCGACCAGGCCACCGGCACCGTCCTGTTCCGGTCGGGCGACCAGGTGGTGGCGGCCACGGGGCGGCGCGACGCCCGCTCGGCGGATCAGACGGTGCGACCGCGCGACATTGTCGAGGAGACCATCGCCGCGACCGGCCGGCCGAGGCGCAGCAGCGGCCCGATCATCCAGTAGGCCGCCGGCACCGTCGTACGATCCGCGCGATGCGCCTCGAGGACGCCGTCGCGCGGCTGGAGCCGCTCCCTGATCCGCTGCCGGAGTCGCCTGCGGCGCTGCGACCCGTCGTGGTGCCGGGGAGCGGCCGCGTCGCGCTGGACGCCAGTCGCGGGATACGCGACGCGGCGGTCCTCGTGCTGCTGTACCCCGGCCCCGATGGCGAGCCGTGGACAGTGCTGACGGAGCGGCCGGCCGGCGACCTGCGGCACGCCGGCGAGGTGAGCTTCCCGGGAGGAGCCGTGGAGCCCGGGGACACCTCCATGGCAGGGGCGGCCATCCGCGAGGCGCACGAGGAGGTCGGGCTCGACCCGGAGCAATGCGGCCTGCGGGTCCTGGGTGAACTCGGCACGGTGGAGGTCCGCGTCTCCGGTTTCCGCCTCCACCCCGTGGTGGCGGTGGCAGACCGCAGGCCGTTCCTGGAGGGCGACGAGCGCGAGGTCTCCGCGATCCTCGAGGTGCCGGTTCGCGCCTTCATGGCCGGGGCGCCCATCATCACAGTCGAGGAGCGACGGTCTGGCTGGAGGCTGCGCTACGGTGCCTACCCCGTTGCCGGCTACCGGATCTGGGGAGCTACCGCGAGCGTCCTGGGACAGCTCGGGGCGCTGCTCGGGCCCGCGGACTACCAGGGTTCCCCGCTGGACTCGTCCCGATCCGTCGGCGCCGGAAGCGACGGTTCGGCGAGCGATCCACGCCCCCGCTCCACCGGGTCGGAGCCCTCCGACCCCCGCGCGGGCCCGTGAGGCGGACCCTCCGGCAGGCCGCCCTCCAGCTCGGGCGCGCCGCCGCTGAACTCGACCACGAGCGCGCGCATCTCGGTGCCCTCGGTCCAGGCGCCGTGGACCTCGCCGGCCGGCCATAGCACCGCCTCGCCGTGCCCCACGCGGGCCCGCTCGTCCGCGACCTGCACGAACCCGCCGCCGCTCACGACGACGAAGTACGTGGTGTTGGGGTTCGTGTGCGGCGCCATCATCGCCCGGGCCGAGAACGCCAGCTCCGCGATGGTCCCCCGGCCATCGTGGTGGATGACCTGCCCGGTCACGCCCTGCGTTCCCGGCGGGCCGTCGGGACGGCGGTGCCCAGGACCGAAGCGGCGTATCTCCATGGTGCGACCCCCCACCAGCGGCTGCACCCGGCCGCGGGTGGCGGCGGGCCGGCCACGAATCAGCGAGAGCGGCGCCTCCGCCGGCTCGGCCGGATCGTCGCCTCGGGATGCTTGTACTTGGCCTGACTAAAGAAACGCGTGCGTCGCAGGTACTCGTTGTACTGGGCGACCACTGGCGGGAAACGCAGGAACCGCACCCACACGTACACCCCGAGCCCCGCGACGACCGTCACGAGGACGAACAGGAAGTACCACGCGAAGACGGCCTCGATCAGGATCAGCGAGAACGTGATGACGCCGGTCCAGAGCAGCCACTCCTGGAGGGCCACCAGTGGCTCGTGCCTGCGGAGCTGGCGCGTGCGCACGTTGTACAGGATGACCTGGGCGACGAGCAGGACCAGCGCCAGGATCCACAGCGGGTTCAACAGGTCGGGAAACTCGATCGAGTTGAACGGCTTGAAGAAGTAGAACCAGGGCATGTGCGACAACGAAGCGTCTCCGATCGGTCGGCCGCGGGGCCTCGATGGCAATGGGTCTGGCGCGGAGGATACCGGGTCGGCGGCGGCCGCGCGGCCGTCGGGCGCAGCGACGGGCGCCGCGAGCGCGCGGCATCGGGCGGCAGTCGACGGCTGCCAGGCGCATCGAGACAGCGGCCGCCGGGGGCCGGAACGCCGTTGGTATACTCACGTCGCCCCAGGACGGCACGCGCTCGGTCATGGATCCGCGCCGCCGCTCGCCTGATCGCAGCTGGAGGAACCGGGTGCGAGCCCTGCTGTCGGTCGCGGATCGCGACGGGATCGCGTCGTTCGCGCGCGACCTCCTGGCACTGCACGTCGCGGTCTATGCGACCGACGGGACCCGCGACCACCTCGCCGGCGAGGGCGTGGAGGTCGCGTCGGTCGGCGAGCTGACGTCGCTGCCCTCGCTGCTGGGCGGCCAGGTGAAGACGTTCCACCCCGCGATCTACGCCGGCATCCTCGCGCGGCGCGACCGGCCGGACGAGCTGGCGGAGCTCGCCGACCAGCAGATCGGGCTGCTCGACCTGGTCGTCGTGAACGTCCGCTCCTTCGCCCCGCAGGTGGGCGCGCGCCTCGTCCCGCTCGAAGAGGCGGTCGACATGATCGACGTGGGCGGGGTGGCCCTGCTTTCGGCCGCAGCCCGGAACTTCGCGGGCGTCGCCGCCGTGTCGAACTCGGCCCGCTATCCGGATGTCCTGGAGGACATCCGCACGCGCGGCGTTGTCTCAGCCGAGCTCAGGGAGCGGCTCGCCGCCGACGCCTTTGCCGCGGTGGCCGCGTACAACGCCGAAGTCGCCGCCTACCTGAACCACGTCAGCGGAGTCCGCTTCCCAGACCATCTCACGCTGGTTCTGGACAAGAAGACCAACCTCGCCTACGGCGAGAACCCGCACCAGCACGCGGCGTTCTACCGTGAGACGTCGCATCGCCAGGGCTCGCTTGCCGACGCGACCCAGCTCCACGGTCCGCCGCCGTCCTTCAACGACCTGCTGTCGATGGACGCCGCCTACCGCATCGTGTCCGACTTCGCGGCGCCTGCCGTATGCATGGCCAAGGGTGTCACACCGGTCGGGCTCGCCTCGCGCGACGACCTCTGCGACGCGTACCGGAAGGCGCTGGAAGGCGATCCCGTCGCCGCCGGCGGCTCGGTGGTGGCGGCGAATCGCCCGATCGACGCTCCCACGGCCAGTGAGATCCTGGGCAATCAGTACGAGGCGGTGGTGGCGCCAGGGTTCGAGGAGAACGCGCTGGCCGTGCTCATGGAGAAGGACGACCTGCGCATCCTCCGCGTGCCACCCAGCCCGGCCTACGGCATCTCCGACTACGGCCTGGCCAACCTCGACTTCCGCCGCATCGGTGGCGGCGTACTGGTCGAGACCATCGACCGGCTGGACCCTGACCGCCAGCAGATGCGGGTGGTCACGCAGCGGCGGCCCACCCTCGAGGAACTGACCGACCTGCTGTTCGCCTGGCGCGCGGTGAAACATGTGCCGAGCAACGCGGTCGTCCTGGCCCGGAACATGGCCACCGTCGGGGTGGGCGCCGGGCAGACGAGCCGGCTCGCCGCTGTGGAAATCGCCCTTCACAAGGCGTCGGACCGCGCGAAACTCAGCTGCATGGGGAGCGACGCCTATTTCCCGTTCGCCGACGCGATCCAGCTGGCGGCGGAGCGGGGAGTGACCGCCATCATCCAGCCCGGCGGATCCAGCCGCGACGAGATGTCGATCGAGGTGGCCGACCGGCATCACATGGCGATGGTCTTCACGGGCCGACGCCACTTCCGTCACTAGCTCGCCGGATCCGTCGCCCGCGACCGGCAACCCAGGTCTCGCCGTCCCACCGACCGATCACGCGAACCGCGCCGGGGCCCTCGGCGGCGAGCCGCCGCTCCCTGGCTGCCCGGACGGAGCCCGTCCACCCGGGCGGCACCAGGTCGGGCGCCAGGTCGGCCAGCGGCGCGAGCACGAAGAGCCGGTCGGCCGCCTCGGGATGGGGCACGACCAGGAGCCGGTCGCGGTGGCCCGGATCGACTGAGCCGCCCTGGGGCGTCCGCCGCACGCTCAGCGACGCGCCCCCGAACAGCAGCAGGTCCAGGTCGAGCTCGCGCGGTCCCCATCGACCGCGGGCCTGCCGACCGAACGCGCGCTCGATTCCCTTCAGCGCGACGAGCAGCGCGATGGCGCCGGTCTCCACGTCGGGCCCCACGGGCACGTCGAGGGCGACCACGGCGTTGTGGAAGTCGCGCTGCGCCGCCACGCCGACCGGCCGCGTGGCGTAGAGGCGGGAGACGCCGACGAGCGAGGCACCCGGCAGCGCCCCAAGGGCGTGGACGGCAGCTGCAAGGGTGGCCGGTGCGTCCCCAACATTGGCGCCGAGCCCGACGAAGGCCCGCACGCGGGT
>Ga0209415_10007236_pt1 | contig 19424 bp, 15 predicted proteins | sample PeaSoiSIISIP2007_FD_187696 | JGI IMG/M metagenome (GOLD analysis project Ga0209415, IMG submission 187696) | Peat soil microbial communities from Weissenstadt, Germany - SII-SIP-2007 (SPAdes) (version 2) | ecosystem: Environmental > Terrestrial > Soil > Wetlands > Peat | place: Germany... | reverse complement strand
AGGTGTCGTTCGAGGATTGCGACATGTTGACGTCGTCATTCGGATGGATGGGCTTTTTGCTGCCCATCGCGCCGCCGGAAATTTCAATCGCGCGATTCGAGATGACTTCGTTGACGTTCATGTTGGTTTGCGTACCGCTGCCGGTCTGCCAGATGCGCAAGGGGAAATGCGCGTTGAGCTTTCCAGCGATCACTTCGTCGGCGGCTTGCGTGATGAGCGCGGTCTTGTCGGCGGGAAGCTTGCCGAGATCCTGATTGACGAGCGCGGCAGCTTTCTTAAGAAAGCCGAAGGCGCGAATCAACTCGGGGGGCATGGTGTCCTTGCCGATGGCGAAGTGGATCAGCGAGCGGGCGGTCTGCGCGCCGTAATAGCGGTCGGCGGGGACGTCGATCTTGCCCATGGAGTCGGACTCGGTGCGAGTCGGGATGTTGGGGTCGGGTTGCGTGGCTTCAGACATGGTGGCTCCTGGAAGTGGTCGGCCTGATTTTAGCAGGGGGAAGAGGTAAAGAAGTAACGAAGTAACGAGAGGAGGGCGCTGGATCGGTAAGCAGCGATGATGCGGGGTACCCCCACCCCGGGTGTTTTTTGTAAGAGTGGCAAACAAAGGAGTTAGGCTTGACGCGGCGCGTAAGAGTGGCAATGACTGGACTTAAAGTGGCTATGTTTTCAGCTACTTGCGCGAGGGCGTCAAGAATGGGAAACACTGGAGTTACGGAAGCGCATTCTGCACCGCTCGCGGACGGAAAGGAGCGGGATAAACAGGAAGGGAAGGCTGTGGCGGACTGGCTCTCGAGATTCATGAACCATTATAGCATATTGGTTCTGTTTGTCAAGTAGTAATTAATAAATCGTTTGGATGGAAGGAGATAGCAGGTGCCATTCGAAATGGCACCTGGAGAGGCGCGTGGCTAGGTTGCGTAACCCGATGAAAATAAAGGCTATTCGTAGCGGAGGGCTTCCATGGGGTCGATGGAGGCGGCGCGGCGGGCTGGGAGGAAACAGGCGAGGGCGGCGGCGGCGATGAGGATGAGGGTAACGCCGGCGAGGATCCAGGGGTTGCGGGAGCTTTCCATGACCCAGCGGGTGGAGAGTTTGTCGAAGGCGATGCTGAGGATGAGGCCGGCGAGCAGGCCAATGCCGACGTTGATGGCGGTGCTGGCGAAGACGATACGGAAAACGTCGGAGCTTCTGGCGCCGAGAGCCATACGGATGCCGAATTCGTTGGTGCGAGTGGCAACACCGTAAGAGACCACGCTGTAAAGACCTACCGCGGCAAGGATCAAAGCTAAAACAGAGAAAACAGCGAAGAGCGTGGCGATGAAACGCTGCTGGGAATACTCCTGAAGGCCGGTGATCCAGGAGTCCAGATCGCGCACCTCCATGACTTGTTGTTCGCGATCGAGCTGGACGAGACGAGTGCGAATGTCGTGAAGGATGGAGAGCGGGGCGACACGTGTACGGACGAGGATTTGCGTGAACATGCGCATCTGCGTGTTGAACGGGACGTAGATGGCGGGCTTGATGGGATTGCGGAGGCCGTCGTCGCGAACGTCCGTGACGACGCCAACGATTTGCAACCAGCCGCCTACGCCAGGAGCGGCAGGGGAGTAAGGCGGCTCGTCTTTCATGGCGGGGACGCGGACTTGATGGCCAATGGCGTCGCCGTTGGGCCAGAATTGGCGGGCCATGGTTTGGTTGATGACGGCGAGGGGGGCGGCGCGCATGGTTTCCGTGTGGTCCCAAATGCGGCCTTGCGAAAGAGGGATGTGGAGGACCTCGAGATATTCAGGACTGATGAAGTTGATGCGAACTTCGGGCTTTTCGGAGGCCGCGGAGCCGAAGATCTCCAGGCGCGTGGTCCAGCCATTGTCGGGCGGAGTGGCGTTGGTGGAGATGCCGGCAGAAACGACTTCGGGCATGTTGGCGATGGAAGCGCGAATCTGTTCGAAGTATTCGGAGCGGTCTTTCCAGGAGACATGCGTGTTTTCGTGAATGGGGATAGGGACGGACATCGCCGCGTGGGGGTCGTAGCCGAGATCGGCCTTGATGAGGCGAAGGAATCCTTTGCCGGCAGCGCTGGCAGCGGAGAGAAGGAGAAGCGTTAGTGCGACCTGCGCGGCGACCATGACGCGGTGGGCGCGCTTCGCGTGGGAACTGCCCGCGACGCGGCGGCCACTGCTTTGCATAAGGCGGCCAACGTCGGGGCGCGAGAGCTGAAGGGCAGGCGAAAGTCCAAAGAGAATGGCGGTGGCAAGTGCGAGGCCGACGCTGAAGAGAAGAACGGGGAGATTCATATTAATGACGGATTCGGCGGGAATGGAATCTTGCGGCAGCCAGATGGTGATGAGCGAGAGGCTCTTCCAGGCGAGAAGGACGCCGAGGGAAGTCCCCGTCAGTGCGATGGCAAGTGATTCCGTGAGGAGCTGGCGGATTATGCGAAAACGGTCTGCGCCGACGGCCGCGCGCACGGCGAGTTCTTGCTGGCGTTCCGCGCCGCGCGCGAGAAGCAGAATCGAGACATTGCCGCAGCCGATGAGCAGGAGGGAGGCGACAGCGCCGAGCAAGAGGTAGAGCGTGGGGCCGAGAGGCATGGCGTAAAGTTGTGTGATGCTGCGGAGATTGGCGCGAAATTTTTCGGGGTAGCGCTCCGGCGATTCCTTGGCGAACTGTTCGAGATAGGGCTGGAGTTCGGAGATAGCTTGGGTGGTGGCGACTCCGGGGCGCAGCTTGATGGAGGCGTTGAAAAAGATGTGCGGGTCGTTTGTAACATGGAGAGGAAGATACATATCGACATTGGCCCATTTGAAGCGGGGTGGCATGACGCCGACGATCTGGTAGGGCTTATGGACGAGTTGGAGGGTACGGCCGACGACGTTAGGGTCGCCAAGGTAGTAGCGCTGCCAGAATTTGTAACCGATCACGACGACAGGCTGGGCGTCCTTGCCGAAGGGCGCGTCGGAGGGCATCAGCCACCGGCCCATGAGCGCTTTTGTACCCCAGTGGCTGGGGTCGCCGGGGGAGATGTAGCAAGTCCTGACATCCTCAGGGAGGTCGCCGTCGGTGGTGGTGAGATTCCAATAGTCCATGCCGGCAATGCTTTCGATGGACTTGGCCTGGCGCAGCTGTTCCAATTGCGGACCGTTAAGCCCAGAGTAGCGGTCGTGGCCGGCCGCGTCGATCATGCTGATCTCCATGAGGCGGTCGGAGCCGGGATAGGGGAAGGGATCGATAAGAACGGCGTAAATGACGCTGAAGACGGCACTTGTTGCGGCAATGCCGAGGGCCAGGGAAAGAATAGCGGTGAGCGTGAAAGTGGGGCGGCGGCGAAGTTCGCGCAAGGTGAAGCGTAAGTCAAAGAGGAAGGAGTGCATAGGGACCTCGCAGCATTGGACGATAGCGGCGCTGGACAGTTAGGAGACGAGTGCCAAGGAAAATGGTTCCATGAAGAAATGAGAATTTATGGAGAAATGAGGCGGTGTAACTAAGATTTCGGCAGAGCTGCTATCCATTCCTCTCATTGACCAGCGGAAATGCCCGCGCCCAGGAATGAGAAGTGAGGAACAACCAGGCCGTGCGGAGTCGGGCTGTTAGTGGCCTACCTTTTGAGTGAAGAAATTGGCCATGATTTGCAGTGCTTCCTGGGTTTCGGGGAGTTGGAAGTGGTACCAGAAGGCGTGGGGCAAAGCTTCAAAGACGACGAGTTGGGAATTGTCGCCGGCGCGGAGGAGTGCGCGATGGAAAAGCGTGGTGTCGCTGAGAAGCAGATCGCGCGTGCTGCTGACCAAAAGGCTGGGAGGCATGCCTTTGAGGTCGGCGAAGATGGGGGAGAGTACGGGATCGCGGCGGTCGGTGGCGCGGGCGTATTCGTCGGCGGCCGGGGCGTTGGGGTCTTGCGGTTTTAGCCCGCCTGGGAAGCCGTTGAGGGTGAAGAGCTGATGGGAATCGGGAGTGCGCGAGAAGTCAGCGAGGACAGAGAACAGGCCGAGTGCGGCGGGCTCTGGCAAGTTCGATTGTTTCAGGCGAACGGCGACTTCGGCTGTGAGAATGGCGCCGGCGGATGTGCCGAAGATGCCGATGTTGCGGGGCTTATGATTCTTGAGGAGTTCTTTGTAGACGGCGACGACGTCCTCAACAGGAGCGGGAAACGGGTATTCTGGCGCGAGGCGGTAGTAGACGGAGACGACTTTGATTTTGGTAAGGTTGCAGATGGGATCGCCTTCGATGAGCGAACCGGAGTCAGAGTTGAATCCGCCCCCATGGAGATTGATGAGCACGAGATCGCGATTGCCCGGCGGGGTTGAGAGCGGGGTAATGATGTCGGTGCGAACGCCGGCAATGGTGGTTTCTTCCACGTTGACAGGAAAGAGGCGGCGCGCTTCGGCGGATTGTTTGGCGCGCCATTCGTCGGTGCGCTTGCGACGCGTGGGGAGATCTTCAGGGCCAGGAGTGGATTGCGCCAGCGAGGCCAGCCATTTTTGGGCTTCCGGGCTGATGGTGGATGGCATGGGAATGGTGCGAGTGATTTGGGCGGTTCCATCGGGGTCGAAAGTCGCGGCGTCTTGGGGAGCGGATTGATGCGGATGGCCCCAAGCCAGCAACGACGCAAAGACTAGAACGAGCACGGAACAAAGAGTTTTCGTCGACATCGAGAGGACCTCCAAGGGTATCAGGCAGCAGAAGTTCGCGAGCAATTCAACGAGACATCTTATCCGCAGACTGGACTAGGCGGAATTCTTATTCAATCGGAGATATAGGCTGTTCACGAGGCAGAGATAGCCAGAAGGTAGTGGGACGTTGCCGATTGGAAACAGGGCAGTTGGCGGGTAGGGTGAAGTGGCGAGCGATAGGGCGGCGTTGTGTATAATTAGAGCCTTGGGGAAATTGCGGATTTCATGCCAGAAGAGACAAAAATAGTAAGGGCTAGCGCGGAAGTGTTGGCGGAGAGGCGGCGAAGGTTCCGGCGGACGCGCGCGCGCGAGCTGAAGATGATCGCCAAGGCGCTGGCGTCGACGAAGCATCCGGTATTGGTGCACATCATTCCGATGCGCCGCTGCAATCTGGATTGCGGGTATTGCAACGAGTACGACAACGTGTCGAAACCCGTGCCGCTGGAGGAAATGAAGAAGCGGCTGGATATTTTGGCGGACATGGGGACGTCGATCATCACGATTAGCGGCGGGGAGCCGCTGATGCACCCGGAGCTGGAAGAGGTCATCCGGCATATCCGGAAGCGCGGGATGATCGCGGGGATGATTACGAACGGTTTTTTGCTGAGCAAGGAGCGGATCAGCACGCTGAACGAGGCGGGGTTGGAGCACTTGCAGATCAGCATCGACAACCTGGTGCCGGACGAGGTCTCGAAGAAGAGCTTGAAGACACTGGACGTACGGCTGGAATGGCTTTCAGAATTCTCTGTCTTTCAGGTGAACATCAATTCGGTGCTGGGAAGCGGAGTTAAAGATCCCGAGGACGCGCTGAAGATTGCGCACCGGGCCGTCGAGCTGGGATTTACGAGCACGGTGGGGATCATCCACGACCATAACGGGCAACTGAAGCCGCTGGGCCCGCGCGAGCAGGAAATTTTCGAAGAAATCATGACCTTGGGGAAGCGGTCGTTCTCCCGGTTTAACGATTTTCAGCACAGCGTGGCGCGCGGCAAAGAGCACGACTGGCGCTGCCGCTCGGGTGCGCGCTATTTGTATATTTGCGAAGACGGTCTGGTGCACTGGTGCTCGCAGCAGCGCGGCTACCCGGGAATTCCGCTGGCGCAGTATACGGATGAGATGCGCCACCGGGAGTACTACACCGAAAAATTTTGCGCGCCGATGTGCACGGTCTCCTGCGTTCAGCAAGTCGGCATACTGGACAACTGGCGCGGCCCACAGACCTTGAAGCCGAAGCCGATGGCGCCGCCAGCGCCCCAGCCCGAACTGGTGCAAATCGGCGGTACACGAAGCGACGCCTAATCGCGAACTAAATCTCCTCTTGCCACCGACTGTCTAGTTTCTCTCCGCGCACATGCATGGGTGTGATTGATTGACGATGGGGCCGGGCTTCCGAAGAATGAGAGCATGCCCCGCGCAGCCATTGAAATTGAAAATCTGACGAAGGACTACCCGTTCGGGTTCCTGCACCTGAAGAAAAAAAGGTCGCTGGAAGGCTTGACCATGCAGGTCGAGGACGGCGAAGTGTTCGGCTTTCTCGGTCCGAATGGAGCCGGAAAATCGACGACGATCAAGCTGCTGGTGGGGCTGATATTCCCGGATGCGGGATCGGCGCGCATCCTCGGGAGGCCGACCACCGACATTGAAATGCACCGCGACATCGGGTATCTGCCCGAGCAGCCGTATTTTTACGATTACCTCACGGCGGCCGAGGTGCTGGACTACTTCGCGCGGTTTCACGATTTGACGGCGGCAGACCGCGGCGAGCGCGTTGCGCGGATGCTGAAGAAAGTCGGGCTGGAGACAGCGCGGAAAATTCAATTGCGCAAGTATTCGAAAGGCATGCTGCAGAGAGTGGGGCTGGCGCAAGCCATTTTGCACGATCCGAAAGTCGTGATTCTGGATGAGCCGATGTCGGGACTGGATCCGATCGGGCGGCGGGAAGTGCGCGACATTATTTTGGAATTGAAGCGCGACGGCAAGACGGTACTTTTTTCAACACACATTTTGTCCGATGCGGAGATGTTGTGCGACCGCGTGGGCGTGATCGTTGGCGGAAAGTTGCGTGGAGTGGGCGCGCCAGGCGATATCGTAGGCATGAAGGCGCAAGGAATGGAAATTCTGTTCGAGTTGCCAAGTGGAGGACCGAACGCCACGGCGATTCTCGCGAAATCAACGAAGACCGGCGACCGTTACCGCATGCAAGTTTCCGAGGAAGAGTTGTTCTTGGCGTTGGAGCAGCTTCGCGGTGTGGGAGCGAAGGTTCTTTCCGTGGCGCAGGTGAAAGCCTCGCTGGAAGAGTACTTCATGCACCTGATCGAAGCGGACCGGGCGCAGGCGGCAGCGGTCGAGGTAAGCGGGAAATGAGGCGCGCTGGTGCGGTGGCGTTAAATACCTTTCGCGAAGCAGTGCGCGACCGCGTTTTGTACAACCTCGTGTTCTTTGCGCTGCTGATGATGGCGGCGGCGATCTTCGTCGGGGGAATCTCGATTGGGATCGAAGAGATGGTGATCAAGAGTTTGGGCTTGAGCGCCATCAGCGTGATTGGGCTTTTGATCGCGGTGTTCATCGGCGTGGGGCTTGTCTACAAGGAGATGGACAAGCGGACGCTGTATGCGCTGCTGGCGAAGCCGGTGCGACGCTGGGAATTTCTGCTTGGGAAATTCGGCGGGCTGGTTCTGACGCTTACGGTAAATACGGCGGCGATGGCGGTTGGGTTGTTCGCGGCGCTGCTCTATGTAAAGCACCATCTGGAGCGCGCGGACGGCGTGCTGCTCATCGCCATTTATTTTGTTTTGTTGAAACTGATGCTGGTGGTGGCGCTGGCGCTGCTCTTTTCCTGCTACACCACGCCATTGCTGGCGATTCTGTTTACGTCGGGGCTGTACATCGCAGGGCTCTTTGTCGAGGAGATGCGCAATTTCCATTTCACGACGCCGAATCCAGCCATGGAAGGTCTGTTTCGGGCACTTTCCTACTTTCTGCCGAATTTTGAGAATTTCAACGTGATGGCCGCGGCGGCGCACGGGCGGGAAATTCCTGGCGCTTTGATACTGCAGAACTCGGCATACGCGGTGTCGTACAGCGCCATAGTGCTGCTGGTTGCGGCGGCTGTTTTTTCACGGCGGAATCTGAAATGAGTACGGCGAGTTCCAAAAATTGGCTGCTGCTGATTTTGTTGCCGCTGGGATTTGCCGGCGTGTGGAAGCTGCAACAGCGTATCGACGGTCAACGGGCCGCCTTGCATCAGGAGCGCGACGAACTCGTGCTGCGCTCGGGCAAGCTGGTGAAAGCCATGAGCCTCGAATATGCGCCGTTGATGGCGGATATTTACTGGACGCGCGTGGTGCAATACTACGGCGACAAGCGCGCGCGGCACGATCCCAGTTTCGAATTGCTGTGGCCTCTGCTGGACCTCACAACGACGCTCGATCCCAATTTGCTGGTGGCGTACCGCTTCGGCTCGACATTTTTGAGCGAGCCTTCGCCACGCGGCGCGGGACACCCGGAACTGGGGATCGCTCTGCTGGAGCGGGGGATTCACGCGAATCCCGAGTACTGGCGGTTTTATGAGGACCTGGGATTCATCTATTACTTTGAGTTGAAGGATTACGCGAAATCCTCGGCGGCGTTTGCGGAAGGAAGCAAAAATCCGGACGCGCAGATATGGATGAAGATCATGGCCGCCAAGATTGCGGCTGAAGGCGAATCGCCGCAGACTTCGATTTTTTTGTGGAGCGAGGTTTACCAGACAGCGAAAGATCCGCAAGTGAAGGAAAATGCGCTGACGCACCTGCAATTGTTGCAAGCCGAGCAGGATTGCAAGCAACTGAATGTTCTGGCGGACCAATTTCAAAAGCGGATGGGCCGGCGTCCGGCGCGGGTAAATGAATTGGTGCAAGCCGGCCTGCTTCCGCGTTTGCCGATGGACCCGCTTGGCTTTCCGTATGTTTTCGGGCCCGACGGTAAAGCGGCGGTGAACCTCGACAGCCCGCTGCTGGAACAGCAACTACTCAACCAAAATTCAAAATGACGCGAAGAGCACAGGCTTAAGCCTGTGCCACCAGGTTGCTAGTTGGGGCCTTCCTCTGTCTTTTCCGTTTGTGAGGTGGTGCAGAGTAGCGTCATTTGAGGGTCGATGACGAGCTTGTGCGGCGGAGTTTGCACCGTGAAGTGGAACGAAGTTTCGGGACCGGCGGCGACGACGGCGCCGAGGTAGACAGGGTGTCCCGGGCCGTTGTTGGCGTAGATGGGAACGCTGGCGATGAAGGAGCGCGGTACGCCGGTTTGAAAGAGTTTGCCGCGGACGACTTCTCCTTTGTCGGTATGGTGCGTCGAAAATTCCACGCGATAGTGCGGAATGCCTGTGCCGCGCACCCATTGCTCGAAAAACCATTCCATGCTGCGACCGCCTTCGAGATCCATGGCCGGGGTCATGACAGCTTCGACCTCGTGCTGCAAATCGTCAGTGGAGAGCGCGCGGTAAGCGTACTTCGAGGACAGGTTGCGAAGAAACGCCACGAACCTGGCGTCGGGATCTTTGGCGCCGGGCTGGCGGAGCATTTCGCGGAGCATGTGAATCACCCAGGAGCCTTTGCTGTAAATTACTTCCTCAAAGCCGAAGGGTGACTTGGAAGAATTCAGTCGGTTACCAAGAAGGAGCGCGCCGATTTCGCCCGCGGGCGTTTCCGAACCAGGAGTTTTTTCCTCGAGTTGCTTCCGATAGCGTTCGAGCCAGCGCCGAAGCTCGTGCTCGGAGGGCTTTCGACTATCGGCGAAGAGCAGCGCAAGATAATTGGCGATGGACTCGTCGATCCACTGATCGCGGTAACTGGACCAACCGACCACGTTGCCCCACCACTGATGCGCGACTTCGTGATAGGGAACGATATCGGTAAACGCTTCCTGGTGAGTGGAAGAGAGCCCCGCCCGGTTCTGCGCTTCAGGAGATAGGAAAGAAAACGTGGAGAGGTAGAGCAATCCGGGCCAACCTTGGCCGAAAGTGCCAGGAATTTGCGAGACGCTCAAAGTGCGAAAAGGAAACGGCCCGTTGAATTTTTCATAAAACCGGACGGAGGAGTCGATGTCCTTACCAAGTTGCTTGAGCGCATCCGCGGGGCTCGGCGGCGGAGGATGCATGGCCTCGCGGCTCCTGCCGCCAGAGATGCTGAAGGGAACGTCGATCGGTGGGAGCGGGTCATGACTCTGCGAGTCGAGCCGGTTGCTGAGGGCTTGTTCGAGCTGGCGGTTGGCATAGAGGTCGATGGTGCGCGAATCGATGGTGACGGAGCTGGAAGCGTATTCGCCGAGATTGAAACCGGCGATGGAAAGCGGCTTCTCGCTGCGCCAATGGCCCACGCGCGACTCACCGGCGATCTGTTCATCGATCTTGGCGCCGGTGGCGACCAGTTTCAGGTGGCGCGGCCAGCGCATCGTGAGGTCATAAGGAGCAAATTCCGCTTGATCGCCGAGATGGGGATACCAGCTTTCGCGGGCGCCAACGAAAAGCACTTCGTTGCCCGCGTTTTCGATGACATTGCCTCGGTAATGAAAATGAATGGTGAACTCCTGGCCTTTTTGCGAGGGCTGCGGCAGCACGACGTGGATGTAGTCGTTGCCGCGGACGCTCCGCTCCTGCAGGTTTAAACCTTCATTTTGAAAATAAAGCAGAGGCCTGTTTTGTTCGTCCGTGACGGTTTCGGCGCGGAGTGCCCGGGAAAGTTGAAAGGTCAGCGCGCGCTCGCCGGAAATCTCGGCGCGAAGGTGGACGGCGGCTGTGGAGTCGAGGGAGTTGTCCGGCAGAATGGTGGTGTCTAGGGTGTAATCGAGAGCGCGGAAAGCGACCGGAGGAGGAACGGAGCCAGGGACACTGTACGAGGCCCAAACATCGTAGAAAAGTGAGGCGCCGGATTTGCGGTGCTGGCCGAGCGAGACTTGCTCTCTCCGCTGAAGATCAAACAGTAGATCGAAGAGGCCGGTCTCGACGCCTTCGAGCGCGGCGTAGAAATAGGGCTTCGGATTTTGCGACAGGTGGTCTTCTAGAATGCGCAAGGATTGTGAAGCATTGAACTGGGCCACGAATGTATCCGAGAGGGAAGCGAATGCGGTGTCCACCTGCGGCTCGAGCTTGGCAGTTCGGAATTGCTGGAGGAGATCGTCGGCCGCGTCATCGGTGAAACGAACGTAGGCGCTGAGAAATACCTGGTCGAGAACAGGAGCTCCGAGGAAACGCGCCATCTGCTGTTTTTCGACGACTTCGCGAGGGAAGGCCAGAGCATGACCGCGGCCGGAGAAGACGAAGCCGGTGATCCGACCATCGATGGGAGCGAGGAAAGCGAGTTTGCCTTCCTCGAAATAGATTTCGACATCGCCGCGACGAAGCTCGATGCGGTTGGCGGTGACTAGCTGGTAGGTGGTAGCGGGGTCGACGCGCAGGGCGTTGAGCGCGTCGTAGAATTCGCGGGGTGATTGATCGGCGGCCGAAAAGACGGGCGGCGCGATGAGACAGCACAAAGCAAAAAGCGCCGCCGCGGCCCGCATGCAAGAAGTGTAGTCACATTCGGCATGGCGGAACAAGGCCGCGAGGAGCGCGAGTGCGAAGAGGATTAGAATCGGAAAATGGGCCATTCCACGATATTTAGACGTGCTGTGCTGCTTTATGCCGTGATGTTTTTTGCGGCGGTTGCGGCCCGCGGGGACACGATTGTCCTTAAGAATGGACGGCGGATTGTAGCTTTCAACGTGCGAGAAGAAGGCGACAAAGTGAAGTACGAAACATCCGCCGGGGAACTGAGCTTGCCGAAGTCGATCGTCGACCATATTGAAAAAGGCGGCGCGGTACCGATGGGGGATTCGCCCGCGGCGGCAGCGGCGAGCTTGGCGATCACGCCGCCTGCGATGGCAACAACCAGCGGGGGCACGGAAATCGAGAGCGGCGCGGTACACGACGGCGCGATCGACCGGGAATACATCGGAAAACTTGAGGGAGCGGCGCGAACCGGAGGGCAAAGCGCGAATATGGGCGCGGCGCTGGCGCATCATGCGGCGGCACAGTTTGAGCTAGCGCGCGGCGACATGGAACATGCCCTGACGGATGAACGCACGGCGCTGACGTATGCGCCGGAAGAACCGGCCTTGCTGATGAACGTGGCCTACCTGCATTTGCGGCGGAGCGAGTACAAGCAGTCGCTGGACTATCTGGAGCGGGCGCGGCGGGTTGCGCCTGAGAACGCCGATGTGGCAAAACTCGCGGGTTGGGCGTACTACGGATTGAACAAAATCGATCAGGCTGTCGTGGAATGGAAACGCGCGCTGGCACTGCGAGCCGATCCGGAAGTGCAAGCGGCGCTGGACAAGGCGCAGCGCGACAAGCAGGAAGAAGAAAGTTACAAGGAGAATGAGAGCAGCCATTTTACGTTGCGTTACAGCGGGGCGGCAGAGCCGGCGTTGGCGCGCGATGTACTGCGCACACTGGAGGGGCATTTTTCCGCGATCGAGTCCGAGCTGAATTTTTCGCCGCCGGATTCGATTGGCGTCGTGCTCTATACGCAGCAGGCGTTTGCGGACATTACGCAGGCGCCAGGCTGGGTGGGCGCGCTGAACGACGGACGCATACGCGTGCCAGTGCAAGGATTGGGTGGAGTGACGCCGGAATTGTCTCGTGTCCTGAAGCACGAACTGACGCACAGCTTTGTGGGACAGAAGTCGCGCGGGCACGCGCCGACCTGGATACAGGAAGGATTGGCGCAATGGATGGAGGGAAAGCGCAGCGGCGGAAACGCGTCCGTTTTGGCGCAAGTTTATAAGGATGGGCATGCTCCTTCTTTGGGAGAGTTGGAAGGATCGTGGATGGGGCTGCCGAGGGATGCTGCGGGCTACGCGTATGCGTGGGCGCTCGCGAATATTGAATACATCGTGCAGACCGATGGCATGGGCGATATCGAACGTATTCTGGACCGCATCGGCAGCGGCAGTTCCACGGAAGCGGCGCTGCGCGAAGTGCTGCACAGCGATTACAACGATTTGATGCAATCCACCGCGGAGTATCTGCGGAAGTCTTACGGACGATAGCCGGATCAAACCGTCACAATCAATCTAAGGATTTAGCAGCAAAGCAGCCAATAGCGCGGCGCGCGCGGGCAAGGTGTTGATGAAGATGTGCTCGTCGGCGGAATGAGCGCCGTGGCCGACAGCGCCGAGGCCGTCGAGAGTGGGGATGCCGAGGGCGGCGGTGAGATTGCCATCGGAGCCGCCGCCAGCGGTGCTTTCGCCCAGAGTGAGACCCATTTGCGCGGCGAGCACTTTGGCTTTGGCGAAAAGTTTGGCGCTGCGTTTGCGTTCGAGCGGGGCGCGATTGAAGCCGCCGCGAATTTCCAGTTTTGCACCTGGAAGGCATGGACGAAGAGCGCGGAGGTTGCGTTCGAGGCGGCGCATGTCGGAGACGCGGAGTGCGCGGAGATCGAGGACGGCGCAAGCACGTTCGGCGATGACGTTCACACGGGTTCCGCCTTCGATCATGTCGGCATTGATGGTCACGCCGCGGCGGAGATCGTTCCACTGCTCGATGTGCATAAGTTGCCGCGAGAGTTCGTGGATGGCGTTGATGCCTTCCTGGGGAGCGAGGCCCGCGTGAGAGGCTCGGCCGTGAACGATGAGTTCGGCCTCTCCTACGCCTTTGCGGGCGGTCTTGAGGAAGCCTTTGGGGCCGAGGGACGGTTCTAGGACGAAGACGGCATCGCTGCGGCGAGCTTCCGTTTCGATGAGTTTTCGCGAGGCGTCGCTGCCGATCTCCTCGTCGGAAGTCCAAAGAAAAAGCAGGCGGTGGCGAAGAGGTGCTTTGGTTTGCTGCAGAGTTTCGAGAGCGAAGAGGGCTTGGACGATGCCGGCCTTCATATCAAAGATGCCGGGGCCATAGGCTTTTCCGGCGGAAACGCGGAAGGGCATTTTGCGGAGAGTGCCGGAGGAATAGACAGTGTCGTAGTGGCCGAGAACGAGATATTGCCCCGCGGGCCGCGATTTTTGGGGCCACCAGGTGACGCGAAGTTGGTCGCCGCGGAGTTTCTGCGCAATGCGCTCGACGCGCGCGCCACGCTTGCGCCATTCGGCTGCGAGCAAGTTGCAGCAAAGGTCGGCGGGGACTTTTTCGAGACTGGGAGATTCCGCGACGACGAGCCGCTGAAGCGTGGAGAGCATCTCCGGCAAGCGAGTTTTCAAAAGACGCAGGAATCCCTTGGGGCGGTTGGTGTCCGACATAGCCGGGACATGCTAGCAATGACGAGCCGCGGGAGCAAACTCCGAAACGGGTAAAAGGAGAAAGCCGGAAGCTTAGCGGGCGGCGCGCATGGAGAAGATGGGGCGGCGGCCAATGACGGGGGAGGCTGATTCATAGAGGATTTGGTTAACAATCATGTCAGCCCGCCCGCCAATTTTGCATAAGTGTTCATTCTAAAGGTAGATAAAGTCCTTTGTTTTGATGCACTTGTATAAGTGTTCATTCTAAAGGACTTACGTGGACTGGACTGCTGTAGTCGGAAAACGGGCTTTGGCGGTGCCGATATGTTGCGCAGAAAGCAAAAAAGACAGCAGGATTCCTCGGTCTGCGCTACGTCGGAGGGCTCTTGAGATTGAGATCAGCGAGCTTGGCGCGGACGCCGCGCATGAAATCGTCGCCGGGGTCGGACTTTCCGGTGCGGTAGCCCGGGACCAGTTCGAGAAATAGCGGAGTTTTTTCCATGCGACGATATTCGTGGTGGCCGAGCAAATAGGTGATGGAATACTTTCCGGCCAAATAGCGAACCAAGGCGGCGTCGGCATCCACCTGGCGATCCGTGAGCGGAATTTTGTCGGCATCGCCGACGTTTTCCACGCCAATGGCGACGCGGTTGAGGCCGATGCAGTGGCGCGCCATCCATGTTTCGGGCATGAGGCGATAGATCGTGCCGTCGCGGTCAACCAGGAATTGCGAAGAGACGTTGAGTTCGCCTTCGCGCTGGAGTTCCGGACGGGCGGATTCGATGCGCGTGTGGCTAAAGTAGTTCCAGGTAGAGTCGAAGGTTGGCGTTACGGTGTAATGCAGGACGATGGCCTGCGGCGTTATCTTGATGTCTTGCGCATCCGGTGCGTAATGTTTGCGGATGTAGTCGAGAGTGAGCTGGATGCGTTCCTTGTCGAAGGGGATAGGCTTGTCAATGATTCGGAGATCGATGGGAGCCTGCGCGGCGGCGATGATGAGCGTCATCGCGACGATCGCGCTGCTCAACGCAACTGAAAACAGGAGCGCGGCCGAGATTCGTCTGTGGTTTGGCGGCGATGTGAATTTAGGCACTGGGAAGAGTCAGGTGCTGAGACCACTCGAAGAGATACTGAAAGGCGATGTGGGAATTGTCAATCTGGAAGGTCCAGCTACAGAAAAATTGGCGAGCGGAAAAAAACTGAAGCTAAGGAACGCTCCGGAGGCCCTGGGGCAGCTTCGTGAGGCTGGCGTGCGAGTGGCTGGGATCGCGAACAATCATGCGCTGGATGCCGGGGCCAACGGTCCTCAGGAGACGGTTCGAGCTCTGCAACACGAGGGAATTGTTTCTTCTGGAGGGCCGGCAGGACCAGCCATCTTTTCGGTTGAGGGACTTCGCATTCTTGTCGCGGCCTATGATTTGAGCGGAGGCATTCCGGAAAAACTGGAACAGGATTTGGCCGCGGCGCGTAAAGAAGGAGATTTCTTGATTGCCAGTTTCCACGTGGACGGGCCGCCTTCCTATTTGCCGCGCCCCGAGTTGAAGAGCGCGGTGAAAATCGCACAGGAGGAGGGAGCAAGAATCGTGGTGGCGCACGGTACGCATGCGATTGGACCCGTCGAACACCGGAACGATTTGGTGGTGGCGTGGGGATTGGGAAATCTCGTTTTCGATTGCGACTGCACGAACGAACGTGAGGGACTGTTGCTTGAGGTAACGATTCGCGGGGGCGCAGTTGAGTCCGCGTCCATCATCCCTATCGAAGCGGGTTTGAAGGGAGAGCCCGCGCGGTTGTCTTCCGACCCAAATGGAGTCTTTGATCTGCTGAAAGCGATTGGCAGCGCCAAACTAGTCCGAAACGGGCAGAGAGCTAGTTTTTGATTCGGACGAACGAGGGAAAGTAGTCACGGCGATGGCCGCCATACCGATCTGCTTTTTCCTTTTTGGGGTGCCCAAACTGGGCACGAGGTGGCCTATCAAGATAGCTGAATCCATCCGTCCTCGGTCTGGTGCTGGCGGTCGGTGAGAGGGCCGCCGAGTTGGTCTTCAACGCTGCGAATCACCTTGATATTGCGATTGTCCACGGCGCTGAGCCGGGCCTCGGTATACAAGGGGTCGGCTTTGTACCATTCTGTTGCCTCGAAGTATGTGCGTAACAAATCTGAGCGGAACGGGCGGCCCCGCCGGGCGTAGATCGTATTGCGCAGCAGCCGCAAATCGCGCCGGGAAAGATCTTTGAGCTGATCCACGGACAATTGCTTATCCAAAACGTTGGGATCTTCCAGCGGGGAGCGCTCCTCCGAGGGAGTATCGGTCGGGCCGACCCAGGTTCCAAGCCGAGCCGAAAGAAGGCGGAGTTCGATCTTGTCTTCGGGAGCAGCACCGCTCGCCCGGATGGAGCCCATTACGTCTTGCAACATGGCTTTGAGCTGGAGGCGCGAAAGAGAGGCATCATACTTTGCAATAGTTTCCGCGTTCTGGTGGTCGAGGGGAGTGAGCTTGCTTTCGTCGATGGCGGGCAACGGATGATACCAGGGCTGAGAGGCGAAATAGTCGGCAAGCCACTTCTTGCGGAAGGTGTTGCCGGCGCGGGCGTAGATTGTGTTGCGAAGAAGCGTGAGTTCCCAGAGGGTACGATTGATCAAGTCTTCCGGCACGATGGCGCGAGTGTAGTAGAGAGGACGATCAGAGGAAGTTGTGAACGCCGGCCGGGTAGTCGTTGAAGGCGGTTCTTGCGCTTGAAGCGGGAGTAGAAGGAAGAAAAGCGCACCAGACAGCATAGACACAGCCAGAGCTGCTCGCAGGAGTGTATGTCTCATCAAGGCCAGCATAGCAAAATCGGTCCACGGGCAGAGGCGAGCGAACTATCGGGTGCAATATCAGGCAACATTGGCGGCGCGCGGAAGACGCGGGTTCGCATATAATAGAAAGTTTGCCGGGGAAGAGTGTGGCGCCGCAGTAAGGATCTGTGGCGCGATGGGGAGCACGGATGATACTCGACGTTGTGGAGATTCAGAAGATATTGCCGCATCGCTATCCATTTTTGATGGTGGATGCGATTTTGGAGATCGAGCGGCTGAAGCGCATCGTGGGCGTGAAGAACGTGACCATCAACGAAGCGCATTTTCAGGGGCACTTTCCAGGCCGGCCGGTGATGCCCGGTGTGCTGATCATTGAAGCGATGGCGCAGACGGGTGGATTGTTGCTGCTGCGCGAGGTTCCCGATCGGGACAATAAGCTGTTGTACCTCGTGGCTGTGGATGGTGTGCGATTCCGGCGACCCGCTGTGCCCGGAGACCAGTTGCGGATCGAGCTCACCGTGCTTTCCTGGCGCGGCGATTTCTGCAAATTGGAGGGGAAGGCGACGATTGACGGGCAGTTGGCCACGGAAGCGACGCTGATGTGCAAGATGGTGGATCGGGAGTTTGGCAAGAAGGCGGAAGAACCCGCGAAATGAGCCAGCCGGAGATTCATCCGCAGGCGGTCGTTGCGTCGAGTGCGAAGCTGGCCCCGGGAGTGAAGATTGGGGCCTACGCGATTGTGGGCGACGAGGCAGAGTTGGGCGAGGGTTGCGTTCTTCACCCGCACTCGAGTGTCGGCGGACCAGCGAAGTACGGGCGCAATAATGTGTTCCATTCGTTTTCCGCGGTTGGCGGGGAACCGCAGGATTACACGTTTCGCGGCGAGCGGACGGAATTGGTGGTGGGCGACGGGAATATTTTTCGGGAGTATGTGACGGTCGGCCGCGGAACGGTGAAAGGCGGCGGGGTTACTCGGATTGGCAGCGAAAACTTTTTTCTGGCGTATTCGCATGTGGGGCACGACGACCAGATCGGCAGTCAGACGCTATTTGTGAATGGAGCGACCCTGGCAGGGCACGTCGCCGTGGAAGATTTCGCCACGATCGGGTCGTTTTCGGTGGTGCACCAATTCTGCCGCGTGGGGCGTTACGCGTATGTCGGGGCTTGCACGGTGATTGTGCAGGACGTGCCGCCCTTTTCGCGTGTGGTGACGGAGCGGGAGACGAAGAGCTATGGCGTGAATACCATCGGGCTCGAGCGCAAAGGATTCTCGAAGGAACGGCTGCAGGTGCTGGATCGCGCGTTTCGTTTGCTGAGCCGCTCGAAGATGAATACCACGCAGGCGTTGGCGGAAATGCGAGCGAAATTGACCGGCTCGGACGATGTGCAGGAACTGATTCGATTTATCGAGAGCGCGGAACGCGGAATTGTGAAGTAGCGATACGCTGCGCGCCTTTCCTCTGATGCCGGACACCACAACAAACTCGACTGGATGGGGACTTATCGCCGGAAACGGGCGTTTTCCGTTTCTGGTGCTGGAAGGCGCGCGAAGCCAGGGCATCGAGATGGCGGTGATCGCGATAAAAGAAGAGGCCTCTCCTGATTTGGAAAAAAGCGCGAAGCGGCTGCACTGGGTGAGCCTCGGAGAATTAAGCAAAACAATCGACTTGCTGCACAAAGAAGGCGTGACGCAGGCGGTGATGGCCGGGCAGGTAAAGCACAGCAAAATTTTCAGCGCGATCCGGCCGGATTGGAAATTGGCGAAACTGCTGTTCTCGCTTCCACGTAAAAACACCGATGCGCTGATCGGCGGTGTCGCGCGAGTGCTGCAGGATGAAGGAATACATTTGGTGGACTCGACGCTGTTTCTGAAGCCGCTGCTGCCGGAACCTGGCGTGCTGACACGCCGCGCGCCAAACGAGCGGGAAAGAGCCGATATTGCCTACGGGCACAGCGTAGCGCGGCAGATCGCGGGCATGGACATCGGACAAACGGTGGTGATTGCGGATCAAGCCTGCGTTGCGGTTGAGGCTATGGAAGGTACGGACGAAACCATTACAAGGGCTGCGCGCATCGTTGGAGGGAAGCCGCTGGTGGTCGTGAAAGTGAGCAAACCGTGCCAGGACATGCGGTTTGATGTACCCGTGGTGGGATTGCCAACCATCGAACAGATGAAGAGCTCCCATGTTACGGCGCTGGCTGTGGATGCGGGACGCACCCTGCTGTTTGACCGTCAAAAATTGATTGAGTTGGCCGACGCGGCGGACATTGCGATTCAAGCGTTTGCGCCGGTAACGATTGCGGAACCGAAGAGCGGTTCAGAGGGAATAAATAAAAAATGAGCGGCGGTGGACAAGAAACAAAGAAAGTCCGAACCGCTGTCGTGGGAACAGGGGAGTTTGGGCGCAATCATGCGCGGGTGTATCGCGAGCTGGAGGGCGCTGAACTCGTTGGCGTTTACGACCGTGATCAGGCTCTCGCGGAAGCGGTCGCGTTAGAATTTCAAACCAGGGCGCTGCGCAGCCTCGAGGAAGTCCGTGAACTTGCCGATGCCGTGAGTGTGGCGGTACCGACCGTGGCGCACGCGGAAATCGGTTGCCAGTTGCTTGAAGGCGGGCCCGACGTACTTGTCGAGAAGCCCATGGCGGTGAATCTCCTGGAGGCGGATGCGCTTCTCGAAGCGGCGGGGCGGCACAATCGCATTTTACAGGTGGGCCACGTCGAACGAT
>Ga0209415_10007235_pt1 | contig 19427 bp, 16 predicted proteins | sample PeaSoiSIISIP2007_FD_187696 | JGI IMG/M metagenome (GOLD analysis project Ga0209415, IMG submission 187696) | Peat soil microbial communities from Weissenstadt, Germany - SII-SIP-2007 (SPAdes) (version 2) | ecosystem: Environmental > Terrestrial > Soil > Wetlands > Peat | place: Germany... | reverse complement strand
GGCTGGCCGAGGGCGCTGGTGCGTTGCGGCAGATCCGGCGACGCTTGCGGCTCGGGCATCTTGAGCTCGGCGAAGACCGGAGTCGCCATCAGATCGGGGATCACGCCAGGGGTCGGTCCAGAACCTGCCGGGGCCAGGACCGTTCCCGCTGGGGCAGGTGGCGCTCCTGCCCCAGCCCCGGGCTGGCGGCCCAGCGCGTTGGTCGCGGCGCCCGCGCCCGTTGCGGCCGCGTCGGTCGCGGCGTCGGTCGCGGCGCCCGGCTGGCCAAGGCGCGTCCTGAGCGGGCCGCCGGCCAGCACGCCCGGCTGCCCGTCACCCGGTCGGCCGCCGGGCGCCTCGATCGCGCCGGGAACAAGGACCACCTGGGTGGCCGTCGTCGCCTCCATGACATCCGGTCCTGGCACCGCCAGGGCGTCTGGCCCGCCGGAGCCGGCCGCCTGGTCGGCGAGCAGGCCGGCCGCCGGGCCTGGCGTGCGGGTTGCGGCCTCGCTCAGCATCCGCGCGGTCGCCGCCGCGTCCGGCCGCTGTGCCGGATCGGCCCGGAGCAGCGCCTCGATCACCGGCGCGAGCGGGCCGGCCGACGGGGCGCGCGGGGCGGGCTCGGTCGCGACACTGGCCACGATGGCCGCCGAGCCGCCTGCCCGGTCGAACGGGCCCCGGCCTTCAACCGCGGCATACAAGGTGGCGCCGAGCGACCAGAGATCCGACGCCGGAGTCGCCGGCTCGCCGCGGACCCGTTCCGGCGGGGCGAACCCCGGTGTCCCGACCACCATGCCGGCCTGGGTGAGCCCCGGGTCACCCTGGACCATGGCGACGCCGAAGTCGGTCAGCACCGCCTTTCCGTCCCGGCCGACCAGCACGTTGCTCGGCTTGACGTCCCTGTGCAGCACCCCGGCGGCGTGCGCTGTCGTGAGCGCGTCGAGCAGTTCCCGGCCGAGCTGCGCCGCCTCGGCGGGCGGCAGCGGCCCGTCTTCGGCGATGACGTGGTCGAGCGGGCGGGCCCGGACCAGCTCCATCACGATCCACGGCGTCCCGTCCTCCTCGACAACGTCGAAGACGGTGACCACACCGGGATGGCTCAGCCTGGCCGCGGTCCTGGCCTCGCGAAGCGTGCGCTGATAGCTTTCCTCGGCCTCGGCCTGCGAGGCCATCAGCGGCAGGACGATCTGCTTGACCGCGACCTCGCGATCAAGCAGCTCGTCCCGGCTGCGCCAGACGATTCCCATCGCGCCGCGGCCGAGCTGGTCGAGCAGCCGGTAGCGTCCGGCCACCAGATGGCCAGAACCCAGGACAGATTGCATGGGGGGCAATCTACGCGGATCGGCTGGCAGATTTCTGAGAGCTGGATGGGAATTCCGCGAGACGTTACCTAGCCGTGCGGCCGGGCCATGGCCAGCACGTCGAGCGCACGTTCGAGCTGATCTGGCGTGATCGCGCCGCGCGCCACGAACCCCTGCCCGATCACCACCTCGGCGATGGTGCGGCCGGTGGCGAGCGCCTCATGCGCCACCGCCGCCGCCGCCTCGTAGCCGATGAAGGGATTCAGCGCGGTCACGATGGCGGGAGACGACTCGGCGAGCCGCCGCAGCCGGGCCGGATCCGCGGAGATCCCGGCAATGCAGCGGTCGGCCAGCAGCAGGCTCGCCGCCGCGAGCAGGCTGATCGAGGACAGCAGGTTGCGGGCGATCACGGGCAGCATCACGTTCAGCTCGAAGTTGCCCGCCGCGCCGGCGAACGCCACCGCGGCGTCGTTGCCGATCACCTGCGCACAGACCTGGCAGACGGCCTCGCAGATGACCGGGTTCACCTTTCCCGGCATGATCGACGAGCCGGGCTGGAGGTCCGGGATCTTGATCTCGGCCAGCCCGGCCCGCGGGCCAGAACCCATCAGGCGCAGGTCGTTGCAGATCTTGACGAGCGAGACAGCGATCGTCCGCGCCGCGCCGCTGGCGGCGACGAGTCCGTCACGTGCTCCCGCTGCCTCGAAATGGTCGGCGGCCTCGGTGAGCGGGAGGCCGAGGTCGGCGCCGAGCCTGGCGATCACCCGGGCAGCGAAGCCGGGGGGCGCGTTGAGGCCGGTGCCGACCGCCGTCCCGCCCAGGGGAAGCTCGGCTACGTCAGGCAGGACGGCGCCGATCCGCGCGATGCCCTTCCTGACCGCGGCCGCGTACCCGCCGAACTCCTGGCCGAGCGTCACCGGCGTCGCGTCCATCAGGTGCGTACGGCCGCACTTGACCGCGTCGGCGTACTGCACCGCCTTGGCCTCAAGTGCTGCGGCGAGCGAGTCGAGCGCGGGATTCAGGCGGCGGGTCAGCAGCCAGCAGGCAGCGATATGGATCGCCGAGGGGAACACGTCGTTGGACGACTGGGAGGCGTTGACGTGATCGTTCGGGTGCACCGGGCGGCGCAGCCGCTGCGAGGCAAGCTTCGCGATCACCTCGTTGGCGTTCATGTTGGACGAGGTGCCCGAGCCGGTCTGGAACACGTCAAGCGGGAACTGATCGAGATGCGCGCCTGCGGCGACCTCCGCCGCGGCGTCGTGAATGGCGCCCGCCAGATCTGGTTCGAGCACCCCGAGCTCGGCGTTCACGGTGGCCGCCACGCCCTTGATGGACGCGAGCGCGATGATCAGGTCCGGGTGCAGCGGCTCGCCGGAGATGGGGAAGTTCTCGACCGCACGCTGGGTCTGCGCGCCCCACAGCGCATCGGCGGGCACCAGGACGTCGCCCATCGAATCACGCTCGACCCGGACATCGCCCAGCTCTGACATCTGCCCCGCCTCCTAGGCTGGCGCCCGGCCGATGGTCAGCAGCGGAGACCTCGGGGTTGTCACGTCGGCGAAGAAGTCGTTCCCCTTGTCGTCGACCACCATGAACGCCGGGAAGTCGCGCACCTCGATCCGCCAGACCGCCTCCATGCCGAGCTCGGGGTACTCGAGCACCTCGACCTTGGTGATGCACTCCTGGGCGAGCCTGGCCGCCGAACCGCCGATCGAGCCCAGGTAGAAGCCGCCGTGCTCCTTGCAGGCGGCGGTCACCGCGGCCGAGCGGTTCCCCTTCGCCAGCATCACCAGCGATCCGCCCGCCGCCTGGAACTGATCGACATAGCTGTCCATCCGGCCCGCCGTGGTCGGCCCGAACGACCCGGACGCGTAACCCTCCGGGGTCTTGGCCGGCCCGGCGTAGTAGACCGCGTGATCGCGCATATAGGCCGGCATCGGCTCGCCCGCCGCCAGTCGCTCGGCGATCCTGGCGTGGGCGATGTCCCTGGCGACCACCAGAGGCCCGGTCAGCGACAGCCGGGTCCTGATCGGATACCTGGACAGCTCGGCCCTGATCTGTGACATCGGCCTGGACAGGTCGATCCTGACCACGTCCGCGTCCAGCTCGTCCTCGGAGGCGTCCGGCAGGTACTGCGCCGGGTCCGTCTCCAGCTGCTCGAGGAACACGCCGTCCCGGGTGATCTTGGCAAGCACCTGCCGGTCGGCCGAGCAGGACACGGCGATGGCGACCGGGCAGGATGCGCCGTGCCTGGGCAGCCTGATCACCCGGACGTCATGGCAGAAGTACTTGCCGCCGAACTGGGCGCCGATCCCGCTCCGCCGGGTGAGCTCGAGCACGGCCTGCTCGAGCTCGAGATCGCGGAACCCGTGCCCGGCCGGCGAGCCGGCGGTCGGCAGCGAGTCCAGGTACTTCGCCGACGCGTACTTGGCGGTCTTGAGCGCGTACTCGGCGCTCGTGCCGCCGACCACGATCGCCAGGTGATACGGCGGGCACGCGGCGGTGCCCAGCGAGCGGAGCTTCTCCTCGAGGAAGACGCCCATCCGCTCGGGGCTCAGCACCGCCTTGGTCTCCTGGTACAGGTAGGACTTGTTGGCCGAGCCGCCGCCCTTGGCCATGAACAGGAACTTGTACTCACCGCCGCGGGTGGCGTACAGCTCGATCTGGGCGGGCAGGTTCGTGCCGGTGTTGCGCTCGGCGAACATCGTCAGCGGGGCGAGCTGGGAGTAGCGCAGGTTCAGCTTGGTGTAGGCGTCGTACACGCCGCGCGCGATGTGCTCCTCATCGCGGCCGTCGGTGAGCACGTGCTGTCCCCGCTTGCCCATGACGATCGCCGTTCCGGTGTCCTGGCACATCGGGAGCACGCCCCCGGCCGCGATACAGGCGTTCTTGAGCAGGTCGGTGGCGACGAAGCGATCGTTCGGCGACGCCTCCGGGTCGCCGGTGATCGATCGCAGCTGCCGCAGGTGAGCTGGTCTCAGAAGATGGGCCATGTCTCGCATGGCCGCCGCCGTTAGCTGAGTCAGCGCCTCGGGCTCAACGTCAAGAAACTCGCGGCCGAACGCACTGCGCGGCGTGATTCCCTCGGCACTCACCAGGCGGTAGTCGGTGGTGTCGGGACCCAGCGGCAGCAGGTCGGTGTAGCTGAACTCGGGCATCGATGGCACATCCTCGCGGCGGACCTGGGATGCCTTCATCGTAGGTCGCCGGGCGGCGCCGTGGCGGGCCGGCCGGGACCACGGCGGGTCGGGCGGTGCCGGCTGCTGCGCACCGCATAGCACCGCAGGCATGCCGTCCGCCCCCAGGCGTGGCCGCAATGTGATGGCGGGCGGCTTCACCGGTGGGCGCTGGTGTGTGATTATCGGGCTTGTGCCTGATGACCGGACGGCGTGGCCGAGGCTGATGGCCGTCAGCGACCTGCATGTCGGGTATCCGGAGAACAGGGAGATCGTCGAGGCGATCCGGCCGAGGTCGGCGTCTGACTGGCTAGTCGTGGCCGGCGACGTGGGCGAGCAGGTCGCCGACATCGAATGGGCCCTGGGCACGCTCGCCGAGCGGTTCGCGCGGGTGGTGTGGGTGCCAGGCAATCACGAGCTGTGGACGCATCGCAGCGATCCGGTGCAGCTTCGGGGGCAGGAGCTGTACCTGCATCTGGTCGACTTGTGCAGGGGCCTGGGAGTGCTTACCCCTGAGGACCCGTACCCGGTTTGGGATGGTGAAGGCGGCCCGGTCGTGATCGTGCCGCTCTTCCTGCTGTACGACTACACCTTTCGCCCCGCAGGTGCGACAACCAAGGCCGAAGGGCTCGAGCTGGCCTACGCCGCAGGCGTGGTCTGCACCGATGAGGTCTGGCTGCATCCAGACCCTTATCCGAGCAAGGAGGCGTGGTGCCGCGCGCGCCTCGCGGCGGCCGAGCGCCGGCTGGCCGACCTGCCGCCTGGCGTTCCAACCGTCCTGGTCAACCATTTTCCGCTGGTCCGTGAGCCGACCCGGGTGCTTCGCTACCCCGAGTTCGCGCAGTGGTGCGGCACCACTGGCACCGCGGACTGGCCGGTGCGCTTCAATGCCGCCGCGGTGATCTACGGCCATCTGCACATTCCGCGCACCATCTGGCACGACGGGGTCCGGCACGAGGAGGTGTCGCTCGGATATCCCCGTGAGTGGCAGCGGCGCGCCTCGGTGCCCGCCGTCCCTCGCCAGATCCTGCCCGCGGTCGGCCGGGACTGAGGCGACGGCATTTCTGCCTGAAAGGCCCGATCGGCGTCGCCGGAACGGACATCCGCCACTCCGGTCTGCATGCGGCGAGCCATGCAGGGTAGATGGCCTGCATCGGGAGCAGCCCGTGCGGCCATTACCGCTAAGGGACCGGCTATTGGGGAGGGACATGCTGATGGAGAGCAACATCGATGCGGGCAGCAGCAGAGTCGACCTGAGCGAGGCGGCCCGGCAGCTGGAGCAGGCGGCGCATGACGCACGGGTCGCATTCGACTGCATCGGCCTGGATGAGCTCGACCGGGCGCACACCCATGCGATCACGGCCCGAGCCGCCGCCGACGCGGCGGAGAACGCATTGCGAGTAGCTCTGGGCGGTGACCGCAGTCTCGCCGGGCGCTGACCATGGCCCAGCGCGGTGACTTCGCTCCAGCGCGGTGACTTCGCTCGTGCGCGTGACCTCGTGCTGCCGCGGTGGCTTGCGCGGCCTGTGCGGCCTGGCTTGCGCTCCGGCCAGGCGTCTTCGATAGATTAGTGTGTGACTCACACATCTATTGTCGGAAGGCGCGGACATGGCGGCGCAGGCGAAGGGCACGTTCACGGTGTTGTCCTGGGATGAGAACACCTATCAGGACCTCGATGGCGGGGCGAAGCTGACCAGGGCGCGGGTGACCTTCGGGTTCAGCGGTGATCTTGAGGCGGAGGGCGGCTGGGAGGCCCTCATGTGCTACCGCGACGACGGCACCGCGGTCTTCACCGGCCTCCAGCGCACGGTGGGCAGGCTAGGCGGCCGCGAGGGCAGCTTCGTGCTCCGGGCCGACGGCGCTTTCGAGAACGGCGAGGCCAGGACCAGCTGGCAGGTCATCCCGGGCTCAGCGACAGGTGACCTGCGCGGTCTGGCCGGCGCCGGGTCCGCGCTGTCGACCGGCGGGTCGGGCGGGACCTTCGGGCTCGATTACGAGCTTGCCTGATCCCGACGCGCCCAGACCGCGGTCAGGCGACCCGGGCGGGGGGGCAGCCGCCTCGGCCGAGGCGGCTGCCAGCCCGGACCTGGGGTCGGGGGAGCTGGGGTCGGGCGGGCTGGCTGGACCGGCTGCCGATATCCACGGGAGCTTTGACCGGGCGGCCAATATCTTCGGAGCGCTGTCGCTGGTGATCGCCGACCGGGCCGCCGACGCGGTGGCCGAGGCGACCGGCCGCTCGGAGTCGGCGGCGGCGGCGCTCTCCGCGCTGCTCCACTTCCTCGACCGGCCCTCGGTCGAGCTGCTCCGGCAGGTCCTCGGGCTGACGCCGTCCGGTACGGTGCGGCTGGTCGACCGGCTTGAGCAGGCTGGCTATGTCCGGCGGGGGACGGGCATGGACCGGCGAACGACGGCGCTGACGCTGACCGAGCAGGGCAGACGTGCCGCGATGGCCGTCTCGGAGGCCCGTGCGGCGGTGCTGGCCGGCGCGCTCGCCGGCCTTGACCAGGCGGAGCGTGAGACCTTCGAGCAGCTCGCGGCGAAGGTGCTGGTCGGCATGATGCGCGGGCCCGGTGCCGTTCGCTGGATCTGCCGGCTCTGCGACATCGGCGTCTGCCGCGGTACTGAGGGTGGCTGCCCGCTTGGCAATGCGGCACGCCGGCGTTATGCGCCGTAAATGGCGGTCGTTCTGGCGGTCGTTCTGGCGGTCGGCGCGGAGGTGATGATCGCCGCGATGGGTCGGGTATGGCGCGCCCGCTCGGTGCAGCGGGCACGATCCCGGGCCTGATTCCTGCCACCGGTTTGCGATAAAATGGCAGATACAACGCCATCGGAGCCAGCGGCAAACGGATAGCGGTCAGCGAATGAGGAGTGAACACGATATGGTCACGCCATGCTGAGCTGGCTTCGACGCCGGTCCAACCGGCCTGACCCTGCCGCGACCCCTAGCGTCCAGCACGTGATTCATGGCGTGGACGTCGCCAGTTACCAGGGGCTGCCATCAGCCTGGCGCTCGGAGGCCGGCCAGATCCGCTGGGCGGCGGTCAAGCTCACCGAGCTTCAGCCGAACGGCGTGCGTTACGTGAACCCGGACGCGGCAGCCGACTGGGCGTACCTGGCCGAGCAGAAGCTGGGCCGGATCGCCTATATATTCGGGCATCCCTCGGTGGACGTCACGGCCAGCGTGGAGTTCTTCACGAGTGAGCTCAGGGGTCTCGGGCTGAGCGACGCCGACGGTGTCATGCTCGACCTCGAGGTGACCGACGGACTGACGCCGGCTCAGGTCGACGCCTGGTCCTCGGAGGTGCTGGCCAGCCTGGCGACTAGGCTGCACCGGACCCCGCTGCTCTATACGTTCCTGTCCTTCGCTGAGGCAGGGAACACCGCGAGCCTGGGCAAGTACCCGCTGTGGATTGCCGACCCGTCCAGCCCGGCAGGCAGCCCCCGGGTGCCGCTCCCGTGGCACCATTGGGCCATTCACCAGTACGACATCAGCGGGCCGATCGACCGTGACGTAGCGAATTTCCCGAACCTGGCGGCCATGAGCCAGGCCTTCGGCAAGCCAGAGGAGCCCCCCTTGCAGGATCTCGGCGGAACGATAACCGGGGACGTGATCGCGGTCCGGTGGGAAAGCGGCATCGTGGTCGTGGCCGGACTTGGCGTCAACGGCTACGTTCAGACGAAGCGCTTCCACCCGTCGGACGGCACCTGGGGTCCGTGGCGGAACGTCAGCCTTACCCAGGCGCTTGGCGCACCCGGCCTGGTCGCCTGGGGGGCCAACAGCGGCCACCTCTTCTACACCAACGAGTCCCAGGCCGTGATCCAGCTGACGACCGACAACGCGGGCGCCACCTGGTCCTGAGCCGTCCGCTGCCGTGCTGACCGCTGAGCGCCGGTCCGGTATCGTCAGGATGTGAGCTCCCGGCCAGGCCCGCGTGACCTGCGCGCATCCGATGCGGATCGCGAGCTTGTGATCGCGCTGCTGAGCGAGGCGGCCGGGGATGGCCGGCTGACGCTGACCGAGCATGCCGAGCGATCAGAGCATGCGCTGGCCGCCAAGACGCTCGGTGAGCTGGCCGCGCTGACCACCGACCTGACCCTGCCATCCGGGCAGCCGATCCGGTTTTACTCCGGCCGCACGGTCACCGCCATCTGCGCTAGGGAACGGCGCGAAGGCCGGTGGGTGGTGCCCGACTCGTTCGCGGTCACGGCTGTCTGCGGGGACGTCGAGCTCGACCTGCGCGAGGCCATGCTGCAGAGCCAGCGGGTGACCATCTTCGCGACGGCGATCGTCGGCCAGATCCGGCTGATCGTGCCGGCCGGGGTAGCCGTCGAGATGGTCGGACGGTCCTTCATGGGAACCCGGAGTGTCCGCGGCCGGAGTCCGGCCGCCCCGGCGGCGGCGCCGTCTGCCGCGGTGATCGAGGTACGGACCCTGGCCCTCGGCGGCACGGTGAAGGTGATCACCCCGCGCCGCTCCCGCTGGCGCACGGCCCTGCGCGGCCGCTAGCACCGCGCGGCCGCTAGCACAGCGCGGCCGCTAGCACAGCGCGGCCGCTAGTACGGAACGACCGAGTAGCGGGAGACCTTCCAGAGCGCGTGCTCGCTGTGGATATTGCGAATCGTCCCGGACCGCGCGCGCATGACGAGCGAGTGAGTGGCGGCACCGCCGGATCGGTAGCGGACTCCCTGGAGCAGCTCGCCGTCGGTGATCCCGGTAGCGGCGAAGAACGCGTCATCGGAGGCCACCAGATCGTCGGTGGTCAGCACGCGATCCAGGTCGTGGCCAGCGTCCAGGGCACGGGCACGCTCCGCGTCGTCGCGGGGCGCCAGCTTGCCGAGCATGACGCCGCCGATGCACTTGATCGCGCAGGCCGCGATGATCCCCTCCGGCGTGCCGCCGATGCCGAGCATCAGGTCGACTCCGGTGCCGTCCCGGGCCGCCATGATCGCTCCGGCCACGTCGCCGTCGGTGATCAGCTTGATCCGCGCGCCGGCGGCACGGACCTCGGAGACCAGGCCCGCGTGCCGTTCCCGGTCGAGCATGACCACGGTTACGTCGTGCGGAGAGCAGTGCTTGGCCCGTGCGACGGCGGCGATGTTGGCCGCCACCGGTGCCTCAAGATCGACCACGTCCGCCGCCTCAGGACCGGCGACCAGCTTGTCCATGTAGAAAACCGCCGACGGATCGTACATGGACCCGCGCGCGCTGACCGCCATCACCGCGATCGCGTTCGGCATGCCGTTGGCGGTCAGCCTGGTGCCGTCGATCGGGTCGACAGCCACGTCACATTCTGGCCCGGTGCCATCGCCGACGCGCTCGGAGTTGAAGAGCATCGGCGCCTGGTCTTTCTCGCCCTCACCGATCACCACCACGCCCTTCATGGACACCGTGCTGATCAGCTGGCGCATGGCGCTCACCGCGGCACCGTCCGCGCCGTTCTTGTCGCCACGGCCGACCCAGCGGCCGGCGGCGAGCGCCGCGGCCTCGGTGACCCGGGCGAGCTCGAGCGCCAGATTCCGGTCGGGCGCGCTCTGGCCCGGGCCTAGCTGGCCCGGGCCTGGCTGGCCTGGGCCTGGCTGGCCTGCGCCTGCGCCTGGCTCGCCGTGCGGAGCAGCCGGGCCGCTGCCAGCCAGGCCCGCAGCACTTGGATCATCGGTCATCGTGATCGCGTTGCGTCTCCTCCGGCGCGCGCCGGAGGAGAGCTACCGCTCCACCTCCCTGGGACATATCCGGTGATCGCTGCCGGCCCGCGTGCGCCGCGGGCTCGGGCTCCGGCCGACGTAGCCTCGGATTATCCGGCGACCGTGATGGAATCCTATGTAGCCGGACTGCCGGTGTCTCTCCCAAGCCGGAACCGGCAGCCGACGACAACTGCGGGACGCGATGCAGGCAGACCAGGAGCGGCCGGCCGGGCCGGAGCCCGGTGCGCTGCCGCACGCCCCGCCGCTGCCGCTGCCGCACCCCCCGCCCCCGCCGCCGCTGCCGCACGCCCCGCCGCTGCCGCGCCCCCCGCCGCTGCCGCTGGCGGCCGATCCCGCCTTTACCGGTCCGATCGGCGAGTACGCGCGGCTCGCTGGCTCGCTCACCGAGGCCGACCCGTTCGCCGTGCTTGTCACGGCGCTCACCGGCGCAGCGACCATGATCGGGCCAGGGCCATACGTGCGGACCGGCGACACCGTCCATCCGCCGGTTCTCTTCGCCCTGCTCATCGCCGAGACCCCGAAGGCGAACCGCGGCATGAGCTGGCGGCTGGCCCGGCAGCTGCTCGACGCCGCCGCACCTGGTGGAGCGGCGGGTTCCGTCGTCCAGGGCCTATCGGGGGACAGCGGCCTGATCGGCGCCCTGGGCCTGCGCGGCCGGCCGGCGGCGCGGCGCGCCCTGCCCCGAGGGGCCCGGAGCGTCCTGGTCCATGAGCCTGCCTTCGCCCGGGTGCTGACCGTCTCGCGCCGGGCCTCGTCGCCCATTCCCTGGCTGCTGCGGAACGCATGGGACGGCGCGCCGCTCGACCCGATCAGGTATCCGGCGCTTCGGCATCACGTCGGCGTCGTGGCGCACATGACAGCTGAGCAACTGCGGGCACAGGTCTCCCTGACGGATACCTCGGCGAGCTTTCTCGGCCGGTTTCTTTTCGTCCGGGTGCGACGCTCCGCGCCCGTGCTCGACGAGGGCGGAATGCCGCCGGCCGTCATCTCGCGCCTCGCCGGGCTGCTCGCGCCGCGGCTGGCGGCCGCCAGCCAGGCGGGGCGGCTGTCCCGTGACAGGGACACGCTGGCCCTGTGGTCGGCCAAGTACGACGAGATCGCGGCCGACGACCCAGGCGGCCTGCTGGGAATCTGCACCGCCCGCGCCGCGCGGCTGGTGACCAGGCTGAGCCTGGTCTATGCCCTGACCGACGGGGACACCCAGATCCGCAGGTCGCACGTCGAGGCGGCGCTGTCGCTGTGGCGCTACTGCCGGCAGTCGGCCTCCTGGGCGCTGGGCGACCGGAGCGGCGAGTCACTTGAGCAGCGGCTGCTCGAGGTGATCACGCGGGCCGGCCGGCGAGGGCTGTCGCTCAGTGAGCAGTCGGCGGCATTCAGCAGGAACATCGCGGCCGCGCAGATCGCTGCGGCGCGTCAGCTCCTTGAGGAGCGGCAGCTTGTGGAGACCGTGGCCCAGCCGAGGGCTGGTCCAGGTCGTCCAGCACGAATCACCAGGCTCAGATCGTGAGGCTGATTTCTTCGTTTCTTTCGTTATCTACCTGATCGGTGACGTTGCGTGGCAGGCAGATGTTCCCGAGAGTTCGTCCGGGCCGCGGGAGTGTGTTAACCGCCGGAAGTCACGATGTGGGCATGGCGGGCCAGTTGCGGCATGCCGCGGAAGAGGCGAACGGTCGTCCGCTGGTCGGCCGGCCGCGGTTCAAGGCGATCCTGTTCGACAACGGCGGGACGCTCTTCGCGCGGACCTCGGCCCCGGAGGCCATCCGCACGCTCGCCGCCGAGCGGGGCGTCGAGCTTACGCTGGACCAGGCGCGGGCCAGGTGGGCCCAGGTCAAGGCGGCCCAGTCGGCCACACCGGCGGCACGCCTGGCCCGCAACCGGTCCGGTACCGCGCACCGGGCCTCGTACCTGCAGTTCTACCGGCCGCTTGAGGAGATCGGCCCGGGCATGGCGGCAGCCATGTACGCCAGGTACAAGACCAACCCGCAGACCATGGTGCCCTACGCCGACACGCCGCGGACCCTGCGCGCGCTCCGGGCCCACGGCATCAGCATCGGGATCGTCTCCAACACCGGCTGGAACATCAGGGAGGGGTACCAGCGGGCGGGCCTGGAGGCGCTGATCGACGTCTTCGTGCTGTCGCACGAGCACGGCGCGGCTAAACCGGACCCGGTGCTCATCGCCCGGGCGTGCCGCGAGCTCGGAGTCGGCCCGGCGCAGGCCCTCATGGTGGGCAATGACGCCCCCGCCGACGGCGGTGCGGCGACCCGGCTCGGGTGCCCTTGCCTGATCCTGCCGCCGGCGGTCGTGGGTTCCGTCCGGGGCCTCGATCACGTGCTCGCCATCGCGGGACTGGCCGCCGACCTCAGCGGCGATCCGCGGGTCACCGATGGCCAGGTCCTGGTGTCCGACCACGAGGAGGACATGCTGTGAATCACGTTCTGGCGATATCCACGATCCGGCTGTCGGCGACGACCGACCTGATGGACTATGTCGCGGTCTGGGTCATCTGCATCGGCGCGATAGCCGTGATGGTCACCGTGTCCAGGCGGTCAAAGCACTTCGACCGGTGGACCACGCGCGATGTGCTGGTCATCGCGGCGCTCGCGGTTCTGCTCGAGGTGTACGACAACATCATCGGCGACCAGTTCCTGAAGCCGATCATCAATACCATTCCCGGTGCCGAGCTGCTCCAGGTCCACGACCTGCCCTACATGTTCCTGTTCATGGTCGGCGTCGCCATGATCAGGAAGCCTGGCGTCTGCACGGCGATGGTCTTCATCAACTTCCTGCTTGCCCAGCTGCTGTTCGGGGCCGGGCACTGGGTGCTCGACTGGACCGACGGCCTCACCCAGGGCGTCTTCTGCGACCTGTACCTGATCGCGCGCCGCGGCCGGGTGCTCGCGGGCGGATCGAGGTTCTGGGTGATGGCCATCGACGGGCTGATCCTCGGCGTGCTGCGCGGCGGCCCGAACGCGTTCCTCACCGACTGGGTCTTCGACCCCTACCTGAACGCCACGTACTACACGGGGCTTCAGGTCTTCCAGGACACCTTCTGGAATGCCCTAGGCAACGGCGTCGAGGCCGCGATCTCAGCCGCCCTGGCGCTGAGGGTCGCCGGGTCGGTGCTGCCGGTCGCCTGGCAGGGAGGCTCAGCGCAGCAGGAGGCGCCGTTCGACCCCGACGACGAGGGTGTGCCCGAGCCGGCTGGGCGCCGATCCGGCGAAAAGCTAGAGGAGTAACGAAAATGCGCAGGCTGACCATCGTCCTCGGGGTGATCTCGCTGCTGCTCTACGCGGACTGCGCGTTCCTGTTCGCGACTCATTACCAGCCCGGCGACTCCAACCCGCTGTTCAACAACAGCCACTGGATGGTCTCCGACGCTGCCACCGTCCTGATCGCCGCCGTGCTGCTCACAGTGGTCACGGCTATCACGGCCGTCTACTCGCGGCGGTCCGGGCAGGCTGGCCGCCGTTGACCGTGCAGCGTCCGGGCGGGCAGCAGTTCCCGGCGGGGCAGCTTCCGGCGGGGCAGCTTCCCGCGGGGCAGCTTCCGGCGGGGCAGCTTCCGGCGGGGCAGCTTCCGGCGGGGCAGCGGCGGCTCGTCGTGACCGATCTCTCGTTCCGGTACGCAGGCCAGAGCCGCAACGCGCTGTCGCATGTGAACCTGACCGTGGCGCCGGGCGAGATGGTGCTCGTGACCGGGCCGTCCGGGTGCGGCAAGTCCACCCTCTCGCTGGTGCTCGCCGGGCTCGCACCGTCCCGCGTGGCCGGCCGGCTGGCCGGCTCGGTCCTGCTTGGCGAGGAGAACATCAGCTCACTTGAGCCAGCTCAGGCCGGGCAGCGGGTGGGCCTGGTGTTCCAGAACCCGAACCTCCAGCTCTTCCACCAGATGGTCGAAGCCGAGATCGCGTTCGGCCCGGAGAACCTGCGGCTGCCCCGCCAGATCATCTCTGAGCGAGTGGATGCCAGTCTGCGCCGGACCGGTGCGACCGCGCTGCGGAAGGCGGCCACGTTCACGCTGTCCGGCGGCGAGAAGCAGCGGGTCGCGATCGCGGCGACCCTGGCCATGGAGCCAGAGGTGCTCGTGCTCGATGAGCCGCTGTCCGACCTGGACCCGGTCGGAGCGCAGGACGTTCTTCGTTCCCTCGAGGCCCTGCGGGACGAGCGCAGACTGGCGATCGTCCTGATCGAGCACCGGGTTGACGAGGTACTTGAGCATGTCGACCGAGTGGTGCTGCTGGACGACGGGCGGGTCGTGCTCGACCGTCCGGCCGCCGATGCGTTCGCTGACGCCGGGCCGTGGCTCGCGGCGGGCGTGGCGCTTCCCGAGGTGATCCAGGTCGCCAGGGGACTGCCGGAGATCTTCACCGGAGCGCTGCCGCTCTCGGTGACGCAGGCTGCCGCCGTCCTGGCAGCCAGTCCGGGCGTCGTTGCCGGTGCGGCACGTCCCGGTGCACCTGAGCACAGCACGGCAGGGCACGGCGCGGCCGGTGGCGGCCGGATGGCTGCCGAGTCGGCGCCGGTGACCGGGGATCCGGCCCAGGCCGAGGAACCGGGCCCGCCCGACGGTCCGGCTCTGGCTGGCGGTCAGACTCCGGGCGGTGGTCTGGCCCTGGCTGGCGGTCAGACTCCGGGCGGTGGTCTGGCTCTGGCTGGCGGTCAGACTCCGGGCGGTGGTCTGGCTCTGGCTGGCGGTCAGACTCCGGGCGGGGAGCGGGCGAGCCGGGCTGGCGAGGCGGCGGCCGGGGTGTGGGCGGGGGTGAGCCTGAGCCTTGGCGGGCGTCAGGTGCTCGATGGAGCGTCGCTCGTGCTTCATCAGGGCGAATGGCTGGCCCTGATCGGCGCGAACGGCTCTGGCAAGACAACCCTGGCCGGCCTGGCCGTCGGGTTCGAGGCGCCCGACCGGGGGAGCGTGGAGATCGGCGGAGCCGCGGTTCGCAAGGGGTCGGTCGCCGCTCAGGCCGAGCGGGTCGGGTTCCTGCTGCAGGCGGCGGACGAGATGCTGTTCTGCAACTCGGTGGACGACGAGCTGACATTCGGCCCGAGGTACCGCAGGGCAGGTGTGTCGGGCGCCGAGCCCGCTGCTGCTGGCAGGAGGTCGGCGAAGCGCACGCGGCTCCGCATCATGATCGGGTCGATTTCTCAGGCGCATGTGCTGAAAGATCGACCCAATGATGAGATTGGCCACTCCGGCGAGCTGTCACAGGATGAGCTGCTGGCCGTGCTCGGGCTGCAGGGACTGGGCGCGCGCAGTCCGTGGCAGCTCAGCCAGGGTCAGCGGCAGCGCCTGGCGCTCGGCGCGCTGCTGGCCGGCGCACCTGATCTGCTGATCCTGGATGAGCCGACCACCGGCCAGGACACCGGGCACGCTCGCGCGTTCATGACCTGGCTCGAGCAGCTGCGCGAGCGCCATGGGCTGACCTACCTGATGATCACCCACGACATGCGCGCGGTCGCCAGGTACGCGTCGCGGGTCGCCGTCATGGCCGGCGGCCGGATCCTGGCCACGGGCACGCCGGCCGAGATCTTCGCCAGGACCGACGTCCTCACCGAGTCCGGGATCATCGCGCCGCCGATCGCCCGGCTGCATCTTCGGCTGGCGGCGAGCGCCGGCGCCCCGCCGCCGGCCGCGGTGCATCTGGATGTGCAGAGTTTCCTCGACGCGGTCAGGCCGCGGCTGGCGCCCGTGTGATGGCGCACTTTCTGACTGGGACGCTGCTTGGCCGCAGCATAGTCGCCTACGTGATCGTGTTCGTGGTCCCGCTGGTGCTGCCGGTTGTCTTCATCAAGCTGATCGGCCTCGGCGGAATCAGGGACCTGCTCGCCTATGAGCCCAAGGACACCGTCCTGCACCGGCTCGATCCGCGGCTCAAGCTGATCTACCTGGGCGTCGTCGGGATCCTCTCGGTCCTGCTCGGCTGGCAGCCGATGCTGATCCTGTTCGCGCTGACCATCATCCCCTGGGCGCTGCTCCGGCCGTCGTGGCAGCGGACCAGGCTGCTGCTGATCTTCTTCGTCGCGCCATCGGTAGCGATGTTCTGGTCACAGGGGCTGTACAACCTGCCGCCGAACGGCCAGGGGTACCTGATCCACTTCCCCTGGACGGTCGCCTGGGTAGGCACGCCGGGCCTGGCGAAGTACGGGATGATCTACGGGCTCGAGCAGATCGGCCGGGTGCTGCTCGCCGTGTCTACCTCGCTGCTCGTCCTGCTGACTACCGACGTTACGGACATGACCTGGGCGCTTGAGCACCTGGGCCTGCCGCCGCGAGTGGGGTTCGCGTTCAACGCGGCGCTGCGCTTCCTGCCCGAGATGCTTTCCCGGACGACGCTCGTGCTCCGGGCGGTGGAACTGCGCGGCTATGACCTGTCCCGGCCTCGCTGGTACCAGGTCGGCGACTGGCCTGACTACGTCAGGCGGGTGACCCGGTGCGTTCCGATCGTGACGGTGCCGCTGCTGATCGGATCGCTGCGCGGAACCACGACCATGGCGATGGTTGCCGACGCGCGGGCCTTCGGACTGCATAAGCGACGCACCTACCTGCGAGAACACCGGCAGACCCGGGCGGACATCGCGGCCTGGGCGCTGATGGCACTGCTGCTGATCGGCGCGGCGGCGGCGGTCAGGTGGCACTTCTGGGCTCGCCCGTACGGCGGCTGACCGACCCGTGCGAGGAGCCCGGCGCTCAGAACGGCCGGGCAGCGTCATCGCCGGCGTCGACGCCGGATTCGGCAGGTGCCGCGATCGCGGCGGCGAGCCTGGCGCGCGCGCCTTCCAGCCACTCCTCGCAGATGGCAGCCAGGCGCTCGCCTTTCTCCCACAGCTCCAGTGACTGCTCCAGGGTGAGGCCGCCTGCCTCAAGCCTCTTGACCAGCTCGGCAAGCTGGTCGCGGGCCTGTTCGTAGCCCGGCCGCTTGGCTGCGGGAGTGCTGTCTGGCGCCATCAGAGCCCCATGTGACGGTAGTGCGGCGGCTGGTAGACGAGCGGTCGCTGCCGCGGCTTCGGCCGTGGTGACGACTGCCGCGGCCGGCGGCTGCGCAGCGCGGCGAGTACCACGGCACGTACCACGCTGGCGTAGAGCTTGCCTCCGCTGGGCTGGGGATGGATGCCGTCGCTCCAGAGCAGCCCGGTCCGGTGCTCGATGGCCGCGTGCCAGTTGACCAGCAGCACATTCGGATAGCGGCTGGCAGCGGCGGCCAGGGTCGTGTTGACCTCGTGCTCCCATGGGCGCTGCTCGAAGACGTTGATCAGGATCAGCCAGCGGGCGCCGATGGTCGTGCGCAGCTGCCGGATCTGATCGGGGGAGACCGGGCCGTTCGTGCCGAGTCCGACGATCACCACCGGGCGGAGCCGCTTGTCCGCAGCCAGCTGCCTGACCAGGGCGACCCCGGCGATCATCGCCCGGCTGACCTTCGCGTCGATGTAGATGCCGGGCAGCGCGTGCTCCAGCTCGGGGGCTGAGGCGAGCATGACCGAGTCACCGATTGCCAGCACCTTGGCCCCGGGAACCCGGGGGAGCCGGACGCCGCGGCCGGCGTGGTACGGGCCGCCGCCGACGGCTCTGATCCGCCACGGATCGAGCCCGTTAGCCTGGCTGGGAGCGAGCGGCTGGCCCGCCTGGCTGGCGACGCTGACCTTTGCGCCAGCCGCGATCTGCTGCTCAAGGGCCGAGCCGGCCTGGTGGTGCAGGATGCCATAGCCAGCCGTGCAGGCAACGGCCAGCATGGCCACCGTGCCGAGGATCGGCAGGGCGGCGGCCGGGGTGCGGCGGGTGATCGGCACCGCCTGACGCATCTGCTGGCCCCGCCGCCTGACGTCGGCGCGCAATCCGTTCCGCAGGATCGGCCTTTCGAGCCAGTGCCATGACGCCGCCGCGAGCCCGATCGGCAGTACGGCGTCGGCGACCCGTGCGGGGACAGATGACGCGGCCTGGCCGGCCAGGCCTGCCGTCATCGCGATGACCGGCCAGTGCCAGAGGTAGATGCCGTAGGACCGGATGCCCAGCCAGCGCAAAGGTCCCCAGGCGAGCATGGTGCCCACCAGTCCTGGCGCCGCCGCGGCGAGTACGACGCCGCCCGCCGCGAGGGCGGCTAGCACCAGTCCGAACGGATAGACCGCCGGGTTGCCGCCGGAGAAGTGCCAGACCGCCCAGCCGAGAATCACCAGGCCGGCCAGGCCGACCGCGTCCAGCCGCCGCCGCAGAGGCCTGGCCGCCGCCGCGACCTTCGCCAGCGGCCAGGTGAGTGCGAGCGCCGCCCCGATCATCAGGGCGCTGGCGTGCGTGTCGGTCCCGTAGTAGGCGAGCGAGGGATCGGCGCCCGGCACGTAGATCGCGAGCATCGCCAGCGCCGAGGCCGCTGCTCCGGTCCAGGCGATCACCGCCCGCTGCACCGGGCGGTGCAGCGCCATCAGCACGAGGGCCAGGATCAGCGGCCAGATCAGATAGAACTGCTCCTCCACCGCCAGCGACCACAGGTGCTGCAGCGGGGGCGGCGGCCCGAACTGCGCGAAGTAAGACTGATGCGCCAGCGCCTGCCACCAGTTGCTCGTGTAGGTGATCGCGCCGAGCAGGGCCGGCCGAAGCCCGCCGATCTGATCAGGTTCGAGCACGGCTACCGCCGCGGTGACGGTTGTCAGCATGACGGCCAGCGCTGGCAGCAGCCGCCTGGCCCGGCGGATCCAGAAGCCGCCAAGACCGACCCGGCCATCCCTGGCGAACCGCGCCACCAGCAGGTCCGTGATCAGGTAACCGCTGAGCACGAAGAAGATGTCTACGCCTAGGAACCCGCCTGGAAACCATGGCAGGTTCTCGTGGAACGCCAGGACCGCCAGCACAGCAAGCGCGCGCAGCCCGTCCAGGCCTGGCGCTCGCCAGCCCGTCTTGGTGTCTGCCGCGGTTCCTGGCGCAGCCGGTACGGACGTGCCCGGTATCGCTGGCCGGGTCCCGGGCGTCGTTGGCCTGGCGTCGGCAATCGTGGCCGTACGGGTGCCTGGCGCCGGGGCGCTCGGTGTCGTGGCTGGCGGGGAACCCGGCGGGGAGGCTGGCCGGGCGTCGGCGGGCATCGCCTCGGCGGTCTCCAGCACCGGATAGGCGCCGGAGCCTGGCAGGGATTCCGATTCTTGCGGGGCTTCAGATGCTGGGTGAAGGTCTGCGGCCGGCCAGGCTTCCGGGTCCGGCCAGGGCTCCCAAGGCGGCCAGATGGGATCGTCCAAGGGCAGGGTCTCAGCAGCGGGCGGGCTCTCAGCGCCGGGCAGGCTCTCAGCGCCGG
>Ga0209415_10007234_pt1 | contig 19428 bp, 16 predicted proteins | sample PeaSoiSIISIP2007_FD_187696 | JGI IMG/M metagenome (GOLD analysis project Ga0209415, IMG submission 187696) | Peat soil microbial communities from Weissenstadt, Germany - SII-SIP-2007 (SPAdes) (version 2) | ecosystem: Environmental > Terrestrial > Soil > Wetlands > Peat | place: Germany... | reverse complement strand
TGCGGATCGGCGATGCATCGGTGTCCGAAAAGCACGCCAATTTCATCATCAATCATGGCGCCGCACGCGCCGCCGATATCGAAGCGCTGATCCTGCAGGTGCAGCGCACGGTAGCCGCGGTGCACGGCATCGAGCTCGCCACCGAAGTTCGCATCGTGGGAGATCCGGCATGACGCGGCTCAAAGCCTGGTCGGAGCCGCGCCGCGCGCGCGGCGCCCAAGACTTCGGCAAGGTCGCCGTGCTCTTGGGCGGCGACTCGACCGAGCGGGAGATATCGCTGCTGAGCGGCAATGCGGTGCTGGCGGCGCTCAAGCGGCGCGGCGTGAATGCGCACCCGTTCGATCCGGGCGAGCGCCCCGTTCAGGATTTGGTGAGTGAGGGATTCGATCGCGCGTGGATCGCGCTGCACGGGCCGGGGGGCGAGGATGGCGTGATGCAGGGGGCCCTCGAGTGGTTGGGAATCCCGTACACGGGGAGCGGAGTGCTCGCCTGCGCGCTCACCATGGACAAGCTTAAGACCAAGCGCGTCGTGATGGGTGCGGGCGTGGCCGCCCCGGAGTACGCGGTGCTCGAGGGCCCCGCCGATTTCCCGCAGGCGCTCGTCGCCATCGGGCTGCCGATGATCGTCAAGCCGGCCTCGCAGGGCTCGAGCGTCGGCATCACGAAAGTGAAAGCATCCGCCGAGCTCGCTCACGCGTTCGAGGCAGCCAGAAGCGTCGACCCCGTCGTATTCGCCGAGCGCTTCATCGCGGGCGGCGAATTCACCGTGAGCGTGCTCAACGGCCGCGCTCTGCCCTCGATTCGCATCGAGCCCGCGAACGAGTTCTACGATTACGAGGCGAAATATCGCCGTAAGGACACGCAGTATCACTGCCCGAGCGGGCTCGACGAGCGCCGCGAAGACGAGCTGCAAGCCACGGCCCTCGAATGCTTTAGCGTTACCGACTGCCGCGGTTGGGGGCGCGTCGACTTCATGCGCGAGGCGGCGACCGGCAAGTTCTATTTCATCGAAATCAACACGACGCCCGGCATGACCGATCGCAGCCTCGTGCCCATGGCGGCACGGCGCGCCGGGATCGATTTCGAGGAGCTGGTGTGGCGCGTGCTTGAGACCAGCTTTTCAAGGGAGCGCATATGAACCTCTATTGGCTCTTCCGCCGGAATCGGTTCAAGAATCGTACGAAGACCGAGAAGTGCGATTGGCAAGGGCCGGCGTTCGTCACCGAGTGGCGCAGGTACGCGCGGCGTGCCGTGCTCATTGCGCTCACCGGCGGCGCTCTGGCCGCGCTTGGTTGGGCGCTCGACCGGCCGGTCCAGGTCATCTCGATGGACGGCAGCTTTCAGCGGGTCTCGCCCGGTCAGATCGAACAGGCGCTCGCGCCTTATGCCCACACAGGCTTCATGTCGGCGGATCTCGATCGCATCCAGCACTCCGTGGAGGCGCTGCCGTGGGTCATGCATGCGCGAATCCAGCGCCGCTGGCCGAACAGCCTGCACGTCACCGTGATCGAGCAAACCGCTGCCGCGCGCTGGGGCGACTCGGGTCTGCTCAACACCCGAGGCGAATTGTTCGTCAAGGCGGCCGCCCATGTTCCGGCGGAGCTGCCGCGCTTGAGCGGCCCCGAGGGCAGCGAATCCCAAGTCGCGCAGCGCTACATGTCGGTGCAGGGCCGCATGCTGGAAGCCGGTATGCGCGTTGCGGCGCTGCGCCTGGATGAGCGCGGCGCGTGGGAGATGGATCTGGACAGCGGCGTGACCGTGCGCCTCGGCCGGCGCGACGTGGATGAACGAATCGCACGGTTCATCCGAACCGCGTCGCAAGTGATCGCGCACCGCTTGAACGATATCGCCTATGTGGACATGCGCTACTCGAACGGCTTCGCCATCGGCTGGCGCGGCCCGGCGGCGCCGGTGACGACACCCGCCAAACGCCCCGACGACGCCGATGCTTGAAGGAACATTTTATAGACATGGCTAAGCGTTCTGACCGCAATCTGCTGGTGGGTCTCGACATCGGTACGAGCAAGGTCGTCGCCATCGTCGGCGAGATCAAGACCGACGGTGCGCTGGAGATCATCGGCATCGGCAGCCACCCGTCGCGCGGTCTGAAAAAAGGGGTCGTGGTGAACATCGAGTCCACCGTGCAATCCATCCAGCGCGCCGTGGAGGAGGCTGAATTGATGGCGGGGTGCGAGATCCATTCGGTGTATGCGGGCATCGCGGGCAGCCACGTGCGCAGCATCAACTCCCACGGCATCGTCGCCATCAAGGACAAAGAGGTTGTACAGGGCGATGTCGAGCGCGTGATCGATGCGGCGAAGGCGGTGGCGATCCCGGCGGACCAGAAGATCCTGCACGTGCTGCCGCAGGAATACATCATCGACTCGCAGGAGGGAATCCGCGATCCCATCGGCATGTCCGGCGTGCGCCTAGAGGCGAAGGTGCACATCGTCACCGGCGCGGACAGCGCGGCGCAGAACATCGTCAAATGCGTGCAGCGCTGCGGGCTCGCGGTGGATGACATCGTGCTCGAGCAACTGGCGTCGAGCTACGCCGTGCTCACCGAAGATGAAAAGGATCTGGGTGTCTGCGTGGTCGACATCGGCGGCGGCACCACGGATATCGCGGTGTTCGGCGGCGGCGCGATTCGCCACACCGCGGTGATTCCGATCGCCGGCGATCAGGTCACGAACGATATTGCGGTCTCCATGCGCACGCCGACTCAGTATGCCGAGGACATCAAGATCAAGTACGCCTGTGCATTGTCGCAGTTGGCGAATCCCGACGAGACCATCGAGGTGCCGAGCGTCGGCGATCGGCCGCCGCGGCGTCTGGCGCGCCAGACGCTCGCCGAGATCGTCGAGCCGCGCTACGAGGAATTGTTCGGTTTGGTGCGCGATGAGTTGCGCCGCGCCGGTTTGGAGGAGTCGGTGGCGACCGGCATCGTGCTCACCGGCGGCAGCGCCAAGATGGAAGGCGCGGTGGAACTCGCGGAGGAGGTGTTTCACATGCCGGTGAGGCTCGGCGTGCCCCAGTACGTGAGCGGACTGGTCGACGTGGTGAGCAACCCGATTCATGCCACCGGCGTCGGATTATTGCTGTATGCGAAGAGCAATTTGGACATGCAGCGCACGGAAGGGCCGCTGCTCGCGGGCGGCATGAAGTCGATTATTGAGCGAATGAAGGCGTGGTTTCAGGGGAATTTTTGATTGCAACAGATAGGAGAACTTGAATGTTTGAACTAATGGACTCTTTCAGTCAAAGCGCCGTCATCAAGGTGCTGGGCGTAGGCGGCGGCGGGGGCAATGCGGTCTCTCACATGGTGCAGTCCGGTCTCGAGGGCGTGGATTTCATCTGCATCAACACCGATGCGCAGGCGCTGAAGCACTCGAAGGTGCGCACCTCGCTGCAGATCGGCTGCAACATCACCAAGGGGCTGGGCGCCGGCGCGGATCCGGAAGTCGGCCGTCAGGCCGCGATGGAGGACCGCGACCGCATCATCGAGCTGATCGAAGGGTGCGACATGCTGTTCATCACCGCCGGCATGGGCGGCGGCACCGGCACCGGTGCGGCTCCGGTGGTCGCGCAGGTCGCCAAGGAACTCGGCATCCTGACGGTGGCCGTGGTCACCAGGCCGTTCGAGATGGAAGGCAACAAGCGTTCGCGCGTCGCCGACCAAGGGATGCTGGAGCTTTCCAAATATGTGGATTCGTTGATCACGATTCCGAACCAGAAGCTGCTGACCGTGCTCGGCAGCAACACCACGCTTCTGGATGCGTTCAAGGCGGCGAACACGGTGTTGCAGGGCGCCGTTCAGGGCATCGCGGAGCTGATCACGCGGCCCGGATTGATCAATGTCGACTTTGCGGACGTGCGCACCGTCATGTCCGAAACCGGCATGGCGATGATGGGTTCGGGCGCCGCGTCGGGCGACGACCGGGCGCGCGAAGCGGCCGAGGCGGCGATTTCCAGCCCCTTGCTCGAGGACATCAATCTCTGCGGCGCTCAAGGCATCTTGGTCAACGTCACCGCGGGCATGGACTTGTCCATCGGCGAATTCCAGGAGGTCGGCAACGTCATCAAGCAGTTCGCTTCGGACGAGGCGACCGTGGTCGTCGGCACCGTCATCGATCCGGAAATGGCCAATCAAATCCGGGTCACGGTGGTTGCGACCGGGCTCGGCAAGCCGGCCGTGCGGATCGCTCCTCAGCCGGTAGCCGCGACGATCGCGCTGCCGCCCGCCATGCGTGTGGTGCGGCAAAAGTCGCCGATGGCACCGACCGATTACGCCATGCTGGACAAACCGACCGTCCAGCGGCAGCGTGCGGTGGGCGACGGCCTGCGCGTGGAGGTCGAATCGGAGGATTTGCTCGATATTCCCGCATTCTTGCGCCGGCAGGCCGATTAGTACCCGCCGATGACTCAAATATTGGCGCCCGGGGGAGTCCATGGGTTCTCGAGGGCGCCGTATTGAAAGGCGGCGCATTGATGCCGGTAATTGAGCGCGGGAGTTTTGTGCGGCATGACTATTGTTGCGGCTTTAAGCTTGTGCACCGCCTGTGGTACCTTTGCGCCAGTTGACATAGTCTCGTAAGAGTCCGGTTCCCTATAAGATGTTGAATCAACGCACACTGAAGAATTCGATTCGCGCCACCGGGGTCGGCCTGCACACCGGCAAGAAGGTTCTGATGACCCTACGTCCGGCGCCGCCCGACACGGGGATCGTGTTCCGGCGCACCGATTTGAAACCGCCGGTCGACATCAAGGCTCGCGCCCAGAACGTCAGCGACACCACGATGGGTACGACGTTGCACAGCGGCGAGGCCAAGATATCGACCGTCGAGCACCTGCTGTCCGCTTTGGCGGGCCTGGGGGTGGACAACGCGCTGGTGGAAGTCAGTGCGGCGGAAGTGCCCATCATGGACGGCAGCGCAGGCCCCTTCGTATTCTTGCTGCAATCAGCGGGCATCGAGGAGCAACGGGCGCCGAAGCGTTTCATTCGCATTCTCGAGAGCCTCAAGGTCGATGACGGCGATAAGTGGGCGCGGTTCGATCCCTATGACGGTTTTAAGGTGAATTTCGAGATCGAATTCGATCACCCGACCTTCAAGAAGCATTCGCAAGTCGCTTCGATGGATTTCTCGAGCACGTCGTTTTTGCGCGAGGTGAGCCGAGCGCGCACCTTCGGCTTCATGCGCGATCTCGAGGGACTGCGGGCGCGGAATCTCGCCCTCGGCGGCAACATGGACAACGCCATCGTGCTCGACGATTACCGCGTGTTGAACGAAGACGGATTGCGCTACGAGGACGAATTCGTCAAACACAAGATTCTCGATGCGATCGGCGACTTGTACCTGCTCGGACACAGCCTGATCGGCGAATTCAGCGGCTACAAGTCAGGCCACGCACTTAACAATAAGCTGTTGCGGGCGCTCATCAATACCCAGAGCGCTTCGCAAGAGGTGACTTTCGAGAGCTTGGCGGAAGCCCCGATCTCCTATGTCGCGGCCGCCGCCGCTCAGGCCTAAGGGCCCTTGGCGCGCGGCGAGTCTCAAGGGCGGGGTGGCACGACCCTGATGCGGACGGCCTGAATATCGACCTCGCCGGATTCGCTCACCCGCTTGCGCAGTTCCTCGGTGACATAACGCAGCCGCGATGCAAAGGCGGCGCTTGGCACGCCGATGGTCAGGGTCCCATTCAGAATGCCGGCGCTGGCCACCGCATGGGCCAGTTCCTTCGGAAGGGCGGAGCGGACATGCTCGACCACCACGGATCGGTCGCGAGTCTGGCGTCTGAGGGCGGTAAGCCGCGTTCCCTCTCCCGCCAGTAACTCCTTGATATGTTTATATTTTGGCACTGCAGCACAGCCATGAGGCCCGAGAATCGGTGATTAAAGCGTGCTTAATTTCCTTGTTTTGAGCCACCTTATTCTGCATAGTCTACCCTCTTATTTCGATAAGCGTGCCGGGAGCGGTAGCACGATGACAGTATCGGAACCCATTTCCCCATGAATGTCATATTTGTTGGCCGCAAAACCGGTCGTGTCAAACAACTGGACCTGCGCCATCCGATGGTGCTGGCGGCTGCCTTCGCGCTGGTATTGAGCATCGTAGGCGGTGCATTTTCCATTGGCATGAGCCTGGGTTCGCGGCACCGCAGCACAAATCCGGTCGATCAGCTGGGTGGCTGGTCGGCGGCACTGCTGCGCGAGCAAGTGCAGATTGAAGAAGTGCGCCGCGTGCTTCAGGAAAAGGTCAATGCGTTGGCGATGCGCGTCGGACAGATGAATGCCAATGTGATTCGCCTGGATGCGCTCGGCAAGCGCTTGACGCGCATGGCGAATCTTAAGGACGGTGAGTTCGATTTCGGCAACCCGCCGGCCATGGGCGGCGCTGAGGGCGCAGACGGCCAGCCCGCACAGATACCGAATCTCACCGCCATGGTGGACGAGCTGCAGAATCAGTTATCGAGCCGCGAGCAGCAATTGGGCGTGCTCGAGAACCTGATTCTCACCCGCGAATTGAACAAGCAGGTCTACCCGGAAGGCCGACCCGTGCAGGACGGCTGGATATCCTCCTATTTCGGGGAGCGATCCGATCCTTTCACGGGCTATTCGGCGGTCCACAAGGGCGTCGATTTCGCAGGCCCCCAAGGCTCCAAGGTGTCTTCGGTGGCGGCCGGGCTGGTGACCTTCGCCGGAGATCGCCCCGGCTACGGGGAAATGGTGGAAATCAACCACGGCAATGGCTTGGCCACCCGCTATTGCCACAACGAGAAGCTGCTGGTGAAGCAGGGCGACATGGTGCGCAAGGGCCAAGACGTGGCGCTGATGGGCTCGACCGGCCATTCGACCGGACCGCATCTGCATTTTGAAGTGCTCAAGAACAGTGCGCAGGTGGACCCTTTGCGGTTCATCGGCGAGGATCGCTAAAGACCCCCTGAAGAGCCCTAGGATCGCGGCTAGCGTGAATCGCTGACCCGCGAGGATCCTCGAGTCGCCTCGATCCATAGGTTCGCGGCTCGTGAGTTCGGGCGCGACTTGGAAGCCCAAAGCAAAACGATTTCCCGCTTTCGCGGTCTATCCGTACAATACCCAGTTTTTTAAGGATTCCCCCCGCGTGTGGAAGCTTTTGACGCAAATATTCGGCAGCCGCAATCAGCGCCTGATTAAGGAACTCAGCCGCACGGTTGCGGCCGTCAACGCCCTCGAGTCGAGCGTGCAGGCGTTGGCCGATGAGCAGTTTCCGGACAAGACGCGAGAGCTGAAGGCGCGCTTTGCGGCGGGCACGCCGCTCCAGAGCCTCGTCCCCGAGGCATTTGCGCTGGTGCGCGAGGCGTCGCGCCGCAAGCTGGGCCTGCGGCATTTCGACGTGCAGCTCATCGGCGGTTTGGCGCTGCACGCCGGCAAGATCGCCGAGATGCGCACCGGCGAAGGCAAGACCTTGATGGCCACCCTGCCGGCGTATCTGAACGCGCTCACCGGCGACGGCGTGCACGTGGTCACGGTCAACGAATACCTGGCGCAGCGCGATTCGGATTGGATGGGCCCGGTGTTTCGCTTTCTCGGAATGGAGGTGGGCGTCATCAAGAACGCTCAATCCCAGGACGAGAAGCGCGCCGCCTATGCGCGCGACATCACATACGGCACCAACAACGAATTCGGCTTCGACTACCTGCGCGACAACCTGGCATTTCGTCTCGAGGACCGCGTGCAGCGCAAGCTGTCGTTCGCCATCGTCGACGAGGTCGATTCGATCTTGATCGACGAGGCGCGCACGCCTCTGATCATTTCGGGCCCTGCCGAGGAGAGCACCGAGCTTTACATCAAGATCAATACCTTGATCCCGCGCTTGACCAAACAGAAAGAAGAAAACGGCCCGGGCGACTATGCCGTCGATGAAAAGACCAAGCAGGCGACGCTCACTGAGGACGGCCATCAGAAGGTCGAGGAGCTGATGGCGGAGATCGGCCTGTTGCGCGACGGCGAGAGCCTCTACGACGCCACCAACATCCGCCTGATGCATCATCTGAACGCGGCCCTGCGCGCTCATGCGCTATACAAGCGCGATGTCGAATACATCGTGCGCCAGGGCGAGGTCATCATCGTCGATGAGTTCACCGGACGCACCATGCCGGGACGCCGCTGGTCGGACGGCTTGCATCAAGCGGTCGAGGCGAAAGAGGGGGTGAAGGTCCGCGAGGAGAACCAAACCGTCGCGTCGATCACCTTCCAGAATTATTTCAGGCTATATTCGAAATTGTCGGGAATGACCGGCACCGCCGACACCGAGGCGTTCGAATTCCAGCAGATCTACGGCCTCGAAGTGGTCGTGATCCCGACGCACAAGCCGATGATCCGCAAGGATCATTCGGATCTGGTGTTCTTGTCCGAGCAGGATAAGTTTCAGGCGATTCTCGAGGACATTCAGGACTGCGTGAAGCGCGGCCAGCCGGTGCTGGTCGGCACGACCTCGATCGAGACATCCGAACGGCTGGCGAAGCTTTTGGTGGTCGCCAAGATCTCCCACGAGGTGCTGAACGCCAAGCAGCACGAGCGCGAGGCGCACATCGTCGCCGAGGCCGGCCGGCCCGGCGCGATCACGATCGCCACCAACATGGCGGGCCGCGGCACCGATATCGTGCTCGGAGGCAGCGCGCAGGTGCAGATCGACGCCATCGAGAATCCCAACGAGGCCGCATTGCAGAAGATCCAAGAGGAATGGCGCCAGCGGCACGAGCAGGTGATTGCCGCCGGAGGCTTGCACATCATCGGCACGGAACGCCACGAATCTAGGCGCATCGACAACCAATTGCGCGGCCGCTCCGGCCGCCAGGGCGACCCCGGTTCCAGCCGCTTCTATCTCTCGCTCGAAGACAATTTGATGCGCATCTTCGGCGATCCGACGCGCATGAAGGCGCTCATGACCCGTGTCGGGATGAAGGCGGGTGAAGCGATCGAGAGCGGCATGCTGACCCGGCAGATCGAGCGCGCGCAGCGGCGCGTCGAGCAGCACAACTTCGATGCGCGTAAGCAGCTCCTTGAATACGACGACGTCGCCAACGATCAGCGCCGCGTCATTTATCAGCAGCGCACCGATTTGATGGCCGCAGAAGATGTGGCCGAGGCCGTTAAGGGAATTCGCGAGGATGTGGTAGCGCAGTTGGTGGACCAATACGTTCCCGGTGGCGTATCCGAAGAGCAGTGGGATGCGGCGGGACTGGCGCAGGCCATCGAGCGGGACTTCGGCCCGGCACTGCCGATCGGCGAGTGGCTCAAGACCGAAGAAGGCGGCGACGGATCAGGATTGAGAAAAAAGATCTTGTCCGCGCTTGAGGCGGCGTACGAGCAGAAAGAAACTAGTGTCGGCCCGCAGTTCATGCGCTACATCGAAAAGGAAGTGATGCTGCGCACGCTGGATCAACATTGGCGCGAGCATCTCGCGGCGATGGATTACATGCGCCAGGGCATTTTTTTGCGCAGCTACGCGCAGAAGAACCCGAAGCAAGAATACAAGCGCGAGGCGTTCGAACTGTTCTCCGGCATGTTGGATCGGATCAAGTTCGACACCTTGACCAAGGTGTCCACGATCCAAGTGCGCAGTCAGGCCGAGATCGAACGCGAGGATCTCGAGCGCCAGCAGCGCCTCGCGCGCGCGTTGCAGCTGCAGCATGCCGAGGCGGTTTCGCCGATTCAAGTGGGTTCGGGCTTCGAGGGCGCCGCTGCGGGCACCGCCGGCGCCGCCGAGGGGGGTCAAGCTGCGGGGCCGGTTGCCGCGCCCTTCGTGCGCTCGGTCCCGAAGGTGGGGCGCAACGAAGCCTGCCCCTGCGGCTCGGGGAAAAAATACAAGCATTGTCACGGCGCCCTGCAGCAAGCGAGCGGTTGACGGCCCGTATTTCACGCCTCATTCATGTCGTCGCCGGCGTGCTGATCGATGGCGCCGGGCGCGTGCTGATCGCGCGGCGACCGGCGGGCAAGCACCTGGCGGGCGGGTGGGAGTTTCCGGGGGGCAAGCTCGAGCCGGGTGAGTCCCGCGCCGCGGGCCTGGCGCGCGAGCTGCGCGAAGAGCTCGGCATCGTGATCGGGCAACCCCGGCCGCTGCTTCGCCTGCGCCATACCTACCCCTATGGGGAAGTACTGCTCGACGTGTGGGTGGTGCGCCGCTACCGCGGCGAGCCGAAGGGCTTGGACAGCCAGCAACTGCGCTGGTGCCGCCGCGACGAATTGGCCAAAATCGAACTCTTGCCGGCGGACCGGCCGATACTCGCGGCGTTGCGGCTGCCGGAGCGCTTGCGGCGGATGTGCACGCGCTATTACCGCATCGTCGACCTCCGCGCCGTGCGTAGAGGCCGTTCGCATGCGCTGCCGGTCCCCCTTTGCCTGCTCGGCGTCTTCTGCCGCAACGCCGCGCAGGCAGCCGGCGCGGCGGCTGCCGGGGCGGATTTCCTGGTCATGCGCGAGGCCCTTCCCGACAGCGAATTGGCGGCCTCGTGCGGCGCGGCGGCGGTGCCGCTATTCGCGAGCGGCATCAGCCTCACGCGGGCGTGGGCGCTCGGAGCGAGCGGCATCAACGCCCTCGCGGGCTAGCACTTTAAGATTCTGATTGAAGAACCGCAGGATCGTCGCATAGACATGGCGACCGTCACGCTGGCGCGTCAATCCGTGCTTCGCGCCCGGATAGACCATCACCTCGAACGGCTTGCCGAGATCCTGCAGCCTGCGAAACAGCTTGGTGCTGTGCAGAAACAGTACGTTGTCGTCGGCCATGCCGTGAATGATCAAAAGATTGCCGCGCAGGTCCTTGGCATACGGCAGAACCGAGCTCGCGTCGTAGCCCGCGGCATTGTCCGACGGCCGGTCGAGATATCGTTCCGTGTAATGCGTGTCGTACAGCAGCCAATCGGTCACCGGCGCACCGGACACTCCCGCGCGAAATACCTCCGGCGCCTTGAACATCAACATGAGCGTCATGTAGCCGCCGTAGCTCCAGCCCCACACCCCGATGCGCGACGGATCGACGTAGGGCTGCGAGCCGAGCCAGCGTGCACCCTGCACCTGGTCGGCCACTTCGACTTCACCGAGTCGACCGTGAATGGGCGCTTGAAATGCGGTGCCGCGAAACGCGCTGCCGCGATTGTCGAGCTGGAACACGACGTAGCCCGCGCGCGTCAGGATTTGCGTGAAGGAGCTGCCGGTCCAGTCATCGAGAACCCGCTGCACGGCGGGGCCTCCGTAGACATCGACGATGGCCGGATAGCACTTTGTCGCATCGAAGTGGGCGGGTTTGAACATCCTGTATTGGAGCAGTTGCCCATCGGCGGCCACGAGGGTTCCGAACTCCGGTATCGAGTTGTCCGCCAGGTAGGGGGTATCCGGATGCTGCTGGTCCAGGCGGTTCTCGATCAGATACGTGATGAGTGTGCCGTCCAGGGCGCGCATACTCACCTGAGGCGGTTGCGTGCGGCTGTTGAAATCATCGACATAGACGCGCGTATCGTGCGACATGGTAATGCCGTGCAGACCGTCCTCGCGCGAGATGCGCACGACCGATCGCGGATCCCGCGTATCGAGAGAGGTGCGGTAAAGGTGCCGCTCGATGGGGCTCTTTTCAGTCGCGGTAAAGTAAATCACGCGATGCGATTCGTCGATGCCCTTGATGGCGCGTTTGCGAAAATCATCGACATTCCACTCGCCGGCCGTGAGCCGGCGCACCAGGCGCCCGTCGTAGTCATACAAATACAGGTGCCGATAGCCGTCGCGAGCGGATGCCCAGATGAACTCGGGCGACTTCGTGAGAAACGAGAGCTCGTCGTTCAGCTCAATCCAGCTGGTGCTGGTTTCGCTCAGAACCACGCGGGATGCGCCGGTGTCGATGTTCGCAAACAGCAAATCCAAGCGGCGCTGGTCGCGTGATTCGCGCTGAATGGCCAGGGTCTTGCCGTCGGGCAGCCAATTCACGCGGGCAAGATACATGTCCTGGTCGGCTCCCAAGTCGATCCAGGTCACGGTGCCGGTCGCTAGATCGCTGACCCCGAGGCGAATCAACACATTGGCCCCGCCCGCAGCCGGATATCTTTGATCGAAGCTCGAGACGTTGTCCGCCTCTATCTCGAAGCGCTGCCAGATCTTTACCGGGCTTTCATCGACGCGAGCGAATGCGATGTGGCGATCGTCGGGTGCCCACCAGTAGCCGGTGCTGCGATCCATTTCTTCTTGCGCCACGAATTCGGCCATGCCGTTTTTGATCGGGCCGGCCCCGTCGCGAGTCAGGGTTTTTTCGATTTTTGCCGCGAGATCGTACGCAAAGAGATTCTGGTCCCGCACATAGGCGACATAGCGGCCGTGGGGTGAAATCGCGGGATCGGTCGCGAAGCCCTGGCCGGGCGCGACTTGCATCAAGGCGGTCTCGGCCGGCTTGGCGAGATCGTAGTAGTACAGGCGTCCGTCCAGCGGGAAAAGTAGAGCGCGACCAGTGGGCGCGAAGGAATACTCCAAAATGCCGGAAAGCGCGGCGGTCCGTTGGCGCTCCCGGCGGCTCAGTTCCTCGGCCGACAGCCACTCGTTGGCCAGCGCCACGACTCTCGAGTCCACCAACATCCGCGCCCGGCGCTCGAGAAGATTGTATTCCCACAGATCGAGTCGATCCTTATCGTCCGGTTTGCCTTGCAGGTAGATCACGCGCGTGGCATCGGGCGATATCTTCAATCCCACCAAAGAGGGCCCGGATAGGGCCGGCGCGTCGAAGAGCCGATCGATCGTGAGCTCCGCCGCCTGGGAGGCGGTGGCGGCCGCGCAGGCGACCAGGGCGGGCGCCAAATAGCGCCCCGAGGTGCGCGATTCAGTCATGTGCGAACCATGAGATAGCACACCTCGCATAGCTCGGTGACGCCGCGCGCCCGCAGTCGCGTCTCGGTTGCCAGAATGTCCTGCCGGTCAATTTCGCGGATGTTGCAGTAAGGCGCGTAGAGGTGCTCGATTTCCCCGCGCTCCAAAGAGAAAGGCGGGCCGGGCATTTGTGCCTGCGGGTATTCCAATGCATGGAGCAGAATCGGCGTACCGGGCTTCAACAACCCGGTCAGGTGCCGCACGTACGGTGCCCGAAGTTCCTGGGTCCAGGAAATCAAGGCGGCGCGATCGTAAACGGCGGCCACTTCTTGAATCGTGGTCCGGGTGAGCGCGAAGAAATCGCCGCACAACAATTCAAGGTTTGTCGCCTCGTACACCTCGAAGCCATTGTGCAGCCTGCGCCGCGCCGGAATCCCGTTCTCCATGCAAAACGCTTCCAAGGCGATGACCGATAGCTCCACGCCGATCACCGGATGCCCCTGGTCGCGCAGCCAAAGCATATCGAGGCTCTTGCCGCACAAGGGCACGAACACGCGGCTGCCTACCCCGAGTCGAAGAGCGGGCCAGTGGCGCTTCAAATTGCGGTCAACCGATGATTGGTGAAATCCAATTTGGCCGGTGCGCCAGCGTTCGTGCCAGAACTCAGACTGCACAGCTCAAGATTTCTCGTGCGGTTCGTCCGATGAGTCTACGGCATCCGACTCCCCGGGAATCCGGTGTGTTTCGCCGAGCCAGGCTCCCAAGTCGATGAGCCGGCAGCGGTCGCTGCAGAACGGCCGGTACACAGATGCCTCCGACCATTCCACCGGCCGGCCACAGGTCGGGCATTTCACCGCGGGTGCCATCGACGGCGCGCGCAACAATCAAGAGCAGCAGGTGAGCAGAAAAGGCACGTCCATTTCCACGTGAACCGGGCGGCTCGTGGCATCGGTCCAATTCAAGAATCGAATGGTGCAGCGATGTTGGCTGCCGCTGATCTCGGGAAACAAGCCGCTGTCCGCCGGCAACGTGATACGCACCAATTGACACGGGTTCTCGCGATCGAACTGCAATTGATAAATTCCGCCGACCGCGGTTTCCGCTTTGCGCTTGGCGTTTTGCCGAGTCAACCACAGCAGCTCCGCGATGCTGTCGCACAGCGGCCGGATCAACGCCAACCAGTTGCCGAATTCGGCGGCGCGCACGTAGGCAGGCCGATTGAGCCAATACGAGTAATCGGGCAAATCGAAATCGCAGGTGCCGCCGGGAATGGCGCTGCGGTGCTTGATGGCGCTCAAGAACTCCGAGTCGCGCAACGGCGCCATGTAGTTGCCGCCGACCGTCGACAAGTCCTCGCGCAGCTTGATGAGGTTCGACATCAGCGACTTCAGCCGACTCGGATCGACGCCGGTCTTGCTCTGGTATTCCTTGAGCACGTTGACGTGGCGCTCGAGCTCCTTGAGCACGTCGCTGCGCGAGTCGCCGCGGGCGGTGATCGCGAGGATCTCGAGCAGGCTCGACACGGCCGCGCGCGAGCTCCAGGCGTTTTCCAATTCGCTGTGATAGGTGGCCTGCGTGTAAAGGAATTCCAGGCGCAGGAAAGTTCGCATGCGCTCATTGAGCGGCTGCTCGTAGACGACCGGCGCCAATTCGGGGTCGGAGTCGTCCCGCGGTTCGGGGTAGGAGTTCATCGGTCTATTGTGAGCCAACACAAGGGCCAGGGTAAACCTTGGATTTGGGTTAAAGCAAATCCGAATGCCGGCAATTCAGGGCGGGATCGTGTCGGCGAGCCGCAGATAGCGCTGATGCAGCCGGTCGACCGCTTGTCGCAATTCGGGAACGGTCCCCGAATTCACCAGCACATCGTCCGCAGCCTTGAGGCGAATCGCGCGATTCGCCTGCGCCGCGAGAATTGCTCGGGCACCCTCGAGGCTCTCTCCGTCGCGCGTCATCAGCCGTTGCAACTGCGTCGCTTCGTCCGCATCGACGACCAAGACCCGATCCACCCGGTCGCGGCCTCCGCCTTCCACCAGCAGGGGAATTTCCAGGATTACATAGGGTCCCACGGCTTGCATGGCCCGCCGCTCCATGTCGGCCCGGATCAGCGGATGCAGGATCGCTTCCAGGTCCCGGCGCTTGTTAGGATCGGCGAATATGAGTTGTCGCAGGGCGCGACGGTCCAGTTCGCCGTCCGCGGTCAATACACCCTCGCCGAATCTCGCGACCACTGCGTTGCGCCCGGGCTGCCCTGGTGCGACCACGAAGCGGGAGGACTCGTCCGCATCGATCACCGGGATTCCCAGCTCGCTAAAGCGGCCGGCGACCGTACTCTTGCCGCTCGCGATTCCGCCGGTGAGCCCGATACGGAGGCGCCGCGCCATGATCTAATGCGCGAGGCCGGATACGCGTAAATAGCCGTTCATCAGCGCATCCCCGTACATCATGGCGAGCCAGCCCGCGGCCGCCAGATAGGGCCCGAAGGGCATCGGCGCGGCCCGGTCACGGCCCTTGACCACGATCATCAAAATCCCGAGGACAGCCCCCGCGGCGGCGGAAAGAAGAATCACCAACGGCAAGAGCTTCCACCCCAACCACGCGCCCAATGCGGCGAACAGTTTGAAGTCCCCGTGGCCCATACCCTCTTTCCCGGTGACCAGTCGAAAGGCGTGATACACCAGCCACAGGCTCGAATATCCCGCCGCGGCGCCGATGATGGCATTTCGTGCCGAGACGGGAAGCGCGACGCCAATGCCATGGGCCCCGGAGAGGGAGGCGCCACCGGCGAGGGGCCCGAGCACCGCCGCGGCGAGTAGGCCGGCCCACAGGAGCGGCAGGGTAATGCTGTCGGGCAGCAGCTGGTGGTCGATGTCGATGCCCGTGAGCGCGATCAAGGCCCAGGTGAGGGGCAGTGCGCAGGCCACGGCGGTGCCGAAGCCGAAGTGCCATGCCACCCAAGCCGAGAGGATTCCGGTGGTGAGCTCCACGACGGGATATCGCAGCGAGATCTTCGTGCGGCAAGCGGCGCAGCGCCCGCGCAGGATCACCCAACTGATCACCGGGATGTTTTGCCACGCCCGGATCGGCGCCCCGCACTTGGGGCAGGCGGAGCGGGGGGTGCTCAAGCCGAAGCGCTCGGCCGGTACGGATGCGATCGTGGTGGCGGCGCTGTCGGCCGAGGGCAATAGTTCGAGTGCCTGGGCGCGCCACTCGCGCTCGAGCATGACCGGCAGCCGATAGATGACCACGTTGAGAAAGCTGCCGATGACCAGACCGAGCAGGAACACCGAGCCCGCGAACAGCAAGGGATTTGATGAGTAAAGCGCGGCCAGGTCGTTCAGCATGGGCGGAACCGGTCGGAGCGAACTTGGCCCATCAGTATGCGCCAAGCCGCTTCAGCATCGTACCGGCGGCGAATTATCCGACGACTGAGCCGAGCTTGAAGATCGGAAGGTACATCGCGATCACCATGCCGCCCACCAGGATGCCGAGAATGGCCATGATCAGGGGCTCCAACAGGCTCGACATGCTGTCGACCGCATTGTCGACTTCTTGCTCATAGAACTCGGCCACTTTGGCGGACATGGTATCGAGGGAGCCGGATTCTTCACCCACTGCGATCATTTGGACCACCATGTTGGGGAACAGGCCGGTATTCTCCATCGCGCGCTGCAGTCGGCCGCCCGTCGCCACCTCGTCCTTCATGCGCAACACGGCTTCTTCGTACACGATGTTGCCCGTGGCGCCCGCCACCGATTGCATGGCCTCCACCAGCGGCACGCCGGCGGCAAACATGGTGGAGAGCGTACGGGCGAAGCGCGCGATCGCCGCTTTGATGAGAATCGGCCCGATAATCGGGAACTTGAGAAGTATGCGGTCGAAGGCAAGCTGCATTCTCCTCGAGCGCTTGAGAAAATAAAAGAACGCATAGAGGCTGCCGCCGATCACGCAGGCGAGCCACCAGCCCTGATGCTGCACAAAGCGCGATAAATTGACCACCATTTGCGTGAAGGCGGGCAAGTCCGCGCCGAAGCCCTTGAACAGCGCTTCGAATTGCGGAATCACGAAAATCAGCAAAATGACGGACACGATGACCGCGACACAGAGCACGGCGACGGGATAGAAGAGCGCTTTCTTGATCTTCTTCTTGAGAGCTTCGGTCTTTTCCTTGTAAGTCGCGATCTTGTCGAGCAGGGTCTCGAGCGCACCCGCCTGCTCGCCCGCCTCGACCAGGTTGACGAACAGGGCATCGAAGTAGAGCGGAAACTTCGCGAGCGACTCATGCAGCGTGCTGCCGCCCTCGATGTTCGTCTTGACGTCCAGCACCAGCTTTTGCATGGCCGGCTTTTCGTGGCCGTTGCCGATGATCTCGAATGCCTGGACCATGGGAATGCCGGCTGACATCATGGTGGCGAGCTGCCGGCTGAATACGGCAATATCCTCGTTGCTGACTTTGCCGCCCGACCTAAATGTATTGCTTTGCGTCTTGACGCGTGTAGCGGCGACGCCTTGACGCCGCAGGTCGGCGCGCAGGGCCGCTTCGTTGGGCGCAAGCGACTTGCCGCGTACCTTGTTGCCGCGCTTGTCTTTGCCTTCCCATAAGAACTGGGTTTCTCTCTTGGTCGCGGTTGCCGATATCGCCATAAATAGATCCTTGCGTTAGCTATCTACTCGATAGTGACGTTGTTGACTTCTTCCAAGCTGGTTATTCCGTCTTTGACTTTTTGCAGCCCGGAGCGGCGCAGATTCCAAATGCCGTCTTTGGCCGCTTGGTCGCTGATATGCGTGGCGCCGCCGCCTTCCATGATGATCCGTCCGATGGTCTCGGTGACCGGCATGACTTGGTAGATGCCCATGCGGCCCTTGTAGCCATCCGTGCATTGGGTACATCCAACCGCCTTGTACACCCGGAATCCGCTCGCGATGTCGGATTCCTCAAACCCTTCCTTGCGCAGGGCCTCGGCCGGAATATCGATGGGCTGTTTGCAATTGCTGCAAAGCTTGCGTGCCAAGCGTTGCGCAATGATGAGGCTCACCGAGGTGGCGATGGCGTAGGGTTTCACACCCATGTCCACCAACCGGGTCAGGGTCTGCGGCGCATCGTTGGTGTGCAGCGTGGAAAGCACCAAATGCCCAGTCTGCGCGGCCTTGATCGCGATCTCGGCCGTTTCAAGGTCGCGGATTTCGCCGACCATGATCACATCCGGATCCTGGCGCAGAAACGCGCGCAACGCCGATGCAAAGGTGAGCCCGACCTTGTTGTTGACGTTAACCTGGTTGACGCCGGGCAGATTGATTTCAGCCGGGTCCTCCGCGGTCGAGATGTTGCAGTCCTCGGTATTGAGGATATTGAGGCCCGTATAAAGCGACACGGTCTTGCCGCTGCCGGTGGGACCGGTGACCAAGATCATTCCCTGGGGCTTGGCAAGATACCGGAGGTAAATCTCGCGCTGCACCTGCTCGTAACCCAAAGCGTCGATGCCCATCATCGCGCTCGAGGGATCGAGAATACGAGTGACGACTTTTTCGCCGAACAACGTCGGGCAGGTGCTGACGCGAAAATCGATAGCGCGATTCTTGGAAAGCCGCATCTTGATGCGCCCGTCCTGCGGCACGCGCCGTTCCGCGATGTCGAGCCGCGACATAACCTTGAGGCGCGCGACGATTTTTACGGCCAACTGCACCGGGGGCAGCGCCACTTCTTTCAGCACGCCGTCGATGCGGGTGCGGATGCGGAATATCTTTTCGTAGGGCTCGAAATGGATGTCCGAGGCGCCCTTCTTGATCGCATCGAGCAGGATCTTGTTGACGAAGCGCACGATCGGCGCGTCTTCCACATCGTCGCGGCCCAGCGCCTCCGCGTTCGGGTCCTCGTCGCCGCCGGTGACTTCGAGATTCTCGAGATCGAAATCATCGTCGGTCAAGCTCGGCATGACCGAATCGGCTTGATCGATGGCCTTGGTGACGGCCGCCTGCAGCTTATCGTCTTCGACCACGACGAACTCGATGCTCATCGATGTCTGGAATCGAATCTCATCCAGCGCGTGCAGGTTGGTCGGGTCGGCGACGGCCAGGAAGAGTCTTTTCCCGCGCTTCATCAGCGGCAAGACGCGATGCTTCTGCAGCAGCTTGTCGCTGACGGCACGAACGATATCCGGATCTACCGCAATGGCGTCCAGATCGAGCAGCGGGACGCCGAACTCGTTCGACGCTGAAATGGCGATGTCGCGGGCCGTGGCCAGGTTCGAGGTCACCAGGTACGTGACCAAATTGCTACGCTTTTCCTTCGATTTGGCAATGGCGTCCTGCATGGCAATTTCGTCCAGCAGCCCATCTTGGACGAGTCGTTGGGCAAGGCCGCCCAAAGCCAAGCGACTGCTGCTGCCGATCGCCGTTATTGCGTTGTCATTCATGGACTTACATCAAACCCCGGAAGACTGTTTCCTGCCCACTATATGGTAGCGACCCGATTAATTGTCAAATCAGCCCGAATGGTCGCACATTGGCGCCAGCAGGCGCGTGACTTCGCTCGCAAAATGGGCCGTTCCGGCGCCTTCAACTGCGGCAAAAAGCCCATAATTGGATAAGGACGGGGCGATGATCCTGGG
>Ga0209415_10007233_pt1 | contig 19428 bp, 17 predicted proteins | sample PeaSoiSIISIP2007_FD_187696 | JGI IMG/M metagenome (GOLD analysis project Ga0209415, IMG submission 187696) | Peat soil microbial communities from Weissenstadt, Germany - SII-SIP-2007 (SPAdes) (version 2) | ecosystem: Environmental > Terrestrial > Soil > Wetlands > Peat | place: Germany... | reverse complement strand
AACTGCCGACCCCTCGCACCCCAAGCGAGTGCTCTACCAGGCTGAGCCACGTCCCGACTAGGAAGGAACCCGCTGCTCGCATTCGCAGCGGATGGGGTTAACCAGAGAATTTTACCACCAGCGCCGTAGTTTCACCCGAATTGATTGTTACTTCCGCTTGCGTTTCGCTTTGTGGGAGGAGGGTCTGGGCGCGGGCCGGCGCGGCGTTTCCTCCAGGATGGCGAACTGGATTTTCTTCTCCACGGGATCGATGCGGTCAATCAAAACACGAATCTTCTGTCCCAGGCTGTACGTCTTGCGCGAACGCTGGCCTATGATCTGGCGCGTGTTCTCATGGTAGGTGTAGAAGTCATCAGTGAGCGTATTCAGTGGGACCAGGCCTTCGACGAACAAGTCGGTGAGTTCGACGAAGAAACCGAACTTGGTGACGCTGGTGATCAAGCCGTCGAAGTCTTCGCCCACCCGGTCCTGCATGAACTTGACCTTTTTCCACTCCATAAGCTCGCGCTCAGCATCGTCGGCGCGACGCTCGGATTGGCTCGACTCTTCCGCGATGTCGTGCAGTTCCTCGATTTTGACCGGCCCGCCCAGCGGATCGAGGGCTTCGCGGTGCGCGGCGTGGTCGCGGCGCTTCGACCAGGGGGAAGGCGCCGCTTCACTATCATGTGCGCCTGACGCAGCCACGTGGCGCTCCTTGGTAGTTGCGGACGCTGGGGGAGAAACTCCAACTGGAACCTCGCCGTCGCGCTTCTCCGCCGAGTCGCGCAGCACTTCTTTCAAGATGCGATGCACGATCAAGTCGGGGTAGCGGCGGATCGGCGACGTGAAGTGGGTGTAACTGGTGGCTGCGAGCGCGAAGTGGCCCAGGTTCTCTTCCGAATAGCGCGCCTGCTTGAGCGAGCGCAGCATCAGGTAGCTCAGGATACGCTCTTCCGGTTTGCCCGCGATCTTGGCGGCCAGCTTCTGGTACATGCGCGGGGTGATGTGAACATCTTTTGGTATTTCAATCTGGGGCACTTGCTTGCCGGTGCCGCGGGTCGAGCGCCGGTCGGTCTTGAGCTGTACTCGATGAATGGGAAGCGGGCCGACGCCCAGTGAATATCCGAAAGTAGCGGCGATGACCTCGAAATCGTAGACGCGCTTGGCGTCCGGCTTTTCATGAATTCGGTAGAGAGACGCGATGCGCTTCGATTCCAGATAGTGCGCAACGCACTCATTGGCCGAGAGCATGAACTCTTCGATCAGACGGTGGGCGATATTGCGCTCCGAGCGCGTGATGCTTTTCATGAGTCCAAATTCGTCGAAATCGATGACAGGCTCGGGCAAGTCGAAGTCAATCGACCCACGGCGCTGGCGCTTGTGGTTGAGGATCAGGGCGAGGTCGCGCATGAGTTCGAACGTCGGGACAAGCGATGCGTAACGCTCGCGTGCCGGGGCATCGCCTTCAATTACAGCGTTGACGGCAGTGTAAGTCATGCGCTCGGATGAGCGGATCACGCCTTCGCACAGCTGGTAGCCAACGATTTCGCCGCGGGAATCGATCCGCATCACGCATGACAGAACCAGCCGGTCGAGATTCGGACGGAGGCTGCAGATGTCGGTCGAGAGTTCGAGGGGGAGCATGGGCACGGCGCGGTCGGGAAAATAAACGCTGGTGCCGCGCAGCCGCGCTTCCTGATCGAGCGCGGAGTCAGGCGTTACGTATTGCGCGACATCTGCAATGTGTACCTGCAACTCGAAATTGCCGTCGGCGAGATGGCACACAGTAACGGCGTCGTCGAAGTCGCGCGCGGTTTCGCCGTCAATGGTAACGATGGGCAGGTTGCGGAAGTCGCGGCGATGGCGAAGTTCCGTCGCCGGGATGACGGCGGCGACATTCTGCGCCTCTTCCAGCGTTGCCGCGGGAAAGTGATGCGGCAAATGAAACTTGCGGATGGTGATTTCAACGTCGACCCCGAAGTCGTCCTGGCAGCCCAGAATCTCAACCACGCGGCCCCGCGGATTTTGCGTGGGCGTGGGCCAGTCAGTGATTTCAACGTCAACCACCACGCCTTCGAGGTCATCCCATTCCGAGCGGCGAGCCGCCTCGTCGCCGAGCACGCGGTCGACCGACTTCTTGTCTCTCTTATTGCCTTTCTCGGCGCCCTCTGCGGTTCTGGTTTCCGGATACTCCATGCCTGCCGGAATCACGACATCCTGCGTGATCTTGCTGTCGATCGGCTTCACGGAGTTGTGGCGGCTGCCGTAGTGAAAAGTCCCGACTACAGTAGGATGTGCTCGGACCACCGGCCGCACGATGCGCCCTTCGGCGCGCCCGTCGGGGCGAACGGCCGTTATGTCCACCAGCACGCGGTCGCCGTGCATGGCATTTCCGACAGCGTGGGGCGCAATGAAGATATCTCCAGACAGCCGCGACTTGAGCGACGCACTCAGCGAGCTTGCGTCGGGGATGACGAAGCCGAAACCGTCGCGGTGCATGCTGAGGCGGCCAACCACCAGATTCTTGTCGACTGCAGGTTGCGGCAGGGCGTAGCGGTCGGAATTGAGCTGAACCAGTTCCCCCGCGGCGACCAGCTTCTGAAGATGCGCGTCGAGTTCTCCGCGGGCGTCTCCACGCAGGCCGAGTTCGCGCACCAGTTGCTTGAATCCGGCGGCGCGCTTGGGCTGGCGGGCGATATGTTTCAGGATGGTCGAGTCGGAAAGCATGCGGGAGGCGTCAGTTATCAGCCGCCAGCTTTCAGGATAACCGAAGGACTCGAGACAGTGCAGTGGACTCCTGACGAACCCTCGCTCCTACCACGTGTCTCCGCCGCCGCGCGGCGGCCAGGCACCGCGCGCGCGCCGGATCATCGCGATCTGGCCTGTGTGATAACTGTTGTGCACGACCATCTGCCAGAGCACAGCCTCAAGCGTTCCTGCGAGTTTCGTATCGCCGTCGTGCACGGTTTCGACTTGCCGCTGCATTTCCTCAGAAGAAGATTTCGCCAGCTCGGTGAAATCAGCGAGCTGGCCGGCAAAGCGCTTGCGCAGCCGATCCCAGTCCTGCGCATCGGCAGGCGACGGTGCGGGCGGGAAGCTTTCCGAGGAATGCTCCGGATAGGCCGGCCGCTCGCCGCGAATGCGGCGCAGTTCGTAGTCCATCCAGTAGTTCATATGGAAGACAAGTTGTCCGATGGAGTGAGGAAACCCCGCGACTGTACGCGCAGCCAACTCGGCGGGAAGATCCTCGACGCAGACAAGAGGATCCGCGTGAGCGCCATTGCCGTGCAGCAATTCAGTCAATGCGCGTGAAGACATGGAATTCGAGTCAGCGGCTCGCCGCAAAGTATTTCTCTTCCAGAATCCTGCGGTGATGCAACTCATGCCCCGCGATAATGTAAGCCAGAGCCCGCACGCTCACCTCATTCTTGTTGGCGAGACCGCGCCGCATCCACGCTGCTTCGTCGAGATTGCGCAACAGCGAGATCGTTGCGCGGCGCACGGCGATGAACTCTTCGACCAGATCGGCCAGCGGCCGCTGCGCGAAAGGACCGTTGCGAACATAATCGTCCTGCTCGAAGCCTTCAAGAGGTGTGGCATCGGCGCGCGCGATTCGCAGGGCACGGTAAGCGAAGATGCGCTCGGTGTCGCAGACGTGGCCGAGGACTTCCTTGGCACTCCATTTCTCCGGCGTGTAGCGGTAGTTGCCGTCCTCTTCGTCGCGGCCGGAGAGCAGCAGCATCGTCTGGCGGCGCTGCTGGTCGAGCGTATTGAGAATGTCCTCGCCTTGCACCAGAGAAATATAGCGGTCGTAATAGGGCGCGTATTCGCTCGCCTGCGGCCGGGCAACAGTGGTTGCTGAAGGGGTGATCACGGCTGGTTCCAACATGTTTTCGCTCCTGCGAGGCTGGGTTGCGTCTTCGATAAATCTTCGATGCCAAGAGCATACTCCGAGCACCTGTGGAACTGTTACTTGGGCGTATTTTTTTCGGGAATCCTTACACGGTGGCAGGGCAGAAAAGGAGGGGACGGGCGACTCGATAACCAAATTGGAAAGATCCCAATCACGTACCAAGGTAGGAAACTCTGTTGAAAATAAAGGCTTTTCCACAGCGCTCATTTTGAGACAGCGGAGTACAATTCGGTTTGGTCACGCAAGTGCGGCACGAGACCTCTAATCCCAACCAGGAAAGGAACTTTTCATCCATGTGGAAGCCGACGAATCAGCCTCAGACCCCCGGACGGCCAGCCGAGCCAGAGCGTCCAACTACGTCTACCCCGAATGCCCCTGCCATGATGGCGAGTGAGTCCGCCGTTGGCCCGCGTCCGGTCGCTACCACCACCACCGCGGACCAGGCAACCATCGGCAAATCGCTGGTGATCAAGGGCGAGGTGACCGGATCGGAGTCGCTTTATATTGACGGCCGGGTGGAAGGTTCGATCAACCTTTCCGGCAATCGCGTAACCGTCGGCCGCAACGGCGTGGTCGCGGCGAATATCAATGCCCGCGAGATCGTGGTGCTGGGCAAGGTTCGCGGCAACCTGACCGCCAGCGACCGCGTGGATATCCGCAGCGACGGCTCGCTCACCGGCGACGTGGTAGCAGCGCGCATCTCCATTGAAGACGGCGCCTACTTCAAAGGCGGCATCGACATCCGCAAAGGCGGCCAGCCCACGCAGCAGAAGGCCAACGGCGAGGAGAAGACCGTTCCCATGCCCGAGCCGGCAGCAGTCGGCGCGCGCGCGTAAGATCGCTGTCGAAGCATCTCAGAATCAGCGGCGGAATTCGCAGAACGTGCGAATGTCCGCCGCTTTGTTTTTCTATCCGCTTCACGGCTGCGTGCCTGATCCCAAGATCTCCTTGCTCTCGCCTTCCGCCACTGCGGGATACGCCGTTGCTTTGCGGCGGCGCAGGTCGTTGGGCAATCGCGACTTAAGCAGCCACAGTCCCACGGCAGCCGCTGCTGCCCAGGTGACCGAAATCAAACTTAACTGCAGCAAGTCAGCGATGCGGCTGCCCTGAGCCGAAACGAATGGGATGACGCTTCTTGCCACTGCAAGACTGATGCCGCCGGCGACCATCGCGGTCAACGCGGACTTTCCCAATTCATCCCAGCGCAGCGTTCGCAACGAAACTAGCTTGCGGTAATGCAGCAGCAAGGCCAGCGCCAGAAGGTTGGCGCCGATGCCGACATCGGAAGCCCAAGCCAGGCCGACTACTCCATACCGATGGAAGAGCACCGAATAGACCGGCAACGAAGCGCTCGTGATCGCGGTGACCGCAGCCATGGGAGTCAGCGTGTCGCCGGAAGCGTAGAAGGCGCGGGCGTAGAGGCCTTGGGCCGACCAGAGCGCCAGCGAGAGCGAGAACCAGAAGAAATAGACGGCTGTGGTTTGCGTGTCAGATACCAGGAAGCGTCCGCGGCGGTAGACCAGATCGATCAGCGGGAAGGCGGCGGCCATCATCCATCCAGTGGCGAGAAACGATGCGGCCGCTACGCGGTAGACGGAATCATTTACCGTCGTGGCGAATTCTTGCAAGCGCTTCTCGTTGAACAGGCGCGCGAAGAATGGGAGCGAGGCCTGTCCCGTAGCCTGTCCGAGGACGGCAATGGGCACCGCGAACAGGCGCTTGGCGTAGTTGAGCCGGGCAATGTCGCCAATGCCACTGGAGGCATAGTGGCGCAAAATCCAGTCGTCAGCCGTGACCAGCGAAACGCCGAGCATCAGCGGCACCGAAAGCTTTACCCACTCGCGAAACGCAGGATTGGTGACGTCGAACGAGGGACGATAGCCCGTCCCGATGCGCGCCGCACCGATCACGCTGGCCAAGAACGGACCGACAATGCTCCCCACCAGCGCGCCATACGCCAGCGAGGCAATCCCAAAGTGGTGTCCGCCAATCACCCCGCCAACAATGATGAATATGTTGTAGAGCAGCGGCCCGAAGGCAGGGAAAAGAAACAGACGGTGCGAGAGCAGAACGGCCGAGACTACTCCACCAACGTAGAAGAAGATTTGCGCCGGCAACAGAATGCGGGTCAAGTGGACGGTCAGATCCACTTGCGCAGGCGAGAAACCATGAAACATCCAGCGCACGAATTGAGGCGTGAAGATTTCCGTGAGAATGGTGCCGGCAATCATCACCGTAGTCATGACAGTGATGACGATGGAGAAAGTCTTCTGCGCGTCGGCGTCGCGCTTCTCGGCGAGAAACCGGGTATAGATGGAGATGAATGTAATCGAAGCCGCGCCCCCGGCCACGATGTAGTTGAGCCAGTCGGGCAGGGTGAAGGCGGCGACGTAGGCGTCGGTCTGCGGTCCGGCGCCGAAAGCGTAGGCGATATACGCCTCGCGGACGTAGCCAATCACCCGCGAGAGCATCACCGCCGACATCAGCAGCAGCGTGGCCGAGAAAGCCGTGTGCTGGTGCGAGGGGCGGAAAAACCGTAGAAGTCTGGTCATGGCCGCAGATTTAGGTGCGCGGGACGCGAATTTCCTTCAAAGCCTACCAGAGGCTCGCATCCGCGACGGAGTTTATCGTCCGAATCAGACCGCAATGGTTCCTTTATTGACACTGGAGCGAGGGCGTCGATCTGTCGCACCAAGGGCCGCGCCGTCAGGCGTTCCGGGCAGATGACCTCCCGCTGTAACGAACTGTTGATGAAAGACTTGTCGGTTGATGTCGAGTTGAGTCGCATTTGATCGCCAGTGCATTGCCGCCACACGCCGTCCACGGCAAAGTGGCCTCGGACACTCGTCCCAGGAGGCAACTACTGTGAGCCGTTTTCTTGCAAGCCCTGGTTCTCAAACCATGACGGAGTTTTGTGAGCAAGTGAACCCGCGCGTGCTGCTGGAGATGCGGCGGGCGAGGCCGTTCCCGGAAATGCGCCGAGTGCAGGAAAGCTGGGTGGCGGCGCATGAAAAGCGCGCGCTACTGTGGCTGGCCGCGCGCACGCCGCAATGGATCGGCCCTGACCATCTGACCGTGCTGGGATTGGCGGCGCAGGTTGGGGCGGGCTTGTGTTACGTGCTAGCGGCGTCGAACCGGTATGCCCTTTTGGGTGTAATTGCCTGCCTGGCACTGAATTGGTTGGGAGACTCGCTTGATGGAACGCTAGCGCGCGTGCGGCAGCAATTGCGACCGCGTTACGGCTTCTATGTCGACCACATGGTCGATAGTTTCGGCGCCCTGGCGCTGATGGGCGGCCTAGCCTTGTCCGGCTACATGCATCCCGGGATTGCAATCGGACTGCTGGTTGCCTTCCTCATGCTTTCGATTCAGTCCTATCTGGCGACGCACGCGCTGGGAGAGTTTCGTCTGTCGTTCTGGCGCTTTGGTCCAACTGAGCTGCGCATCCTGCTGGCGGTGGGCAACCTTGCGCTGCTGTGGAAACCGCAAGTGCATTTTCTCGGCGGGCATTACCGGCTTTTCGACCTGGGAGGAGCGATTGGCCTTGCCGGAATGGCGCTGATGGTCTTCTTTTTCACCGCGCAGAACACAGCACGGCTTTATCGCGAAGAGAGGATCGCCAAGTGATAACCCGAGCTGAAGACAACCCAAGAGCGAGCTTCCGCGTCCTTCACATGAGAGAGTTGATCGGCAGGCGCTCGAATAGCGCGGGCGTGTGGCGCGAAACCGCCTTGCGCTGGTTGAAGTTCAACCTCGTGGGCGGACTCGGGATCGCAGTGCAGCTCGCTGTGTTGCTCGGCTTGAAGGACGGATTTCACCTCAACTATCTGCTTGCGACTGCGCTGGCGGTGGAAACGGCGGTGGTACACAACTTCCTGTGGCACGAGCGTTATACCTGGGCGGACCGGGTACAGCCGTCGTGGTCGAAGTCGCTGCCGCGGCTGCTGCGTTTCAATCTTGCCACCGGCGGAGTTTCCATTGCCGGCAATCTGGCGCTGATGAAGTTGATGGTCGGCCTGGGCCACGTGAACTACCTGATCGCGAATGGTGTCGCCATTGCGTTGTGCTCACTGTTGAATTTCCTGGTCGGCGAGGAGTGGGTCTTTGAGCGTGAAGCGAAGAACAAGCGGAGCACACTTGCTGCGCCGCCCAAATAATTCCATACTCGAACCATGCACGGGAGGAGCGCAACCGTGAGATGGGTGTTGGTGGCGGCGCTTTCGGCATTGTGGGTGACATCGTCTCCCGCGCAGACAACTTCCTCGCCGCCCTCCTCAGATCACCCTGGCCCCGCTCAGAAGCTTACGGTCACCGTCACTGACGAAAACGGAGTAGCCGTCAGCTCCGCCCGTGTTCAGTTGCAAGCGCCACCGCCCGCCATCCCGCTGCGCTGCGAAACCGATTTCGCCGGGCATTGTGAATTCACCGATTTGTCTTCTGGAACCTACGAACTGCGCGTCGAAAAAACCGGCTTCTACGCCGCAGTTCAGCCCGATGTGCAAGCCGGCCTCACCGCCAATGTCGACGTGACTCTTTCCCATCAGCAGGAGGCCCGGGAAGTGGTGAACGTGGTGGAATCTCCTCCGGCCATCGACCCAGCGCAAATCTCCGCCAAGGAGGAACTCACCGGTTCCGAGCTGATCGACATTCCTTACCCAGGGACACACGATTACCACAACGCGCTGAACTTCATCCCGGGAGTCACACCCGATAGCTTTGGTCAGTTGCATGTGGCGGGAGCCGAGAACTACCAGACTTTACTTTTGCTGGACGGCTTCAACGTGAGCCAGCCGACCAATGGCCAGCTGGCGATACGCACCAGCATCGAGTCCTTCCGCTCTATCGAAGTCGTGCCCAGCCGCGAGCCGGCTGAGTTCGGCAAAGGTTCGGGCGGCGTCCTGACCCTGAACACCGCGATGGGCAAGGACCGCTATCGCTTCACCTCGACGGACTTCCTGCCGGGAGTGGGACTCGCAAAGGGCAACCAAGTTGACGGTTCATGGACCCCCATTGACACCTTTTCGGGTCCGATTATCAAGGGAAAGATGTGGTTTATCGACGCTCTGGACGGCGAGGTCGACGACAATGTGGATACGCAGCTCTTTCCCCAACCAGATCGTGACTACGTCTGGCGCGTGGACAATCTGGTGAAGGTGCAAGCCAACCTGACCGCCCGCAACATTGTCACCGCCAGCTTTCTTTCGAACTACTACCACGATGAATACGACGGTCTGGGATTCCTCGTCCCGCAGCCGGCTACTCCCGTCGAGGTCGAGACCGCTTATTTTGGCTCCCTGAGGGATCTGTACTATTTCCGCAACGGAGCGTTGCTGGAAACCGGATTCGGCGTGGACCAGTACAACACGACGCTGACGCCGCGAGGAGATAGTCCATACATCGAGCTGTTTTTCGCAGCCCAGGGCAACTATTACCTGCACGAGAACTCGCAAGCCCGCCGCGTACAAGGCTTTTCGAATCTGTACGTGCCACCGCATCAATGGTATGGACGGCACGACATCAAAGTCGGCGTCGACGTAGACCGTTTGAACTACGACGCGGAGTTTCTGCGGCAGCCGATCTCATTCGAGCCGCAGGGTCCGCCGCCGCCGGGTCAGTCAACCCAGCCCTGTCCTACCGGTGCAGATGGCGTTCCCGTGCCCCCGTATCTATGCTCACGCTATTCGGTTTTCTCTGGAGGTAATTACGCTCCAGTCTATAACGCCGAGGCCAGCGCTTACGCCGAGGATCGATGGCTGATCACGAATCGTCTGTTGCTCGAGCCGGGACTGCGCCTCGACTGGGATGAACTGGTGCGCACCCCGATGCTCTCCCCGCGCCTGGCGGGAACCTTCAGGTTGGACGCGGAAGGCACTACCAAGGTGTCGGCGGGAATTGGGATCTACTACGACGCAACCAACCTCGGTTTGATCCATCAACCGCTGGAGGGGCAGAGATCAGATTATTTTTTTGCATGCTTCCCGCCGCCCCCGCCCTCCTCCAGCCCTTGCTCAGTGGAGCCGAGCAATGCGAATGGCCAACAGATCAGTGAGCCCACGCCGATTCAGACCACATTCGTGGTCAACAGAAACGCGCTCGAAATGCCGCGATACATAAACGCGAGTGCCAGTCTGGAGAAAAAACTCCCGTATGCCATTTTTATTAAACTGGAGTTCACCGACAAACGCGGTACGCACGCCTATGCCTACAACACTCTGAATGGCGCGGTGGATGGCGTTTATTTGCTCGGCAATGGACGCGACGACCGCTACGATGCCTTCACGGTCAGCGTACGCCACCATTTTCGCCAGCAGTACGAGATCTTCGGAGCTTATACGCGCTCCAGTTCCCGCAGCAACCAGATCTTCGACTTCAGCCTGGATACGACGCTGCTGAGCCCGCAACTGCCTGGCCGTTATGGGTGGGACACGCCGAACCGCTTTCTGAGTTGGGGTATTCTGCCGGGCTTCAATCTGCCCCTCATTCACAAGTTCGACATCGTCTACTCGGCCGAGGCGCGCAACGGCACGCCTTTCTTCGGGACCACAGATCAAGGCGAGATAGCTCCCGGCTACGCTCCCAGTTCATCTTTGCGTTTACCAACGTACTACACCCTGAATCTGCAGATCGAAAAGCGGGTTCATCTGTTTAAACGCTATTGGGCACTGCGCGCCGGCTTCGACGACATCACCAATCACGGCCTCGCCACCGGGGTCGCCTCGACCCTTGATGCCAGCCACCCGTCCCCCACTTTCATCGACACCGCCGGGCGCGGTTTCACGGGACGCATCCGATACCTGGGCCCGCAGTGATTTCTCAAATCTTCAGCACAACCTTGCCGTAATTTTTGCCTTCCTGCAGCAGCTTGTAAGCCTCCGCGGCGTGGTCGAGCGGGAAGACTTGGCCGATCACTGGGGTCAACTTGCGTTGCGCGATCCATTCCGAGAGTTGCTTCCAGGCAGGTTCCATGATCTCGCGCTTTTGGGACAGGTAGGTCAGCCACAGGCCGTGGAGGCTCGCGGATTTTGCATACAAAGCCCGCACATCAAGTTGCGGCGGCTTGCCGGTCGCGGTGCCGTATTGGATGACGCGTCCGAAGTCGCGCAGGCAGCGCAGACTTTTCGCGGTGTGTTCCCCGCCAAGCATTTCGAACACCGCGTCCACGCCTTCGCCATGAGTCAGGTTCTTCACGACTTCTTCATAGTCGTGCTGTTTGTAGTTGATGCCGTGCTGCAGGCCAAGTTCTCTTACTCGTGCCAGCTTCTCGTCCGACGAAGATGTCCCGTACATTTCGACGCCCAGAATGCGGCCGATCTGCACTGCGGCCGTGCCCACGCCTCCAGCAACGGCGTGAATGAGCACGCGATGGGTTTTACCGGGAACCGGAGCTTCCGTCATCCCTGCCTGCCAGTAGCCGAGGTACGCAGTGAAGTAGTTGACGGGGAAGGCGGCGGCCTGTTCGTCCGTCCAGTGTTCGGGGACGGGCCACAGCATGTTCGCGTGGGCAGCGACCTTCTCGGCGAACGCACCCCACTGCATGTAGCCCATGACGCGGCGTCCGCTGCTCGCTTCTACGCCGGCGAATTCGCGGCCGGCGATCAGCGGCGGCGGAGGCGTTCCCGGGTAGCCGCCTTGAGCCGTCATGAAGTCAGCAAAATTCACACCTCCAGCGGCTACGCGGACCAGCGTTTGTCCCGGCTTGGGCGCAGGTTCGGCGGTGTCCTGGATGGCGAGTGCGTCCGGGCCGGAAAGGCTGGTGATTACTAAGGCTTTCATGGTGGGAAGTTTAGCAGGACGAGCATCCCGTCGGGCCAGAGGAACCCACCCCGGGACTTGCCGTAGAGACGTAGCTTGCTACGTCTTGCCAGCGGCGACAGGACGTTGCAAGCAACGTCTCTACGGACGGGACCGCGGCGACGCAACGCTTCTTCGCCACCTATTTGCCGTCAGGTATATACTCGTGGCGTTGGTTTACTGAGGTCTTCCCGGCTATGCCTCCAAGGGGCCGGGACGGGGCGTACATTCATTCCCCTAATTCTTGCGCGCCCCGCATGCTGATTTGCCAATTCCCGCCTGGGGCGGCGAGGGAAAGGCACCGGTGCATCGCGCCAGATGTGTAGCGGAGCTGCATCCGGGGGAGGTCATACTGTGGATTTGATTCTTGTACGTCTTCTTTTTGTCATCGTAGTTGCAGTCACCTGTTACGTTATTGCTCCTTTCGGACTGCCTCGCAACCTGGACGCCGCTATCGGCGCGCTGGTTGGGGCGGGAATCATTCTTTTCGAATGGAAGCTGCGCGCGGTGAGCCTCAAACGGCTGATCGGCGCGGCTATCGGGAGCCTTCTCGGCATCTGCGGGGCCTACTTGTTTGCGCTGGTAATTCGCAGCAGTGTGCCCGCCGGTAGCACGCAGAGTTTCCTGCAAATTCTGGTGATGTTGCTGATGGCCTACGTGGGCCTGATCGTGGGCGCGAGCAAAGGTGACCTGCTGAATTTAGCTGCTCTGGGCGGGATCTTTGGCGGCGAGAAACAGGGCAAGAAAAGCTACAAGATTCTCGACACTAGCGTCATCATCGATGGCCGCATCGCCGACATTGCCGAAACTGGGTTCCTCGACGGCATCATCGTCACCCCGCAGTTCGTGTTGCGCGAGCTGCAACTCGTCGCCGATTCCGCCGACTCGCTGAAACGCAACCGCGGCCGCCGCGGCCTCGACGTCCTCCAGCGCCTCCAGAAAATGGCCACGCTGCAAATCCAGATTGTCGAGGACGACTTTCCCGCCGTCCGCGAAGTCGATCTGAAGCTGATCGAACTCGCCAAAGTCTACGAGGGCAAGATCATTACCAACGACTTCAACCTGAACAAAGTGGCGCAGCTGCAGGGCGTCGAGGTGCTGAACATCAACGAGCTCGCGAACTCGCTCAAGCCCATCGTGCTGCCCGGCGAGATCATGAAGGTATTCATCCTGAAAGAAGGCAAGGAATACAACCAGGGCGTCGCTTATCTAGATGACGGCACCATGGTGGTCGTCGACAACGCCCGGAAAATGATCGGCAAAACGATCGATGTCTCGGTCACGTCCGTGCTGCAGACTACAGCCGGGAAGATGATCTTCGGCAAATGGGATGAACGCGCTTTTGCCCGGACTAGCGTGGCAGTCCAGCCCGTAGTGCCGGCGATTCCAAGTGCGTCGGTGCCGGCGGCGGTGGTTCCTAGCGCGTTAGTGGAGACCAAGCCTCAGCCTTAGCCTCCAACGGCACCACTACCGAGTTGCAGTGGATTTGAACTCCCTGTCCCGCGCTCGTATACTTACTCCCCGCTATGAAGGTCGTCGTGATCATTCCGGCTGCTGGGCTTGGAACCCGCATGGCGCCGATGCCGGTTGGCGCTAAAGGCAAGCAGAAGGCGGCTCCTTCAAAGCAGTTTACGGAACTGGGCGGCACGCCGATTCTCATCCACACGCTGCGCAAGTTTGCCGCCGTCGATGCGGTCAGCGAGATCTGGATTGCTCTGCGAGAAAACGAGATTGCAGGGTTTCGCGCGCGGCTCGAGAGCGAAGCGCGCGATGTGCTGAATAAAGACCTCCTGAAGAAGAAAGTGGAACTCGTCGTCGGCGGGGAGCACCGCCAGCAGTCGGTGGAGAACGCGCTGAACGCGGTTGCAGCAGCAGCGGATGATATCGTTCTCGTGCATGATGCAGTGCGCCCGTTTGTCACTCGCGAAATCATTCAGGAGGTGATCGAGGCGGCGGAGAAATATGGCGCGGCGATTGCCGCCCTGCCCGCCGTCGATACGGTGAAGCAGGTCGAGCGCACAGCGGAAGGCGCATTGATCAAGGCGACGATTCCGCGCGCCGGGATCGTGATGGCGCAGACGCCGCAGGGCTTTCGTTACAGCGTGATCAAAAAGGCGTTCGATGAAGCGTCGGCGGACGGATTTCTCGGCACAGACGAGGCTTCGCTGGTGGAACGATCGGGGCACGAAGTGGCTGTCGTGATGGGCTCGCCGCGGAATATCAAGATCACCGCCCCGGCCGACATGGAACTGGCAGAGTTCTACCTCAAGAAGTGAAAGACTTTTCGCCGTGGGAGACTAGCGACGCAGGGGTTGATTTTGAGAATTGGCTACGGGTTTGATTCGCACGAATTTCGCGAGGGCATTCCGCTTAAGATTGGCGGCATCGCTCTGGCGTACGACAAGGGACTGGGCGGGCACTCTGATGGCGATGTTCTTTTGCACGCTATCACTGATGCGCTGCTCGGGGCTGTAGCTGCGCCCGATATTGGAGCGCTGTTTCCTCCCTCTGACCCGAAATGGAAAGACGCGGACTCGGTGATCTTCCTGCGCGAGGCGCTGATCCGCGTGCACGATGCGGGTTATGGCGTGGCAAACATCGATGCCAGCCTGATTCTGGCTGAGCCCAAGATTGGCCCGCACGCCGCGGCGATTCGAGTGCGCGTGGCGAAGCTGTTGGGAGTGCGCGCAGATTGCGTCGGTTTGAAAGCGAAGACTCCGGAAGGGCTCAATTTGCAGAACGCCGCGGTTGCGCACGTGGTAGTGCTGCTGGAGAAACATCCGACGAAGGCGCGGAAGAAAATTACGAAGAGGAAGCAGAGTTGAGCAACCTGAACCGTGTTTCCGCCGCTCTGATCAGGGCGCGGAAGATGGCGCGGGAAGCCTCGTCATCGATGGAGCGCTCAGGATGCCACTGCACCGCGAGCACGAAGTGGTCGGGGGCCGTTCCTTCGAGCGCTTCGATGATGCCGTCCACTGGGCAGCGGGCGGAGATGCGCAGGCCGCCGCCGATCACGTCGGCCGATTGGTGATGCGAAGAGTTCACCGGAATCATGCGTTGTTCGCGTCTGCCTAAGATTTCCCCCAGCTTGGAATCGCCCTCAATCTCAACTATATGTGCGACCGGGACGGTCCGTCCTGCTTCGTGGTTGACCCTCGTGCGCAAATCTTCCGGTAGAAAATCCGGGATGTGCTGGATTAGCGATCCTCTGCGGTAGACGTTCAAGCTCTGCAGGCCGTAGCAGATGCCGAGAACCGGCTTGCGCCGCTGGTAGGCATCGTGCAGAAGGATTTCGTCGACGGTGTCGCGGCCTGGGTCGGCTCCCGCAGTGTGAGGCGAGCGCGGGACGCCAAACTTCGAGGGATCGACATCGGCTTTGCTGCCGGGCAGGAGCACCCCGTCGCAGCGCTCCATTATTTCGATGACCTCGATCTTCTCGATCTCGGCTGCCGTCTGGTGGAGCGGAATCCGGACGGGCTCGCCTCCGGCTTGTTCGACGGCGCGCTCGTATTGCGGGATCGCGCGCTCGGCGTACTCACGGTCGATCGAGTGCGGCATGGGGATGGCGATCCGGGGCGCGTTGCCTGGCATGATCAGCTCATCCTCTCAATCGCGGCCAGGGTCTTCGACTGGCGGTAGTGGCGGATTTCCATCGCGAGCACAAGAACGAAGATGATGCTGCCCGCGACTGCGGCTGCGGGCAGGGCGATCTCGCGGTAGGCTGCGGTCATGTTGGGATGAGCGCCGCGCAGCGCTGACACGGCCACAGTCCCGATGATGCCCACCAGCAGGCTGACCGCGAACGAGATCAGAGTGCCGATGAAGGTCACGAGCAGGACTCGCACCGGGATCGCGTACCAGCGGGGTGGGCGCGGGGTCGGAGGCATGCTTTTAGGCTACCACCATCCGGTGATCCGGGAGTGCTGGTCAGACCGCGATCTGGATTGAAAAAATACAGATCGATCTTAGGTAAAATATCTGGAATCAGCGAGTTGCGGGTTAGTGATCTGGCTTGAATCTTGGTAAAATACGGGAAGTAAAGGACTTACTTGCAAAATATTCCATTGAAAGGACTTAGGCTGGCTTGCTTTGGCTAAATGCCTTTGAATCAGCGAACCCGGATCGCAAAATATTGGATTCACGTGGGTTAGCTCATTGCTATTCAGTTATCAAAGAACCAATGCGTGTAGGGATAGGATTACTCCTTTCGAAATCCAAGTCAAGGGAATTAATTGACGTGAGGTTAGAAATTGCGTGCCGTCCCTGCAGGACTCGTTCCAGCCTTTGCCTCTATCCCGGACTTACGTCCGGGGCTATCGCCTCCCCTTTCTTTAGTGGTTCTCGGCGGCACGGCTGAAGCCGGTGCCCTTCCCGAGCTAAAACTCTCCTGTACACTTCCACGGTTACGGCGGCGTTTCGGGAGGCAAGAACAAGATCAAGGGCAGCGGGCGGGGGCGCCCGCTCTACACGAGCCGTAGTGTATAAGAGAGTAATTATGTCGCAGGCAGCGCCAGCGATTACGCGGAGCCCCGCGGATGTGGTCCGGATGACGCCGGTTTCGCAGGCGGCGAATGGGGTGTGCTATGCCCTGGCGGGCGAGACCTCGATCAGCTCGTTTGACCTGGAGCGCATGGTCGCGGCGGTGCCTACGAAGATTGCTGCGGCGCTCAAGCGCAAAGCTTATTACTTTGTCCCGCTGACGGTTAGCCAGGGGGAGGATATCCTGATCGCGGACCGATATGATGTGGCGCTCAGCGACAACGCGGTTTGCCATCGCAATCTAAATCTGGGCGATTCGCAGTGCGTTTTCATCTCGACCCGGCTGATGGATGACAAGTTTTCCGTGGCGTTTGAGTTTTACATAAACGTGGGCCATGCGCTGGTGGAAATTGCCGGAGTTTCCGAGGAATTCAACGAGCTGGCATGGAAGCAGGTAGAGGCCGGGACGCGCGGCGAGACCTCCCTGGATGCCTTTGAAGCGCGCAAGCTGGCTACGGCGGGTGGGCCGGATGCGGAGCGCTACAAGAACGAATACTTCGAGGCAGCGTTTTCCGACACCATCTCGATTTACCTGCTTTCGCTTTATTTGGATGTGGATTACCACGATCTGCGGGAGCGGGACTATCCGCTGCTGGCGCCCTCGGCGCTGGCGGAGCGGTTGAGGAAAGTGGCGGAGCTGTTTCCGGCGAATGCCGGGTTTGAGTTTGCCGTGCTGTATAAGCGGCGGGGATGAACTCCTTTTTGCCACGGATTTGCGCGGATTTGCACGGATCAATTTCTGCTTGAACCGCTAGTGGGACTGAAAATGGGGTGGGCCTCCGCTTCTCATTCGCTGCGGGCATTTGGCGGGCGAGGGCGCCCGCCCCACACTTGCTGGATCAACTTCCTACTTATTTCCGATCACGAAATTGACTGTGCTGGGCTGATTGGCGTTCACTGTGACCGATTTCCCCCACGTCTTTGCTTCGGTGAAGACCGGGCGTTGTACGGTGCGCTCGGTCAGGACGTCGTAGGCCTGTTCCTTCCCTGCCAGTCCCCAGCCTTCATGCCAGGCAACAATCTGATAGGTACCGGGCGGGACGCTGGTGAATTCGAAGTGGCCGCTCTCGTCTGTCACGGCGTAATAGGGATGGGAGACGACCATCATTTCCGCGTTCATCCAGACGTGGCCGCCGTTGCAGTGCAGATTGATCAAGCCGGGCGTCGCCATGGTGCGTGAGACGGCCTGATTGGGGAAAGGGAAGGGCAGGTTGAAGGTGGCCGCACCGTCCATGTGGATGGTGTGCAAAGTGGCGTCGGAGCTTTGCATCTGCAGCGCCGCGTTCTGGGGCACAAGGAGAATGTGCGGAATGTAATGACATTGTTTCTGGTCCAGATGACGCCTCTGCTCGGGCAGTTCCATCGCCTTCCCGGCAGAAATGTCCTTCAGGTAGACGATGGTGTTGGCCACGCCTCCCTCCGGCCCGACGATCAGGCGTTCGAGGCTGACGGTTTTCTTGCCTTCCGGGTCGCAGATCTGGGGATCCTTGGTAATCGGGAAATCCAGTTGGCGGGGCGCCGGGCCTGACCATTTGATGGTCCCTGAGATGGTTCCACCGTCGGTGACGGAGATGACTCTATAGCCGTTCTGCGCCGCGGCCAGAGTCGCAACCGCAAAAAAGGACGCCAGTAAAGAAAAACGGGCAATCATGCTGCGCATAATGCAAACCCCTGAGAGCCCGAGCCATTACACTCGGCCGATCCGCGGTCGTCGTGGAGCGCGGGCTGAAATTAGGTCGATCCGCTTGCTTTTCCGCAGGCAACGGCTTGCACCCAACTTGCGGGACAGCGCTTACAGGAGGCCCAATTGGAGTGGCGGGCCAGCGCTCGTGTTTGCGGTCGTACTCATCCCAAACGGGAGGGCCGTGGGGGTAGCTCGTGTGATCGAAACCACCCTTATTAGAGTGCGCTAATCTTCGGTAGGGGTCGAGATTACCAAGGTGGTGTATCGGGTGGGGGAGGCGCGTTTTTCTAGTTTCCCAATTGGCCGCCGGGCTGGTCCGAACTGAGCAGGACACGCCCTGCCGTCTTCGAAATGCTCCAGATTGTACCGCAAGGCATTTGCGGTGTGATTAAATGCGGCCATGACGATATCCGTCCGATCCTTCGCGAAGATCAATCTTGGCCTGCGCATTGGCGCGCTCCGGGAGGACGGTTTTCATGAGCTGCTGACTGTGTATCAGACCATCGGGTTGCATGACTTAATCCGAGTGAGCGTAGGGCGGGGCAGTGGGATTGAGATTCGCTGCGCTGACCCCAGAGTTCCGAAGGATGAGTCGAATACCTGCTATCGCATTGTCGAAAAGGCGATGCGGTCGCTGAACGCCAAGGGGCATGTCGTCATCGATATTGAGAAGCGGCTGCCGGTGCAGGGCGGCCTGGGTGGGGCTTCGGCGAATGCCGTGGCCGCGCTGCTGGGGCTGGAGCGGGCGCTGAAGAAGGCTTTGTCTGCGGCGGAGCGGCTGCGGATCGCGGCGGAAGTGGGGTCGGACCTACCGCTGTTTCTGCTGGGCGGGACGGTGCTGGGCGTGGGGCGCGGGGAGCAGGTGTATCCGCTGGAGGATTGGCCGGCGACGGCATGCGTGGTGGTGACTCCGGAGGTGGGAGTTTCGACGCCCGATGCGTTTGCGCGGTGGGATCGAAGGGTGTTGGGACAAACCGAAGCCTCAGAATTGACGCTGCCTAGGGCATCCGATAGAATGATTGAGCTTGGCCGAGGGCTTTCGGCGTGGCTGAGCCAGCGTTACTCCGGTGCTCCTCGTCAGATTTCCAGGAGGGGCCGGGCCGAGAATCCGCTTCTCGAGCTTGTCCGGGCCGGGATCAAGAACGACTTTGAACGGGTCGTCTTTCCTGAGTATCCCGAGCTGAGTGAAGGTAAGAGTGTGCTGGAACGCGCGGGCGCGAAGTATGCGTCCCTGTCGGGCTCCGGGTCAACGTTGTACGGGCTTTTCGCCTCGAAAGAGGCGGGGCGTGCCGCGGTTACCAGGCTCCGGAAGCAGGGGTGGGCGGCGCAGGCGACGGTTACGCTAACGAGAGACCAGTACTGGCGGCGAGTTTTTGATTGTTGATTTTTGATTGTTGATTGACAATGGAGATGCCCGATTTTCGGGATCAATCAAAAGTCAGGAATCCTACTGGGCCGTCGACTAATGGTAGGTCAAGTGCCTTTGGAGCACTTTGTCTAGGTTCGAATCCTAGCGGCCCAG
>Ga0209415_10007232_pt1 | contig 19431 bp, 15 predicted proteins | sample PeaSoiSIISIP2007_FD_187696 | JGI IMG/M metagenome (GOLD analysis project Ga0209415, IMG submission 187696) | Peat soil microbial communities from Weissenstadt, Germany - SII-SIP-2007 (SPAdes) (version 2) | ecosystem: Environmental > Terrestrial > Soil > Wetlands > Peat | place: Germany... | reverse complement strand
AAACGGCTCGTCCATCAGCAGCCCCTTGGGCTCCACGGCCAGCGCCCGCGCCAATCCGACCCGCTGTTTCATTCCGCCCGAGAGCTCGCGCGGATAGGCCTCTTCAAAGCCGTCGAGGCCGACCTTGTCGATATAGAGGCCGGCGCGCTTGCGCCGCTCGGCGGGCGCGATGCCCAGCGCTTCGAGCGGCATCTCGATATTGTCCTCGACTGTCAGCCACGGCATCAGGGCGAACGACTGGAAGACCAGCGCACATTCGAGATTGATGCCGTCGACCTGGCGGTCCCTGTAGAGCACCTGGCCCGAGGTCAGCGGCACGATCCCGTTGATGATCCGCAGCAGGGTCGACTTGCCGCATCCCGACGGTCCGACGATCGCGACGAACTCGCCCTCCTCCACGGCGAACGAGACATCCTCGATCACGCGCAGATTCCCCTTGGAGTGCGGGTAGCTCTTGCTGATGTGGTTGAGTTCCAGCAGCGGCATGGGTCAGGTGGGTCAGGTTCCGACATCGAAGAAGTACCGTGGCCAATTATCAATAGTCGAGCCGATAGCGTTCGGTAGCGACGTTATACAGCCGGCGCCATAGCAACCGGTTCAAGGTTATCACCACCGCAACCATCGAGAGCAGGCTCAACAACATCATGGTGCCGTTGCCGGTCTCGTAAGTGGCGATATCGAGCAGCTGGCCGAGGCCCAGCACCTGGTAAGTATGGCTCTGATAGACGAAATATTCGGAAAGGATCAATGCGTTCCAGCCCCCGCCCCAGGCCGTGATGCTACCCGTGATGAGCGAAGGAGTCAGGGCTGGCAGCACCAGCTTGCGCCAGGTTGCGACCCGGCTGAGACCGAAAGCGCGCGTCGCCTCCTTGAGGTCTTCGGGCACCTGGCTGACGCCGGCCAGCAGGTTGAAGAGCAGGTACCATTGCATCCCGGTCAGGATCAGCAGGATCGAGACCAGGTTCATCCCGCCGGTGACCTTGATTACGAAGGCCACGATCACCGGGAACAGCGCGGTGGCGGGTATCGCGCCGACGATCTCGGCCACTGAGGCCAGCCGCTGACGCAGGCGCGCGTTGGTGCTCGCGGCGAGCGTGCAGGGGACTATCCAGGCCAGCGAGATCGCGTAAGCGATCACAAGACGCGCAAGCGAGGCGACCGTAGCGATCGGAATCTGGCGGGCGGCCTCCGGCCACGGCCGTGACAGCGCGCGGATCAGCGCGACGATACCGTCGAGAATCGCCCAGACGAAAAACAATGCCACGGCGATTAGCGCGATCCAGCCGGCGGTCCGCAGGATGCGTGTCAGGAGCGGAAATTCGCGGAGCCGCAGCGGCGGGATTCGTTCCCGAATCGCGCGCAAAACCAGTGCCGGCGGCGCCAGGATGAGCCGGAAGCTGCGCAGAATCGTGGGACCGATTTGATAGAGCGCGCCCACCATCGCAACCGTCTCGGGCGCCTCGAGGTCGGGGGTCGAGGCGGAGAACTCATAGCGGAATTTCTCCGCCCAAGCCGACAACGGCTGCCAGACCACGAAGTCCATTGCGATGATTATCACGAGCAGCGTCAGGAGCCCGGCGATGAACTCGCCATGCCGGCTCTTGCCGACGGTCTCCATCAGGTAGCTTCCCAGTCCGGGCAGGCGATAACGGGCGGGACCTACCGTGATGATCTCGCAGGCAATCAGGAAGTACCATCCCGCGACCCAGGACAGGATCGAATTGTAGACGAGCTTGGGCACGCAGGCCGGCAGCAGCAGGCGCTTGAGCCGGAGCCATCCGCTCGCGCCGAAGGCTTCGAACAGTTCGAGCGAGTCGCCCGGGATGGTGCGGGCCGATTCGAACACGCCGAGCGCCATGTTCCACGCTTGGCTGGTGAAGATCAGGAAGATCGCCGCCAGCTCGACGCCCAGGCGGCTGCCATGGGCGAGCGAGACGAAGAAGTAGACCGCAGCCGGAAAGAAGCCCACCACCGGCACCGACTGTGCAATATCGATCGCCGGGATCATCACGCGCTCCCAGATTCGTCCGCGCGCCGCACCGAGCCCGTACACGATCGAGAACAGCAGCGCGATCACGTAGGCTGCCAGCATCCGATAGAACGAGCAGAAAGCGTAATAGGGAAGGTGCCGCACCGAGACCGACAAGCGCGGCGCATGGAGCGCGCCGGCCTGTCCGCGATAGGCGAAGAACAGCGCGATAATCGCAGCCAGCACCAGGAACGAGAAGACCGTGCCGGCAAGCTTGCGCATGTTGGCCGCTGGAGCGTTCATCGCAATAACCCGATCGGTTCATCATAATGACCGCCGCCACGCGCATAAAGCTGCGCCTGAGCGCGTTGACAATACCGCCCCGTCCAAATACCGATCGCCGGTGGATGGCCGCCGATCTCAAGACCGATCGCGACGAATGGCGCCTGGGTATCGAGCCCGGCGAGCGGCACGAGAGCAGCGCGCCCCGCATCCCCGCCAACGCGCGGCGCGACCCCGCTTACGAGCGGCTGGAACGACCGGTGATGCTGATCACGGTCGAGCGCCTCTACTGGGCGATTATCGCGACCTACACCGTCGTCAGCCGATGCGCATTGCTTGGCGCGCGGCCGCTCGCATCGAGCGAGGCGCGCCAGGCGCTGGCCGCGTATGAGACCATTCATCTCGGCGCGATCCCGGGGCCGCCAGCCGCCTGGCTGCAACTTCTGAACGCTGCGATGCTGGGCGCATTCGGCGCGAGCGATGTGGCCACGCGCCTGCTCGCGGCCCTCAGCGGCATCGCGCTGGTCCTCATCGCCCTCGCCTTTCGCCGATCGATCGGGCGCGCCGGCGCGTTGGCGATGGCCACGATGGTCGCGTTGTCACCGAGCATCACCTACTTCTCGCGTTCGGCCGTCACTCAGGGACCGGCGCTGCTCGCCGCCCTCGCAGTGATGGCGTTGTTCGCGGCCAACGGACGGCGCGCGACACCCGGCCGGATAATCGCGCTGGGCTGCGCGATCGGACTCGCGCTCTCGGCCGACGCGCAAAACCTCGTGGTGGGCGCGGCTTTCGCGCTCGGGCTCGCGATGCTGGGAATCTGGCGCCTGGCCGCCGGCGGCAAAGGTTGGCTGCGGATGCGCATCTGGTGGCAACAACATTCGGCGATGGTGCTGCTCGCCACGGTGCTCGCGATCGCGATCTGGGCCGCCGCGCTCTGCGGATTCTTCACGCGGCCGTTCCTGCCCGCGCTGGCCGCGGCACTTCGCTCAAACTGGGCCGCACCCGCCGCCTCCGACGCGGGGCTCGGTCTATGCCTGGCGTCGCTCACCTTCTATGAGTTCCTGATCGTGATTGCCGCCTTGATCGGCGCGCTCGCGGTGCTCTCGAATCTCGCCGGCGTCCGATCGGCGCTGGCGGGCTTCGTCTTGATCTGGACGGTCGCCGCGGCCGCGTTCTTCATGATGACGCCGGCCTTCTCTGCCGCCTGGATTATCGAAATCCTGATTCCCGCCGGCGCCTTGGGTGGAATCGGAATCGAAGCGCTCTCGCGCACGCGGGGTTGGAGCGTGGTCTTTTATCCGTTCGCCGCGCTCGCACTCGCGACGCTCTACATACAGATCGCAACTAACTTCGTGATTGTCGCGCCGGATCCGACCGAAGCGCCGTGGGCTCGACACGCGCTTCTGTTCTGGAGTGAGGCGACGACTGCGAACGGCGTCCGCGAAGCCATTCAGCAGATGGTCGCGGCCGGCCCGTCGCCGGTCAGAAGCGCATGGATAGTTGATGACGCCCCGGTGCTGCACTGGTATCTGCGCGATCTCAGTCCGGCCGAGACCCCGGCCGGCGCGGATCTGATCGCGAGCGCGAACCAGGCGCCCGCCGGATGGCCGATCGGCGCGCGCATCAGCTTCGATCTCGAGTCGTGGTGGCACCCCGATTTCCGCAGCCTGTCGGCGCGCCGGGCGATCCGGTTTATCCTCATCGCGCGGGGCTGGCAGCGGCTCGAATCTCGCGAGGTGACGATCCTCACCCGCGCCGCAAGGACGCCCACGACGATCTATGCACCGGCGCCGCCGGCCTCTGCCGCCACCAATACGTCCGGCCTCACATCTATCGCTCAGGGCTCCGCATCCGCTTCCACGGCCAGCGTTGCGGCCTCGCCGCAGCCGACTCCGTGATCGATCTGTCGCCGATGCTTGCCCGAGGCGCCAAAAGCAATTGGCTAGTGAAACGTGGCGTAGTATGTCTAGTCGGACACTTGGGGCGCCTTGCCTGGGGAGACCGACAGTCCTGATCGACTGGTTCGCGGTCCATGCCGGATCGCAAACATCGGAGACGCCCACAACGGGAGTGACTGGAAGCGACGATGAATCCGATTATCGAAACCCTGCAGACTTGGCACGTCCATCCGGTGGCCGATCATTTCACGGTCGCGCTGTTGACAGTCGGGGTCCTGCTCGACCTGACCGGAAGCGTCCTGCCGAGTTTTCGATGGCTTCGCTATGCGGCGCTGACCCTGATGATCCTCGGCGCGATCTCCGCGGCTGCCTCGTGGGAGAGCGGCGGATGGGAAGCGCATCGGGTCCATAAGCTACTGAGCGGCGATGCCAAAGAGCTGCTCCACGACCATGCCGAGCTGGGCGATTGGTTGATATGGATTTTCGCCATCCTTGCGCTATGGCGAATCGGCGTTGAGTCGATCGGCTTCCTGGCCGCCTGGCGCGGCATCTATCTGATCGCCGCGGTCATCGCGGCCGGACTGCTTGGATACCAAGGCTATCTCGGTGGCCAAATGGTCTACGATTACGGCGTTGGCACCGCGCTTTTGACGCCTACGCCGGCTGAGACCCCGGCCGGACAGGCAATGCCGAGCGCGATCCCGACCGTCTATGTGCCGCCTGCTGCGGCCGCCACGCCCGCCGCGTCACCCGCCGCGATGCCGACGGCCGTCCCTAGCGCCGCTCCCTCATCGACGAAGAGCGCGCAGCCGAGTGCGTCGCCAACCGCGTCCCACGTATGACGGCCGGGCGGTCTGAAATGGACCCAACCCAATGACCGAGCTGCAGGTCGGCACGGTCGGGGCGCTGTTTCGCTATCCGATCAAATCGATGCTCGGTGAGGAGCTCGGCGAGTTGACGATCGGGCCGGGCGGCGCGCTCGGCGATCGGGCCTGGGCGATGCGCGAGCTGGCCAATGGCCGGATCATCAGTGCGAAAAAGTGGCGCGGTGCGTTCGAGTACCTCGCCGCCTACGAGACCGGATCCTCCGTCCCGATGATTACGCTTCCCGGCGGCCGTAAGATCATGGCCGACGCTCCCGAAGCCGCCGAGCTCCTGTCGACGGCATTCGGCGGCCGGCTTGCGATCGAGCGGGCCGCGGCCGATCAGGCGCTGCGCGCGTCGTTCGATCCCGCGATGGTCTTCGGCGACGTGCCGCCGGAGCAGATGATGGCGGTGCTTCAGCAGTACCCGGTCGATGCCGGCCCGGATAACTGGGCGATGCCGAAGGGCACCTTCTTCGACGCCGCGCCGCTGCATGTTCTGGCCTCGGGCACGCTGGCGCATCTTGGCCGCCTCAACCGCGTTTCGCGTTTCGACGTGCGCCGCTTTCGCCCCAACATCCTGATCGATTCCGGTCCGGACGCGGATCGCTTCATCGAGGATGAATGGCTTCCGGGTACGCTCAACCTCGGCACGGTCGCGATTGCGTTGACTGCTCCGGTGGTTCGCTGCGTCATGACTACCCATAATCAGGGGGAACTGCCGCGCGATCTCGCCGTTCTGCGCACCACCGCGGCGCATCATAACGCTTTGGTCGGCCTCTACGCGCGGGTCGAGCAAACCGGACGGGTGCGGGTCGGCGATCGCGTGACACTGATCAGATAGCGCCCGCGCTGGCTCCAGAAGCGATTCCGGCCCCGGCTGTTGACAGAGCGGCGGCGCGGCCCTTGAGATGCTCCCTCTGTGCGCCGAAGGATAGCCTGGTAGCTTGCCGGGGCGCTTTCCTTTGATGGTGGCTGAGACAATTCCGAATCACCCGCAAATCGTGACCTCGCCGCGCGTGCTCGATCGGATCGGCGCGGCCCGCGCCTGGCTCGAAGCGCTGGCGCCTGGGACCGAAGCGGTAATCGTCGCCCAGGTCCGCGAGGCGGCCGACGATCTGGTCCGCGGTCTGGCGGCCGAGCACGGCGCGCTGTTCGGAATCCATCGGATGACCTTCAACCGCCTGATCGGCCTGGTCGCGGCCGATGCGCTCGCGGCGCGCCGGCTGGTCCCGGCCGACGGGCTCGCGATCGAGGCGGTCGCCGGGCGCACGATTTACCGGCTCGACCGCGCCGGCGAGCTTTCATACTTCGCACCGGTCGCGACGCGCCCTGGCTTCCCGGGCGCGCTCGCCGGCACGCTTGGCGAGCTCCGCCTCAACGGCATCACGCCCGCGGCGCTTGCGGCCGGCGCGCCTCGCGAAGCGGCGATCGCGCGCCTGCTCACGACCTACGGGGCCGAACTGGAAGCGGGTGGACTGGCTGATCGCGCGACGATTATTGAGCTCGCGATCGCGGCGACCCTGGAATCGCCGCTGCCGCGCTTCGTCGGCATCCCGATTCTGATGATCGACGTCACGCTCCGCACCAGCGCCGAGCGGGAGTTCGTGCGGGCACTCGCGACGCGCGCGCCCGCGATGCTTGCGACGGCCGCCGCGGGCGATCGCCGCAGCCTCACGCTGCTCGCGGAGGCGCTCGCGGCGCAACCGGAGCACCCCGCATCGGATCAGGCCCCCGCGCCGCGCTCCGCCCTCGAACGTCTTCAGAACCATCTTTTTGGCGAAAGCTCACCAGCCGAGGGCGAGCTCGATCAAAGCGTCGCGATTCTCTCGGCCGCGGGCGAGATGCAGGAGTGCGTCGAGATCGCGCGGCTTATCCAGGCCGAGGCGCATCGCGGCCTGCCGCTCGATCGAATCGCAATTCTGCTGCACGCGCCCGGCCGCTATTCGCCATACCTGAAAGAAGCGCTCGACCGCGCTGGTCTCGCCGCCTACTTCTCGCGCGGCACGGCCCTGCCCGAACCCGGCGGACGTGCGATGCTGGCGCTGCTCGCGTGCGCAGCCGAGGGTCTCTCGGCGCGCCGCTTCGCCGAGTACCTGTCGCTCGCCCAGGTGCCATATCGCGATCCGCAAGCGCCGGCGATTGAGGACCCCGCGGATGAATTCGTCGCGGGAGCAACCGAACTGGGCGGAGCCGCGCTGGGCGCCGACCTCGAGCTCCAACCCGGTCCGCCCGCGGCCGAGCCGATCGAGCGCGACCCTGTCCCGGTGATCGAAGGCTCGATCGTCGCACCCTGGCGCTGGGAGCGGCTGCTGGTCGAGGCGGCCGTGGTCGGCGGGCGCGATCGATGGCGGCGGAGGCTCGAGGGACTGGCGGCTGAACTCGCGCTTAGACGGCGCGAACTCGCCGACGAGGATGCGCGCGCCGCCGCGCTCGATCGTCAACTGCTTGATCTTGAGCACCTGCGCGACCACGCCCTGCCGATCGTCGAGGTGCTCGACGCAATGCCGCCCGGCGCAACCTGGTCCGGATGGCTCGCCTATCTGCGAGCGCTCACCGAGATCGCGATCCGCGACGCCGAGCCGGTGCTCGCGGCGCTGACCGAGCTGGAGCCGATGGGTCCGATCGGGCCGGTCAGCCTCGATGAAGTCCGGCTGGTGCTGTCTGATCGAATCGGCAAGCTGGAGCGCGCGCCCTCGCGGCACCGTTACGGGGCGGTCTTCGTCGCGCCGACCGCACAGGTGCGCGGGCTCGAATTCGAGGTCGTCATCGTGCCCGGGCTCACCGAACGGGTCTTTCCGAAGAAGCTGACCGAGGATCCGATCCTGCCCGACCCGGTGCGAGCGGGCCTGCAAACCGGTCGCATCGGAGGCCATCCGGAGCTGCTCCTGAATCAGGCGGAGCGCGCCGCCGAGGAGCGGCTCGCGCTGCGATTGGCGGTCGGCGCGGCGAGCGGGCGCGCGATCTTCACCTTTCCGCGCTTCGACCTCGCGCAGGGACGTCCGCGGGTGCCGTCGTTCTACGCGCTCGAGATCATGCGCGCCGCCGAAGGCCGCCTGCCGGGCTTCGATGAGCTCGCGCGGCGCACCACCATTCATCACAGCACGCGCCTGGGATGGCCCGCGCCGCCCGATCCCGCTGACGCCATCGATGAGGCGGAATTCGACCTCGCGACGCTCGAGAGCGTGCTCGACAAGGAGACTGGCAAGGGCGCCGCTCATTATCTGCTCAACGCCAACCCGCACCTGGCCCGCGCGCTTAGGAGCCGCGCCCGCCGATGGATCCGGCGCTGGACTCCGGCCGACGGCCTGGTCGATCCTTCGGACGGCGCACGCGCGGCACTGGCGCGTCATCTGCTGGCCGCGCGCAGCTACTCGCCGACCGCACTGCAGCATTTCGCCGCCTGCCCGTATCGATTCTTCCTCCAGGCGATCCATCGCTTGCAGCCGCGCGACGAGGCCGAGGCCATCGAGATTATCGACCCGCTGACGCGCGGCGCGCTGTTTCATGAAATCCAGTTCGCATTTCTGACCGAGCTCAAGAGCGCCGGCCTGATTCCGGTCAGCACGGAGAATCACGCCGCCGCGATCGAGCTGCTCGATCGCACCGTCAAACGCGTCGCCGGGGAGTATCACGATCGCCTCGCGCCGGCGATCGAGCGCGTCTGGCAGGACGGCATCGATTCGATCGCCGCGGATCTGCGCGAGTGGATGCGCCGGATGGTCGAGAGCCGCGACGGTTGGATTCCCGAGCGCTTCGAACTCGCCTTCGGACTCATCGATCGCACGCAAGCCGATCCCGCCAGCCGCGCCGAGCCTGTCGAAGTTCTCGGGGGACTCAAGTTGCGCGGTTCGATCGATCTCGTCGAGCGGCGTGCCGCCGGCGGCTTGCGCGTGACCGACCATAAGACCGGCCGCGTCCGGGCGGAGCGCGGCGTGATGGTCGGCGGCGGCAAGATCCTGCAGCCGATCCTCTACGCGCTCGCGGCCGAGCAATTGCTCGATTCGGCGGTCGAAGCCGGCCGGCTCTATTACTGCACGGCGGCCGGCGGCTACGAAGATCGCGTGGTCGCGATTGACGAACGCGCGCGCATCGCGATCGGCGAGGTCATCGCAGCCGTCGGACGGGCGCTGGAACAGGGCTTCATTCCGGCCGCGCCTGCGCAGGATGAATGCCGCTTCTGCGACTATCGGCCGGTGTGCGGTCCGTACGAAGAGCAGCGCGTGGGACGCAAACCGGCGGCGCGGACCGCCGATCTAAGGCGGCTTCGCGAGATGCGATGAACGAACTCGCCGATCAACGGGTGCGGGATCGAATCCGCAACGACCTCGAGACTACGCTGATTATCGAGGCCGCGGCCGGCACCGGCAAGACCACGGCGCTCGTCAACCGGATCGTCGCCGCGATCGAATCGGGCCGCGCCCCGCTCAACCGGATGGTCGCGGTGACGTTTACCGAAAAGGCGGCGGGCGAGCTCAAGCTCCGACTGCGCTCGGAGATCGAGCGCGCGCGCCACTCAGCCGCCGGCGATCGCGAGCGCGAAGCTTTCACCGGAGCGCTCAGGCAGCTCGAAGAGGCGCGCATCGGGACCATCCACGCATTTTGCGCCGAGCTGCTGCGCGAGCGGCCGATCGAGGCGCGCGTCGATCCGCTGTTCGAGACGGCGCCCGAAGACGGCGCCGCGGAATTGCTCGAGGTCACCTTCGATCGATGGTTCCAGGCGATGCTGGCTGCGCCGGGCGAAGGGATGCGCCGGCTGCTGCGCCGACGCGCATCCGAGGAGGGCAACGGGCCGCGCGAGGAGGCGCGGCGCGCCGCTGCCGAGCTGCTTCAATGGCGCGATTTCGCGAGTCCGTGGCGCCATGCCGTCTTCGACCGCGAGCGCGAGATAGACGAGCTAATCGAGCAGGCGCGCGCGCTCGGCGCGCTGACCGCGGAGGCCGATCCCGACGACTGGCTGCGCAAGTCGATCGACGAAATCTGGCAGACGGTCGCCGACGCCCTGCGCCTCGAAGCGGTCGCCGGACGCGATTACGACGCGCTCGAGGCGATGCTGACTGCGCTCACCGGCGGCCGGCGCTGGGGATGGCGCGGTTACGGCGATCAGTTCGGCGCGATTGCGCGCGCCGAGGCGATCGCGCGGCGTGAAGGGCTCCGCGAGCGCCTGCTCGCCTTCCGCAGCCAGGCCGGGGCGAGCCTCGCTCCGCTCCTGCGCGACGAGTTATGGCCGGTGATCGGCGAGTACGAGGCGCTCAAGCGCAACGCCGGCCTGCTCGATTTCCTCGATCTGCTGCTGATCACGCGCAACCTGATTCGCGACGACCACGCGGTGCGCGCCGAATTGCAGCGGCGCTTCGACTTCATTTTCGTCGACGAGTTCCAGGACACCGATCCGCTGCAAGCCGAGATCCTGATGCTGCTCGCGGCCGACGACCCGGCGGAGACCGAATGGACGCGCGTGCGGCCGATTCCGGGCAAGCTGTTTATCGTGGGCGATCCGAAACAGTCGATCTATCGCTTCCGGCGCGCCGATGTCGCGCTCTATCAGAACATCAAGCGCATCCTGACCGAGCGCGGCGCAGCGCTCGAGTACCTGACCGTCAGCTTCCGCGCCACGCCGGGCCTGCAATCGATGATCAATGCGGTCTTCGCGCCCGAGATGGCCGCCGAGACCGAGAGTCAGCCGCGCTACGCGCCGCTCGCGCCGTTTCGTCCCGAGTGCGAGAGCCAGCCGCCGGTGGTGGTACTACCGGTGCCCGCGCCGTACAACGAACGCGGGATGATCACCAAGCGCGCGATCGACGATTCGCTACCCGACGCGATCGCCGCTTACATCAAATGGCTGGTCGACCGCAGCGGATGGACGGTGACGACCCGCGACAATCCCGATCGCCGCGAAGCCATCAAGCCCGCCCACATCTGCGTCCTCTTCCGGCGCTTCACCAGCTACGGACGCGACATCACGCGTGGCTATATGCGCGCGCTCGAAGCGCGGTATATACAGCACGTCGTGGTGCGCGGCACTTCGTTCAACGAGCGCGAAGAAGTCGAGGCAATTCGCAACGCGCTCGGCGCGATCGAGCGTCCCGACGACGAGCTGATGGTCTTCGCGACGCTGCGCGGCCCGTTCTTCGCGATCGGCGACGACGCGCTGCTCGAGTTTCGCGCGCTCGGCCGCGGCGCACCCCATCCGTTCCGCAAGCTGCCCGACGATCTGCCGGCGCATCTCGAGGAGATCGCCGAGGCGCTCGAGATTCTCCGCGACCTCCATCGCGGGCGCAACCGGCGTCCGATCGCCGATACCATCGGGCAACTGCTCGCGCGCACCCGGGCCCACGCCGGAATCGCCATCTGGCCGACCGGCGAGCAGGCGCTGGCGAACCTGATGCGCGTGATGGACATGGCGCGGCGCTACGAAGGACGCAGCGGCGCGGTTTCCTTTCGCGGCTTCGTCGATCGGCTCGAAGCGCGCGCCGAACGCGACGAAGCGAGCGAGGTGCCGGTGGTCGAGGAAGGCACCGAAGGCGTGCGCATCATGTCGGTGCATCGCGCCAAGGGGCTGGAATTTCCGGTCGTCATCCTGGCCGATATCACCTGCAACGAGACCGCCGGCAATGCCCATCGCTACGTCGATCCGGCGCGCGGCCTGTGCGCGCTGCGTCTGGCCGGATGCGCCCCGCCGGAACTGGCGGAGCATGCGCAGGAAGAGCTGCGCCGCGATCAGGAGGAGGCGGTCCGCCTGCTCTACGTCGCGGCCACGCGCGTCCGCGACCTGCTGGTGGTGCCGGCGGTCGGCGACCAGGCGCATGAGGGATGGCTCGCGCGGCTCGGGCCCGGAATCTATCCCAGCCCGACGAATCGGCGCGCGCCGCTCACCAGACAACCGCCCGGATGCCCTGAATTCGGCGACGACAGCGTAGTCGTCCGGCCGCAGACGCCGCGCACGCCCGGACGCGGGAAGTCGGTCGCTCCCGGACTCCATCGCGCTGAGCGCGGCGATCATCCGGTCGTATGGTGGGACGGCCGGAGCCTCGTGCTCAACGTGCAGGAAGCGATGGGGCTGCGGCAATCGAAGCTGCTGGAAGCCGATGAGGCCGGGGGCGCAGCGGCGGCGGGCGATGAGCGTTACACGGCCTGGCGGGCGCGGCGGATGGCGATGCTGGAGAACGCCGCGCGGCCGGCCTATCGCGTTGCAACGGTGACCGAGCTCGCCGCCGCGGCGGCAGTCTCGAATCCGGCGGCGCCGGAAATCGAGATTGTCGAGATCGCGCGCTCGAACGAACGCCCGCGCGGCAAGCGCTTCGGCACGCTGGTCCATGCCACGATGCTGCGCGTGGAGCCCGGGGCGCGTCCCGAAGCGTTTGCGACCGCCGCCGAGCTGCAGGGGCGGCTCCTGGGCGCGACTCCGGATGAGATCGGGGCCGCGGCCGCGACGGTCAGCAATGCGCTCGCGTCGCCGATGCTCATGCGTGCGTTTGCGGCCCGCGAGTGTCGCCGCGAATGCGGGATCGTCGGCACGCTTGCCGACGGGACCCTGGTCGAAGGCGTCGCCGACCTGGCGTTCCTCGACGAGCGGGCCGCGCCGCCGTGCTGGACGGTGATCGATTTCAAGACCGATGCGGACCTGCTGCCGCGGCTGGATGAGTATCGCGCGCAACTCGGGCTCTATATGGCCGCGATCGGCGCGAGCACAGGAATTGCGGTGCGCGGCGTGCTGCTGAGGGTTTAACAGCACCGCGGCCCGCCGCTAGCATAGGGGAGGCGATTCACAGAGGTCTCGATTTGGTGCAAGCGAAAATTAATCAGCGGCTGATTGTAATTGGCTACGGATCGCTCCTGAGCGGCTACGGACTGCTGGCGGCGCGACGCGGCGCGCGCGCGATCAACCGGCGTCTGATTGCGCGCCGGGCTTTCCCGGTGATGCTTGAGAATGCGCGGCGCGGGCTCGCCAAGCCTTCGAGCCATGGCGATTACCTCGCGATGGATCTCGAGCCGATCGATCGCACGCGTCCCATCCGGGGCCAGATTGGAGTGCAGCGCGGCGGGGTCGCGGGAATCGGCGCGCTGGGCCTCGAGTTCGACGTCGCGTCCGCGCCGCTGATCGCGCGGCGCGAGGAGTACGATCCCGATCGGTTCATCGCACTTATCGCCCGCGCCGAGGCGGCCGGACTGCCGATCGGCGAGTATCTCTACCGCATCGCCGAGCGGCGCGGTTTCGATCTGCTCGCTTATCGTACGGTGCTATGCGCGGAGCTCGGCTATACGTCGCCCGGATATATTTTTCATCCGCTGCCGTTGGAGGACGGGCGCGTCGCGATCGTCTCGATCGGTTCGGGGTTCGAGGGCAGCGGCGACCCGGCGGTGAGGTCGCGGCGCAGCGAAACCGGGATGGACCGCCTGCTGACGGTCGGCGAGGCCCTAGCGCTGACCTCGCTGCAGCTCGATCGCGAGGGTCAGCTTGGCTACTTCGTCGAATGCGCGCTCGGCGGTTTCCACGGCCTCAGGGTCGGCGATCTGCTCGACGTCGTCGACGGCGAGGCCGACGGCGAGTGGCGGCATCGGTTGGCCGCGATGGTCCGCGCGGCCGCGAGCGGGGAACGGACGCGCTTTCTCGAGGCCACCTCGATCGACGAGGACTACTATCGGCGTAACTTCGGCTCCGAGCCGCATCCTAGCCTGAGCCGAATGCTGGCTGAGCTCGATCCATAGCGGGTGACCATCACATGGCTGCCGGATTTTCGATTCACGTCGCCAAGGAGAATCTCAAGTTCTCGGCCGCTCACTTCATCGCCTACCCGGGCTTCCGCGAGCCGCTGCATGGCCATAATTATCAAGTCGAAGTGCGGGTCGAAGGACGCCTGATGGAGACCGGTTACGTGCTCGACTTCGGTCTGGTCAAGCAGGCGACCCGGGAGATCGTCGAGCAGCTCGACGAACGCACGCTGATACCCGCCAAGAGCGATTGCCTCGCGATCGAGCGGCGCGCGGCGGCGATCGCGATCCGCTATGAGGGCGACGAATTTATCATCCCCGCCGCCGACGTCTGCATGCTGCCGATCGTACATACGTCGGCCGAGGAGCTCGCGCGTTATATCTGGGAGCAGCTCCATGCCGCCCTGGGTCGCCATAAGGCGCTAAGCGGCGTTATCGCGATGGAGGTATCGGTGGCCGAGGGACCCGGCCAGGCGGCGATTTTTCGCCGCGAAATCGCTAGCCAAAACCCATCCTAAGCTTCCCAGCAGTCTCCAAATCTAGCCACCTTAGCCCGAATAGGCTTGTTAGGTGCGATGTTGTTATGCAAGATAAGGCTACGGGGTACGGGGGAAATCCTTCGATGGCTTATGAGGCCCGGTCAGCCGATGGGTCGTTCGCGACGGTTGAGAGCGTCCTTCTCGGCGAGCATCCAACGATTCGCAAGCTGCGCGCGCTTATCGAGCGCGTCGCGCAGCAGAACGTCACGGTCCTGATCACCGGCGAAAGCGGGGTTGGAAAGGAGATTGCCGCGCAGGCCATACATGATTTGTCACCGCGGCGAGATCGCCCGTTCGTGCCCGTGAATTGCGCGGCGCTGCCGCACGATCTGTTGGAATCCGAGATGTTCGGGCATCAGCGCGGCGCCTTCACCGGCGCGGCCACGAATCGCGCTGGTCTGCTCATGAGCGCCGAAGGCGGCACCATCTTTCTTGATGAGATCAGCGAGATGCCGCTGGGATTGCAGGTCAAGCTGCTACGCGTGCTCGAGGACGGGGTGGTGCGGCCGGTCGGCTCCGACCGTAGGATACGGGTCAACGTGCGGGTGATCGCGGCCAGCAATGCCGATTTGAGCGAAATGATCGAGCGCAACGCTTTTCGTGAAGACCTGTTCTATCGGCTACAGGTGGTGCCGATCGTGATCCCGCCGCTGCGCGAGCGGCGTTCCGACATCCCGCTCCTGGTCGAGCATTTCTTGGTGCGGGCGCGCCAGCGGCGTCCCGGCAGCCGTCCCCTGCGGGTCAGCGACGAAGCGCTGGTGCAGCTGTGGTCGTACGATTGGCCGGGCAACGTGCGCGAACTCGAGAACCTGATCGAGCGGATGGTGATCCTATGCGAGGGCGACACCATCGAGGCCTCGCTCCTGCCAGCCAATGTCGTCCGTGCGACGAGCGCTGCCAGCGAGATACCTGCCGCGCTCGACGAACGAGGCCTCGATCTCAACAAAGTGGTACGCAAGCTCGAAGGCCCGCCTGATCAACCAGGCGCTCCGACAGACCGGGGGTAACAAGCAGGCCGCTGCCCGCCTGCTCGGACTCAAGCGCACGACTTTCGCGGCGAAGTTGAGACGCTGCGGCGTTATATCACCGTCGGACACCGATTAATCCACATCGATTCGAGGTAACAGAGCTATGGATGACGTCGAACGGGTACCGCAGATCATGGTGATCGACTATGATCCCGATACCGTCAAGATCCTCGCCCATTATCTGCGCCGCGAGGGCTTCAACCCGATCGAAGCCATCTCCGGCGCCGAAGGTCTGCGGTTGCTCGCCGAGAACCGCATCGACGTAGTCCTGCTCGACCTGATGATGCCCGACATGGACGGCTTTGCCGTGATGCGCGAGCTCAAGAAGGATTCGGTGACCGCGGAGATTCCGGTGATCATGGTTACCGCGCGCGACGATCTCAATGCGCGATCCGAGGGGATGAGCCTCGGCGTGGCCGATTTTCTCGCCAAACCCGTATTCCGCAAGCAACTTGCCAATCGCATCCGGGCGCAGCTCGAGATCGTCGCCACGGGGCATGCGACTACGGCCGCGTTGAGCCGTCTGGAAGCGAGCCAGGCCAAGCGCCAATAGTTACTCAGGACGGTTGAAACCCCCGGGACAGTTTCGATGCCGCCGGCGCGACCACCTGATGCGCCCGATGCTGGTTGACGTCATCCTGGTTGAGCGCGCTATTCATCGGCTTCCAACCGGTGTGCTAGAACTGGTCCGCCAAACCAATGAAATTCGGTGTCGGTGTAGATTATTCGTTGCGGGCGCTGATCATGCTCGCCGAGCGTTATCCGGCCCCAGCGCCGTTGCGCGTCGAGGAGATCGCAGAGGCCCAGCGCATCCCGGAGAATTACCTGCGCCGGCTGCTGGTCGAACTTAAGCGGGCTGGCATCCTGCTCAGCCAGAAGGGTCCGAGCGGTGGCTATATGCTGGCCCGGCCGCCCGCGCGGATCACGGCCGCGGAGGTGGTGCAGGCGGTCGAGGGCGACTACGCGCCGGTCGATTGCCTGCTCGAAGGGGCCAGCGCTATCTGCCGGCGCGACGAGTTCTGCTCGATCCGCGAGATGTGGCGAGAGGTGCGCGAGTCGGTGGTCGGCATCCTCTCCCGGACCACGCTTCAGACCCTGGCCGAGCGCCGCAAGGGCGCGATCAGCTTCCAAATCTAGACGGCGCGCCGGGGCCGGGAGCGGACCCCGGAGATCTGCCTCTTTCTATTGCAAATGATCGATTCCTGTGCGAGACAGGGTCGATAAACATCGACCTAACGATTCCAACCCTGGGGGAGGAGAGACCTATGGATCGTGTCCCAGTCGATATCGTACTCATTCTTCTGCGCTGGTTTCACTTTCTGTTCGGTATCACGTGGATCGGACTGCTCTACTACATGAATTTTGTGCAGACTCCCTTCTTTGGGGAAATCGATCCGCCGATACGCGCCGTCGGGCAGCAGAAGCTGCTGTCGCGGGCGATGTGGTGGTTCCGATGGGGTGCGATGGGGACCGCGATCTTCGGCCTCCTCTACCTGATCATCAAGTGGGCGCAGGTCGGCTTCGCTCCCTTCCTGATGACCCCCTACGCGGTCGCGATCCTGACCGGCGGCACGCTCGGTCTGGTCATGTGGGCCAACGTCTGGTTCGTGATTTGGCCTAAACAGAAGATCGTCATCGCCTCGGCGACCTCGGTCGCGGGCGGCGGTCAGCCTAATCCCGCGGCGGCCGCGGCGGGGCGGCGTGCCGGTATCACCTCACGCACTAACGTGATGTTTTCGGTCCCGATGCTGTTCTTCATGGGCGCGGCGAGCCATTACAACATGACCACGGAGCCGACCTGGAACAACATCATCGCGTGGATCATCGTCAGCCTGATCATTATCGTCGTGCTCGAGGCCAACTCTTTGGTGGGAACCCAGGGCGCGACCAAGAGGCCGCTCGACACGATTTCCGGCGTCATCATCGCGGGCTTCGTGCTGTGGCTGATCTTCCTGATCGAGATCGGCCTGACCTGCGGCGGCGGCGGGGGCTGAGCGGCTACTTCAACTGCGTCGATCAAAGGGGGCGGGCCTGTGCCCGCCCTCTCGCTTATCTGTTGGCTGGAATGCCGTGCTCGCGTGCGGCCGCATCGAGAAACGCCGTAAGCTGGTCGATATTTGGCGCGAGCCACGGCAGCGGCTGCATCACATGGCTGGTGCGCTTGGGTTTGTAGCCGGGCGGATAGGCGGCGTGCAGCACGCGCGCCTCGACCAACGCGCGCGGCGCGCCGGCGATCGGCGGACCGAGCGACCCCGACAGGTTGGGATTCGCGTTGTGGCAGACCGCGCAATTCGTGGCATAGAGCACGCGGCCGCGTTCGATCGGATCGACCTTCGCGGGCTTCGAATTCTCGCATCCCGCAAGCATCGTCGCGAGCGCCAGCAGCAGCACCATCGATCGCCGCGCACGCCGGCTGAAGCTTTTCACTTTTGAACAGTAGAACGCGCCCCGGCCGCTCACCCCGCCGCCTCCTCCGCCACGCAAATGCCTTAGAGTTCGCGGCGCCCGCTCAATGCGCTCTGCAGCGTCGCCGTATCGCTGTATTCGAGATCGCCGCCGGCCGGCAGACCGCGGGCCAGGCGGGTGGTTTTGACGCCGAGCGGCTTCAGCAATCGCGCCAGGTAGAGCGCGGTCGCCTCGCCTTCGACGGTCGCATTGGTCGCGACGATCACCTCGCTAACCGCGCCCGGATCGGCGAGCCGCGCGAGCAGTTCCTTGATCTTGATGTCTTCGGGGCCCACGCCGTCGAGCGGGGCGAGCGCGCCGTGCAGCACATGGTAGACGCCGTTGAAGCCGCGTGCCCGCTCGATCGCCATCAGGTCGGCCGGCCCTTCGACCACGCACAACAGATCATGTTCGCGCGCCGGATCGTCGCAGATCGCGCAGCGCGGCGTATCCGATAGGCCGAAGCATCCCGAGCACAGGCCGACGCGCTCCTTCATCTCGAGCAGCGACTCGGCCAGCGCGATCACTTCATCGCGGGGGCGGTTGAGCAGATGAAACGCAAGTCGTCCGGCGGTTTTTTCACCGACTCCTGGAAGGCGCGATAGCTCCTTGACGAGCCGGGTCATCGCGGGCGGCAGGCCGTCACCGCGTTTGAGCTTGTCGGCCATCGCGGGAATGGCTAGTCGCCGCCCATCCCGGGAATCTTGAGGTTGGCGAACGGGTTGAGCTTGCCCATCTCACTGCCGATCAGCTCCTGCGCGCGTCTCAGACCCTCGTTGATCGCGGCTACGATCAGATCCTGCAGCATCGCCGGGTCCTTGGCTGCGATGAGCGCGGGATCGAGTTCGAGCTTGCGCACCCGCATCAGGCCGTCGACCACCACGCGCACCATCCCGCCGCCCGCGCTCGCCTCGACGGTCTTCTCGCCCGCCTCCTCTTGCATCCGCTTGAAACGGCCTTGCAGCTCCTGGGCCTGCTTGAACAACCCGGCAAGATTGCCGATTCCCGTGTCGTCGAATTCATCTGCCATCGGATCACCTTGAAGGACGTTGCTATTCCTCGATCGGGTTGTCGCCGCCTTCGTCAGCGGGACTGGCCTGGGCCGGGGGCGCGGTCTCGCGCACCTCGACCAGGCGCGCTTCGAGGGTATCGAAGATTCGCCGCACCAGCGGATCGGCATAGACCTTGTTGTCGCCCGATGAGCCGTTGCGCGTCGTCGACGGGCCTAGATTCTGCGCACCGGCGATTGTTTCATCGGGCGGCGCCGCGGCGGCCGCGTTGGCGTCGGGAGCGCCGATGTCAACCTTAATCCGCCGCCCGTAGAGCTCCGAAGCGAGCTCCGCCACGACGTTGCGATTATCGGTCAGGTAGCGAACGTAGATGTCGTTACGGGGCGTGATGGTCAGGGTGTCGCCGTCAAGGCCGAGGACCGCACCCTGCTCCATGAAGCCGGCAAGCGCGGCGCGCCGGCTGCGGATATGCAGGCGCAGATCGGCGAGGTTGGACGCGCTGGCCGCGGCCGGCGCGTCCGGTGGACTCGCGGCGGCCTGCGAGCGCGCCGGCGGTGGCGCGGCGGACGGCGAGCGGCGCGGCGCTTCGGCCTTGACCTCGCCTTCGACACGCATCCGATGGGCGCTCGGGGCGGGTTCGGGGGGCGCGGCGCTGCGCGCCGCGCCCCCCGAGCCCGCCGGCCCG
>Ga0209415_10007231_pt1 | contig 19431 bp, 17 predicted proteins | sample PeaSoiSIISIP2007_FD_187696 | JGI IMG/M metagenome (GOLD analysis project Ga0209415, IMG submission 187696) | Peat soil microbial communities from Weissenstadt, Germany - SII-SIP-2007 (SPAdes) (version 2) | ecosystem: Environmental > Terrestrial > Soil > Wetlands > Peat | place: Germany... | reverse complement strand
GTCCCTCCGCCACGCTTCCACGCTCCCCTGCCCGCCGTAGCCTCGGCGCAGGCGGGACGCTCCACGCTCCACGTCTCGGTTGCGGCTTCGCCGCTTTGCGTTCTCTGCGGTTCATCAAATCAATCGCCGGTGATGCCGGGGGGGCCGTAGTTGGGGGCGGCGGCGGTAGAGAGGAAGCCGCACCAGGTGCGGAGGAGGAGCAGGATTTTCTGGCCTTTGTTGAGGCGGATGGGGTGGGGGCCGAAGACGTTGAAGCGCCGGCGTTCGAGCTTGCGCAAGAGGCGCCAATAGACCGAGCCCATCAATTCGGCGGCGACCATGGCGCGGCGATCGAGGCCGGGCAAGCTCTGGCGGGCAAGTTGGTAAAAGTGGCGGGCCCGCCGGGCGGCGCCAGAGGCCAAATCGAAAAATCGCTCGGAATATTCGCCCCGCAGAATCTCCTCCGGGGCGACGCGGCAGCGGGCCAGCTCGGCGAGGGGCAAGTAGATGCGCCCGCGCAGGGCGTCGGTGCGGACATCGCGGAGGATGTTGGTGAGTTGGAGGGCTTTGCCGAGGAACACGGCGTAATCGCGGCAGGCCGGGTCGCGGTAGCCGAAGATTTCGATGCTCAGCAGGCCAACCACCGAGGCCACCCGGTAGCAGTAGAGGTCCAATTCCTCGCAGGTCTGGTAGCGGTGGATGTCGAGGTCCATCTCGACGCCGCAGAGCAATTGGTCGAACTGCTCGAAGGGCAGGTGGTATTGGCGGATGACGGGTTGGAGCTCGCGGTTGAGGGGGAAATGGGGGGGGGCGGCGCCGCAGGCGCGCTGGAGGTCGGCCCGCCAGGCGGCCAGGCGCTGGCGCCGCTCCTCGAGCGGAAGGGCTTGGTCGTCGGCGATGTCATCCACCTCGCGGCAGAAGGCGTAGAGGGCGCACATGGCCTCACGTTTGGCTTTGGGCAGGAGCACAAAAGCCAGCGCCAGGTTCGAGGCGCTCTTCCGGGTGATCGTCCGGCTCTGTTGCATCGGGCTACGCGAACCTCATCGTATTCATGTTCATGACCGCTAAGCCGGAGAATCGCCGGGCGGCTTTTCGCCCCGGATGGGGGGCAAACCGCCGGTCTCGGCGAGGGTCGGGTTGCGCGAGCGGTGCTCGCGCCGCCGGCGCCGGCGGCGCGTTTCGGCGGGCTTCTCGCCCGGCGCGGCTTCGGCCTCGGGCTCCGCGTCCGGATTCATCCCCCATTGGCGAGGCCCGTGACGATGGCCATGCCGGTGATGGCGCCGGCGGGGCTTGCGGATGACCACCGCCCAGACCACGACCAGGAGAACGATCAGGACCAAGGCCCCAACCACCACGAAAACGTCAAACCGCGCGTCGGCGGGCCAGCCTTTGGCGCCCGGGAGATCTATCGGCTCCACCTCAGCCAACCAAATAAGGATTCCATTCATGAGCGAGTGTCCAAGTTACTTTGCATCGGCTCCTTTGCCTTCCGGACCGGGGGCGTCTTCGTCCCCCTCGGTTCCGGCGGAAACGCCCAAACGCTGCATGCGATAGCGGAGGGCATGGCGGCTGATTTTCAATTGCTCGGCCGTCTTGGCGAGGCTGAAATGGTTCTGCTCGAGGATGCCGCCGATCAGCTCCCGCTCGAAGTTGGTCATGATTTCATCCAGGGACTCGCCCAGGGCGTGGTGGGAGGCGGCGGGACTCTTGCGGAGGCGGGCCTCGAGTTGAAAATCGGGGAGGCTGCCGGGCTGGATTTCGTCCGTGGTCTCAAGGATCAGGGCGCGCTCGATGACGTTGCGCAACTCGCGCACGTTGCCGGGCCAGTGGTGCGAAAGCAGCTTGAGGCGGGCGGCCCGGGAGAGGGAACGGCTGTTTTTGTTCATTGAGAGGGCGAAAGTCTTCACGAAATAATCGGCCAGCAGGGCGACGTCCTCGCCCCGCTCGCGCAACGCGGGAAGCCGCAGTTGGACGACGTTGAGGCGATGAAAGAGGTCTTCGCGAAACTGGTTGGCGCCGATGGCGGCGATGATGTCGCGATTGGTGGCGGCCAGGAGCCGGACATTGACTCGCAGTTCCTGGGTGCCCCCTACGCGGATGAACGAGCCGTCCTCGAGGAACCGGAGCAGTTTGGCCTGCAGCGGGCGGCTCATGTCGGCGATCTCATCCAGAAAAATCGTGCCGCCATCGGCCTCCTCGACGCGGCCGGGCTTCTGCCGGTGCGCGCCGGTGAACGCGCCTTTTTCATGGCCGAAGAGTTCGCTTTCGAGGAGGGTCTCGGGGATGGCGGCGCAATTGATGCGGACATAACTGGCCTCCTGGCGGCAACTGAGGCTGTGCAGGGCCCCCGCCACCAACTCCTTGCCGGTGCCGCTCTCTCCGAGGATCAACACCCGGGCCTCGGTGGGGGCCACCGTCTGAATGAGTTGGCGCAGTTCGCGTATCTGGACGCATTCGCCGACAATCTGGTCCAGGCGGTAGGTCTCGGCCGCGCGGGCGCGCAGGCGGGCGTTTTCCTGCAAGAGGCGGTATCGCTCGGCGCAACGCTCGACGGCATGGAGCAGTTCCTCGGGCGCGAAGGGCTTGGCCAGGTAGTCCATGGCGCCCGCCTTGATGGCCTCAACCGCCAGGTTCGAGGTGGCGTAGGCGGTAATCATGAGCAACGGCAAGTCCGGCCACTGCGCCCGCGCCCGGTTCAGGAACTCATACCCGCTGACGCCCCCGAGCCGGGCATCGGTGATGACCATGAAGAATTCCTCTCGCTCGAGCAGGCTCAAGGCCCCCTCGGCCGACTCCACCAACCGCACGGCATAGCCCTCGTCCGCCAGCATCGTCTGCAGCGACAGGCGCATATTCTTCTCGTCATCGACGACGAGGACCGGTGGCAGGGCGACGCTCATTTGACCTGGTTTGCCAATTTCATCAAAGTCTTAGCCGGGAATATTAAAAGGAAAGACGCGCCTTTTCCAAGCTCTGATTCAACCCGCACGGTGCCGCCATAGAGTTCGACATTGTGCTTGACCGTGGCCAGGCCCAGGCCGGTGCCCTTGGGTTTGGTGGTATAGTAGGCCTCGAAGATCTGTTCGCGCTTGTCGGAAGGGATGCCCGGACCGTCGTCGCCGATGGCCACCTCGATGGAATAATTGCTGCGGCACTCGGCGCGGACAAAGACATTGCCGCCGCGTCCGTCGAGGGCTTCGCGGGCATTTTGCAAGAGGTTGATGAAGGCCTCCGAGGCATGGCGGCGCAGCATCAGCAGCGGGGGAAAGTCCGCGCCATAGTCCCGGTGAACGACGACGGGGTAACCCGCCGCCGGGGGAAATACCCGGTCGATGGCCCGATCCAACTCTTCGGTGACGCTCAGTTTCTCCACGCGGCCCTCGCTCAACTGCGCGTAGCCCATGATGTCCGTGATGATGCGGTCCGAGCGCTCGACCTCCTCCTGGATGATTTGGATCTGCTTCGGGTTCACGGGCCGGCCCTGCTTGAGGCCGCGTTGGATGGAATAGGCGGTCGTATTGATGACCGCCAGCGGGTTCTTGATCTGGTGGGCAAACTCGGCGGCCAGCCGCCCGGCGGCGTGCAACTGCCCTTCGCGCAGCGCGGCCTCGCGCGCCTCTTCCTCCGCCTTGCGCTGGCGCTCGATCAACACCTGCACGCCGTACGCACAGCTCGCCGTCAGCACCAGCAGCGCCAACCGCACGAGCAGCGGCTCCGCCTGGCCCTCGAGCTCGATGGCCGTCCAGCGGCTTTCCGGGGCCGTGTGCTCCGCATTCCCCGCCGGCGCCGAGCTTTGCCCCGGCCTGGCTCCGACCGGAGCGGAGCCGAGGCGATTTGTCAGGGGAAGGGAGGACTCTTCCTGCGCGGCGGGGCGGGACGCGGGCCCGGGCGAAATCGGCGCGCGCGCCGGCGGGCGCAAAGCCGGGCGCAGGGCCTGCAAGTGCTCGGCCCGGCGCGGGTCTTCTTTAACTCGGGCCTCTCCCCCGAGGCTGCGGGATCGGGCCGCATACTTCAACGCCCTCTCGCGTTGGTCTTCTCTGGCTCGGGCCTCGCCCTCGAGGCTGCTGGCAACATCGGTAAGAATAATTCCGGTCATGACATAACAGATGATAATCGTGCCATGCAGGGCCAGTTGAGAGGTGGCGCGCGGCACACCGACCGCGCTGCGCACGATGAGCGCCAGGAACAGCCAATACGAAAAACCCTGATAGCCCGCCGTGAACACGGTCAGCGCCGAAAGCAGGATGATATCCAACAGGCCGGAGATGAAGACCGCCCATTGGACCAGGCCCAGTGGCAGGCGCCGCAAGGCCAGCAAGACGCCGCCGATGACCACGTTGGCGGGGACGTAGTACCAGAGGAAATAGCGGGTCCACTCCTCGGCATCGACATGCAGTTCCATGATGGCGTCTTTGATCCAGCTATTGAAAAACCCAAACATGAGCATCAGGATGCCCGCCGCCTTGAGGGGCAGGATGATATAGCGTTCCATGGTGGTCACCCGGCGGAGCAGTTGCTCGGCTTCGGGTGTTGGGATTTCCAGCAAGGCCACCCCTTTGCGGAAAAGACGAGCGCAGGCCCCCATCAGGCCGCCCAGGGGGCCTTGGCTCATCCAACGCTTCACGTTTTGGTTCATCGCCGGTCTATCCCGAGGCTTCGGGCGCGGACGCAGCCAGCAACTCGAGCGCGCGCGCGGCCACTTTCTCCACCGGCCACAGGCGGCCCACGCCTTCGTAGCCGCACGAGAGCAGGCCCTCCTCCGGACCGATGAATTCCACCCCGCGCGACTTGAGCGCCGCCACGTTTTGCTGGGTCGCCGCGTGCAGCCACATTTTGCCGTTCATGGCCGGGGCCACCAGGACGCGGGCCCGTGCATTGAGCGCCAGGGCCACGCAACTCAGCGCATCGTCGGCCAGGCCGTGCGCCAGCTTGGCAATCGTGTTGGCCGTGGCCGGGGCAATGAGGAGCAGGTCGGCTTCGTCGGCCAGCTTGATATGCGTCGGTTGCCAGCCTTCCGTCTCGTCATAGAGGTCGGTTACCACCGGCTGGCGTGAGAGCGTCTTGAACGGAACCGCCGTCACAAACCGCAGCGCCTCGGCCGTCAGCACCACCCGCACGATGCAGCCCTGCTTGGTCAGGTAGCTGGCCAGATCGACTGCCTTGTGCGCCGCAATCGAACCGGTCACGCCCAATACCACGTTATTGCTCATTGGCTAAGCTCTCCCAATGTATCACCGGCCAGCCGTCACAGTTCGGGCGGCGGCATTCGCGCCGAGCGCAGTCTTTCGGCTTCGACAATTGCCAGCATGCGGCGCAGGTCCTCACTTATGGTCGCGCTCAGAATCAAATAATCAAAGCGTTTCCACTGGGCGATCTCCTGGCGGGCCTGGCTCAAGCGTTTTTGAATGACCGCGGGGGGATCGGTGCCGCGGTTGCGGAGCCGCTGTTCCAGGATGGCCATCGAGGGCGGCGTCAGGAACACGGAGATGAGCGCGTCTCCCAGTTCCGGGCTCTCTTCGGCGCGCTGGAGGATGGCGGCGGCGCCCTGGACATCCACGTTGAGCAGCACATTCTTGCCCTGTCGCAGTTTGCCGAGCACCTCGGCCTTCGGGGTGCCGTAGCTGTTTCCATAAACGGTGGCGTGTTCGAGAAAGTGCCCCGCCTGCACGCGCCGGAGGAACGAGGCCGCATCCAGGAAATAATAATCGACGCCGTCCTGCTCGCCGGGGCGCGCCGGGCGCGTGGTGCAGGTGATGGCCCGCGTCATCTCTGGCCGGGCGGCCAGCAACTGCTGGCAGAGGGTTGTCTTGCCACCGCCCGACGGCGCGGAAATCACCACCAGCAACGGGCTGGGCGCCGGGGCCGTGGCTTTGGCTGGGGAGTGCATCTCGGGTTGAGTCACTTCGGGCTGCGACCTTCGTCCTTCGGACTTGGGGTGGCGTTGGCCTGGCAGGGCATTGCGGATTGGGGCCGTCATTCGATGTTTTGGGCTTGCTCGCGGAACCGCTCCAACTCCGCCTTCAGGGTCACTACCTCGCGCGAGATGAGGCTGTCGTTGGCCTTGGCGCCGAGGGTGTTGACCTCGCGATTCATTTCCTGAGCCAGAAAGTCCAACGTCCGGCCGACCGGCTCGTTGGATTCCCGGCAGTCTTCAAACTGTTGGAAATGGCTCCGCAACCGCGTCAGTTCCTCCGAGATGTCGGAACGGTCGGCAAAATAAACCACTTCCTTGAGGAGCCGATCATCTTCCAGGGCGGGCGCCTCGAGCCCGGCGCTGCGGATGCGTTCGAGCAATTGCGCGCGGTAGCGCCGGGCCACCTCGGGAGCCTGTTTCTCGATCCGGGCGGCGGACTTGCGCATGAGCGCGATGCGCCGGGCCAGGTCCCGCCCCAGGGCGGCCCCTTCCCGCCCGCGCATTTCGAGCAACTGCGCTACGGCCTGCTTGAGGGCCTTTTCGACCGCCGGCCAGAAATCCTCGCCGGTCACGAGTTCCTCGTCGGTTTGAAAGACCCCGGGCGCGCCGGCGAGGTGGTCGAGCGTGACCGGGCCGGGCAGCGCGAGGCGCTTGGAGAGCCGCGTCAATTCGCGCGCGTAGGCCTCGGCCAGCGGCACATTGAGGTGCTTGCGCGCCGAGAGCCGGCTCGCCCCGGCGTGCAGGCTGACGCGGGCCGTGAGGCGGCCGCGCGCGATGCGGCGGTTGAGGAGGTCGCGGATTTGCGCCTCGAGCAACTCCATCTCGCGCGGCAGGTTCACCGAGATCTCCGTCTGCTTCCGGTTCACCGAACTCAGTTCCACGGTGACCTTGAAGCCGTCCTGGGAGCATTCCCCGCGCCCATAGCCGGTCATTGATTTCATCCGCTAACCAGTATGCCAAAAACGCCCGCTCAGGCGAACAAAATCTCTGCGTGCCAAAGCTGGCGCCTTGGGCTATTTTGGGGAATGACAGGGGAACGTGCGATACGCAATCTGGCGCTGATCGGCTTCATGGGCACCGGCAAGTCCAGCGCCGGCAGGTTGGCGGCAGATATCCTCCACTTCACCTTTCTGGACACGGACCGCGTGATCGAGGCGCGCGCGGGGAGCGCGATTTCCGAGGTGTTCGCGCAGCAGGGCGAGCCGGCGTTTCGCGAGTGGGAACGGCGCATCGTCGAGGAATTGACGCACCGGAGCAAAACGGTCATCGCGACGGGGGGCGGTTTGCCCGTCAACGAAGCCAACCTCCTCAGCCTCAAGAGCCATGCCCTGGTGCTCTGTCTTTGGGCCTCGCCGGAAACGGTTTTTGAGCGCGTTCGTCATGGTGACCATCGCCCCCTCCTCAACGGCCCGGAGCCGCTCGAGAAAATCCGCGCCCTCCTGGCGGCTCGCAAGCCCTATTATTGCCAGGCGGATGTGCTGGTCAATACGGAGCGGCGTTCCGTAAAGGAAGTGGCCGCCCAGGTGGTCCATCAGTTTCATATAGCCCAACCTGCGCATCCATGAAAGCTGCTCCGCTTCTCGAGCGCCGGCTTCAGCCGGCAGCTCAGCTTCATCTGGAGCGCCGGCTTCAGCCGGCAGCCCGGCTTCATCTGGAGCGCCGGCTTCAGCCGGCAACCCGGCTTCATATAGCCCAGGCCGCGCACCCATGAAAGAGGCCGTCCGCCGGCGCGCCCGGGAATTGGGCTTCGAGGTTTGCCGGTTTACCACCGCAGCGTCGCCGCAGTCCGCCCCGCAGTTCCGGCGGTGGGTTGCCGGACAGCGCCACGGCGAGATGGCCTACCTCGAGCACCATGCGGGTAAACGAACGGACCCGCAACGGGTCCTGCCTGGCGCCCGGACCGTCGTCACGCTGGCCGCCAGCTATGCTCAGGATGAGCAGGCACCGCCCGGCAGCCAGTGCGGCGTCGTGGCGCGCTATGCCCGTTATGCGGACTATCATGACATCCTCGGCGAGCGCTTGCGGGGATTGGCCGGGTTCGTCGATCAACTTGGGGGCGAAGGCACTCGTTCACTGTGGTACGTGGACACCGGGCCGGTGTTGGAACGCGACTTGGCGCAGCGCGCCGGACTCGGGTTCATCGGCAAGCACACCAACCTCATTAGCCGGGAGTTGGGCAATTGGATCTTTCTTGCCGAGATACTCACCACGCTCGAACTGCCGCCTGACTCCCCGGAGCACAATCGTTGCGGGTCGTGCGCCCGCTGCATCGCCGCCTGTCCTACGGGCGCCATCCAGGCCCCCTTCCAGCTCGATGCCCGCCTTTGCATCTCCTACCTGACCATCGAACTCAAGGGGGCGATTCCGCTCGAGCTTCGGCCGGCCATCGGCAACCGCATTTTCGGTTGCGACGATTGCCTGGCTGCCTGTCCCTGGAACCGCTTTGCGCGCCAGGGCCAGCTCATGCGCCCGCATCGCCGTCCGGACCTCGCTGCGCCCGACTTGCTGGAATTGCTGGCGCTAGACGAGCCGGCCTTCCGGCGTCGCTTCGCCGGCACTCCCATGTTGCGGACCCGGCGCCGCGGCCTCCTGCGCAACGTGTGCGTCGCCCTGGGCAACACCGCCGGCCAAACCGCCCTGCCGGCCCTCGAGCAAGCCGCCCACGACCCGGAACCCTTAATCGCCGAGCACGCCCGCTGGGCCTGCGCCCAGATCCAAGCTCGGAGCACGGAGCGTGGAGCGTGAGAGCGTGAAGCCACAAAGCAGGGACGGGGTGTTCAGAACTTGGGTTCGTCGCGGGCACCGTGCCACACATGAAGGATGTCCACAGGACCAGATTACCTTGAAGTCCATGCCGTTGCCCAAGACTCAAGCAGGTCTTGAGCTTCCTCGTGGGTCTTGGTGCGGCCGGCAGCGACATCGGCGCGTCCGCGCCGGACTGCTGCCATGATGCGCAGTTCCTCAGCAATCTCCTCGAGAGAAACATTCTCTGGAAGCCTTTGAATGGCGTCAACCACAGCTTGCTTGTCCGTCATTGAAAAAATCTACTCCCTATTCCGGCCGGAGGCAAGCGTCCCGCCAGGCCGGGTCGTGACGTGACGGGGTCGGTCAAACCCATGGGAAGCCTCCAAACGCTTCGCGAAGCGTCGATCCTGGGCCAAAATCGCGAAGCGTGTGGAGTGCGTGGAGCTTGCTCCCGCTTTTGTCCGTCCCGGCCGAGCCGAAAAGCGCCAGCAAGCTGGACGCACGGGCCAAGAGGGTGTGATCACCGTCAGCCGCTCCAATGACGGACTCCAGTTGTGCTCTTCGATCCGGGAGATCCCCTGGGAGCAGAACCAGGAACCACCCGGCTAGTGCGAGGCTGGATCTCGTGTCAGAGTGTGAGAGATGACGGACACCCTGACACCCCGTCATTAGCGCGGACCCCCTCTGGCTGCGCTTGGGGGCGTGGTCTCCGCTGGCCATGCCCCCGCTCCTTGTACCGCCAGAGGTGACTTAGCCTGGATATTGCACAGCCTAAGGGCGGCACCGGGCTCCGGAGGCTGCGTAGCGCAGACTTCCAGTCTGCCGTATCGCCGACTTCCAGTCGGCAGGCTGTACCTGCTTGGTTGCATCTGCGCATTGGAAATCCGCGCTACGGCAGACTGGAAGTCTGCGCTACGCCTTCCGGTCGGCGAAACTCGTGAAAGATCCGGGTTAGCGCCGGCTGCCATCGAGCTCAGATTTCCGAGCCAGGGCTTCGTGCGTCAGGGTGGACAGGCGCTCAACTTGCCGGCCGCGGCGGTCGAAGTTCCGGGGATCGAGCCAGCGCAGGAATGCCTTGTTCAGAGTGCGCCACTCCACGTCAAGGACGGAGTACCAAGCGGTATCTCGATTGCGGCCTTTGACGACCGTGGCCTGGCGGAAAACGCCTTCAAAGGAGAAACCCAGGCGCTGAGCCGCGGTGCGCGAGGGGGAGTTGAGCGCGTCGCATTTCCATTCGTACCGGCGATAGCCCAAGGTGAAGGCCCGCTGCATCATGAGGTACATCGCTTCGGTTGCGGCTGGCGTCCGCTGCAAAGCCGGGGAGTATTGGATGTGACCTACTTCGAGCGAGCCGTTTTCCGGGCTGATGCGCAGGTAACTGGCCACCCCCGCCGCCTGCCCGGTCGCAAGGTGCAGGATCGCGTAAAACAAGGGATCGTCGCCTTGGCAGCTCTGCTCGGTCCAGGCTCGGTATCGGTCCAAGGTGTCGAAGGGCCCGTAGGGCAAGTAAGTCCACATCCCGTCCCCGGCGCCGGCTTGGTTGGAGTTATAGAGCGAGGCAGCGTGGAGTTCGGGATTCAGCGGGACGACGCGGCAGAAGCGTCCCTCCATGGGTTCTCGTGAAGGCCACGCGGGCGGTTTCCAATCCGGAACGGGAAAACCGACGGGCTGTCCCAGATAGTTGGTCTCGGGCGGCATCGTTTGGTGGTGACTGTACCATTGACCCATGATAAGAGTAAAGCCTGACTAATTGCATTTGTGAGAACGGCTGGAACGGCGCATGAGTGAAGTCCTGGTGATCGGCCATCGGAATCCGGATACGGACGCGATTTGTTCGGCGATCGGGTATGCCGAGTTCAAGCGGCGGACGGGTTTGACGCAAGCGGTGGCGGCGCGTTGTGGCGACACGAACGACCGCATCGACTTTGTGCTGCACACTTTTGGAGTGCCGGCGCCGCGGTTCGTGGCGGACGTGTCGCCCAAGGTGAGTGACGTGATGCAGCGGGAGGTGCTCAGCGTGGCGCCGCACGCCACCGCCAACGAAGCGCTCGGCCGAATGGACGAACACAACCTCCGCATCCTGCCGGTGCTGGACGAGGGGCGGCGGTGCCAGGGCATGCTCTCACTCTTCAAGCTCAGCAAGTTCCTGTTCCCCGGGGCAAACCGGCCCTTCGATTCGCGCCGGGTGCTCTCTTCGTTGCGAAACCTGGCCCAGACCCTCGGGGGAACCCTGGTGGTGGCGCCTGAGGCAGACCGAGAGGAGGATTTGATCCTGACCATCGGGGCGATGGGTCTGGAGTCCTTTGCCCAGCGGCTGGAGCATCACCCGCGGGAAAAGCTGCTGGTGGTGGTCGGGGACCGCTGGGATATCCAGAACCTGGCCATTCGCGAACGGGTGCGGGCGATGGTGGTGACCGGCGGAATGGCGGTCGAACGGAAGACGATCGAGGCGGCCCAGCGGAATAAGGTGGGCCTTATCACCTGCGCCCATGACACCGCCACGACGGCCGCCCTTTGCCGCGGCTCCATCGCGGTGCGGCACGTGGTCGATGAAAACTTTCAGACCTTCAGGGAGGAATCGCCGCTGGCCGAGATCAAAGCCGCGGCCGTCGCCTCGGGATACGTGGCTTTCCCGGTGTTGGATGCGGACCAGCGCACGGTTGGGATTCTGTCCAAGACCGATTTGCTCAGGAAGGTGGATCGGCGGCTGATCCTGGTGGACCACAACGAGCTCTCGCAGGCGGTGCAGGGCGCCGAGCAGGTCGAAATCCTGGAAATCATCGACCACCACCGCATCGGCGCGCTGACGACCCAACAGCCCATCTTGTTCCGCAACGAACCGGTCGGCTCGACCAGCACCATCGTGGCGGACTGCTTTTTCCGGTACGGCGTCGAACTGCCGCCGCCCATCGCCGGCTTGCTGCTGGCCGGCCTGGTGGCGGACACGCTGAATCTGACCTCGCCCACGGCCACCGCGCACGACCGCGAGATCCTGCTCCGGCTTGAGGAAATCTCCGGGGTCAAGGCGCAGGAATTCAAGGATAAACTGTTTGCCACCGGCTCCCTCCTCACACTCAAGCCCGCGCCGCAAGCCCTGACTACCGACTGCAAGGAATACCTGGAGAACGGCGTCCGGTTCAGCGTGGCGCAGATCGAGGAGATCGGTTTCGACCAGTTCTGGAAGCGGAAAACCGAATTGCTGGCAGCCCTCGAGGACTATCGGCGCAGCCGAGATTACCTTTTTTCGGCCCTGCTGGTGACCGATGTGAACACGCAGAGTTCGCTTCTCCTGCTGGCGGGCGAGAAAAAGCTGGCTGAACAGATCGATTATCCGCGCCTCGAACCGGGAGTTCACGAGTTGCGGGGCGTCGTTTCGCGCAAGAAACAGTTGCTGCCCTACCTGACCCATTGCCTGGCGCAGGCTACGGGCGGCGGGTGAGGGCAATTGCTTCCCGGGGCCGGGCGTTCGCCCGGCCCCGCAAATCGTCCTGACGGGTGAGCAACTAGTTAATTAATGCTTGGCCCGATAGAACTGAGCCTTTGCGCCCGAGGTGACGGCCACCGTCAATGGGCTGGCGCCAGCCAGGTCTGTCCACGGGCCGGACGGGGAACTTGCCGATTGGAGCGTGCCGGTGAAAGTGAGCGTAATCCCACCGGGCGCCCGCGCGATGCTCAACACCGGAGGCGCGGCGGGCACGGTCCACTGGTAGTAGGTCGTGACGGAGTTGGTGACGTCGTTGACCAAGGCGCGTGTGCCGTCCGGGTTTTCCATAATCCACTCGAGCTGCGAGGCGGTGGAGGTTTCGAAATAGAACAGACGGAAGGGGTAATAGCCCGCTTTGGGCACATAGAATATGAGCGGTGCATTCTCGACGCCGCGAGTAGCGGCGTTCGTGTCGCCGGGCTGATAGGAGCCCAAAACCACGGAGGAAGACGCGTTCGTCGGATTGAGGCCGCATCTGAGTTCGAAGCCGTCGGCCGCGTCAGGGAACCCGGTCCAGTCCGTGATCACGGACATCGTGTACATTCCGGGCTGCGTGAAATGCACGGCGGTCAGGATTTCGTTCACGAAGTTCTGGCTGTTCTCTCCCGAGTTGGGCGTATTGCCCGGGATGCCGGGGAAGCCGGTTTTCGGATAATTCGGGGCCGTGAAGTAGCCGTCGGCTCCATTGGTGTTGCTGTCGAAGTTGATGACGCCCGACCAGGTGAAGTAGCCATTGGTATCCAACTTGCCGAAAACCGGATCGGGAACCGTGATGGTATTGGTGCCGTCGTCGCCGGCCAGTATGGCCTCGTTGTAAGCGAGGGTTTGGCTGACGCCGTTGGTCGAGGGCCCATCGATCTGGTAGGTCTTGATTTTGAAGCCGATGTCGTTGGTGTTCACCGCGGTCACGGGCAAAGCCGCGCTCACCGGCAAGCTCTTGTAGGCGGCCACGACGAAGCTGGCATTGTCGGTGTAGGCACTGCCTTTGCTGTCCTTAAGGGTGAGGTTGACGGTGTTGGTGGAGCCTGAACCGAAAGACGCGCCGGAAGGGAGGTTATAGGCGATAGTGGTGGAGCTAATGGTCTGGACCACACTGCTGGGGGTGACCGCGGTCCCGTCCAGGGAAAGCGCAATGGTGTTGGTGGCCACGAGGGTTCCGAGCGCCTGGTTCACGGTGATACTGAGACCGACAGGCGATGCGCTGGGGCTGGCGAAAGTCAGACCGGCCGCCCCCGCCAACGGGATTGGATTAGTATCCAGTTGCGAGGGCGGGAGCATGCCGCTCCACACCTTCAGACGATCGACCGAGCCGATGTACTGGAGGGCGCCATTCCATTCCGAGCCGACGCTAAAGAAAGGTTGGGAGGGGGTGCGATCCAGAAGAACGCCGCCGGTGTAGGCCTCCGTGTCCGAAAGGACGCCGTCCACATAGAATGTGAATTGGACGCCATTTTGGTGAATGACCGCGATATGGTGCCACTTGCCGTCGTCGGGGATGGCGGCGGTGGAGGTCTGGTCCTTGATGCCCAGCGTGGTCACGAAGACGGTCCGGTCCGAGTTGACCGAGAAGGAAACGGCGCCGCCGGGCCCATTGTTATAGAAGAACACCACCCGACCGGCGAACGTCCCTGCTGGTGGTTTCACCCAGGCCTCGAGGGTGAAGTTAGGGCTGTTGGTGTTCAGTTGCAATTTCGTGGTCGGATCCTGGACGAGCCAATACTGGCCGGCGGCAAAGTCAGTCGCGAAATCTCCCGCCAGGCCGGAGGGCGTGTCGCTGGTGAAGGTTGGCGGGTTGGCCGTGTCCCCCGGCGCCCCGACCAGGCTGTTGACGCTGTCGGTCGTTTTGGCGCCTGAACCTTCATTGAACTCGAAATCGACGAGCTCGGTCGGCGGGGCCGCCTGGAAATCCAGCTCACTCGGGTCGAGCAGCCCGCTGTAGAGCTTCAATCGATCCAACTCGCCGGTGTATTGCACCGCGCCATTCCATTCCGAGCCGACGCTAAAGAAAGGTTGGGAGGGGGTGCGATCCAGAAGAACGCCGCTGGTGTACGCCTCCGTGTCCGAAAGGACGCCATCCACATAGAACGTGAATTGCACGCCATTTTGGTGCATGACGGCGATGTGATGCCAAGCCCCATCGTCCGGAATGGCGGCGGTGGAGGTCTGGTCCTTGATGCCCAGCGTGGTCACGAAGACGGTCCGATCCGAGTTGATCGAGAAGGAGAGGGCGCCGCCGGGTCCGTTGTTATAGAAGAACACCATCCGACCGGCGAAAGTCCCTGCCGGTGGTTTCACCCAGGCCTCTATGGTGAAGTCAGGGCTGTTTGTGTTCAGTTGCAATTTCGTGGTCGGATCCTGGACGAGCCAATACTGGTCGTTGGTATAGCCAGTCGCGAAATCTCCCGGCAGGCCGGTGGGCGTGTCGCTGGTGAACGTTGGCGGGTTGGCCGGGTCCCCCGGTGTCCCCACCAGGCTGTTGATGCTGTCGGTGATTTTGGCGCCCGACCCCTCGTTGAATTCAAAATCGATGAGGGCCGTGGCTGCGGAAACGCTGGTGGCGGTCAACCAGGCCGTAAGGAGTCCGGCAATGTGTAGTGTTCGCTGCATACAGGTTTTTTCGTTTGGTTTGTGTAATTGAACGTCCCATCCCTCGAGCAGTGTACGGGCTGTTCGCTGATAAACTACCAGCTTGGCTCCAAATTGGTTGTCCCCAGTTCTGGGGACAATTCGGGCTGAGCGGGAGAGCTTGGGAGCGCTTGCCGGCGCCCTGGCTCGCGGTCAGAATTACCCCAAAGCACCGCCCTCGTTTCTGCGCGGGCCCTGGCGGCCCGGCAAAGGCCTCACTGCCCGGCCGATGCGGCGCGGTGTATCAACTCCAGGTCATCCCCAGGTTCGGCCAGGAAGGTCAGTTCGCCCTCGTCGCTCAGGAGCATAATCCCGGCCTCTTGGCCGTAATAATCCTCGTAACCGCTGGAAAACTCACCCTGTTCGCCATCGCTCACAAAGGCCACGGTCGCGGTTTCGCCCTTGTATCGGACCCGGTCGCCGGCGTGTACTTTCTCGCCGGTCAGGTATTGCGGCAGGTCGACATTCATAACCGTCGTTGGTGCTGCGTTGCGCTTGTTGCCTTCAAGCCGGGCCAGTGCCCGGCCTGACGTCTCTGTCCCTAATTTACACCCCCCGCGCGCTGGTGAAAAGCGCGAGTTTTGCCCGCGCTTTCCCTTTCTCAGGGCCGGTTCAAGAGGGCGCGAGGCCAGGGGCGGGGACGGCTTCGTCCCCGCTTCTTGCTCCCGCGCGCCGGAAGGAAGTCCCGATTCCGAATCGGGATCCCCGCCCCTTTCTTGGATCGGCGCTGTCCCTTGCTCAGGGTCGAGCCTTGCGGCCTCGCACGGGCGCCGCCTTCTTCGAGGCCTTGGCTCGCCTCGCTTTCCCGGCCTTGGGCGCCTCCGGCGGTGGGGATTGGGCTGGCGGGGCGTCCGCAGGGTGCGTTTCGACCCCCGGGCCGGTTGCCGATGCGGCTGCCGGCGCTGCCGGCGGCTTGGCCGGCCGCTTGGGCGCCGTCTTTTGGTGAATGAATTCCCGCATCTCATCCAGCTTCCCGTCCAGTCCGCTCTTGGCGCGCCGGACCCCCTTTTGGCTGAGGTTAATGGCCTCCGCCAGCACCTTGCAGCCGTTATGGATGAGATTGCTGTAACTGCCTTCCTTGAGTTCGATGCCCTTGTTTTTCAGGAAATCGCTCAAGTGCGCGTAAAGTTCCTCTTTCTCGATCGGTTTCATAGGCGCCCACAGCCTGAACGATCGGCGCGCCCCCGGCAATTACAGACTCAAAGGTTGTTTGTAAGGCTTCAACAACGCGGTTATCCGTTCGGCATCGTACACGCATCCGGCCCAGGTGCCGCCGCTGGCCGCTTGCAGCGCGGCCCAGAGCCGGGTGTCTTCCGGGAGTGCGGGATTGGGGGCGAGGTCTGCCCTGGACTCTCGGCGCGCGAGGACTTGGGCGCCTTCCTGCGGGCTGAAGCGGCGCGCCCCCTCGCCCACCAAGTCAACGCTTCCTTCGATGCGCCTGCCGTCGAGCCGGATTTGGATGACATCCCCCTCGAGGACCTTGCCGATCGGGCCGCCGGCCAGGCCCTCAGGCCCGATGTGGCCTATGCAGGCCCCGGTCGAGACGCCGGAGAAACGGGCGTCGGTGAGCAAGGCCACCTGGTTGCCGAAAGGCAGGTGCTTGAGGGCGCCCGTCACCTGGTAGGTTTCCTCCATCCCGGTTCCCGCGGGCCCGACACCGGTCAGGACCAGCACATCTCCCGGCTTGATGAGGCCTTGTTTGATGGCCGCCATGGCCTGGCCCTCGCTGACGAAGACCCGCGCGGGCCCCGTCTTGCGATACACGCCGTCGGCCTCGAGCACCGCCGGATCAATCGCCGTGCTTTTGACGACCGAACCTTCGGGCGCCAGGTTGCCGCGCGGGAAGAGCAGCGTGCCTGTCAAACCGCGGCTACGCGCCCGGTCCGGAGGCAGGATCACGTCGTCGGGGTCCACGCCGTCCAGGTGCGCCAACAGTTCGCGGAAACGCCGCCGCCGCTCGGACTTCTCCCAGGCATCCAGGTTCTCACCGAGCGTGCCGCCGGTGACCGTCAGCGCGTTAATCTCGAGCAAGCCCAACCGGCGCAGGTGCAACATGACTTCAGGCACGCCGCCCGCCAGGAAAACGCGCACCGTGGGATGCGGCGTCGGGCCGTTGGGCAGGACGCTGACCAGCCTGGGCACGCGGCGATTGACAAGAATCCAATCTTCGACGGCAGGCGGTCTCAGGCCCGCCGCGTGGGCAATGGCCGGAAGGTGAAGCAGGAGGTTGGTCGAACCGCCGAACGCGGCGTGAAGCACCATGGCGTTGTGGATGCTGGCGGGACCAAGGATTTGGCGCACCGCCATTTTGCGGGCCGCCAGCCGATGCAGCGCGCGCGCGGAGCGCCGCGCCAGGTCGAGCCACACCGGTTGGCCCGAAGGGGCCAGCGCGGAATGGGGCAGGCAGAGCCCGAGCGCTTCGCCAACGACCTGCGCGGTGGCCGCGGTGCCCAGAAACTGGCAGCCCCCTCCGGGCGTCGCGCACGCGCGGCAGCCCAACTCCGCGGCTTCCTCGAGGGTGACCAATCCGTGCGCAAACCGTATCCCCAGCGTCTGGACCGTCCCGGCATCCTCCCCTTTGGACGGCGGGAGAGTGACCCCGCCTGGAACCACCAGCCCGGGCCGGTCTCCCAACCCGGCCACGGCCATCAGCATCGCCGGCAACCCCTTGTCGCAAGTGGCTACCCCCAGCACCCCGGCCCGCAAGGGCAGGGAACGCGCCAACCGCCTGAACACGATGGCCGCGTCATTGCGGTAAGGCAGGCTGTCGAACATCCCCGCCGTCCCCTGCGTCCGCCCGTCGCACGGGTCCGAGCAAAACCCGGCAAAGGGAATGGCGCCGAGCCGCCGAAACTCCTGGGCGGCCGCCTCCACGAGCAAGCCGATCTCCCAGTGGCCGGTATGATAGCCCAGCGCAATCGGTTTGCCGTCCGGCGCCCGCAATCCCCCCTGTGTGCTGAGCACCAGGAACTGCGGCCTCCCCGCTTCCGACGGAGTCCATCCCATCCCCGCATTCTGGGAGAGCCCGAAAAGATCCCCGCTCGGGCTATGCAAGAGCAGGTCTTCAGTCAAAGGCAGACTCCCGGCGGGTCCGGGGGCGTGGGTTTGCACTTCATACACCTCCGGCACGGCAGGCTCAAAAAGCTCGTCAGCGGAACTCATGGCGCCATTGAAACAGTACGAGACGCCGAGACAAGCCCCAATCTCAATTAACTTGTAAAGTAAACCGACAGTCTGGAACGCAGGGGCATTCTGAGTTGTAAGAACCTTATCCACAGTGAGTTATGACGTGAGACGAGCTGGATTCTCCACCAACGGCTTCGGCTGGCTTTACACTTTGCTGATTTCCTGTGGTGGCGGGGAAATCTATAACCTGCTTAACATAAACGACTTGCGACTTTTTTAGCTTTTTGGCCTATTACTTGCTAAGAAACTGCGAAGCTGCCGAGCGAAGCGGGATAAGCTCGGCTTAACAGTCATTTGGAAGACAGAACATGACAACAACCAAGCGCATAACTGTACTACTATCCGCCCTCACGGCTTGTGGGCTTCAACAACTTTCCGCCCAAGTGGCGGCGTCCAACATCGGCCCGGCCACCCCGCCAGCGACGCTGGGCGGTTACACCATGACCGTGTTCGACCCAGGCTCGATTGCCGGACAGAGTTATTACTCCCATGAAACGGGCGGCACTTGGGACGGTGGCGGCACTGGCAGGTGGAATACCTGGGGGCAGGGTTACACTGGTAATGTATATGTTGGTCTGGACCAGACGACCCTCACGCTCACCCTGCACGGCGCCGTGGAAGCGGTTGACTTTTATGGGGAGCCGAACTTGAGTTCGATCTTCTTGATGACGGCCACGGACTCTTCGGGTGCGAGCGTCACTACAGTGATTAGCGGGGTTAGTGGTTCGGCAGGCGTTGGTTTTTACGAAGACGTCGCGGGCGGCCCGTACCTGACTAGCATCAAGGTTACCGAAACCGATACTACCGGCTTCGCAGTTGGCGAATTTGGCATCAACGGGGGCACACTTAGTGGCCGCTTCGGCACGGTGCCTGACACGACCGGCACGTTGGCCATCATGGTCTTCGGCCTCGGTGGGGTGCTCGCTTATTCCCGGCGCGCCGTTAGCCTCAATGCCTTGCAGACATCCCCTTGCCCCGCCCGGCGGTCCTTGTCCCGGAGGGACATCCGAGAATAGCCCGGCGTTTCAACGCTGGGTTTTGCGGTCAAGCGGCCCCAAGTCCCGAAGGGACGGCGGACCGCCGGCGGAAGGAAGCATCGGGCTCAAATCTTGTCATTTGGACAATTGGTTTTGGATTGTCGCAAAGGACTTTTGGTGACGCCAACTATCCCGGCCCGAGTATAAGCGGGCACGGGGTGTGACGCCCGTTGCTGCAAGGCATTGAAAATCGCATCCCTCACGGTCTGGCCCTCGCAGCGCAAGCGAGAGTTGGGCATCGAGGAGAATCTGCGCTGCCGGAGCGGAGCCGCAAGAATGGATTACACGCTTGCCCTCACCCCGGTCCAACCTCCGTCCCGCTCCGAGCGGGACTACGGAGGACGGGCCCTCGCCCCCAAGAGAGGGGGAGGCGCTCGCGGCGTTGGTGGAAACCGACGCGCCCAGGTGTTGGCGCGGCTTCTGAGCGGAAGGGCAGCAACGCGACAGATGCAACCGAGGCC
>Ga0209415_10007230_pt1 | contig 19431 bp, 16 predicted proteins | sample PeaSoiSIISIP2007_FD_187696 | JGI IMG/M metagenome (GOLD analysis project Ga0209415, IMG submission 187696) | Peat soil microbial communities from Weissenstadt, Germany - SII-SIP-2007 (SPAdes) (version 2) | ecosystem: Environmental > Terrestrial > Soil > Wetlands > Peat | place: Germany... | reverse complement strand
AGGGTCGCCGAAGCCTCCAGCGGAGAGATGAACGATAACGAGGACGGATTGATCGGTCGCGTCGCCGTGTCCGTCCCGCACTATGCGGCGGTGCCGCCTTTGCTCTTGGTGAGTGACATGGTGGCGACCCTGCCGCGGCGTTTGGCCCAAAGGGCCTGTGGTCAAATGCCGCTGGTGATCTTGGATCTCCCCTATGATCCACTGTCGGTGAATCTGGAGATGATTTGGCATCAACGCGCCGATAGAGATCCCGGAATGCGATGGTTTATCGATGAGATGAGCAAAAACATCGTTGATCCCCAAATCTCTGATGAAACGAAAGCCCGGTAGGCATTCATAGAGACGAGGTGGTAAGCGTGAAACGACGAGGTGAGTCGCTGAACGGCGAAGGCGCGAATCAATGACCTTGTTGTGAATATGGAAATTCATAAGAAGTAAAAATTAAAAATATTCTATTGAATATGATTCATGTATTAACTGAATCGTGTTCATTTGCTAATATGATAGCGCCTATGGTATCGAGCACCCAGTAAATGGTGCCGATGAACCTTGTTGTCGGTGCCTCTTTGTGCTGCCAGTGCTGGCATGCCCGTGGTGAGAGGTCGTTGGTTTGCCGTGAAATACCGCAGAGTCGCTCCAACTTCATATGGCATTCGAGCCTTATCCATCCCGGTTTTGTGCCTGCTTTTGACCGGGTGCGATCACGCCCCGTTGCGGAACATCCTGGGCTCCTTTTTTCCCGCCTGGATGCTCTGCGCCCTGGGCGGCGTCCTGGCGTCTCTGGTTGTCCGCCAGATCGTCGCCAGAACGGGCGTGGATGCCTTCGTTCCAGCAAAGCTGCTCGTCTATTCCGGGCTGGCGACATCCTTGACGTTCCTTCTGTGGTTGTCGTGGTTCGCGAATTAGGCCAAAGCGGAATAAAACAGATGAAGAAGATTATTGGGCGTCTGTTCGCTCTTTCGGTTGGTCTGCTGCTGATCATTTCGGCGAGTTTGGTCATCGTCCGGTTGGATGCGCGGCCACGCACGGATGACGCGTTCCTGGACGCCGACATCGTCCATTTGGCGCCTGATATTTCGGGGCGGATTGTTTCCCTGAACGTGCGCAACAACCAAAGCGTTCACGCCGGGGACGTTCTTTTTGTCATCGATCCCGAGCCCTATGAATTGCGACGGAACGCGGCAAAAGCGCAAAGCCGGGCGTTGGAAGCGAAGATCGATGATACGTTGAACGAAGTCGCTTCGCAGATCTCAAAGGCCGATGCCGCGCATACCGGCATCGGCAACGCGCAGGCGCAACTGACCCTGGCCTCCAGCACGTTGGCCCGCCTCGAACCGCTGCTCGGCAAAGGTTTCGTGACGGCCCAACAAGTCGATCAGGCGCGAACCGCCCGCGACAGCGCGCGCATTGCTCTCGATCAGGCCATCCAGCAAGCCCAGGCGGCGCGGCTGGCGGTCAGCAGCGTGCGTCCGCTCCAAGAGCAGTTGGCGGCCAGTCAGGCGAGTGAGGCCTTGGCGGAGCGCGACCTCGGAAAGACCGTGGTAAAGGCGCCCTTTGACGGAAAGATCATCGGGTTGAATGTCGCGGTTGGCGAATATGCCAGCGCCGGACATCCGATCTTTACCGTGATCGACACGTCGAAATGGTACGCGGTGGCAAACTTTCGCGAAACCGAAATCGCCAGAATGTCTCCCGGGACGGCGGCGACCGTCTATTTGATGGGGCAACCCGAACGCGCCCTGCGGGGGCATGTGGAGAGCGTCGGCTGGGGGGTTCTTCCCGAAGAAGTGACCATTGTCAACGGCGTGCCTCGTGTGATGAAGACTCTTGATTGGGTCAGATTGGCGCAACGTTTTCCGGTTCGGATCCTGCTGGATCAGACGCCGGACGATATGATGCGGATTGGAGCGTCGGTCGTCGTGGTGCTGCGCTATGACGATCAGCGCTAATCCTTCCGAGCCGACAGCGATGAACGGCTCCCGGGCCAGCTTTTGGGAATTCCTGCGAACGGAACTGGCGCCGAAATCGGGGCGCCTGGCCGGTGCCGTCAGGATCACGGTGTTGGCTCTCCTGGTCGTCGTGACCAGTGAAACCTTTCGTATCCCGTTGACGGCCTACTCCGCCTATATCGTCTTTTTCGTTTCGAAAGAAGAAACCGCCTCGACGACGCTCGCCGGCATTATCTGCACGGTGTCGGCGACCGTCGCGGTTTCGGTCACCCTCGTCCTTTACATGATTTCGGCCGGTGAACCCGGGTTGCGGTTGCCGCTCATGGCCTTGACGGCCTTTGTCGGTCTTTTCTTTTCGCGGGTTTCTCCGCTGGGTGCGGTTTCGTTCGCCACTGGCTTTGTGACGACGATGGCGTTGACCTTGATCGACGTGATGCCAAGCGCCGAGGCTCTCGCCCAATTGGTATTGTGGCTGTGGGTGGTCGCCATGCTGCCGATCGCGTCGGTGGTCGTGGGCAATCTGGCGACGGGCCGCGATCCCGCGGATCTTTTTCGCCACTCCCTGGCTGCCCGCTTGATGGCGGCGGGCCGGCTGCTCCGTGGCGAGGAAGAGACTCGCGGGGGGATCGAAGAACGCATCCGAACCGGCCTGGGAGATTTGCTCCGCTATCTGAAGATGTCCGGTCTGTCGCATAAGCACTCGCTGCGCCAGATGGCGGCCAGTCAGTCTTTGATCGCGCGAACCCATGAAGTGGTGGTGCTGATTGCCGAGTGGAGAAGGCTCAAGGTCCCTATCCCCTCGATGAATTCGGCGGCGGCGTGTTGCGGCGATGTGCTGCAGTCGGTCGCCCGGTCTCTGGAGACCGGCGCAGCGCTATCATCGGAGCTGCCAATGCCGGTGGTGGCGGAACAATTTTGGGAGATCGAACCGCGGGCCGCCCTCCTTCTCGGGCGATTGATCGATATCGTGACACTTTTGCCCGACCTTCTGGCCGAACGGACCGCCGCCGATTCGAGCGAATCGGCGGGGCCATCGGCCGAGCCGGTCGAGCGGCGGATTCTGGTTGCCGATGCGTTCAGCAATCCCCTGCATGTGCGGTTCGCTTTGAAGGCCACTCTCGCCGTCATGGCGGCGTATATCGCTTATAACCTGCTTGCTTGGCCGGGGATCCGGACGGCGATGATCACCTGCTTTTTCGTCACCGTGGGCAATGTCGGTGAAACCGTCCACAAAATGATCTTGCGGTTGACGGGGGCCGTGATCGGCGGCGCTCTCGGTTTGGCGACGATCATGTTCGCCATGCCCTTCATGACGTCGATCGGCGATCTTTGCCTGGCCATCGGGGTTGTCGCCTTCATTGCCGGCTGGATTACCATCGGCAGCGAAAAGCTTTCCTATGGCGGATCGCAGATCGCCATGGCCTATTTCTTCTGTGTGCTGGTCGGCTACGGACCAACCATCGACCTGACGGAGGCCCGGAACCGGGTGATCGGAATTCTATTGGGGAACATCATTGTTTGGGTTGTGTTCTCCAATATCTGGCCGATCAGCGCCGCCGCCCAGGCGAGAACAGCTCTGGGTTTGGCGATCAAGAAAATGAAGGACATCTTTTGTCTGTTCGATTCCGACGCCGGACGTCAGTCCAATCGCTCCGATGCCGCTGTTTTCGCCTTCGACAACGCATTGGCGCAGGCCTGGCGTCTGCTTTCCTTCGATCCTTTCGAGCCGCGGACGGTCAAGAGGGATGGCATGGCGATGGTCGATGTCGACGATGTCGATCGGGTGCAGTCTCTTCTTGCCCCAACGTTGGTTCTGGACGGTGGCGATTTGCACTGTCCTTCCGCCGGGGTTGATGAGCGTCGATTGGCGGAGGTGGTGGAGGCCTATCGGGACGCGCTCGGCGCCTGGCTATCCGGGCTCGCAGAACGTCTGATGCTCGGAAAAGCGGATCAGATTTTGGCGACGCCACCCGACGTCGCGACGGTCGTTGCTGAATTGGAGAGAGCCGATATCGGACCTGCGCGAAGCCGCTTTCTGGCGCAAGCCGGTTGGTATCGTGAACTGGGCGAGCGGATGCAGACACTTGATCGGATGGTCCGAGACAAGCTGATTCCCCCGGAAGGTCGGGTGATTGAAACGAGGGGAGCCGAAACGTGAGACATATCCCGAGGTTCGTTGGCGCCGGCCTTTGCTTGATAGGGGTGATGCATGCCGCCGCAGCCGAGGATAACGGTATTGTCGGTCAGTTTGCCGCCAAGACTTACGAGGTGTCGGTCGATCCGGCGCTTCCTTTCCAGCGCAGCGATGTGGGAATCGACGCGTCGCGCGTTTACAGCTTGCCGGAACTGATCGATCTGGCGCAACGCAACAACCCCACCACCCGGATCGCGTGGGAACAGGCGCGGCAGGCGGCGTTTGCGGTCGGACTGGTCGAGGCGACCTATCTTCCGCAACTCAGTGCCCAGGTGCTGGCGGGATTTCAGCATACGCCCATGCCGGTTCCCAAAGCGATCGATCCGAAAGGCAATATGATGGCCAATTCGACGGAAGTCGTTCCGGCGTTGGCCGTCGAATGGCTGCTGTTCGATTTCGGGCAGCGCGACGCCCTGGCCGAGGCAGCGAAGCATATGGCGACGGCGGCGACGGTTGGTTTCACCGGCACCCATCAGAAACTGATCTTTGAGGTCGCCAAGGCCTATTTCGCCCTCGACGCAGAACGCGCGCAACTGCGTGTCGCTGAAAGCGCGCTGAAAAGCGCTCTGGTGTTGCAAGACGCCGCCGAGGCAAAGAATGCGCGGGGATTGGCGACGGTGACCGAGGTCGCGACGGCGCAGCGGGGAACGGCAAAAGCCCGGTTCGATATCGAACAAGCCAAGGCTGTCGATAACGACGCTTATCATGCGCTTCTCGAAGCGATGGGCCTGACGCCGACGCTCAAGATGACGATCGCGCCCAGTTTCGGTCGTGCGCTTCCAACACATCTGGCCGACGACGTCGATAGCCTCATTCAGCGGGCTCTGGTGCGGCGTCCCGATATCGTCGCCGCTTTGGCGAAACTGCGGGCGAGCGACGCGGGAGTGCGTGCCGCCGAGGCCTCTTATTATCCGAAGATCGGACTGGCGGCGACCGCCGGCGAGAATATCGCGACCCTCGGTGTCAATCCGAGCAGCTTCGGCGGCACGGGAACGCCGCACACCAGCGTCAATGAGCCGATGGCCGGCATTATGTTGAAGTTCTCTGTGCCCCTTTATGACGGCGGATTGCGCGGCAAGACGGAGAGTATCGCCCGTTCGATGAGGGTAGAGGCCGAGGAGGCCTTGTCCAAGGCGCAAGACGAGGCCGTCAGGCAAGTGGCGCGCGCCTATGATACGTTGAAGAGCACGCTCGCCCAATATGATGCGGCGCGCGCTTTCGTGGCGGCCGCCGACAAGGAAACGGAGTCCTCGCTGGAGGCCTATCGGCATGGTGTGGGCACCTTGATCGTGGCGGCGACAGCGGACACCGAACGCACTCAAGCGCAATCGGCCCAGGCCCGCGCCTATGCAAATGTGCTGACGGCCGCCGCCGCCCTGGCGTTCACCACGGGCGAATTGACCTCTAGCGATATCCTTGAAAATCAACACTGACCAATGAGTTCAAGGATTTTCTTGTCACATGGATTTAAGCGCAGACTCTAACCTGCTTTACTCCGGAGGCATCTGGACAGGACCGACCCGATGGCGCCGGTGACGCTTTTGACGGCGTTTTTGAAGGCCGGGATATAGAGCAGCATCGTAAAGATCGTGATGCTGGCGAAGGCGATGCAGATGGGGCGGGTGAAGAAGGGGAGGATGCTTCCATCCGACAACACCAGTCCGCGGCGCAGGCTCTTGTCCAGGAGACCGCCGAGAACCAGCCCCAAGACGAAGGGGGCCATCTGATAGCCGTGGCGGCGCAAGAAAAAGGCGCCGATGCCGATGGTCAGCATGGAATAGATATCGAACAGACGCGACGCCCCGGCAAAGGCGCCGACGGTGCAGAGCAAGAAGATGATCGGCATCAGAATCGTCCGTTTGACCCGCATGACCAACAGCAAGGGGCGGACGAGGAACAAACCGAAGATCAGGATGCTGCACATGGCCAGCGTCGTCATGGCGACCACGTCATAGACGAACTGAGGATGTTCGATCATCATCATCGGTCCGGGCTGGATGCCATGGATGATCATCGCCGCCATCAGCACGGCAGACGGCGCCGAACCGGGAATGCCAAGCGCCAGACAGGGAATGATATGTCCGGGAATCGAGGCCATGTCTCCGGTTTCAGCGGCCATCAGTCCGTCGATCGATCCCTTGCCGAATTGATCCTTTTCCTTGCTGGCGGCTTTGGCGGCGGCATAAGACATCCAGGCACCGGCATCTTCGCCGACACCCGGCATCAGGCCGGTCAGAACTCCGATGACGCCGGAGCGCAAGACCGTCGGCCAATATTGGACGACTTCGCGAAAGCGCGGCAGCACCGAATCCTTCATTTCGACCAGCTTGCGCTCGATCGGGTCGGCGAGCGTCGTCAGAATTTCGGCAAAGCCGAAGGCGCCGACCAGGGCCGGGATCAGCGCGATGCCGCCGGCCAGTTGGCTCCAGCCGAAGGTGAAGCGGTCATGCGCGTAAAGTCCATCCTGGCCGATCTGCGCGACGAATAGGCCCAGCGCGCCCATGAGCCAGCCCTTCAACGGATCGTTGCCGACGATGCTGCCCGACATGGTGACGCCGAACAACGCCAACCAGAAGAATTCATAGGCGCCGAATTTCAGCGCCACTTCGGCCAGGAGCGGGGTCACGGTGGCCAGACAGAGGACGCCGAACAAGGTGCTGGTGAAGGCGCCCGAGGTGGCGATGCCGATCGCGCGACCGGCTTCGCCGCGCAACGCCAGCGCATGGCCATCGGCGCAGGAGGCCGCATTGGCGGCGGTTCCCGGGATATTGAGCAAGATCGCGGTGCGCGATCCGCCGTAAAGCGTGCCGACATAGGAACAAATCAGAATCAGGATCGCGTCATTGGCTTCGAATTTGATGGTCAGCGTGGTCAGAAGCGCGATGCAGAGCGTTGCGGACAAGCCGGGGAGGCAGCCGACCGTGATGCCGATCAGCGCGCCTCCCAGTCCATAGACGATCGACGTCAGATTGAGGAATCCCATATAGGCGTGACCAAGTTCGGCGAGACCTGCCAGCATGTGACGTTCCCCTCAAACTCAAGGAAGATGAACCAGAAAAATCTTTTGGAAGACGAGCGTGATGATGCCGCCGGCCGCCAGGCCGATGACGGCGGCCACCGCAATTGTTCGCCAGGTCAGCTTTTGGCCCGCCGCTCGGCGTTGCGGTCCTTGGAGACAGGGGATGGCCGTCGAGACGAAGAGCGCGGACGCCAGCCAGAAGGGCAGCCCATGGCCGACCAGGAGGCCGCCGAACGTCAAGCAGAGTACCAAGACCAAGGCGAGATGCCTGTATTCCGCGCGACGGGCGGTGGGATCGTGCGCCGCACCACGGGAAAGCCCCCTTCGCCAGCTGCGCGCTGCCAGGAGGCTGCCGAGGATCATCATGGCGATGCCGAGCAGACCGGGCATCAGGCCCGGAATCGTATAGGGGTTGACGTCCTGGGCCTCCAGACGATCCATGGTGATCGAGCCGATCAGGATGGCCAAGCCCAGGCTTATCCAGGCCAGAGCGCCCTGGAAATCCGCCCGGCCGGAGACAGGTTTGCCGCCGTTTTCGGCGACGGTGCGGTTCGGTGTGGGATGGGAGGATGCTGACATGGCATAGGGTCCCAGAGAATTTTGGGGGTCGGTCACGAAGCCGGGGTGAACCGGCTTCGTGACGAACGATCAGGGCGCCGGGATGCCCACGGTGTCCGGCGAAACCTTGGCTTTGCCGCTGTTGAAGAGCGACCAGGCATTGGACTGCACGGCAGGCCAAGCCGCCTTCTGCGCGGCGTCGCCAAAGGTGGGGGCGAACAAGGCACCGCGACTGGCGGCGTATTTCTTGACCACCTCGCTGTTGGCGATGGTCTCCGTCCAGATCTTTTCGACGGTCTTGATGACCTCGTCCGGCACGCCCTTCGGAATGAAGATGCCGAAATAGTTGTCTGGCGCGGTGAAGCCGGGCAGGATCTGCGATAGCGGCGGAATGACGCCATAGCCTTCGAGTTCCAGAGGCTTGTCGCTGATGGCGGCCAAGGGACGCAGCCGTTTCCCGCGGATCATGTCGGCTTCCTCGACGGCCAATTGGCTGGTCGCCTCGGTTTCCCCGGCGACGGTCGCCACCACCGCGGGATTGCCGCCGTCATAGGTGACATGGCGATATTTGACGTTGGCCGCCTTGGCGATCAGTTCCATGGCCGTATGGCCGGACGAGGTGACTCCGGCGGTCGCCACCGAAATCTTGCCGGGCTGGGCCGTCATGGCGTCGAGCAGTTCCTTGGCGTCCTTGTAGGGCGCTTTGGCATTGACGCTGAGGACCGACACATTGGCGACGCTGAGAAACAGATTCCAATCGCTGAGCCTGGTCTTCAGGGATCCCATCGTTTCATAAGCGCCCAAATCCTGGGCGGCGCCCGCCGTCCAGGTATAGCCGTCTTTGGCGGCTTCCAATGCGCTCATGGTGCCGATCGACCCCGATGCGCCGGGCTGATTGACGATGACGATGGTTTGTCCTAAGGCCTTTTCCATCTCGGCCGCGACGACGCGCGTCACCTGATCGGTCGAGCCGCCGGCCGCCCAAGGCACGATGAGATTGATCGGGCGGATCGGTTTCCAGTCGGCGGCCTGACCGACGCTCGGCACGATCACGGAGACTCCGGCGATCAAAGCCGAAGCGAGAAGGGATCTCCGAATTGAAAAGTGAGACTTTTTTTCTTTTATGCTCATCGTCTCCTCCGATTTTTGTGATATTTTACAACGAGATGCGGCGTCCTTCCTCAGCCGACCAATAGCCGGCGTAATTGACTTTCATGGTTTCAAAGGCCAAATCGACGTCGGACAATGGGTAGCGTTCCCAGGCCACGCATTCCATGAAATCCTGAATTTCCTGCAGGTAACCTCTCGTCCACTCCTCTTCCAGACAAACGAACTGCCAGCCGGTTTTGCGATCGACTTTCTCGGTGATATAGACGTCCCGCAATTTGTCTTCGTCGGTGAGATAAGTCGTCATGTGGTTGTTGGGCGTGATGTTGGCGAACAAAGAGCCGCCATTGGTGTAGGTTTCGACCAGATTGCGCACGCCGCCCATGATCATATCGCCCGAAAAAATCGTGCTCTTGGTGCCGTCCGAGAACGAGAGCGACAGCATGCCCCAATCTTCGACATCGACCGGATTGGCTTTGATATAGCGGCGTTCCTCCTCGGACAGACTGGCGGCCACATTGCCGACGTCGGCCGTCACGTCGGTCACCGTAATCGTCTCGCCCCGAGCGCGGGCTTCGACCTGCTTCAGATAAAGCACGGCGGACAAAGGGTGGCACCCCATGCGGATCAACGAGCCGCCACCGGTCATCGCCCATTGGGCGGCATGGGCGGCATGCGATCCGCTATGGCTTTCCTCGGCCTTCATGAACAGGATCTTGTCCTTGGTGGCGCGCAGGATTTCGGCTGTTTTTGTAACTGCCGGCGCGTAAATCCAGTCTTCTGCATACATGAACAGCTTGCCGCTCGCCCGTATGGCCGACCGGGTTTCGGTCATTTCCTCCATGATGCGCTCGTACATCAGGGACTTGGCGACATGCCGGCCGATCGGCGTCTTGTCATCCGGTCGTCCGAAATAGCCGGTGAAGGGCTTTTCGCAGATCACATGTTTGCCGGCCCGCATGCAGTCGACGATCATTTCCGCATGCAATGATGGCGGCGTGCAGATATCGACGACATCGATGTCCTTGTCGGCCAACATCGTCCGGTAATCGCGATAGGTTTGGGCGATCCGGTGTTTTTTGGCGAAATCCAGGACGTGATCGCCGCGTGACACCACGGCGGCCACGTTCGCCTCAAGGCCAAAGACCCGTTTGTAGGCGTACAGATGCAGTTCGGCGATAAAGCCGCTGCCGATCACACCAACATTCACTCTCGCCATCGCCAAGCTCCTTTGCGGGCCGTGTCGTTTCTCATGGTAAGACCGTCTGGATGGAGCCGCCTTCCAGGAAGGTGACCGGGAGGACGCATTTCGGTGCGCGATGCCGGGGATCGCGCAATTTATTCAAGAGCAATGTTGCGGCGATTCGCCCCATTTCGTCTTCCGGACGCTGGATACAGGCGAGACTTGGGCGAAGCAGATCATGCCATTCCGGCGTGCCGATCAGCACCAGTGAGAGGTCTTGCGGCCAACGCAGGCCTTTTTCCTGCAGAGAGAGCAGGGTCCCTTTGGCCATCTCATGGTGGTGGGCGAGCACCAAGGCGGTGATCTCGGTGAAGGGAAGATATTCGGCCATCTTCCGTCCGCCTTCCAGTGTCAGGTCGTCGAGAAGAATCCAATTGTCAGGGACGGTCTGGCCAAAATCGCGCATAGCCGCCAAATAACCGCCTTTGCGATCGTGGATGTTGGGTATTGGGGAATTCCATCCGATGAAGGCAATTTGGCGATGGCCGGCTTCAAGCAATTTCCGCGTGGCCAGATAACCTGATTGAAAATTGTCGTGACCGATGAAGTCATACTCGGGCGTCACCGCGCCCAAGGGGCGTTCGAGGATGATGCAGGGAACGTTATGGCGATCGAGCAGAGCGGCATTGTCGGATTCGGACAGCGCCGGACTTAAGATGCAACCGTCGATTCTTTGCGACAGCAAACGGTCCAGAATGCTGCGTTCCAGCGCCGGACTTTCGTTGCTGTTGCAGATGGTGACGATGAATCCGGCGCGTTGAGCGATGGCCTCCACCTCAACGCAGATACGGGTGAAAAAATTGTTGCCGAACTGCGGAACCAGAATCGCCAGGATGCCGCGCGGCATGCCTTTCAGGCTGCTGGCCATGGCGTTTTTCACATAACCCAGCTCTTCGGCCGCCAAAAGGACCCGTTCCCGCAATGCGGGCCGCAGGTAGCGGTCCTTGTTGTTGAGAACGTAAGAGACCGTGGCGATGGAGGTTTGGGCCCGTTCGGCGACCTCTTTGATCGTCGGTTTTTTGGCGGTTTTGAACCGCGAAAGAGGACTCACGATAATTTTCCATGCGGCAAGCCTTGCCGGCGTGGGGTGGGTGAAACGTTTACATATCGCGATGAAAAAAAAGACCCTCGGCGCACCTGCGGTTCCTTTTCATATGATCGTGAAACAGTGCATCCGGACGTCCGTCAATATTGGCGGAATCCCGATAATACAGATATGTAAACGTTTAACTAAACGCAAACAAAAACCAGCGGACGCATGATGTTAGGGCGCTTCTTTTTGTCTGTCAATCGCCTCTCTTCACCCTATCCCTCATGCGGATCATCGCTGAAATGTTGGGTGATCCGCTCGGCCAAGGCCCGGGCCGTGAGTCCGCAGGTGCGGCCGTGAACCACGGCGATCTCGATGTCTCCGACCGGGAGGAAGTTCAATACCTCCAGATGAGCGCCGTCCGACGCCAGCAGTTCGCGGGGAAGCGCGCTGAACCCCATGCCATGGCGAATGGCCAGCGTCAAATTCTCCAAGGATGTGCAGGAATAGGCGATGCGCCAATAGCGTCCCGCCGCCTCCAGCGAGTTGAAGATCATGGAACGGACGACGCTGCCTTCGGGAAACAAAATCAAGGGCAGGGGTTCTTCGGCGGGGGGAACACGCGCATTGGGAGCGGAAAACCAGGCGAGTTGTCGGCGGCAGACGACCGATCCAGCGCCTTGGCCCGGAAACTGTTTGAAAAAGGCAACATCAAGGACGCCGTTTTGAGCCTGGTCCAGGAGCCGTCGCGAAACATCCGAGACCACTTCCAATTCGATGCCGTTGTGCGAGTCGCGGAAGTCTTTCAACAGATCGAGAAAGCTATCGCTCATGAAATCGGCAGGGACGCCCAAGCGAATGCGCGACGGAATCTTCGATTGGGCAACGGCGCGGTAGGCGGTGTCGTTCAGGGCGATGAGTTGCCGCGCATAGTGGAGGAGTTCTCGCCCGTCATCGGTGAAGCCTAAAACACGGCCTTGACGCCGGATGATCAATATTTTCCCGAGCGTTCGTTCGAGGCGCGCCAATTGCAAGCTGACAGCAGATTGGGTGCGTCCAACCCTTTCGCCGGCACGGGAAAAGCTCGAAGTGTCTGCCACGGCGACAAAGGACCGCAGGCTGTCCAGATCTAGAGAAACCATATAATGAATATATGCAATGTTCAAATGTTTCGAAACTAATTTTGCATATGATAGTGGTTGTGAGAGCCTGTTATGGGTCATGAAAGCGGGTGTGTAACGAAAACGGGCGCGACTATGGAATGAAGAGTTATATATAATTTCGCGTTATGAGTGGGTTTCGTTCCCCATTGGTTATGGCCGTTTAGTTGAAAGGGCTTCTTAGCGGTCATTATGTTGGCCGTTGCTGAGTCATGTCTTTATTAATAATAGAAAAATGATGAGGGCGAGATGGGGCGAGGTGACGACAAGCATTTTTGGGAGGAGGCGAACGACAATCGCCCTGTGGATCGGTCAGGTTTGATCAACCAGGCGCTTCGCGCCAGTTCTGCCGCCGCCGAGAAGGGTTTGTGGCCGCTTGCCGCGTTGTTCCAGGAGTGGGCGCGTCAGCTGAACAGCGGATCTCGCCGGGCGAATTTAGCGGATATGCAGCCTGCATATCGCGTGATGACGAGCGATGACGGTCAGTCGACGGTGCTGGGAGCTTGGGAAAAGACAGTGCCGCGAAAGAATTGAACCCTGTTTCGCCCGGACTGTTTCGCCTGATACATCGCATCGTCGGCATTTTTTGACAATGTCAGAGCGTCGATTCCATCTTCCGGAAAGATGGCGATTCCGATGCTTGATGAAACTTCCAGGCGATGGCCAGGCAGATCATAGTTCTGGGCGATGGCCAGGCGAACTTTTTCGGCGACAAAAAACGCATCGTCATGCGATGTGATGGATGGCAACAATATGATGAATTCGTCGCCGCCGATGCGTGCGACCGTGTCGGAGTCGCGCACGCTTTGGCGCATTCTGAGGGATACTTCCTTGAGCACGATATCGCCGACATCATGGCCATAGCGGTCATTGATCGGTTTGAAATTGTCGAGATCGACAAACATCAGGGCGGCATGTTCGTGGTTTCGTTTGGCGTGCGAAAGGGCCAAATGCAAGCGATCCGAGAACAGTGTCCGATTGGGGAGATTGGTCAGCGGATCATGCTGGGCCATATGGCGGATCTGCTCCTCCGTCGATCGTCTTTCGGAGATATCGGAAATGGTTCCGATCATTCGCAATGGCGCGCCATGGATATCGCGGCTCACCACCATGCCGCGCGCCGACACCCAATGCCATGAGCCATCCGTCCAACGGATTCGATGTTCGCTCAGATAAATCGGCGCCGTCCCGGCCAGACAGGCCCTTAAGTTTTGTCGTTCTGCCGGGAGGTCGTCGGGATGAATACGCGACGTCCAGCGATCGAGACCGGTGCTGTGCTCCTCGCTGTCGGGACCGAGAATCTCCTTCCACCGTTCCGAATAACGCAATTCCCCGATGGCGAGATGCCAGTCCCAGACGCCGTCGCCGGCGCCCTCAAGCGCGAATTTCCAACATTCTTCGCTTTCCTTGAGTTCGCGCGTCATGCGCTCGGCAATATGCTGCGCACGCTCCCTGGCGGTCGCCATTTGCCAACTGACCAGAGTCAGCAAGATGGCAAGGCCAAGGCCGGCCATTAGAATCAAATCGGATTTGTCTTTGTCGAACTGTTCCTTGAATCCCGGCGTTCCATAAACCCTCACCATCCAGGTATGGCCGGCGATGACGACAAATTCGCTGGCGGCGAATTCGTGCCGCGACGCCAGGCTGGCGGAGTCGGATACCGGAAAGAGGCGTGTTTCGCGGGAAGGGTTGGTCCCGTCGAAGATTTCCGTCACGATACCCGCGGTCCCCTCGCCATAGAGGCTGGCCATCAGATCCCCCATTCTGAAGACGGCCATGACCCAGCCAATGGTATTGGCGCGCCGCGCCGCCAAATTGCCGTGCGGTGCGCCGGTTTTGAAGATTGGCAAGGCCAGGAGAAATCCCGCTGGCGCCGAGGGTTCGTTCTCGAACACCAATTTCACTTTGCCGGACAATGCGGTGAGGCCGGAATCGCGCGCTTGTTCCATGGCTAAGCGGCGAGGCGGTTCGGAAAACGGATCAAATCCCAAGGCCTGCAAGTTGCGGCCCATAGCGGGTTCGATTTGCACGATCGGAGCAAGAGCGTCGCGCTGACTGTCCGGCCAGATGTGGTAGTCGGGTTCTCCTTGCCGCCGCACTTGTTCGACGACCGTGTCCGCTTGTCCCCGAGGCGTCAGGCGCGCCAGCTCGATCGCTTGCAGTCCGGCAAAGTCGGCACCCAACTGAAGCGATTCGACGTAATTGGCAAAATCGTTTCGGCGGAAGTCACCGGTGACGGCGAACAGGCCCTGGATGCCGCGCAGCATTTCCTCATAGGCGGCCATTCGTTGTTCGATACGGTTGGTGGTTTGCTGTAGTTGAAAGTCAAGGGCGGATTGAAGATCTCGTCGAGCATTATCACGTTCATGTCGCCAGGCGAGAAATGTCACGGCCAGCGATATGATAAAAATTATAATTGAAAATATGGGTATTTTCGTTTTTGGCACAGGGTTCCTCAATATTTTGCCATTGTGGTGGCTATATCTGGTTCGAAATATTTTTTAAATATATTTAATATTGTTCCATCTTGTCTCATGTTGTCGACAATATTTCTCCACTTCTCCAGTTCTTCCGGTGGAAGCGATTTTCTGGACATGATCAAGCCATGCGGAATGGACGGATCATTGAATTCGACGATGACGGTTGTTTCCCGAATCTTCCGTTCCGTTAAAACGGGATAATCAAACGGCTCGATGATCATTCCTTGGATATGGTTATCCAATAGCGTTTCGTAGAGGGGGGCGAGGCCGGTCGCGTAAACGACACGTTGTCCCTCATTGAGCTTGTCGACCAGAATGTTAGCGTTTTCGCTATAGCGGAAGCTGCGGATGACACCAAGTTTCAGGCGGTCATTTCGTTCGAAATCGGCCAATTGGCGAACATTGGCATCCTTGCGGACGAGCAAATAATATTTGTTGGCAAAATACCAGGCGAAGGCGGCGAACCGGTCGCGGTCGGCGTTGCTGATGCCCGACAGGCTGAAGTCCAAAGCGCCTGATTCGATCAGTTGCCATATCCGGGCGCGCGGCATGAGCGAAACGGTTATCTTGCACCCGCTCCGACGGATCAATTCGTCGGTGACATCCTTGTCGATGCCAGTGTCGGTGTCGGACGAATAGAGCAATCCATGTTCATGCAGGCCGAGCGTGAGGGGGCGGGAACAGTCTGGTCGATCCCCGGCAAAGACGGCGCTCGGTAAGCTGAGAGCGGCTATAATCAGCAGCGTTAGGAACGGACGCGCCATGGTCTGACCTCTCCCTCCGCCGTGGATTTGGCGCAATATTCGGAACTGTTATGATCCTAGCTCTGAATATGCGCTTTCACAAACCTCAACGTGGGATAGCGGGTTGGCGTGCCAGATAACCGCAGTCCTCCGGCACGCCATTGCGACGAGGCGCTATTTAGGGCTTAGAAAGCCGGAATAACGGTCACTCCATAGCGTTCTTTGATGAAGGCCTTGATTTCGGCGGACTGGTAAAGTTTCACCAGTTTGGCGAAGACCGGCTTGTCCTTATCGGCGACGCGTACGGCGATGACATTGGCATAGGGCGAGTCGACGCTTTCCAGAGCCAAGGCGTCTTTGTCCGGTTTGAGTCCGACTTCAAGAGCATAGTTGCCATTGACGGCTGCCACCGTCACGTCGTCGAGCGCGCGCGGCAATTGAGCGGCGGGCAATTCCACGATCTTGAGCTTTTTGGGGTTTTCGACGATGTCGAGCGGGCTTGCCTTGATTCCGGCGTCAGGGCTCAATTTGAGCAAGCCCTTGGCTTGCAACAATAACAAAACCCTGCCGCCATTGGTCGGATCGTTGGGAATGGCGACTTTGTCGCCGTCTTTCAGGTCGGCGAGAGCCTTGATTTTTTTCGAGTATAGACCGATCGGGAAGATGACTGTCTTGGCGATCGAGGTGAGGGCAAAGCCACGGTCTTTGACCTGGGCGTCCAGGAAAGGCTGATGCTGGAAGGAGTTGGCGTCGAGATCGCCGTTGACCAGGGCGGCATTGGGAAGCTGGTAGTCGTCGAATTCAACGATCTTCAGGTCCAGGCCTTCCTTGGCGGCGAGGATCTTCACCTGTTCGAGGATTTCGGCATGAGGGCCGCCGGTGGCGCCGATCTTAATGGTTTCCGCTTGAGCAAAAGACGCGAGGCTGGTCAAAAATACAAATGAAAATAGTATATCCTTTAATATTTTTGGCAACATGATCGATCTCCATGTGAATTAATGTCCTGTCTAGCCTGTTCCGCGAACACGGGTCAAGCTCCGTTTCGCCAGATCTGATGTCTGATTAGCTCGCTAAGGCGTTCCGCAGAAATATACGAATTACCTCGTCATTCCCGCGAAAGCGGGAATCCAGCCGGCGGTATGGATTCCCGCTTTCGCGGGAATGATGAAAGAGTAGCGGTTATTATTGTGCGACTCCTAAGAGAAATAACGCTATCGAACGATCGTTCGGGATGGCCGATTCGCGAAAATCAGCTCTCTTTTTTCGGTGCGGTCCGCTGTCCGCTCATGGCCGCGCCGGCGTTCTTGGGCAGCCGAGCGCAGACGGGTGACGCGAAGAGCGAAATCGCCGTTATCACCAGGAAGGCAACGGAAAAGTCACTGAGCGCGGCATGCTGATGCCCCTGCATGACCACGGAAAAGTGCAGAGCCGCCGCGGACACGCAGATGCCGGCCGAGAGCATCAATTGTTGAAAGGTCGTGTAAAAGGCGGTGGCGTCGCTGATTCGTGGACTGGGAATTTCGGCATAGGCGATCGTGTTGTAGGCGGTGAACTGCAGGGATTGAAAGAAACCGCTGATCAAAAGGACGCTGTAAATGGCGAAGAGCGGCCATTCCGGGCGAAAGGCCGCCCAGATGGCGACACAGCCGGTGCTCAGCAGTCCGTTCCAGATCATCGTGTTGCGAAAACCGAAATGGCGCAGGAGAGGGGTGGCCGTCGCCTTCATCAAAAGGGCTCCGGCCGCGCCGGCGAAGGTCACCAGGCCGCTATGCGCCGCCGACATGCCGAACCCCAACTGCATCATCATCGGAAGCAGGAACGGTAGCGCGCCGCCGGTGATTCTGGTCAACGCGCCGCCGATGACCGAGAGGCGGAAGGTGACGAAGCGCATCAGGCGGATATCGAGAATAGGCGAGGGATGGGATTTCGCATGCAAGAGATAGAGCCCTCCGCCGACCAGGCCGATTCCGATGATCGATACGCTGGCGAAAGGCGAGGCGACGCCGCGGCTGATCATTTCAAGGCCGAACATCAAACAGGCCAGCGATGTTCCCGAGGTGACGAGGCCCAGCCAGTCGAACCGCACGCGGACAGGTTCGCTCTCGTCCTTGATGAAGCGGAGCGCCAGGACGATTCCGGCAAGCCCGATGGGGATATTGATGTAAAAGATCCATCGCCAGGACAGATAGGTGACGATGGCGCCGCCCAGCGGGGGGCCAAGGACGGGGCCGATCAAAGCCGGCACCAGAAACCAGGACATGGTCGAGATCAATTCCTCTTTGGGAACGCTGCGCAATAGAATGATCCGCGCCACCGGCACCATCATGGCGCCGCCCAAGCCCTGCAACAGTCGGGCCGCGACAAGAACCGGGAGGCTGTCGGCCTGACCGCAGAAAATTGAGCCCAATGTAAAAGTCACGATGGCGCCGCAAAAGACGCGGCAGGCGCCGAAGCGGTCGGCGATCTTGCCGCTTGCCGGAATGAAGACCGCCAAGCTGAGCAAATAGGAGGTCAGCGCAACGCTCATGTGAAGAGGTGAAATGTGAAAGGTCTGCGCCATGGTCGGTAAGGCCGTGGCCAGAACGGTTCCATCCAATTGTTCCATGAACAATGCGCTGGCGACGATCAGGGCCGTCGATCGGGATTGCGGCGTTGCGGGCATCTAGAACGCGAACGAAGACATGCGGGCCGATGGCACCATGGAAAGGATCTGCATCATTCAAAGGTAACCGGTTCGATCGGCGAAGCAAAGTGGCGGGGTCGCATGACAGCGTTGTCCGAGAGGGGGCTCGTTCGCCGTGCCGTCGGCCGCGAAGTGGGAGGCGGAATCAATCGGTATTCGATATGCTAACGACGACTATGGATCGATGGATTTGAGGAGGGGCGTGGACGGTGGTACAGGCGTCGCCAATCGAAGGGACCGTAGTCTTCATTCTGCTCGGTTTGATCTTTGGCAGTCTGGCGACGGCGCTCAGTCATCGTTTGCCCCGAGGCCTGACGGTCGGCATGGATCGGTCGCGCTGTCCGAAATGCGATGCCGTCCTCGGTATTGCCGATCTGGTTCCGCTGTTTTCCTGGCTGGCGACGGGTGGCCGCTGTCGGTATTGCGGTCAAACCATTTCCGCGCGCTATCCGGTGATTGAACTGGTCACGGCGCTGTTGTTTGCCGCCGCCTGGAGGCAAGGCGCCGGCGATCTTCCGGTTTCGGTATTGCTGGCTCTGACGGCCTTTGGTCTGGTGGTGATTTGCGTTGCGGATATGGAGGCCGGCGTCATTCCCGACGCCATGCTGCTGTTTCTGTCGCCTGTGGCGATGGTTTGGCGTTGCGCTGTCGATGGCGACTGGCTTGATGCGCTCATTGGCGCCATTGTCGCAATTTTGCTGTCTTCCGCAGTGCGCTGGGCGTTTTTTCGCTGGCGCGGGAAGGACGGATTGGGGTTGGGCGATGTGAAATTCTTAGGCGTCGCCGGATTGTATCTTGGTTTGTCGGGGTTGGGTGTCTATCTGCTTCTGTCAGGAGCGTTGGGGCTGTTGTTTGGGGTCGGGTGGCGCTTGGCCGGGCGTGGGCCGGTATTTCCCTTTGGGCCGGCGTTATGCCTTACTCTCCTTGTGGGCGTGTTTTTTCCGAATGTTTTCGTGGGGTTTGGACCGGGATGATCGGAGGCCTATGAACATAGAAATTTCGCCGTTCCCCGACCGGGCGTCGGTCGAACCTTCGGTGGCCGCCCTTTGCGTGGCCTTGGTGGAGAGTGGCCAGTGTGACGGAAAGACCATCGACCGGGCGAAGCGCGTCGCCGAGGAAAGCGGTCAACGGGTGGACAGGGTGCTGACGCAACTGGGGTTGGTCAGCGAACAGGCCCTTGCCGACAGTTTGGCAGCCCTGCTCGATCTCGAAAGGGTGGGAAGCGACCGGTATCCGGAAGAACCCCTTTTCGCCGATCGTCTGAA
>Ga0209415_10007229_pt1 | contig 19432 bp, 19 predicted proteins | sample PeaSoiSIISIP2007_FD_187696 | JGI IMG/M metagenome (GOLD analysis project Ga0209415, IMG submission 187696) | Peat soil microbial communities from Weissenstadt, Germany - SII-SIP-2007 (SPAdes) (version 2) | ecosystem: Environmental > Terrestrial > Soil > Wetlands > Peat | place: Germany... | reverse complement strand
GTGGGGCAAGGACGGCGGGGTGGCGTACGGGAAGGCCGTGCGGGAATTCGTCAAGGCCATGAAGGCCGCCGATCCGGACATCAAGATCTCGTGCGTCTGGATGCTGAACGGGGACTGGAACAAGACGGTGTTCAAGGAAGTGGCCGACGTCATCGACGCGGTCAGCGTCCACCACTACGCCCAGGGAGCCACATCCGAGAACGACGTGGGGCTGCTCGCCGTGTCCTCGGAAGCCGATCAGCTCATGAAGGACGTGCGCAAGCAGGTCGAAGAGTACGGGGTCAAGGGCAAGAAGTACGACATCTGGGAAACGGAGTGGAACTCGGTGGACTTCAATCCGGGTCCGCAGATCCTCTCGCAGGTGGAAGGCCTCTTCGTGGCGGACTACCTGGGGCACCTCGCGCAGAGCCCCATCCAGATCGCCAACCTTTGGGCGTTGTACAACGGGCGCGACAAGCGCTTGGGCGACTACGGCATCCTCTCCACCTCGGGCGACCCGCAGGGGGAGAACGCCAAGCGGCCCGCCTACTGGGCGATGCGCATGATGGCGAACACGCTCACCGGGACGCTGCAGGAGGGAAGCTCCGACCAGGAGCTCCTCTCGAGCTGGATCTGCAAGAGGCCCGACGGCAAGACCGCCCTGGTCTTCGTCAACAAGAATCCTGAGAGCGACTACAAGACCACCCTGAAGGTGCCGGGACTCTCCGGTGAGGCGGTCGTCCAGACGCTGACGGCCGAAAATTCCGGCAGTCTCGTGACCAACGACGCGACCGGAAAGGTCCACGACCAGTCCGGCCCGACGGAACAGACGCTGAAGCTCGGCGACGGATCGACGCTGGTGGTCCCCAAGTACTCGATCGTCACGGTGGTGTTCCAGTAGGGCATCGCCGATACAACGGAAATTGACGCCCCCCGGAGAAACCCTTCTCCGGGGGGCTTTTCATTGGGCAGGATGCGGGTCGAATTGCTAGGCTTGGACCCAAACAGGAGGTTTGCATGCCCAAGGAGAAGAAGGCACCGGTTCCCGCGGCCAAGGCGCAGGCCTTGGAGGACGTCGAAGATCTGGTCGGAACCGCGGCGGAGGATCTGCGGAAATCGTTCAACTACCACCTCCGGCTCTCCTTGGCTCGGGACCGCTACACGGCCAGCGACAACGACCGGTACCTGTCCCTGGCCTGGGCGGTGCGCGACCGCCTGGTGGAGAATTGGATCGCCACCCAGCAGAGCTACTACAACCAGGACGTGAAGAGGGTCTACTACTTCTCCCTGGAATTCCTCATGGGACGCGCCTTGGGCAATTCCGTCCTCAACCTGGGCATCGAGGATTCCGTCCGCGAGGCCCTGGACCAGTTGGCCCTCTCCTACGAGGATCTGCGCGAGATGGAGCAGGACGCGGGGCTCGGAAACGGGGGCCTCGGTCGATTGGCGGCGTGTTTCCTGGATTCCTGCGCGACATTGCGCCTGCCCGCGTACGGATGCGGAATCCGCTACGAGTACGGGATCTTCAAGCAGAAGATCGTGGACGGATACCAGGTGGAAGAGCCCGACAACTGGTTGCACCTGTCGAATCCCTGGGAGATTCCGCGCCCGGAGAACGCCGTGCCGGTGAATTTCTACGGCCGGGTGGAGGTCCACAACGACCGCAACGGGCGACCGAGCTACCACTGGGTGGACACCGAGAAGGTGCAGGCGCTTCCCTACGACACGCCGGTTCCCGGCTACCACAACGGGGTCGTGAACAACCTCCGGCTGTGGTCGGCGAAGGCATCCAACGACTTCGATCTGCAGTTCTTCAACGACGGCGACTACGTGCGCGCCTCGCTGGTCAAGAACGACTCGGAGACCATCTCCAAGGTCCTTTACCCGAACGATTCGGTCACGGCCGGACAGGAGCTGCGCCTCAAGCAGCAGTACTTCTTCGTGGCCGCGGGCATCCACGACGTGCTGAGGCGGCATCTCAAGCACCACCAGAGCCTGCGGAACCTCGCGGAGAAGGCCGTCGTCCAGCTCAACGACACCCATCCCGCCGTCGCCATTCCCGAAATGATGCGGATCCTGATGGACGAGCACGGATTCGGTTGGGACGAGGCCTGGGGAATCACGACGCGGATCTTCTCGTACACCAACCACACCCTGCTTCCCGAAGCCCTGGAAAAGTGGCCCGTGGACATGTTCGGGAAACTCCTTCCCCGGCACCTGCAGATCATCTACGAGATCAATTTCCGGTTCCTGCGCCAGGTGGCCTTCCGCTATCCGGGGGACACCGAACGCCTCGCGCGCATGAGCATCATCGACGAGGAGGGCGGAAGGCGGATCCGCATGGCCCACCTCTCGGTGGTGGGTTCCCACAGCGTCAACGGCGTGGCCGCCCTGCACACGGAACTGCTGAAGAAGCACGTCCTGCGCGAGTTCTACGAATTCTTCCCCGGGAAGTTCAACAACAAGACCAACGGGATCACGCCGCGGCGCTGGCTGCTCAAGTGCAATCCCTCCATGTCGGCCCTCATCTCGGAGAAGCTCGGCCACGAGTGGCCCGTCCACCTGGACAAGCTGAGGGGACTGGAGAAGTTCGCCTCCGACCCCGATTTCCAGAAGCGCTGGCGGGAGACCAAGCGGGAGGCGAAGGAGAAGCTCGCTGAATACGTGCTGAAGGAGCACGGGGTGCGCCTGAATCCGGACGCGCTGTTCGACGTGCAGATCAAGCGGCTCCACGAATACAAGCGGCAGTTGCTGAACCTGCTGCACGTGATCCACCTCTACAACCGGATCAAGGACGACCCCAAGGGCGAATTCACTCCCCGCGTGGTGCTGTTCGGAGCCAAGGCCGCTCCCGGCTACGCCACCGCCAAGCTCATCATCAAGCTGATCAACTCGGTGGCCACGGTGGTGAACAGCGATCCGGACGTCGGGGACAAGCTCAAGGTCCTTTTCCTGGCCAACTACCGGGTGTCGCTCGCGGAGAAGATCATTCCAGCCGCCGACCTGTCGGAGCAGATCTCGACCGCCGGATTGGAGGCGTCCGGAACCGGCAACATGAAGCTCTCGCTGAACGGCGCCCTCACCATCGGCACCTGGGACGGGGCGAACATCGAGATCGCCGAGGAAGTGGGCGAGGAGAACTGCATCATGTTCGGCCTGAAGACCGAAGAGGTCGCCGCCCTCCAGGCGAAAGGCTACCGGCCGTCCGATTTCATCGAGGCCAACCACGACCTCAAGCGCGTGATCGAACTGATCGAGACCGGATTCTTCAGCCCGGAGAAGCCGCAGCTCTTCCGACCCATCGCCGACCACCTCCGGCACAGGGACACCTACCTCCTGGCCGCCGACTTCGCCGACTACATCCGCGCCCAGGACGCCGCCTCCACGGGGTACCGGGACGTTCCGGACTGGACGCGCCGCTCCATCCTGAACACCGCCCGCATGGGGAAGTTCAGTTCCGACCGGACCATCGCGGAATACGCCAGCGACATCTGGGACGTGGAACCGGTGGGCCGCCAGGCGGGTTAGTCCATCACCTGCGCTCGGGGGCCGAAACCGATGCGCAGGCACTTGCCGACGGGCCGGAGGAGGATGGCTCCCACCGCTTCGGCGCGGGCCAAGGCCTGGGCGTCCGGGTGTCCGTAGGGGTTGTCCACTCCGGCCTGCACGAGCGCGTAGCGGGGCATCATCGCCCCAAGCCAAAGGAGATTCGAGGAAGCGTTGCTCCCGTGGTGTCCCAACTGGACGACCTCCGTCGGCTCCAATCGGCCCAGGAGAGCGAGTTCACCGGCGGTGTCCAGGTCGCCGCTGGCCACGAACAGGGACCGGCCGCCGCGACGGAATTCGACCACCAGCGAATTGTCGTTGGTCTCGGGCGACAAGGACGTGTCTTGCGGTCCCAGGATCCGCAGCGTGACATCGTCCAAGACCGGGAATTCCTGGAAGGGAAGGGCGCGCCGGCACCCCTCCGGATAGCTGGGGCAGCGGGGAATGGAGAGGAAGGAGTCCCTGGAGGACATGGCTCCGTGCAGTAGCTCCTCCACCGGCAGCCGCAGACTGTCCAGACCTCCGTAATGGTCCAGGTCGGGATGGGTCAGGACCAGGATCTGGATTTCCGTCACTCCTTGGGCTTCCAAGGCCAGCTCCAGGGCGTTCTGCCCGGGGGGTCCTGCATCCACCACCACGGCGCGACGGCCTTCGACCAAGGCGACACCGTGGCCCTGACCGACGTCGGGAATCAACAGGACAAGCCCAGTTCCTTCCTCGGGCGAGGTCGAGAGGCAGCCGACGAGGAAAAGCGCCGACAGGCAGACCGTCACCAGGCGCATGTGAGGACCGCCTGTCCGCGCAAGACTTCGGAAGTGGCGAGGCCATCCGACCCTTCGACCCGAAATCCAAGATCCCAGCCTTTCTCCGGAATCCTGCCCTCGTGGGAGACCAGCAACGTCGGTTGGGAGCCCCGCGTCCAGAGCACTTCGGCGCGGAACGCGTGGCCGCGGGGAGCCCAGCGGAATCCCAGGGATGTGGTCGTGCTCGTGGACCCGGCCGAATCGCTCCAGGATTGCTCCACCCATGGGTGCATGGTTCCGCAGGAAGCCCCGACGCCAAGTCGGGATGATCCCCAGGTGGTGTTCCGTCCCTGGTTCACCAGTCCTTGCCCGCGAGCTTGCAGGTGCCAACAGAGGGGCATGTGGACCCCGAGTCCGGTGCGGAGCACGGGTCCATGGGCGGAATCCAGCAGGGCTTGGATGCGAAGAGTCCCACCGGTCGAGGGAGCGATCCTGGCGCCGAGCGACACGTCCGCCGCCGAGCTTCCCGGCCAGTTGTCGGGTATCCCGCCGTGCCGAAAACCCCTCGAGATCCAGCGGGCCGATCCGCGCCAGCGCCAGATTCCGTTGGAGGAATCCAGTCCGGCCCACAGTGCGGGGTCGCCGTCCTGGTTGGCGGCCGCTCGCAGGCGCATCCGGTCCCAGTCCACTCCCGTGGAAAGCACGTGGTCCGACCCGGCTGGACCGCTCTCGCTTCTCAGGGACAGGTGGATTGGTCCGGCGCCGATGTGGAAGGCCCCGGCGCCTTCCGTCCCCCCTCCGGCAGAGCGGTCGGAGCGCCATCGTCCCCGCAAGAGCATCCCTCCGTCGGTGCCGCGGGCATCGATGCCGTTGGGGTAGAGTCCGGAGCCGTCCAACCAACCCGAAGCCTCCGAAGTGGCCATGGGGCCGTAATGGCGCGAGCTGCCTTCCACCAGGGGGTCTTCGGTCCAGGGTTCCTGGTCGCCCACCCGTGCGGCGAAGTCCTGGGTGGTCCACGACAGGAATCTCCGGCGGAGGCCGCCCGGGTCGCTTCGCTGGAATTCCAGGAAGATGCTGGAGTCCAACGATCCCTGGTAGGACAGACTTCTGCGGCTGCTGCAGGGAGAGGCACGGACGGCCCAGCGGGCGGTGGAACGATCGGCCAGCACGGAATCCTCCCAGGTGGGCACGGAAAGGGGGGCGATGTCGCCGTCTCCTGGCAGGGCTTGGGAAGTCCAGGAGTCGGCGAGGACGGGGGCCGCGAACAAGAGGAACCATTTGGCGGACAATCGAATCCGGTGATAGTTTTTCTTCCCATGCCCGCGCCGTTCCTCCTCTCCCTGCTTTTCGGCGCCTCCATCGGGCCCCTCTTCACGGAAATCCAGGCGAACCCGGGCACCGGAGTCCCCGAGTGGACGGAGATCTACGGCCCGGGAGGCCAGGACCTGTCGGGTTGGACCCTGGACGACGGCACCACGTTCCGCAACCTCCCCGACAAGACAGTCCTCCCCAACGGCGGGATCCTTGTCCTCTCCCGGGACTGTCCAGCGCTGGTCGCCGCCTGGTCCGGGGCGTCCATCCCCTGCGCCACCACCACGGGCTGGAACAGCCTTTCCTCGGATTCCGATGCGGTGGTCCTGCGCGACCCGTCCGGAAAGGTCGCGGACTCGGTGCGATGGAACCACCGGACCTGGGGGGATTGGCCCACTGGACGCAGCAGGGAACGGATATCCCTCGAAGCCCCTTCCTGCGACCCCTCTTCCTGGGTGCCTTCCACCCTTCCGGGAGGCACTCCTGGCTGGGTTCCCGCCACCGTCTCGCCGGGTTTCGCGCCACTGGGCATGTTCCCCGAACGTCGTGTCGCCAGGCCCGGGGGCGACAATCGCATCGATCTTTCGGCACCCGCCGGACAAAGGATCGTCCTGGAGCTGTACGACCTTTCCAGGCGCCGCATCGCGCTTCTCTGGAACGCTTCCGCGCCGCCGGAAGGCTGGATTTCCTGGGATGCGCGATCGGGGAATCGGAACCTGCCTCCGGGTCTGTACGTCCTCCTTGCCCGGTGCGGCAACGATTCGCGCAAGGCGTGGATCGCCGTGGAGAAGCCGTGACCTCATGGATCGCGGCGCTGATCTGCCTGCACGGCGCCTTCGATGGATCGTTCCCCGCCGCCGCGGTCGTGGGGCGAGGCGGTCCCGACGCCGCGTTCGCCGGTGAAGCCGATCCGCTGGAGGCGAATCCCGCCTTGGCGGCGCAGACCGCCGGTGTGGAGGCGGGAGCGGGCTGGACCCGGCCCCTGGACCTCGCGGGAGTGGACCTTTCCGGATTCTGGGCTCACGCGACGACCCCATCCGGAACGGGTCTGGCGTCGCGCTGGCGGAATCTGTCCGCGGCCGACATCTACCGCGAGGATCTGGGAGCGGTGGATGTCGCGCAGGCCGTGGGTCGTTTCGGTCTGGGCGGCGGCTTGAGATGGGGGCGCATCGAGATCGCGGGGAAATCCCAGGGGAATCCCGTCGGCTGGGCGGCGGGGGCCACGGCGAATCCGGTCGAGGCCGTGCGACTCGGTGCTTCGTGGGAGGATCTCTCCGGATTGCGCCCGGACGGACTTTCCCAACCCTGGACCTTCCGGGCGGCGGCGGCGGCCCGCGGACAGGATTCCACCTGGAACGCGGACATGGGGGCCGAATTCGTGCAGCGCGGATCCTGGACCTGGCACGCGGGCCAGGAACTGCGCTTGGATCCGTTCCGCCTTCGGCTGGGCTTGCGCGTGTCCCCTTGGATCCTGTGCGCGGGAGTGGGCGGAATCTGGAAGGGGGTGATGGTCGACTACGCCCTGGAGGACGGGCCGAACCTGGGGCTCCAGCACCATGGAACGGTCTCCTGGAGGTGGTGATCAGGAGCAGGTGGGCAGGGGGCTGTCGGAGCTGTCGGCGCACCAGGAACGACCGGCCATGGGATCGGTTCCGTCGCTGCCCGAGCGTCGGCGCAGGGTGCGCGCGGTGCTGGAGTTCAGATCGGGCCAACCGTTCTTCCCGTCCCACACCAGCGCCCGTTCGGCCAGGGTGCCGTCGGGGGAGTGAAGTTCCCAGAGGGTCCCGGTCGTGGACCAGGCCACCGAGAGCGAGAGTCCGCAGACCAGGCCGGGAGCGCCGTGCAGCGGATGGGTCGTGCGGGCCGCTTCCGCGCAGGAAACCCGCGAAAGCGTGGCGAATCCGCCCGGCGCCAGGGCCACGGCCGCCGTGACGGATTCCGTCCCATGCACCAAGGTGATCTGTCCCACCACGGAATCCGATCCCGGATTGCCCACCAGCGCCCAGTCGGAGTTGCTGGAATCGGAGAGGGCGAGGAGGCGAAGCCGTCCGCTGGCGACGGCGTCCCCGGGAAACAGGGCCGTGGCGTCGGTTTCCCCTCCCGCGGCGATGGACGCGGAAAGGGCCATGGTCCCCGAGGCGTCCACCCAATGCAAGGTCAGGGAAAGGTCCGCCTGGGAGGCGATGGTGATGGTGGTGTCGCACCGGTAGAGCGTGTCGCCGGCCGCGTTCCAGGCGCGCAGGCTCGCCGTGCCGGAGACTCCCACCGCAAGCGAATCCAGGCGCAGCAGGGTCTTGCCGGAGGTTCCCCGGACGATCACGGCCCGCCGGAGACCCGACGGACCGTTCCAGGTGATTCCCAGGCTGTCCACCGTCGCCGGGACCGACGGCATGGTGATCACGATCCGTCCCAGCAGGGCTTTCAGGGAAAGGGAGATCGGCGTCGAGTTCCCGGGAAGGATGGCCACCGGCGAGGAGGAATCCGCATGGGTGGCACGTCCTGCGGCGTCGCGGTAGAGGGCCGCGACCACGTAGTCTGTGCCCTCCGGGAGGTTCGCGAAGGAGAGCGAGATCCGGGAAGATCCAAGCCATTGGACGGAATCCGCCCAGGATCCGGAGTGGTCCCGGCGCCGGATCCTGGCGACCACCCACCCACCTGGTTCGGCCGCCAGCGATCGCGCGGCGGGGAGGGCGTCGGTCGGGAGAGGGGAGATCCAAACCTCGGCGCTGCCCGCCGACCCGGGACTGGAGTCCGTGGAATTCGATCCGTCGGACAGGCAGCTTTGCAGCAACGCGAAGGCGAACAGGGTGGAGAGGAGTTCGCAGGAGCGGAAGGGCACGGGAATTTTCATGTCGTGCAAAAAAGATCAAGTCCCGTGCCAACATGCGATTATCGGACCCTATGCTCTATCGAAGCGGTTTGCAGGAATTTTCCTGCGCGGGGAGTGCAGGTTGTAGTTTCGATCCCCAAGAACCAAGATGACGAAGAATCCCGTCCAGACTCTGGTCAAGCACGTGGGTCGGGGGAAGACCCTCGCCAAGGACCTGTCGATCGAGCAGGCGCGGGAGGCCATGGAACGGCTGCTCGGAGGGGAATTCACCCAGAGCCAGACCGGGGCCTTCCTCCAGGCGCTGCGAATCAAGGAGACCACGGCCGACGAACTGGTGGGGGCGGCTCTCGGCGTCGCATCCTTCCAGGTTCCCAACACCCTTCCCGCGGAAGAGATCCCCTTGGTGGTGAACGTCGCGTTCGACACCCCGCGCAAGGGGGGAGTGCTTTCGATCCTGGCCGCCGCCCACCTGCGGCGGACCGGACTCGCGCATCCCGTGGTGGTCTGGGAGCCCCCCAGCCTCTTCCGGGAGGTGGCGGCCGTCGAAGCGACCCTGGCGGCGCTGGGTGCGGATCCGTGGCTCTCCGACGGAAAATGTCCCATGGTGGCGGTGCGGGAGATGGTCCCCGCCTGGACCCGCCTGTCCCCGATCCGCTCCGAGTTGGGATTCCGGACCATCCTGAACACGCTGGAGAAGGTGGTCTCGCCGTTTCCCGGATCCCCCACCGTGGTCGGGATCTCCCACGGGAATTTCTTCCATCGCCTGGCCGAGGTTCTTTCCAGGTCGGGGTCCGTCCGCGCCGCGGTCGTGCAGGGCCACCACGGAACCTGCGACCTGGGATTCGGCGAGAAGCCGACGCCGGTCGCCACCGGCACTTCGTCGGGAGTCGCGGAGACCGCCCATGCGGCCGACTCACAGCCCTCGGTCCTCCTCCTGTCCGCCCTGGAATCCTGGCCCGACCTCGTGCGCGACCCGGCTTCCCCGCTCTGGCCGGCCATCCGCGCCCAAGCGGCCTTCCTCCTGTCCGTCGCACTCGACATCCCACCGCACGACGCCGCCGCGCGCGTGCATTCCGCCGGAGCTCCCCATGGCCGTTGAAGCCGGTTCCATCGCCCCTTCCTTCCGCCTCCAGGACCAGGACGAGGTCTTCGTCGACCTGTCTTCCTTGCGTGGAAAGCAGGTCGTGCTCTACTTCTACCCCAAGGATTCCACGCCGGGATGCACGGTGGAAGCCTGCGACTTCCGAGACAATTTCCGGCGCATTTCCGCCAAGGGAGCGGTGGTGCTGGGCGTCTCGAAGGACAGCGCCAAGAGCCACCGGAACTTCCGCGAGAAGAAGTCGCTTCCCTTCCAGTTGTTGGTGGACGCCGACGGCGAGGTCTGCAAGGCGTACGGGGTCTGGCAGCCCAAGAAGTTCATGGGGCGGGAATTCCTGGGGATCGTCCGATCCACCTTCCTGATCGACCCCGCCGGTCGGATCGCCAAGGTCTGGTCCCCGGTTTCCGTGAAAGGGCATGTGGACGAGGTCTTGGCCGCCCTCTGAGGGTTCGCCCGGCTAGAAGAGCACGGAAGGCCCGATCTGGATCCCGATGCTCCACTCGGACTGCTTGACCACGCCTTGGCGCGTGAAGGTCGGGGCCTTGGGCTGGTAGACCATGGGGATGCGGATGGCGAGATCCCAGGCCCTGGTGTACGTCTCGGAACCGGTCCAGAACTTCTGCAGGTTCACCAAAAGGCCCAATTCGGACTCCTGCGCCATGGACACCCCGGAAGCGGCTCCCGACACGCGCCAATAGGCCACGGGGCCGGTGGAAACCCAGGCTCCCAGATCCTTTCCGCCCCAGCCTCCGCCCACGCGCAGACCGATCTGCCAGTCCCAACCCTGGTCGGTCAGCGGCAAGGTGTGCGGGAATGTGTCCAGCGTGGTGGAAACGCTCTGCCCCCCCAGGCGCAGGGCAAAGTTCATGATCTGCTGCGATCCCGAGAGGGGGATCCAGGAAAGCGCCCCCACGTATTGGGTGGTGAAAAGCGCCTTGGTCCGGGAGTAGGCCCAATCGGACATCTCGATGCCCATGCTTCCCACGAGATCCGGCTTGTAGTGGTACCAGAGCTGCGACCCGAGATGGTTGGGGGTCAGCCCTTCGTCGCTTTTCCAGGTGGGACCCGCGGTGAGGGTGCCGCCCAATCCCCCGCCGTCCCACGCCTCGCCCTGCGACAGGGGGACGGCCGCCACCGCGGACCCCGTCGCCAAGGTCAGGAACAGGAGAGCGGATGAGATCCCGATCCCCTGGGGAATGCACTTCGGAGGCGCCATGGAACCAAAGATGGAAAAGGCCTCCGTGGATTCCCGGTCAGGTCGCATCCTTGATGGCGATTTGCGGGAGATCCTTCTTCAGGATGGCGTTGATCGCCTTGAGGTGCAGCGGGGTGGAGAAGATGAAGATCCCCATCTCGGCGGCCTTCTTCGTGTCGGCCGACTTGGGCTTCTGCCCGTTGGTGTAGAGGATGGCCACCACGTCGGAGTCTCCGCAGACGCGCAGGACCTCCGGAGAGTCCTGGTTGGTCACCAGGAGGATGTTGAAGAGGTCCAACTCGAGCAGATCGGCGAATTCCGAGCCCAAGTAGGCCGATTCGACCTCGGGAAGGTCGTCCGGGTCTCCGACGAGGATTTCCGCGTCCAGGGGGCCGGTCAAATGGCCGGGTTCCAACTGCATGCATGGAACATTAAACGCACCTCATCGATTGGTCAATGCGCCACGCCGGTTCCCGAAGGGGTTCCCGCCCTTTCCCACCTTCCGGGCTTGCACGTCGGAGCGGAAGGTGCGACATTGATGCCATGGCAACGTTGACCTTCCGCCAAGTCGATTCCTGGAGCATCCTGAGCGTGATGGGCGAAATCCAGACCTACGCCGATGCCGCCACCCTGCGCGCCGTGCTGTTCGACCGCCTCTCCGGCAAGGAACTGCGGCTCGCCATGGACCTTTCGGACCTCGCCTACATCGGATCCAGCGGGATCGGCGTGGTGGCGCAGGTGCAGCAGGAGCTGGAGAAGAAGGGCAAGACCCTGGTCCTGGTGGGGGCCTCCAGCTCGGTGCGCCACCTCCTGGAGATCGTGAGCCTGGACCGCGTGGTCCTGTTCGTGGACCGCCTGGAAGAACTGGACAAGGTCCCGGCCTGATCCCCACTCCCCCGGCGTCCGCCGCGCCGGATGCGGGACGGAAAACGAAAACCCCCGCCGCCGGGATGCGGCGACGGGGGCGAAGGTGCGACCGAGAAGGAAGCGGTTATTCGAGGACCGTGACGTTGAGCGTCGCCGCGTCTCCGGTGCCGGTGAAGTTGGACACCGTCAGGACGGCATAGGTTCCGTTCGAGGTCTTGACGACATAGATCCCACCCGAAGTGATGGTCGCGCTTTGCGAAGTCGAGGAGCCGATGGCCGCCGCCGCAGCTTGCTGGGTCGAAGGGGCAGTGGATACGGCCACGATGTAGGTAACATTCGCATTGTTCCAGTAGGAGCTGACCAAGTCGCCATTGGAGTACCCGAGCGCCGGGGACTCGAAAACCGTCGCAGAGCCAGTGGAGTTGGCGCTCATGACGATGTCGATGCTCGAAACGTTGGCTTGGGTCTGACTGCTGGAATAGGTCTGTACGGGGCTAAGGCCCAGGAAGCTCGGTGCGGATGCCGACAGACCTCCCATGGGGAGGGCGGTACCTTGCTGATTCAGGGCGGTGCCAGAGCTCCCGCCGGGGACCGCGTTGAAGGTGATGGCCGGGGTGGTCGTGGTGCCGCCGCCGGTACCGGTCAAGGTCCCGATGATCGTGTAGGCGCCTGTCGGGCCCCACTTCGCCGTGGGTGTGAAGGAGATGAGGACGTCGGATCCGGTTCCAAGCTTGGTGTCGCCCGAACCAGCGGGGGCGTGCGAGGGGATCAACGTATCCACTGGCGTACCGGCAGCGTTCTTCACCACCCAGAGCCAACTGGCCACGTCCGTCACGGTTCCGGTCAGGTGACCGGTGCTTCCCGCAGTCAACGTCGAGCCGGCGTCGATGGTGTTGCCGGAGGCATCCTTGGCGACGATGGGGCTCGAAATGGTCGGGCTGTTGCTGCTGGTGCTGTCGCAAGCGCTCATCAGACCGACAGAGAGGGAAAGGGCGACGAGGGGAAGGAGACGACGTTTCTGCATGGATTCCTCATTTGGTGCGATGGATGGACAGGGAACGGAACACGTGTCTGTCCGGATGGGTCTTGTCCGGTGCGAGCTTGAACATACCAAGCCAAAATCCCGAGTGCAAGGAAAGCCTGGGTCGGCAACACGGTCAACATCAATGTGGATAAACGACTCCGATTCCTCCTCGGATGATCGCGACTTCGTTGAGTAGCTTGCTTCCCTATGCTGGAAAACGGATTGGATGCGCAGACGGCCCAGAATTCCGCCCGGGAGGTCCGTTGGGACCTGACGTCCCTCTACAGCGGCCCGACCGACCCCGCCTTGGCCCGGGATTCAGAGCGGGCCCTGGAACTCTCCCGGGAGTTCGCTTCCCGTTGGAAGGGGCGTCTCGCGGAGCTGTCTCCCGAGGAGGCGGGCCGGATGCTCCTGGAGCACGAGCAGGCCTCGCTGCTGCAGTGGAAGATCGCCTCCTGGACTTCGCTCGCCTACGCGGCCGACGCCCGCAACGAGGCCATCGGGGCGGCCTTGGCCCACGCCAGGGAACTGTTCTCGGTGATCGAGGCGGAAACGTCGTTCCTGCAGGTGGAGATCGCCGCGCTGGCGGACTCCGTGGTGGAGAATTGGCTGGACGACGAGCAGGTGGGACGTTTGGAGAGGTGGATCCGGGAGATCCGGAAATTCCGGTCCCACATCCTTTCGGAGCCGGAGGAGCGGTTGGCGAGCCGCAAGGACCTGACGGGACGCGCCGCGCTGGGACAGCTCTTCGACGACCTCACCAATTCCCTGTCCTTTCCGTTCGACGACGGCGCGGGCCTTCGCGACCGGACCGGGGCCGAGATGCTCTCCTATTCCCGCCATCCCGATCCCGCCCTGCGCAAGGCCGCCCACGAGGCTTTCCTGGGCGTGTACGAGAAGAACGGGCTGGCCCTCGCCCACGTCATGAACACCTTGGCGCTGGACCACCAGGTGGATTGCGATGTGCGCGGCTACACCCACCCCATGACCCGCACCCACATGGGCAATTCGCTGGACGAGAAGGTCGTGGAGACCATGATGCGGGTGACGCGCGAAAGCTATCCCGTGGCCCGTCGCTTCTGGCGGGCCAAGGCCGAGCTCCTGGGATTGCCCAAGTTGTCGAACACCGACCTGTACGCGCCCATCGCGGGTTCCGAGCGGAAGCATTCCTGGCCCGAGGCCGTGGAGGAGGTGCTCTCCGCGTACGAAGCCTTCTCTCCCCGGATGAGGGATCTGGCGGCCGACTTCGTCAAGCACGGATGGATCGACGCCGAGGTCCGGCCCGGCAAGGACGACGGAGCCTTCTGCTCCGGCACCTGGCCGGGACACCATCCCTACGTGCTGCTGAACTACACCGGCCAGAGCCGCGACGTGTTCACCCTGGCCCACGAATTGGGCCATGGCATCCACTACCGGTGCTCCTCGGAACAGCCGCTGTTCTACTACGACGCACCTCTGGTGCTGGCGGAGACCGCTTCGGTGTTCGGGGAGATGCTGCTCACCCGCGGGCTCCTGTCCAAGGAATCGTCGCCGGAGGGGCGCCGGGCCCTCCTTTGTGGTCGCATCGAGGACGCTCTCTCCACCGCCTACCGGCAGAACGTGCTCACCGAGTTCGAACTGGGGGTGCATCTGCGCCGACGCAAGGGGCAGCTTTCCCGGGACGAGATCTGCCAGATCTGGTGGGATGCCAACAAGGACCTCTACGGGGATTCGGTGGACATGAATCCCGCCTACCGCTGGGGCTGGAGCTACATCCCCCACTTCATCCACACCCGCTTCTACTGCTACGCGTACACCTTCGGACAGCTTCTGGTGCTGGGACTGTACCAGAGGTGGGTGGAGGAGGGCGACCGCTTCGTGCCCCGGTTCCTGGACCTCTTGGCCAAAGGCGGTTCGGAGGATCCGGTGGCGGCCTGCGAGGAAGTGGGGATCACCCTGGACGAGGATTTCTGGCGCGCCGGAAACCGCGCCATCGAAGCCCTGGTGGAGGAGTTCGAAAAGGCGGTGTGATGCTGCCCCGCGACCTGTCTCAGTGGAACCGGTCCACGATGTCGCGGCAACCCCAGCGGTGCACTTCGGGAAGGGCGGAGAAGAAATTGTCCACGGCCAGGTCCATGGCCTTGGGCACCAGGCTCTCCGGGGAGGTGGAGCTTTCCGCGCGGCCTTGGGCCGGACTGCGCCAGACGCGGTTCCCTTCCCGGGCATCGATCACGGAGATGTCCAGGGACACCTCTGCGAAGTACGGTTTCCCCGAAACGAGATCGCCAAAGCGCCCCTGCCCGCGTCGGACCGTGACGCGGTTCAGGACCACGATGTAGTCGGTGTTCGTGGCCCTGGCGTAGCCGCGCAGCACGGCGGCCTCGCCCACGTTCCAGCCGTCGCTCGCGTGCGACAGGCCCATGCGCGGGTCCCAGGTCACGCGCTTGGGGGAGAATTGGCTCCCGCAACCGGCGCCCCAGGCGTAGAGGGAATGGCCTGCGGCGATGCGCACCAGGGATTCCGCGACGCCGGAACCGGGCACGAAGGGGATGTCGGCCAGGGCGGGCGATTCGTCCCGCAGCGCGACATCCGACGAATCGGATACGAACACCACCCGCATGCCCCTGAATCCCACCATCCCGAAGGATTCGGCGGGCGAGCGGGCGCATCCGGTCGCGATGGCGCCCAAAGCGAGGAAGGTGGACAAGGCGGAAAGCTTGGAAAGAAGGGTCGACGTGGTTGGACGCATCTCGAAGGGTCCTCCGTGGAGTGCAGAGTATACCACGGGCGACCGGGGGCGCGCCGCCGAATCGAAGAGCGGGTTCCCGATCCGGACTCGTATCTTTTCCCACCGTGAAAATCGTCTCCTGGAACGTCAATGGCCTGCGCGCCTGCGCCAAGACCCATTTCCGCGACTGGTTCCGGAAATCCGACGCGGACATCGTCCTGATCCAGGAACTGCGGGCCGAGCCGGACCAGATTCCGCCCGACCTCCTGGAAATCCCGGGATACCAGTCGAGCTTCTTTCCGGCCAGTTGCAAGAAGGGCTATTCCGGTGTGGGAGCCTGGGTGCGCCAGAGCCTGGGAGCCGTCTCCTTCGAGAAGGGAATGGGGTGGGAAACCGCCGACCGCGAAGGAAGGGTGCTCACCTTGTCCATCGGGAACCTGCGGGTGACGGGATCCTACGTGTTCAACGGCGGGCGGTCGGAGGAGGCCTTCGCCGACAAGCTGGAATTCTGGAACCGCATCCGCGACCGGCACGCGGCTTGGACCGGAGAGGGGCTCGACGTCGCCTTCCTGGGCGACTACAACATCTGCCACCAGCCCATCGACATCGCCGACCCCGTGGGCAACAAAGACAGCGTCGGATTCCGGCCCGTGGAGCGCGAACGGCTCTCCGGATACTTCGAGGCGGGCTTCGCCGACTGCTTCCGGCGCTTCCACCCAGGGGTGGCCGCGCAGTACACGTGGTGGTCGAATCGTCCCGGGGTTCGGGAGCGGAACCACGGCTGGCGCATCGACTACGCCTCGGTGTCAGAGAACCTGTGGCCCCGCGTGAAGCGCTGCTGGCACGAGCCGGGACAGATGGGCTCCGACCACTGCCCCATCGGACTGGAATTGCGTTGAGTTCGTCGGGAGGGAGGTTCCTCCTGGCGGTCCTGGTTGCCCTCCTCGCCGGATGCGCCTCCACCGCCATCCCCATCGGCGGCCTGGTCCCTTCCTGGAAGCTGCCCACCTCCGACGGAGACACCATGTCCGAAGCGGGACTGCGCGGCCGGCCCGGATTGATGATCTGGCTCGACCCCATGTGTCCCCAGGTGCAGGACGCGGCCGTTCCGGGAGGGGCGCTGCGGAAGATGGAATCCCGCTGGATGCCCACCGACAGCGCCTGGGTCGTCTACGTGGCCGCCCGCACCCGCGCCGACCAGGTGATGGATCCCCAGATGTGGCGCCCCTGGATGAAGGAGATGCGATTGCGCGGTCCCGTGCTCGTGGACTCCTCCGGAAGCCTCTCCCGGACGCTCGGGGCCGAGTTGGCTCCGGCGGCGGCGGTGGTGGACGAGAACGGCGTCCTGCGCTGGCGAGGTCCCCTGAGACCGGAGGATTCGACCGGAATTCCCCTCGCGTCCGAGGTCCTCGATTCCGTGCTGGCGAGGCGGGCGCTGCCCGCGCCCGACGATCGGGTCGACGAAGGCTGCCCCATGCGGGACCGCGTCTGGTGAGCGGCGAGTGGGCCTTCGTGGACGGGGTGTACTCGCCCCAGGAGGAGGCCGTGGTCCCGGTCCTGGACCGCGGGTTGCTCCTGGGCGACGGCATCTTCGAGACGGTGCGGGTCAAGCTCGGCGCGCCCGAATACTTCCCGGAGCACTTTGACAGATTCTGCGCCTCCGCCGCCGCGGTGCGGATGCGCCAGCCCTGGAGCCGGGAGTCGCTCGAGGAGATCTGCGCCCAGCTTTGCCGGCGCTCCGGCCTGGCCGACGCCTCGGTGCGCTTCACCCTGACGCGCGGCGCCTACCGCGGAACCCTTTCCGACACCGGGGATCCCCCGCGGCTCGTGGCCACCTGCGCCGGAGTCGAGCACATCGACCCGAGCCTGGTTTCGCGCGGGGTGGCGGTGGCGGTTTCCAGCGTTCCCCGGGTGCACGAACTGGCTCCGTCGGTGAAGGCGACCCAGTACCTGGCCGCGGTCCTCGCCCGCCTGGAGGCCGACGAACAGGGCTGCTACGAGACCCTTTTCGCCGACCGTCGGGGGCGGGTCCTCGAGCTGTCGTCGGCGTCGTTCTTCGCCGTCCGCTCCGGACGGATCCTCACCCCCCCCTTGCGCCTGGGGATCCTGGCCGGCGTCACGCGCGCGGCGGTCCTGCGGCTCGCGCGCGGCGCGCGCATCCCCGCCCGCGAGGCCGTCCTGCGGCTGGACGGGATCGGTGGCATCGACGAGGCCTTCCTCACCTCCGCCGTGCGAGGGGTCGTTCCTGTGGTACGTTTGGGGGGCGCGAACGTGGGCGATGGCCGCCCGGGTCCCGTCACGGGGCGCATCGTGGAGCTGTTCCGCTCGGAAACCGGGCGATGAAAACGACCGGGGAGCGATGATGGGAACGACCACCGAGAACAGGACCATGCCGCCGGGCGAATTGCGCCTGGGGCCCGCCGGGATCGAGTTCGAGACCGACGGCGTCTCCCACCTCTTCTCCTGGCCGGAGGCGCTTCGACGCCTGGGCTCGGCCGGTGCGGACCTCGCGCTGCACATCGACTGGGGCGAGGGGTATCTCGAAGACAAACTCGACTGGGTGGACCTGATGACCTTCGAGGACGAGGTCGGCGTGCTTCCCCACGAGGTGTTCTCGGGGGGGCGCCTTTCCGGTACCCTGGACGCCCTGGTGGAGTTCGAGCCCGACCGGATCCGCCTCTACTACGACGAATCCTCCCACGCCGAGCCCGGCGTGGTGGAACTGCGGCATGCTCCGGGAACGCGCATCTCCCTGCACGAAATCGCCTTCAAGTCGTTCGGCGCGAAGACCGAGCGGTTGGCGCGCGCCTTCTGGTTCTCCGGGTCTCTCGCGTACTGAAGCCCTCGGATCAGCCCGCCGCGGGGTCGGCGATCTGGCTGGGCGCGGCGTCCCGGAATTCCGAGAGGATGAACCGGAACTCGTCCTGGACGCTGCGGAACGCTGCCACGACGCCGGGATCGAAGTGCGAGCCGGAGGATTTCAGGATGATGTCCGTGGACGCCTGCAGGGTGAACGCGGGCTTGTAGCAGCGTTTGGTGGTCAGCGCGTCCCAGACGTCGGCCAAGGCGACGATGCGCCCGTAGACCGGGATGTCCTCCCCGGTCAGGCCGTCGGGATAGCCGCTGCCGTCCCACTTCTCGTGGTGGCTGCGCGCCACCACCTGGGCGATGCGGAGCATGGGACTGTCGGCGTCGGAGAGGATCCGCGCTCCGATGGCGGCATGGCCCCGCATCACCATCAGCTCCTCGGAGTCCAGTCTCCCCGGCTTCAGCAGGATGTGGTCGGGGATCCCGATCTTCCCGATGTCGTGCATGGAACTCGCCACGTAGAGGTGGTTCACCTCCTCCGGAGCCAGCTTGAGTTCGCGCGCCAGCGCCGCGCTGTAGGCGCGGATCCGCAGGACGTGGTTGCCGGTCTCGTCGTCGCGCATCTCCGCGGCGCGGGAAAGCCGGGTCACGGTGTCCAGGTTCGCCGCCTCCACCAGCCTCAACGCTTCGCGCAGTTCCTTGGTGCGTTTCTCCACCAGCTCTTCCAGGCCTTTCTGGTAGCGGCGCACCTCCTCCTTCAGCGCCCGCTTCTCCAGGGCGTTGTGGATGGACATGTGCACCTGTTCCAGGTGGATGGGCTTCAGGATGAAATCGTAGGCGCCCTCCTGCATGGAAGAGACGGCCAGGCCGATGTCGGCGTAGCCGGTGAAGAGGATGGGTGCGGTGCGCGGATGGTGGCGCCGGGAATGGCGCAGGAGATCCGTGCCGGATTTCCCGGGCATGCGGATGTCGGAGAGCAGCACGTCGAACTCGCGGCTGGCCAGTTGGGCCACGGCCTCCTCGTAGTTCCCCGCGGTGGCCACGACGAATTTGCGCAGGGAGAGGTAATCCTGGATGACCTGGCAGATCGCGTATTCGTCGTCCACGACGAGGATCTTGGCAGTTTCCTGTTCCATTCGACTCTCCTGTGAATCCCCACTATACCAAGCTTGGGAAGCGCTCTGCAAGCGACCTTTCCAGACCCGGCGCGGTTGCTATCTTTCGCAGCTCCTCGTACGCTTCGGTGGGACGGGAAAATCGGGGTGTAGCTCAGCTGGTAGAGTGCTACGTTCGGGACGTAGAGGTCGCACGTTCGAATCGTGT
>Ga0209415_10007227_pt1 | contig 19440 bp, 16 predicted proteins | sample PeaSoiSIISIP2007_FD_187696 | JGI IMG/M metagenome (GOLD analysis project Ga0209415, IMG submission 187696) | Peat soil microbial communities from Weissenstadt, Germany - SII-SIP-2007 (SPAdes) (version 2) | ecosystem: Environmental > Terrestrial > Soil > Wetlands > Peat | place: Germany... | reverse complement strand
TTCAGGTGGTTTTCACCGACGAGTTTCAGCCCTTCAAGACACTCGGACAGCTTCGCGTCGGCACCGTGCGCTTCGGCAACCATCCCTACAGCGTCTACTCCCGGCCGCTGTCCGCGGACCTGCGGGACAAGCTGTACCTCGTGTCCCTTCGATCCACGCTGGAGGAGCAGCTGTACATTAGCTCGGTCCTCATCTCGTACCTCACTGCTTTCCTGATAACGCTGGCGGCGTCCCTGTTCCTGGCGGCGGGGATCACAAGCCTCGCCATTTCCCCCTTTACCCGCCTGTCGCAGTGGCTGCACCGCTACATGGACACGGGTGAGGTCGGAAACATCGACATCCGCTCCCGGGATGAGACGGGGTTCCTTGCCGGGGCCTTTCATGCCATGGTGAGCACCCTCATCGCGGAGAAGCACACGGTGAGCGATCAGCTGGACCAGATACGGCAGCTCGCCTCGTACAACGAGCGCATCATGAACGGGATCCGGGCGGCAATCGTGGTTGCGGATGCCGAGGGCGCCATCGAGTTCTGCAACAGCTACTTTGCCCAGGTGGCCGGCGAGGAGCGGGAGGCCCTTCGCGGCCAGAGCTTTCGGGGCAAGGTGTCCTCCCTGTTCACCCTTCGAAACGGCGCCGCGGCGGCAGATGCTTTCCCGCTGGACAGGGAAGCCGTGGTTGAGGGGCTTTCCCTTCCGCGTCCGGGGGAAAGCCCGCTTCACTTCACGGCAAAGCTCTCCCCCATAGGACTTTCTGGAAACAGGAGGGGCTCCCTCATCGTGCTGGAGGATGTCACGGACTCGGAGCGGTTCTGGGCCGGAGCCACCATCGCGGACAAGGTCACGTCCCTGGGAATCCTTTCCGCGGGCATGGCGCACGAGATCAACAACCCCCTGGGGTCCATTCTTTCCCACGTCAACTACCTGAAGGCGGTGGAGAAAGGCCGTGAAAAGCTCGACTCCCTGTTCTGGATCGAAAGCGAGACGAACCGGATCGCGGCCATCATCAAGCGCATCCGCGCCTACACGGCGCCGGCCGCGGGAGGTGAGCTCACGGCGGACCTGAACCTCCTGGCTGGCCAGACCCTGGAGCTCCTGCGCTTCACGCTGGAGAAGCGGCGCCTGAACGTCTCCCTGGATCTCGCGGAGGACCTGGGCGTCGTGGTCTGTCCGCCCGACGAGCTGAAGCAGGTGGTCCTCAACATCCTCCTGAACGCGTGCGAGGCCTGCACGGACGGGGGAGCAATCCGGATCCATACGCGCCATGACTGTGACGGGAAAGCCCTCCTGATGGTCGCGGACAATGGGCTGGGAATCGACCCTGCCAACATGAAGAACATCTTCGACCCCTTCTTCACGACGAAGAACATGAGCCAGGGAAACGGGCTCGGTCTCTCGATCTGCTACGCCATCGTCAAACGAGCGGGCGGGGACATCCGCGTCTCCAGCGCCCCGGGTGCGGGGACGGAGGTGGAGGTGGTTCTCAATGTACATGAACATCCTCATCGTTGATGATGAGCCGGGGCTGCGCAACGGCCTCTCGAAAGTGCTTGCCCTTCAAGGCTACCGTGCGCTGGAGGCTTCCACGGCGGCGGAAGCGAGGAAGGTCATGGCGAGCGCGGAGGTGCACCTGGTGCTCCTGGACCTGAAGCTGGGGGGGGAAGACGGGCTTGCGCTTCTGAAGAGCCTGAAGGCCGAAGAGCCGGCAGTTCCGATCATCATCATCACCGGCCACGGAGACGTCACGCGCGCCGTGGAGTGCATGCAGGCGGGCGCCACGAATTACATTCCCAAGCCCATTGACAATGACCTCCTCTTTTCGGTCCTGGACAAGGAGCGCTCCGCCCTGAATGACAGGCAGAGCACGCTTGCCTTCCGCGAATCCCTGCGAACCAGCACCCGGACCCAGCTTGCCCCCAGCTCCTCCCCGCAGATGAAGGAAATCGAGAAAGTGATCCTGAAGATCAGGGATTCCGACGTGCCCCTGCTCCTGCTGGGAGAGACGGGCACGGGCAAGGAGGTGGTGGCAAAAAGCATCCACTATTCCGGCGCATACCGCGACAGGCCTTTCGTCGGTCTGAACTGCGCCTCCCTGAACGAAAACCTGCTGGAGAGCGAGATGTTCGGACACGAAAAGGGCGCTTTCTCCGGAGCGGTGGCCCGCAAGATCGGCAGGTTCGAGCTGGCGGGGAGCGGGACCCTTTTCCTGGACGAGATTGGCGATATGAGCCTCGCAATGCAGGCAAAGCTCCTGCGCGTCCTCCAGGAACGGACGCTGGAGCGCGTCGGGGGGACAAAGCCGGTCTCCGTGTATTGCAGGCTCATCGCGGCAACCAACAAGGATCTTGCGGCCCTGCGGTCCGACGGCGCCTTTCGCGAAGACCTCTATTACAGGCTGAGCACAGTCACGTTAAAGCTCCCGCCTTTGCGAGAGCGCGCGCGTGACATCCCTTCGCTGGTCACGCTGTTCGTCGAGGAAGCCAACGCAACGTATGGCCGCTCAGTGCGGACCATCCCGGACCCGGTCATGCGCCGTCTCACGTCGAGTCCCTGGCCGGGAAACATCCGTCAACTCCGCAACGTGATAACAAACGCCGTGATCCTGAGCGACAGAGAAGAAATTGCGGACATTGACCTCGGAGACGGAGTCTCCGAGCTGGGGGAGATCGCATTGGAGGGGGATCTGCATACCACGATAGAGCGCCATTGCGCGGACCTGGAAAAAAAGATCATACGATCCGAGCTGGAGAAGAGCGGAAGGAACATCACGAGGACAGCGTCCCGGCTGGGCATAAGCAGGAAGACTCTCTATGAAAAGATGCGTCGCTATGGGTTCTAAGCGCCTGCTGTCCGCCGGGAGGCTGGCCTGCCTCACGGCCCTCCTCCTGTCATGCGCCGCCCCCGTCGTGCTGTCCGCAGGGGGCAGGCCCGAACCCCGGGACCCGCGGCTGGAGATCTTCAGCTGGTGGACTGCGGGGGGCGAGGCAGAGGGGCTTGCGGCGATGTTCCAGCTATACAACGCGAAGTTTCCCACGGTGCAGATCATCAACGCAACCGTGGCCGGGGGAGCGGGCTCCAACGCCAAGGCCGTGCTGGATACGCGCATGCGCGGGGGAAACCCGCCCGACTCTTTCCAGGTGCACGCCGGCCACGAGCTGATCGACTCCTGGGTCCGTGCGGGAAAGATGGAGCCCATCACGTTTGTCTTCAGGGACAACGGGTGGCTCACGGCCTTCCCCAAGGACCTCATAGAGATCATCTCGTACCGGGGAGAGATCTACAGCGTTCCCGTGAACATCCATCGTTCCAACGTCCTCTGGTACAACAAGAAGATCTTCGCCGACGCGGGGATTCTCCCGCCGAAGAGCTTCGACCAGCTGGTCCGGGACTGCGAGGCGCTGGCCAACAAAGGCACCACACCGCTGGCCCTGGGGGACAACGGGATATGGGCCTCCCTGCACCTCATGGAAAACGTGCTCCTCGCCACCATGGGACCTGCGCGATACAAGGGCCTGTGGACGGGGGCCACTCCCTGGAACGGGGGGGAGCTGCGCACGGCGCTTGCCCGGTTTGCCACGCTCCTGCGCTACGCCAATACGGACCATGCGACGCTGAGCTGGGATGCGGCTGCTCAATACGTCATTGACGGGAAAGCCGCCATGACGGTGATGGGTGACTGGGCGGAGGGTTACTTCAAGGCCAGGGGACTTACGCCGAACAAGGAGTTCGGCTGGGTCCCCTTTCCCGGCACCGGCGGCTCCTTCATGATGCTCTCGGATTCCTTCGGTCTGCCTCGGGGCGCCCCGGACAGGGACGCCGCGGTCAAGTGGCTCACCATGGCCGCCTCACGGGAAGGCCAGGATGCCTTCAACCCGAAGAAGGGCTCCATCCCCTCGCGTATAGACGGGGATCGCTCCCTGTACGACGTCTATCTCCAGTCCGCAATGGACTCCTTCAGGACCGACACGATTGTCCCGAGCGTGACTCACGGCGCGGCGGCCGCGGAGGGGTGGGTCAACGAGATCCAGGACGTGATTGCCACCTTTGTTTGTGACCAGGACGTGGAAAAAGCAGCCGCGGCCCTGATCGAGGCTGCGAAGAAATACGTGAGGTGACGGCGCGCCCTCGTGATGCGGCGCGCCCTCGTGATGCGGCGCGCCCTCGTGATGCGGCGCGCCCTCGTGATGCGGCGCGCCCCCGTGATGCGGCGCCACTCTGATGCGGCGCCCCTTTCTCCCCTGCCGGCCTCGTTTGTTAATACCTGACAAAATCAGTAACCTAGACCGTGAACTTCAGGGACGCGTCTTACATCATTGAGCTTCTGACGCCGAAGCAAAACGACGAGAACTTCGAGGCGAAGCTGGATGAGTTTGCCCTGCGATACCGCAAGATCCTGGACCACGGCGCGGTGGTCTCGATCTGCGACAACCCCCTGGGCAACCTTCATTTCACTGCAATGGAAGTGGTGGGGTTCCTGGGTCTTCCCTTCGATGCGGATCGGACGCTGCTTCACCTCAACTCTTTTCACCGCAAGGAAGATTTCGACGCCTTCCTCCGCGATGCGCGGGAGAGAGGGATCAGGCACGTCCTTGCGGTGAGCGGAGACGGCGGGCCGCGCCTCCCGAGGCTGGAGCCGTCCGAGCTCGGCCTGACGGGCAGGACGGTGACCTCCGTGGAGATTCTGAAGTACGTCGAAAGAGAGCACGCGGGCTGGTTCAGCTGCGGAGTCGCCTTCAATCAATACGAGCCGGAAGACAGCGAGCTGGAAAAGCTGCGGCGCAAGCTGGATGCCGGCGCGAAGTTCGTGATCACACAGCCGGTGATCGCCAGGGAGGCGGCCGTGGATGTTCTTCGAAGCACCGGGGTACCGCTGTTCATCGGCGCCTGGATGTCGAAGCGGATCGACCCTCTCTGCGAGTGCGTCGGAGTGAAAAAACCGAACGGCGCACAGTACGATCCTGCCGCAAACCTCGCCCGCATCCACGAGGGATATCCCGGCGATGGGATCTACCTTGCGCAGCTTGGTTTCAAACAAAGCTGGGCGCAGCTTCTCACGCGTTCACTGGCATAGGAGCCTGCGGGAGGCGGCGGGGCCCGGCCGAGGGGGCGCCGCAGATCACCGTCACAGCAAATCGTCCAGAAGGGCGGCCATCTCCGCGTTCCCCCCGGCGGGGGGTGACCAGTCCACGTGCACGACCTCGTAGCCCGCCGCGTGCAGAGTATCCCCGAACTCCCGGACTCCCACGTTCACGAACACGGGCTTTCCGCGCAGCAGGTCCTTCAACGGTTCGGCCATCATCGCACCTCTTTCCGTGCCGCAAGCAGCAGTGCTGCCTCTCGGCAGAACGCCGCGGCCTGCGCGTTGCTGGGGAACACAAGGACGCCGGCATCCGCCAGGGCACCCATCTGCGCTTCCAGTCCCTGCGCATCCGCGTCTGTCCCGCACACCGAGCCGACCACCGTGACATGGTCTCCCCGACGGCGCGCGGATTCCCGCACGGCATGGATGGCTGGCACAAGGTCTCCCACGGGGTCGCGGGATGAGATGGCGCCAAGGATGAAATCCAGAAGGACAAGCGCAACGCTGGGATCCTGCCCCTCCTCGGCAAGCCTCTTCCGCCGCAGGCTTGCGTCGATCATCGGGTGGGGCCGTCCTTCCACGAAGATCTCCGCGCCCATGTCGACAAATGAGCTTTCGAGGCTCGCCCGGGGATCCGCAAGCTCCTTCATTCCGTGTATGGGAGAGTTGGAATACACGACCAGCCCGGCGCGTCGAAAGATGGCCTGGGACTGGTAGCAGAAGGTCCCACCAGCGAAAAGGCCGCGAACATGACGTTGCGCGGGCCGCATCCTGGCCACCTCCGCCGCGGCCTGCGCGCGGAGGGCTTCACGGGACGGCCGCGGCATCACGGATCCGCCGAGCCCCGTCTTCTGAAGGGCCATCTCCACGGCATCGTCGATGACGGAGGCCGTGAGGAGGTTTCCCGTCTCGGCAGGCATGGCGGCGGCGCCGAAGAGGCAGAGAACCACTGGTTTGTCGCAGCGCGCCAGGCGCTGCATGAGCTTTCGTGTCGCGCTCTCCCCCGGCGGCTTGGACAGGATGGCTATGACACTGGTCCCCGGATCCGTTTCCAGAGCGTCGATTGCCGTCAGCGTCGATATGCCGCCTATGGCATCTGAAAGGTCGCGGCTGCCGGTCCCGATTGCGTGCGATATCCCCGAGCCGGCCGCATGGACCAGGCAGGAAAACTCCTGCATCCCGGTGCCCGAAGAGCCCACGATCCCGATGGGCCCGCGCCGCACGGCGTTCGCAAAGCCGATGCCGGCGCCGCAGAGAAACGCGGTGCCGCAGTCTGGTCCCATGACCACCAACCCCCGGTCCCGCGCCGCTCTCTTGAGCGAAAGCTCGTCTTCCACGGAGACGTTGCTCGAAAAAAGGAAGACGTTCAGGCCCTGGTCCAGGGCCGCGCGCGCCTCCCGTGCAGCATATTCACCGGGAACGGAAATCACCGCCACGTTGGAATCCGGGCGCGCTTCCACGGCCTCCCGGATGGACCGCGGGTCCCGTGGTGCCTCCGTTGCGGCGGAGGCCGCCGTGGACCGTCGGAGCCAGGCTTCCGGATCCGCGGCCACGGTCCGTATCGCGGCCTCCTCTCCCTCCAGGGCAAGGACAAGGTCGTTGGGACCCGCTGCCGCAAAGTCAGCGTCCTGTCCCCCCTGGCCATATCCGAGCTCTGTCAGGACTTTCTTGTTTGCGTCGGTTGCAAGGAGAGCCGAGGCGTCATTGACTCCCGGCTGTCCGGCGATCCGCCGCGCGACCTGCATGAGGAAAACGGAGTCGAAATAGCGATTCTTCCTGATGACGGTTATCCTGATCATCTCTCAACCCTTGTACTTCTCCGCGAAACGCTTCAGCGCTTTCGTGAAACATTCCATGGGCGGGCGCACGATGCCTCCGCCAATGATCCCGTGACCCGGCTCCTTGTGAGCGATTGCCGTGTCGATGACGGGGACCATGCCCGTCTGGACCACCTTCCGGATGTCGATGCCCACCGCGGTGCCCTCGAAGTCCAGCGCGGGCATCAGGTAGTCGGGGCTCCTGCCCACCGAGATTGCGCGCATGTCGCGGCTGTAGGCCAGGGCCTGCGCCGCGGAGCCGCCCGTGAAGCTCAGGATCCCCGGCGCCCCGCCGATTACGAAGCCGCCCCAACCGACTGTCTCCGTGATGGCGGAGTCCCCTATGTCCAGCCCCGCGTCCTCTTCCTTCCAGCCCGGAAGGAGGAGCCCGTTGACGCGCGGCGCGGGCGCGGTAAACCATTCCCCATCCAGGCCGCTCACCTGGACCCCGAACTCCGTGCCGTTGCGCGCCATAGCGGTCACCACGCTGCTGGCCTCTACTGCCCGCGCGGGATCCGCGCACGCCTTTGCGGCAGCCATCGAGATCCCGAGGAAGAGGAAGGGATGGTTGCCCGTGTAGTACAGCGTGGAAACGACCTGTTCCTTCGGGAGCCCCAGCTCCACGAAAACAGGCGCCACCGCGTTGGAAAAGATGCTCGAGGACGCTACCACCCTGTTGTGCATCTCATCACCCATGAGGAGCGCGCGGGCCACCATCTGCTTGATCGGCACACCCCCCATCTTGCGCACCGCCGCCCTCAGGGCCGGGCCCCAGACGTCCCGCCAGGTGCTGAGGGCAGCCAGCGCATCCCGGGAGTAGTCCCCGAACTGTTGGAAGCTCTCCACCTGGCGGCAGTATGCCCGGTTGCCGAAGGCCCTGTTCTCAACGACCCATACCCACATGTTGCTGGTGATGGTGCCGGCCATTGGACCGACAGCGGAGTGATGGTGGTTGGGCTCGAACGCGATTTCCCCGGCCGCAATCATTCCCTCAGCTTCCTTGGGGTCCTTTGCCCAGCCCTCGAAAAGGCACATGCCGATGGCGGCGCCTCGCTGCGCGCCGCACATGTGGGCCCAGTCCACCGGAGGGCCGGAATGCAGCATCAGCCGATCCCGCATTCCGGGGATGACTTCGGCGGCCGGCGCCACGTCCACGAGCACGGGGTCGGCCGCCGTGATGCGGCGAAGCGTCTCCGCGTTGGCCGCTTCTATTTTTTCCTTCAGTGTCATGGGCTACTGGACCTTCCCGACCACCCCTTCGACGTACCACTTGAAGTTGCCCATCTTGTCGCCGCCCCAGCTTTCCCCTGCCGGGATCTGGACCACCCCGGTATTGTCGACGATGGGACCGGTGAACGGGTTGAAGCCCTTGGCGATCTTGTCAGCGGATGCGGTCACGAGCTTTCGCACCTCCGCCGGTACCGCGGCGCCGAACGGGGCAATCGTGACCATTCCCTCACCGAGGCCGAGGTGGGTGGAGGAGGCCTTGAAGGTGCCTGCCATGACGCTCTTTGCCACTTCCGTGAAGTAGGGAGCCCACGTGAAGCCCAGGCCGGTGATCCATCCCCGGGGAGCGAGGGCGCGCGCCTCGATGGACTGGAAGCCAATGGACATCGCGCCGCGGGACTCCGCGGTCTGGATGACGGTGGCCGGAGAGTCGACGTGCATTGCAAGGACATCGCAGCCCTGGTCCAGGAGCGCATTGGCCGCGGCGGCTTCCTTCGCCTTGTCCGACCATCCGCCCGTTACCACGACGGTGGTCTGCGCATCAGGGTTGACCGAGCGCGCGCCCAGCTCGAAGGCGTTCACGTTTCCGACTGCGAATCCAATTGGCACGCCGATCACGAACCCCAGCTTGTTGGTCTTCGTCATCTTCCCTGCCGCCACGCCCATGGGGTACCAGGCGGCCTGGGTGTTCCCGAAGTAGTTGCCGAAGTTGGCGGACATCATCCAGCCGCCGGCATGCTCGAAGTACACGTCGGGGTGCCGCTTTGCCACGTTGAAGGCCGGCTCCTGGTGGCCGAAGCTGGTGGGGAAGATGAGCCTGGCGCCCTGCTGGATCATGTTCTCCATGACGCGCTCAGCCTCCGCGCTCTCGGGTACGTTCTCAGCCTCCAGGAGCTTGACTCCGGGAAGGTTCCTGGCCACGGTGGTCAGCGCGTCATGGAAGGAACGGTTGTAGCCGTAGTCGTTGACGCTGCCGACGTAGATGGCGCCAATGATCAGCTTCGGAGTATCCGCGGCAACAGAAGGTGCCACGGCCAGGCAAAGCGCCAGGGCCACCAGGATGCTCACAAATCCGAGTCTTTTGCTCATGTGATCACCTCTCGAAAAATATGCAGGCATGGCAACGCCACGCGGAGCACGGGACGCATTCAATCAGAGCCATAGAAAGTCCGCCCCAGGGCGGCGGGGGCCGCGAGTCTCCGGGCCCCTCCCCAGGCCAGGAGGACGAGCAGTGTCAGCACATACGGAATCATATCGAGGAGAAAGGGTGACACGTCCGCCCCCCTGGCCTGCAGCTGCAGCTGGAGGGCTTCGGCCCCGCCGAAGACGAGGGCACCCACGACTGCGCGCAGGGGATGCCACTTCGAGAATATGACCAGGGCGATGGCGATGAAGCCGCGGCCGGCCGTCATGCCTTCCGCCCACGTCAGGGTCAGGGAGAGTGACAGGTGCGCGCCGGCCAGACCGCCCAGCACTCCCCCGGCGAAAAGTCCCTGGAACCGCAGCGCGGAAGGGTTACGGCCCGCCGCGAAGGCCGCTGCCGGACTCTCCCCGACCGCCCGCAGGCCCAGACCCCAGCGCGTCTTGAACAGGGCCCACCACACCAGGAAAGCCACCGGCAGGGCGAGCCAGATGAGGATGTCGTAATTGAAAAGAGTCGTGGACCTCACCCATGGCAGCCCGGCCAGGAAGGAGGGCCTCCATTTCGGCAGGCCCGTAATGACCGCGCCGACGAACGGGCCCCCGACGAGGGCGCTCACCCCGATGCCGAAGAACATCATGGCCAGTCCGCTGGCCAGCTGGTTGGCGCGTCGCGACACGACGAGCCACCCGAAGAGGAGGTTGGCCAGCCCACCGGCCAGAGCGGCCGCGACCACCCCCAGGTAGGCGCTCCTGGTGAAGGCCGCGATGGCGAAACCCACCGAAGCGCCGATCAGGAGAATGCCCTCGAGCCCGAGGTTCACGATGCCGCTGCGCTCCACGATCGTCTCGCCCAGGGTTGCATACAGGAGAGAGGCGCCGGAGAGGATTGCTCCCGCGAGGACCCCGAGGACAAGCGGCGTGCTCATCCGGCGGCTCTCCGCGCCGGGCGGCGCGCCAGCACGATGAAAAGGAGAAGGGCAAGAAGGATGTTGACCACCGAATAAGGCAGCCCCTGGGTGATCTGGAGAATGTCGCCCGCCGACGTGATGATGGCAAAAAGGAAGGCCATGAGCAGGATGCCCAGCGGCCGTCCCCCCGCCAGCCAGGCAATGAGGAACCCCGTGAAGCCGTACCCGGGGGAGAGCCCCTGGCGCAGCCTGCCATGGATGCCCGACACCTCGCCCATGCCTGCCAGTCCTGCCATCCCGCCCCCGATTGCCAGCGCGACAACGATCCATGCGGCCACAGGGATGCCGAGCCGCTGGGCCGCCTCCTGGTTTCCGCCGATGGAGCGCATCTGGACTCCCCACCGGGTTCTCTCCATCAGCAGCCAGTAGAGAAGCAGGGAAACGAGCGCAATGATGAGGCCCGCGTGGATACGCGTGTTGAAGAAGCTTGGCAGGCGGGCGGCATCCGGGAAGGCGGGAGACTGGGGATACGCGGAGCTCTCCGCGCTGCGCCAGGGGCCGAAAATGAAGTAGCTGACGATGAGAGGAGCCACGTAGTTCAGCAGAAGAGTCGCTATGGTCTCATTGACCAGCTTTCTCGCCCTGAGGATCCCGGGTATCGCGGCCCATACGGCGCCGCCGGCGAAGCCCAGAAGAGTGACGATGGGCAGCAGGACCCAGGCCGGCAGGTGGGGAAAGCTGAGAGCGCCGGCGGTGGCCATCCAGGCCCCCAGGTACAGCTGGCCCTCTCCGCCGACGTTGATGAGACCGAGGCGGGAAGGAATGGCGACGGCCACGGCGGTCAGGAGAATGGGGGTCATTCGAACGAGGAGCTCGGAAAAGCCGTACGCATTTGCGAGCGTGTAGAGGAAGGTATCCGCGTAGGCCTTGAGGGGATTCTTGCCGGCCACCAGGAGGATCCCCCCGAAAACGGCCAGAACAACGAGGACAATGCCGGCATAGCGGCCCGTCTCCCCCACCACGCGCGGAAACCGGCGCGCGGCGGCATTCCTTTCAGCCGGCACGGGTTGCCTCACCGGACCCCGTCATGAGGTGGCCCACCTGCTCCGCATCCCATCGGCCGCGCGGATACTCCCCGACGACGGCCCCCTCGTACATCACGAGGAGGCGGTCACTCATCTCGACCAGCTCTTCGAGGTCTTCGGAAATGAGGAGGATCCCGCTGCCCGAATCCCGGACTTTTCGAAGAAGATCCCTGACTGACACGGCACTGCGAGCGTCGAGGCCTCGCGTGGGGTAGAGGGCGATGACGAGCTTCGGCTCGTGAGCCATCTCCCTTGCAACCACGACGCGCTGCACATTCCCCCCGGAGAGCCCGCCCACCGGCATGGCAAGCCGGGGAAGAGGGAAATCGAGGGTCCGAAACGAATCTCCCATCCTCGTCTCGAGGGAACCCCAGTCTATGGATGCCCCTTTCCAATAGCGTCGTCCTGTGCCCAGGACGAGATTCTCCCGCACGGACATGCCGGGCACGGCCGCCATTCCCAGGCAATCTTCCGGCACGAAGGCCACACCGGCGTCCCGCATCCTCGCGATGGACCATCGGGACGCGTCGGCCCCGCGGAAGAGTTTCCTGCCGGCCGCCAGGGGGCGGAGGCCGAGGATGAGGTCCCCGAGCTCCTTCTGTCCGCTCCCGGACACCCCGGCCACGCCGACAATCTCCCCTTCCCCGATCCGCAGCTCGATGTCCCGCAGCGCCGTTTCGCTGCCCCTGGCCCGGGTGCCGGCGCCGTGGAGCTCCAGGAGGTCTTTCGCGCCCCGCGTCGCCCGGCCGGCATCCGGCGTTTGGCCTCGTTCACCGACGCCTTTCTCCCCGAACATCATTGTGACAAGCGTCCCGGCGTCCGCCTTTCCTCGGGGCAGCTCACCGGTAACCCGCCCCTGGCGCATGACTGTGATGCGGTCCGCGCAGGAGATGACTTCCCGCAGCTTGTGCGTGATGAAGAGGATTGCGTACCCTTCCGCCTTCAGCGCCTCGAAGACCTGGAAGAGCTCCAGCACCTCGTGGGGCGCCAGGACTTTCGTCGGTTCGTCCAGGATGAGGACCCTGGCTTCCGCAAGCAGAAGCTTGAGGATCTCCACCTTCTGCTGGTCCCCGATGGAAAGCTGGCGCACTGGCGCGCCGGGATCCACGCGGAGGCCGAAACGCCCGGCGAGGCGTCGAATGCGCGCCTCCACCGCGGACGTGCGCACCACTGCGGGAAGGTCGGTGAGGAAGAGCGCTATGTTTTCCGCGACACTGAGGGCAGGGATGAGCATGAAGTTCTGGAAGACCATCCCAATGCCCATGGCCCGCGCGTCTCGCGGGGAGCGCAGGTCGACCGCCGTGCCGCCGCGGAGGATTTCCCCTGAGTCGGGACGCGTGAAACCGTAGAGGATTTTCGAGAGGGTGCTCTTGCCGGCCCCATTTTCCCCCAGAAGGGCGTGGACCTCACCGCCCTTGAGCGTGAGGCTCACCCGGTCGTTTGCCAGGACGCTCCCGTATCTCTTTGTGATGGAGCGCGCCTCGATCAGGTCCGCTTCGGCCGCCGGTACGTTCATCCGACCTCTCCTCCTGGCGTCAGCAGCGCATTACGGCGGGCTGCCCCCCGATCCTGAGCGGGACCCAGTACTCGCTCCAATAGTCCAGCGAGTCCTGGGAACCTATGCTCGAATAATACTCGATCTCGGCCGTGACGGCGCGCTCCCAGTCCGAGGCGGGAAGCCATTCGCTGGACAGCGGCGGCCCTTCCTCTATCCGGTACTCCATCGCATTGTCTCCTCTCAGGACCACGGTGAGAGTCAGCCGCGGATAGCTGTGCAGCGTGACGCCGTCCCTGCGCCCATCGCTTGGCTGACAGCCGAACTCGCGTCGAAACGCGCGGGGGAAAGAATCAGGGGAGTCATAGCCGAAGCGCAGGGCGAGCTCGATCACCTTCCTCCCTCCCCCTGTGGAAAGGACCATGGCGGCCTCGGAAAGCCTGCGCCTGCGCGCCCTGCTGGGGCGGCGGCCGCACAACGAATAGTACATTGCCGGGGAGAGTTGTCCAAAGTGGACCCGAAGAGCCGACGCTAATCGCCGGATACGGCAATCTCCTCCGTCGGCGGCTCCGGCACCTGCTCCCCCTCGATTCGCTGGCCCGCCACCATGTGAGGCTGGGACGCCATTTTTTCGATGGTTGCCCGCGCCCACCAATAGCCGGCCGCAGCCATGACCAGGTTTGTCGCGGCCAGGGCAATCCACGCGGCCCGAAGCGGCAGGTTCAGGGGTCGAAGCAGGATGTAAGCCGCCGGGATGGCTATGGCGACCCGCACCAGCGTCAGGAAGAACCCGGGCCACGAGCGGCCCACCGCCTGCAGGGAGCTGATCTCCACGAACAGCATGGCATAGAGACCGTACGTGAAAGGGATCGTGAGGAAGTATGCCCGTGCATATTCGCTCACCCGGGGGTCCGTGGTGAATACGCCAATGATCTGGTTGTGGAACGCGACTACCGCAAAACCGAAGATCGTTGCGATTCCAAATCCCCACCCGAGGGTTGCACGGTACGCTGCCCGCACGCGGGCGAATTGCCCTGCGCCGGTGTTCTGCCCCAGCATTGCGAGGGCGGCCACACCGAATCCAATGGCGGGAAGGTAGGCAAAGAACTCCACGCGGAACCCGATGGAGAAGCTGATTGCTCCCGCTTCAAGGAAGCGGCTCGATATGATCACCGTGAGCAGGGACAGAGACAGGGGGCCTACCACGTTTGTCAACGCCGCGGGAAGGCCGATATTGAGCACCTGCTTGACCGAGATCCACCGGATGCGCAGGCGCGCCCACCTCAGCGCCACCATCATAGTAGCCCTCTTGAGAATGACGAGACCCGCCACCAGGACCATGAGCTCCGCGAAGAGAGTTGCGAGCGCAGAGCCGCTGACCCCCATCGCGGGAAACCCCACCCACCCGAAGATCAGGATGGGATTCAGGACGGCGTTGACGACCGTGGAGACGACGAACAGGATCGTTACAGTCTTGTTGTCACCCTGGGAGCTGAAAGCGAAGACCACGGAAAACATCAGGAAGACCAGGATGGAGCCGCCGGAGACCCAGGTGAAATACTGCAGGGCCAGCGGCAGGATCGAGCCCGTGGCGCCGGAAGCCACCAGAAGCTGGGTCCGGAAGACGAGGCAGACGGCCGTAAAGACCACGCCCGCGATCGCGGAGAGCACGAAGGACTGGCCAAGGATCCTTTCGGCCTCCGCGATGTTCCTGCGCCCGATGTTCATGGCCATGAGAACGCCGGAGCCAACGGTGATCCCCATGCTGAGGAAACCATGATGAACAGAGTGATCTGCGAAATGCTCACGGCCGCGATGGCTGCGGGAGCGAGCTTGCTCACCCAGAACGCGTCCACCGCGTTGTAGAGAGTCTGGAAAAATATCGAAAGCATGACAGGCCACGCCAGCGACCATATCTGTGGCATGAGCCTCCCCTGCGTCAGGTCCTGTCCGCGCAAAACTGCCTCCTGAACGGGTTGCGCGCGGAGCATGCGCCGCGCGCTTACCACAAAGGATAGTGGCCGGAGGGCGTTGTCGACAATTGGAGCTCAGAAAGGGGATGGCGTCATCCGAGGTTATAGGAGGGTGGTCTGAGAACGGGTATGAGACATTGTTCTCATATTGTCATATAGTACCACCGTCATACCTTCTGCAAGGAGCTCGTGTGAAGCGACTCTTCGCTTTCGGGTATCTGGCGGTCCTGTTCTTTCTGGGCACGCCGCTGGTGAGGTCGGATCCCCTTGTCGTTGGGGACGGCCCCCACTACAGCCTGGGCGGTCATCTGGAGATCCTGCGGGATGACACGGCCGCCATGACGTTCGCCCAGGTTTCAGCGAGCTCCTCCTGGGCGGCCACGCCGGAGGATGAGCCGAACCCCGGGTTCTCGAATGCCGTCTATTGGGTCAGGTTCCAGCTCGAATCCCGCACGGCACACCGGCTCCTCCTGGTCTTCCAGTACGCCAATGTCGATTTCGTGGATCTGTTCGTGGCCTATCCCGACGGGGGGCTGCGGCACATGGCCTCGGGTGACGACATCCCTTTTGCAGAGAGATCGATCGCCCACCGGTATCCGCTTTTCCCGCTGACTCTGCCGACGGCTCAGCCAGTCTGGTGTTACGTGCAGCTGCGGGATCCAAACAGCCTGTTTCCGCTTTCAGTCTGGGACGAGGCGGCCTTCCGCAGGGCTGACAGCGACCAGCAGCTCATCATCGGGCTGTTCGTCGGGCTCTTCCTCATCGGCCTTCTGTTCAACGCGCTGTTCTTTCTCGCAACCCGAGACAGGGCGTATCTCTACTATTTCTTCTTTGTGCTGTCGTACCTCGTCTTCGAGCTCGCGTTCAGGGGCATCGCGGGCGAGTATCTCTGGCCATGGCACACCTGGATTGACGATGCGGTGGAAGTGACCGCGGCCTCTGTTGCCATCACGATGGGGCTCGCATTCACCCGCAGCTTCCTCCAGACGAAGACCTGGGCGCCCTTCATGCACGTATTCCTCGGCGGGGTTCTTTTCGCGGGCGCGGTGAACACGCTCTGCACGCTCGTATTTCCGTTTGTGATCATGGTCCAGGTGACGAATGCATACCTCCTTTTCGCGGCGATCGTTCTCATTCCGAGCGCCTTCATCGTGCTTCGCCGTGGTTTTCGAGCGGCGCGCTTCTACCTGGCCGCGTGGGTCATGCTCCTGGCGGGCGGCATCATCTTTGCGCTCTTGAACCTGGGCCTGCTGCCGAGCAACCCGTTCACGCGGAACGCGCTCTCCGTGGGCGGGTCACTCGAAATGGTCCTCCTCTTCCTGGCCATCGTGGACCGGTACCTGCTCCTGCGTCGCGACGGCGAGAAGATGCAGACGGAACGGCTGGAAGCCGTTGAGAAGAGGCTCTACTCGGACACACTGACGGAGCTTCCCAACCGCAACCGGCTCATTGCCGACCTGCAGCAGGGGAAGGCCGTCACGATCATCCTGGTCAACATCGACCATTTCAAGGAGATCAACGACTGCTTCGGACAGAAGGCGGGAGACCACGTCATCATCGAGCTCGGCAACCGCATTCGTGGCGCGGTTTCCGAGCGCAGCGGCGCGGTCTACCGGCTGCACGCGGATGAGTTCGCCGTCGTGCTGGAGTCCACCTCGGACGGGAGCGATCTCGCCGCGCTGGGCCGAACGCTCGTCTCGCGCTGCCAGGACCATCCCTACCTGTATGAAAACGAGACCCTCCGCCTGGATGTCAGCGTGGGAATGGCGGTGACCAGCGCCCGTCACCTGGAGAGAGCAGACATGGCTCTCTCGGTGGCGCGGTCCCGCAAGACGCCGGTCGTCTACGAGCCCGGGCTCGAGGTGTTGAAGAGGTTCGCCGACAACCTCCACTGGCTGCACGTCATCCGCGAATCGATCGAGGAAGACCGCATCATTCCTTTCTTCCAGCCCATCCGGAACAACCAGACCGGATCCATCGACAAGTACGAATCCCTCATGAGGATCCGCATGAGGGACGGTGTCTTCGTGGCACCGGGCGCCTTCTTCCCGGTGGCGAAGAAGAGCAAGCTCTACCCGGAGCTCTCCCGCGTGATCATCGAGAAGACCGCCGGCATCATGAGGACTCTCGACCAGGAAGTGTCCATCAACGTGTCCCTGGAGGACATTACTCACCCCGACGTCCGCGCGGTCATAGACCAGGTCGTCTCCCAGCGGGACATCGGGCCGCGCGTCGTCTTCGAGCTGCTCGAATCCGAAGGCATCGAGAACTACGACGAGGTTTCGCACTTCATCCAGCTGATGAAGGACAAGGGATGCAAGATTGCCATCGATGATTTCGGGGCCGGGTACTCCAACTTCGCGCATATCCTCCGCCTCCGGGTGGATTACCTGAAGCTGGATTCCTCTCTCATCAAGTCCATCGTGGAGGATGCCAACGCCCGCTGCATAGTCCAGACCATCGTCTCGTTCGCCCGGAGCCTGGGAATTCAGACCATCGCGGAGTTCGTGCACAACGAAGCCGTGCAGAATGTGGTTGACTCGATGGGGGTGAACCATTCCCAGGGGTATTTCATCGGCGAGCCGCGTCCCATGAAGACAGAATCCCAGATTTTCAAGCCGGCCGAGTGACGGCCGCCGGGCACTGGAAGGCAGGAACGGGCCGCGGAGCCAGAAGGGGAATCAACCGTCGGGCAGGAGGTTGCCGCTGCTCCCCGTTTCATCGGAGGGCTGGCTTTCGTAGAGCTCCCGGAAAACATCCTGGGAACCCCGAAAGACTTTGAGAAGGTCCGGCGAGAAATGCTCTGGCCGTGTCCGCTCGTCCCCGCGGGTCAGGATTTCCATGACCTGGGCGTGGCCGTACGCCGGCTTGTAGGGTCGACTGCTTCGCAGCGCGTCGTACTGGTCGCACATCATCAGGATGCGGCCGCACAGGGGTATCGCCTCCCCCGCAAGACCGCGCGGATATCCGCTCCCGTCCCACCGCTCGTGGTGGGTCAGCGAGATCTCTGCGCCCATTTTCACGTACGGCGTTGTTCCCTTTTTCAATATGTTCCAGCCGAGGAGCGTGTGGTTCTTCATGATCTCCCACTCCTCGGTATCGAGCGGGCTCGGCTTGAGCAGGATCCGATCCGGAATCCCGATCTTTCCGATGTCATGCATCGGGCTGGCATAGAGGATGCAATCCACGTAGTGGTCGTCCATGCCGCACCTTCGCGCAAGCTCTGCTGACAGCGCACTGATGCGGCGGACGTGGGCACCGGTGTCCTCATCCCGATATTCGGCCGCGCTGGTCATCAGATAGACGGTCTCCCGGTACTGGTTTCGAAGCTGCGCCGTCCTTTCCTGGACCTCGGATTCCAGGGTGCGGCTGTGCTGGACGACAATGTCGTGGTATTCCTTCATGCGCAGGAGATTGCGGACCCGGGCCCGCAGCTCGGATCTCTCCACGGGCTTGGCCAGGAAATCCTCCGCCCCGGCCTGGAACGCCTCGGTCCGTGAATCGGGGTTCGCGAACCCGGTGATGACAACGATGGGAATGACCCGAGACCTCTCCTGCGCTTTCAGCCTCTGAATGACATCCAATCCACCGATACCGGGCATCACAAGGTCCAGGAGGATCAAGTCCGGCAGCTCCGTTTCCACCGCCTCCAGGGCTGCCTGCCCGCTCGCGGCAGTCCGCGTCCGGTAGCCGTCCTCCCTGAGCATGGACTCGAACAGGGTGCGGTTCAACTCCTGGTCGTCGACAATAAGCACTACCGGGTTGTTCATGCAGGAGCTTCCGCGATCCAATATTGCATAATTCCGCGGTTGGGTCATCATTGGGCATGGCGTTTTCACTGTCCTCGGCGGGCTTCACGCCCGCAGGCGGAATACCCAGGACATTCACCGCTGACGGCAGGGATATTTCCCCCGCGCTGAGCTGGGAGAACCCGCCGCCGGGGACCCAGGCTTTTGCTCTCGTCTGCGATGACCCGGACGCCCCCGCGGGAACGTGGGTCCACTGGGTGATCTGGAACATCCCGGCCTCGGCAAAGGGGCTCGGTGAAGCAGTCCAGCACATCAAGACCCTGCCGGACGGCAGCGCTCAGGGCAAAAACGACTTCGGGCGGATGGGCTACGGGGGCCCGAGCCCTCCGCCCGGAAAGGCGCACAGGTACTTCTTCCGATTGCATGCGCTGCGGGAAAAGCTTCCCCTTGCAGCCGGGGCAGGCCGCGGGGAGCTGGAACGAGCCATGCAAGGGAAGATACTCGCCACCGCCGAGGTCTTCGGCACCTACAAGAGATGAGGACGCTGCTCGATCGTTCTCCCGCGGAGATCGTCCAGGTCATCATCATCATCGTGATGAGCCTGACGGTCCACGAGTTCGCGCATTCCCTGGTGACCATCACGCTGGGAGACGACACACCCCGGCGCCAGGGCCGGCTGACGTTGAACCCGCTGGCTCATATTGACCTGGTCGGCTTCATCATGCTGGTCATTGCCGGGTTCGGATGGGCAAAGCCTGTCCAGATCAACCCTGCCAACCTGAAAAAGCCGCGGCGGGACGAGATCCTGATCGCCCTCGCCGGTCCGGTTTCGAATCTCCTGTTCGCGATGGTGGCCGTTGTCGTCATGGGGGCGGTCTTTTCCACCCATGCGCTGGTTTCTCCACGCTCGCTGCAGGACTTCGGCAACTTCATGCTGATGCTTGCGGCCATCAACGTGAGCCTCGCC
>Ga0209415_10007226_pt1 | contig 19441 bp, 21 predicted proteins | sample PeaSoiSIISIP2007_FD_187696 | JGI IMG/M metagenome (GOLD analysis project Ga0209415, IMG submission 187696) | Peat soil microbial communities from Weissenstadt, Germany - SII-SIP-2007 (SPAdes) (version 2) | ecosystem: Environmental > Terrestrial > Soil > Wetlands > Peat | place: Germany... | reverse complement strand
TACCGAAATCAGCTTCTTCTCGGAAGCCCTGCAAAACCAGGGGGGCCCTACAGATTCCTGCTCAGAGCCGAATTTAGGGATCGATCCTTATGATTCCGGCACTTTGTTGTTACGCTGCCGGACATCAGAGAGTTGGTATTCGAAGCGGGCAGACGGGGCGCCATCCAGCGTCTCCAAGAAAGCCCGTCCGAGACGGCTCAAATCATTGGCGGTTGGCACGCACGGCGAAAAGTCCGAAGCCCCAACCGCCGCAACGAATTTTTTTCAACGCTCTTTGGGATAAGTGTGCCCACTCATCCTCAACGCTGCACTCGATAGAATACATGCCGCCGCAAGCGGATGACCCTCCGCCTTGGACGTCCTCCGAAGCCTTCCACGGAGAACGTGCCGGACTGGGTCGCGTCGACGAAGCTCACACCATCAGCACCCGCACGCAAGAAACGGAAGTGGAGCGCAGCACAAAAGAGGGCAGCGGCGGTACGAACGAAGGCAAGGTGGGCGGCACGGAAGAAAGAGGAAAAGGGAAAGTGACGGGGCGACTCAGGGGCGTTCCGACATCGGGTCACAAGATTGCAAAGAACAAAAGGGGCATCCCGGCGACGCCCCGTCACAATTAGAAAATGGCTTTGGCGACTGCCTCTATTTCGTCGGACAGGTATCCGAGCACCTGGAGTGCTTTTTTTACCATCATGCGTTTTTGCTCATTGGCAGCGTTTGTCATCACCCAATAGGTAGTGCCTGGGATCTGTTGCGGTTTGGTGTTTGTGCCGGACGCTTCGATTTCGTCAGCAGACCGGCCAAACCACTTTCTGTGTCTGCCGCTGAGATCGAGTACGGGCGAGAACCCTTTTTCACCTACCCTATTGTGGGCGGCTGATAGGATTCGAAGAACCTTGTCAGTTGCGTTCCGTACAACGAAGCTCCGCTCGCCGATCAAGCGCATGACTGGGCTTCCGCCCGTCTTGTCGCCGTTAGCCGTGGCGGGTGGGTTAGATACGACGGGTACTTTTAAAAAACGTCTCAACACGGTATTGATGGTTTCCTCGAAATCACTTTGCTGCCGAAGAAACTCGTAAATATCGTCATCAATCTTAACGATTTTCATTCTGCGGCTCTCCTTAAGCCATGAGAGTTGTAAACGCTTAGATTGCTCCTGTCAAGGGGGCCGTTACGAGAAGGGCCAGCATAAACCGTGAGCGGCTCCCTTCCCATTGCACTCCGTCCGATCTAGGCGTATTCTGTGGGCACGATGGCGGACGCCACCACACGCCGAGGGGGGTTCTATGAAACTGTTTCTTGCGCTCGCTTGCGGTTTGGTCGCATTCGGTCAGACCACCACTACCGCAGTGAGCCCAGAGACGGCGAACCAGCCAGTTGCACGAATCCATGTCTATCGACCCAAAGCCAAGATGGTAGGAATAGCTCTTCATCCATCCATCTACTTCGACGGTATGGAGCTTTACAGACTTGGTGCTGGGACGTTCTTTACCGCCACAGTACCAGCGGGGAAGCATCTCATTACCGCAGGGCGATCTGAAGTCGGTCAACTTCTCGATATCGAAGCGGGCAAGGAGTACTATTTCCTGCTTGGTCACAAGAATATGTTTGTGACCGGACTTGGGGGCGCAGAACCGATGACTTTATCACTCGTTACAGAAGACGAAGCACGCTCTGGGATGCGAGGACTCAAGGAACTGAAGAAATAAAAAGGCCATCGAGGGGTCAGGGTATTCCCTGTCGATGGTAGCATGGCGGTCGTGCCAGCCGGAGGAGACCTATCGAACATGCGCCGTGAGCTCTGAAGCTAGGGGCGCTTGCTGGTGGCACGTCACATTTTGTACGGATTTCGTACCGAAACCCCCGTAAGGGTGCCCACTCATCGTCAACGCTGCACTCGATACAATGCATGCCGTCGCAGCGGATGACCCTCCGCGATCCCGGGATGATCGAACTCGCCCGCTAATTTCATTCCCAGCTTCTCCATCACTCGAATTGATCGCGCATTCGCCGGCACCGTGAACGCGACGATTTCATCGAGGCCAACCTGCGTAAATCCGAAGTCAATCGCCGCCCGCGCCGCCTCGGTAGCGTAGCCGCGGCCCCAATGTTCGCGCGCCAATCTCCATCCGACTTCGACGCACGGCGTAAAGCTGGCGTCGAATGCGGGAACCGACAGTCCGACCGCGCCTGCGAACCCCGCGACCCCGGGAATCTCGACGGCCCATTTGCCGAAACCGTCGCGAGCCCACTCCCGCTCATATTGATCCACACGTGCGTCGTTCTCAGCGCGCGTCAGCATCGCGGGATAAAAACGCATCGCCTCCGCATCGGCGCCCATCGCCGCGAACGGCTCGCGATCCTCGGCGCGCCAGCCGCGCAGCAGCAATCGAGCGGTACGGATTTCGGGGATCAGAAATCCAGATGCAGGATGCCGCGCTCTATGGCCAGCGTCACCGCATGAGTCCGGTCGGACGCGCCCAGCTTCTCGAGGATATTCTGCACATGCATCTTGACGGTGCCGTTGGCGGTGCCCAGCTTGTGCGCGATCTCCTTGTTGGCCAGCCCGCGCGCCACGAAGCCCAGCACTTCCACTTCGCGCGGCGTCAGCGCCACTTGCGGGAAATACTCGCTCAGTCGCTCCGCCACCTCGGGAGGCATCAGCCGCTTGCCGGTGTAGACCGTGCGGATGGCGCGGACCACCTCGGTGTGCACCATCTCCTTCAGCAGATATCCGCGCACGCCAGCCTCGAGAGCCCGGTAAATATCCTGATCGCCGTCGTAGCTGGTCAGCGCGATGATGCGCACGCCCGGATCGGCCTGGCGCATGAGGCGCGCGGCCTCGATGCCGTCCACTTGCGGCATGCGCAGATCCATCAGCACCACGTCGGGATGCGATTCGTGGAACTTCTGCACCGCCTCCCGGCCGTCGCCGGCCTCGCCCACCAGCTCCATGTCTTCTTCATTGGCCAGGATCGATGCGATTCCCTTGCGCACCAGCGGATGATCGTCCACTGCCAGCACCCGAATCTTCGTTCCCGCTTGCACTTGCGATTGCGGAGTCATTTTGCTACCTCCATGGCGGCAGATCGTTCCACGGGCACCGGCGCGAGCACGCTGACAATGGTGCCGCGGCCGGGCGCGCTCTCGAAGGAGAACTCGGCGGAGATTTGCGCCGCTCGCTCCTTCATTCCAATTAATCCATAATGTCCGGGCTTCAAATGTCCGTTCTCGGACGGTTCGCATCCGGCGCCGTCGTCGGCCACCGAAAGGAAAATCGTGCCGGAAGCGGTCTTCGCCGCGGACTTCAACGTTACTTCGATATTGCGCGCCCCGGAATGCTTCACCGCGTTTGAAACCGCTTCGGTGGCGATGCGCAGCAGATTGTACTCGAACTCCGCGGGAAGGTTCGGCGGTTCATGATCCAGCTTGAGTTTCAGCCGCACGTTCTTGGTTTCCGTGATCTGGCGGGTCGCCTGCGCGATGGACCCGGACAATCCGAACGCCGCCGCCGCGCGGGCGCCGCGCAAGCCGGCCACGCTCCGGCGGGTCTCGCGCAAGCAACTGGCGGCGTCCTGAATAATATCCTGCAACTTGCTCCGCTCCTCGGAAGAACGCAGCCGCGCGGCCAGCGCCTGCATGGCCATCGTAATTCCGGAAAATCCTTGAATCAACGTGTCGTGCAACTCGCGGGCGATGCGGCTTCGCTCCGCCACAATTAAATCATAACGCTCGCGCAGGCGGCGGATGCGGATTTGATACATAAGCCATCCGGCCAATGCCGCCAGCGCCAGCATCAGAGGCCAGAACCAGGCCCGCTGATAATAGGCCGGCGCCAGCGTGAACGCCACCGCGCCGCCGGTATCGTTGCACAGATCGTCCGCGACGTTGCAAGCCGTCACGCGGAACGTGAACGTTCCCGGCGGAAGGTTGGTGTAAAACGCCTGCCGCCGCGTGCCCGCGTCGATCCAGTTCTTGTCGTAGCCTTCCAGTTTGTAGCGGAAGGTCAGCCGCGTGGGCGCAAGATAGCTCAAGCCGGTGTAGTTGAATTCCAGGTTCTTCTGTCCCGGAGCCAAGCTTCCAATGTCCGCCGCGCTTTCGCCCTGGCCATTCACGATGGGATCTTCAATCACCACCGGAGGCGGCGGAACGTTGCGCTGCAAATGCTCCGGATTGATCACGATCAGCCCGCGGATGGTGGAGAACCACATCTGCCCGTCGCGCATTCTCCACACGCCCGGCTGCACGCCCGGCTTGCACTCGATTACGCGGGAGGCGTCGGTGGGGCTGTACTGCACGCTGGCGATGATCTTCGTCCGTCCGGCAATGAAGCTCAGAAGTTCGGCGCGCGACACCGAAAAAATGCCCTTGCTGCAAGCCATCCACAAGCGGCCCATGCTGTCCGGCATAACGCCGTAAATCTCGCCGTCGAAGAGGCCGTCGCGCACCCGGAACGTGGTGACTTTCGGCGTCCCGCTACGTTCGTCCAGAACTTGCAGACCCTGGGCGTTGGTTCCCAGCCAGAGCAGTCCGTCCTCGTCGCGATAGATCGCGTCCACGCTGCGTAGCGGCATCCCGCCCGGAGCGATCTCCTGCGCGGATTCTCCGTCGGGTTGGACCCGGAACAACCCGTGTTCGGTGGAATACAACAGGCGTCCCTCGCGGTCTGCTCCCATGGCCACCACCGCATCTCGAGACACGCCCTTCAGGCCGGTAAAAACGACTCCCGTGAACTTCGCCGGACCCGCCGCGGTGCCCACCCACAGGACGCCTTGCGAATCGGTGTAAATGCTGCGAATCTCCTGCGACGGCAGCCCATTCTGGACCCCGAACCATCGCGCCACGCGCCCGTTTTCGAGCATATTCAACCCGCGATTGGTGCCCACCCAGACCGCGCCCTTGTACTCGCCCAGCGCCAGCACCATATCGGAAGCCAGCCCGTGGCGCGCGCCCAACCCCGAGAATCCGTGGCCGTCAAACTGCGCCAGGCCCGCGTCCAAGGTGCCGATCCAGATGGCGCCGTCGCTCGATTGCAGCAACGGGCCCGCGTCATTGCTCGGAAGACCTTCGCTGGTGCTGTACGGAATCGCACGGCCATCCACGAATTGATTCAGCCCCAGTTTGGTTCCCACCCACAGGCTGCCTTCCCGATCCTCATATAAGGACGACACGCTGCTCTGCGACAACCCGTCTTGCGGACGGAAGCTTTCGAACTCGCCGTTTCGCAGGCGGCTGAATCCGGCCCGCGTCCCCACCCACAGGCTGCCGTCGGATCCTTCATTCAAGGACAGGATGCCATCGTCCGCCAGACCGTTCCGGGCTGTATAGACCTTCTGCGCCGATCCCCTGATCTCAACCAGCCCTTCCGTCGTTCCCACCCAGACGCTCGATTTTCCGCAGGCAATGGCTCGGACCGAGGCGTCCGAAGGGATCGAGCGCAAAGGAATCGCCTCAGTCCCGGCATAGACCAGCGGCCCGTCGATTCCGGCCCAGAGCTTTCCGTCCGGCGCAACGCAGGCCGCGCGCACGATTTCGGTTCCCAAGCGGGAACCGCCATAGGGCGTCTCGATCTTCGCGCCCGTGAGCTGGGCGCCGCTTGAGAGCTTCGCCAGGCCCTTTGCCGTACACGCCCACGAACTTCCTTGCGCGCCGGGGATCAGGCAGTAAAGCTGGTCGGACGGCAAGCCCTCTTTGGTTGAATAATGCGTGACCGAACCGGCGCCGAGGCGGAATATACCCGAGTCGTTGGTGGCTACCCAAAGCGCTCCGTCGGCGTCCTCGAATCCGGACCGGATCCACAGATTTTCAGGAAGCCCGGGGTAGAGCGACTCTGCCTCCGTAAAGCGAACCCCGTCGAAGCGAACCAGTCCGGTCTGCGTTCCCAGCCATAGGAAACCGTCGCGGGTCTGCCAGATGTTGTAGATCGTTCCGGACGGCAGACCTTGCTGCGTGGTCCAGATGCGATGCACGTATTGGGTCAGGCTGCGGCTGGAATCGAGCGCCCACCCTGTCCCGGCACACCACACCAGCAGGGCCGGAAGCAAGATTCGGCGAACCATCGTTCCTCCTCGACAAATGCGCACCGCGAAATCCAGCTTGTGCGCTTTGGCGGTTATTATGTAAACGTCTCCCTATTAAAAGAATATTCCGAAGCCGACGGAAAATTCAGTCTCCCGCAGCCATCCCGACGCCAACGGCAAACCGAAGGGCTTGGGAGTCGTCGCCTGGCGCACATCGAAGCGCAAACCATAACGCGACGCAATTTTGACCTTGACGCCGCCTCCATAATTTACCCCGAGCTCGGTCGAGCCTCCTCCGTAAGCCGCCGAGGTCCCTGGTTCCGCGTAGTTGACGAACCCCAGTCCTGCCGTGGCGAAGGGGCGAATCCGCGAATCCGACGGCGTAAAGTACCACAATCCGTTGAACATCACTTGGTGATAGGCCATCCCTTCCCCGGGCGTCCCAGGAGGGTTGTTGAACTGCAACTTGGTGCGGTTGTACATATACCCGACTTCGTAGCCCAGGTGATCGCCGGTGTTAAAGCCGCCCCGAAACCCGAAGTGGAAACCATCCGCCAACGACACATCGTTCGAAGTTGCCCCGATCGCCGTGCATTGGGAGTTGCTCGTGCCGGGTGTGCAGAACTCCGTGCCCAGGCCCGCGTTGGAGACCAGGGTTTCCCCAAAGTCAGCCCAAAACTCAACCCCTTCGGCTCCCGCGGAGCCCGCCATAGCCAGTCCAGCAATCACCAGAAGTTTTCTCATATGTTCCTTCAGATGCGCTTCCTCCAGTAACAGTTACAGGAACCTAATGTGTCCCTGTAGGTACTGTACCGCACCACCGGCGATCCTGACTCGGTCCCCCAGATCCTGGCACCACAGCTCGCCTCCGCGCCGCGAAATCTGGCGCGCGAACAGCTTGGATTTTCCCAGCCTCTTCGCCCAGTAGGGAATCAGCGTTGTATGCGAGCTGCCGGTCACCGGATCCTCCGGTATTCCTTTGCCCGGCGCGAAGAATCGCGATACGAAGTCGCAATCCCGCCCCGGCGCTGTCACACCTCCGCGCCCAGGCGCTGTGACAATGGTCCCGCGCAGATCGATCCCCGCAAGCGCCTGCATGTCCGGCTTCAGTGCCAGCACCTGTTCCTCGCTCTCGAACACGCACAGGTAATCCTGCGCGGCCAGCACCTGGCACGGTTTCGCTCCCAGCCCGAGCTCCAGCAGCGGATGCGCTTCGGCGGGCCTGGGAGGCTGCGACGGAAAATCCAGGGCGTACAAATTTTCCTGGCGTGTCACGGTCAGCTCCCCGCTGCGGGAATCGAACGCCACGCGCGGCCCGGCGATCTCGCGCCGGACGTCCAGGATCACGCTCGCCGCGGCCAGCGTCGCGTGCCCGCACAGGTCCACTTCCACCGCCGGAGTGAACCAGCGCAAATCGTAACGCCCGCCTTTGCGAACATAGTAGGCCGTCTCGGACAAATTGTTTTCAGCCGCGATGTTCTGCAACGTCTCGTCCGGAAGCCACTGCTCCAGCGGGCACACCGCCGCGGGATTGCCCCGGAACACGGCGCTGGCGAAGGCATCGACTTGATAAATGGCCAGCTCCATAGAATCCGTTCTTCATCCAATGTATGCGAATCGAAGCCGGAGAGGGCGGTGAGGTCAGTGCGGCCAGATCAGTAAGGATAAGGGGTGACTTGGTGAGTCATCCCCCACGACAGCATTTTACTAACCTGGCCTAACAGATCCGGTCGAGCGGCGAAGAGGATCAGCGGCGCAAGCAGAAAGGCCAGCATCCAAGCCCAGAGTATGGCTCCCGCCACGCGCCTGGCCTTTTTGAGACGCGGGTATACGGCGCCGATCCCACATACTTTGAGCCACGGAGCAATCATAAACGGGGGTAACAATACAGGCGTGAATAACCAGCCCGAAAATAATTGAGGCGGAACCCACTTCCGATAGGTGTACATGCAGACCGCCGCCGCCCAAAACACGACGGGTAGCAGGATCAATTTCGCGTACGGCAAAGAACAGGTTTGATCGATTGCGACGGCCTTCAGATCCACCGGTGCTCCGCAGAACCGGCACTTTGTCATCCAGTCATTGATGTATTGTTTGCACGCCGGGCACCGGAATATCTTGATTGGGCGGTCCGCGGCGCCTTCGTTTCGCGCGGCGGGAGTGGTCAAACCTAACGTCAACGGAGGCTCGTCCGGCATTTCGGTCCCTCGGTCCCCAGCGCGTTTTAGTATATCCCAACCACCGCCATCTCTTGGTTCCCACAACCCCGGCCCCAGGTTCAAATGCAGGGAGAGAGACCCCGAAGCTCGTGCCCTATATCGCGTTATACTCTCTACTGGTGCAAAAACACCCGTCAGGTCACTTCCGCGGCTAGAAGGAGCTTTATGAGAATCTCGCTTGGCTTTCGTTTCATCCCGGCGGCGGCCGCGGTGGCCTTCGTCGCTCTGGGGCTGTCTATCGCCTTGGCCCAGTCTTCGGACCAGGCTTCGGCCCAAACCAAGCCCCAGATAAAGAGCTTCTCACACGCCATCCACGCCGTCGACGATCTGGATACGACGCTCGCCTTTTACCGCGAAGTGTTCGGCCTCAACGGCACGCCCCAGGATTTTCCAAACCCCGCCGTGCCGCTACTCACCAACGCTCCCGGCGTGACGCTGCGCATGTCGATGATGCGGCTGCCCGGCGCGATGCAATTCGAGCTCACCCACTTCAAGGGTGTCGAACGCAAGCCCGCGCGAGCCAGCTACACCGATCCTGGCGCCGCCAGTATCGTGCTCTACGTGCGGGACCTCGACACGGCGGTAGCGAACGCGAAGAAGGCGAACGCGCCCATCGTCACCACCGGCGGCGCGCCCGTTGAAATTACCACCGCTAAAGGCAAGGCACGCTCGATCGTCTTGCGCGATCCCGATGGCTTTTTCGTTCAAGTCGTCCAGGAAACGCCCGCGCCGGGTGCACCCGAAGGAAATGTGCATCGCGTGTCCCTCGCGTATACCATGGAGAGCGCCGAGGCCACGGCGAAGTTCTACAGCAGCATTGTGGGCATCGAACTCACGGGCCCTTCGGCTTTCTCGAAAGATCCGGCCATGCTGAAGCTGGTGGGCGCGCCGGAGGGAACGGAGTTCCGCAAACTGACCGGCGTCATTCCCGGCCCTTCCGCCTATGTCGAGTTCACTGAGTTTCGCGGCGTGCCGCGCACCAAGTTCCACCTGCGAGTCCGCGACCCCGGCGCGCCCGCAATGGCGATCCAAGTGAACAACCTCCCTGGCATGATTGCGCTGATGAAGGCCGCCGGCGCCAACGTGATTTCCGCCAACGGTGAAATTGTAGACTTCGGCGGTGGCACCCACACCATCTTCGTCGAAGATCCCAACGGCATGAACATTGAAGTGTTCGAACGCACCGGGACGCCGCAGGGGAAGGGCAAGACGAAGTAGCACCCGTGCGCAAACACCTCGTTTTGCTTGGGATACTTTTTGTCGCCTGGCGCCCGAGCGGCGCGCAGCAACCCAGCTCAACCACCCAAGAGGTTCTCATCGAAAATGAGCTCGTGCGTGTGATTGAGATCCACATGCTGCCCGGCGTCGCCGAGGCGAAGCATAGCCACGCCCATGGCGTAACCATCGCCCTGACCGACTACGACAATGAGCTGACAACTTACCCGGACCGCACCGTGGTCCGCAGGCACACCAAGTTCGGCGAAGTGCGCTGGGCCGAACCCGTGACGCATGAGGCGCGCAACACCGGCGCTACCGAGCAGCGTGTCATCCGCGTCGATATCAAACGGGATGCGCCTCCCGCCCCGGTTATCAGTCAGTCCGACCCGCTCGATTCTCTCGTTGTGTGCAAGGACACGCAGACCCTGATCTTCGAGAATCAGTTCGTCCGTGTCATTCAGGAAAAAGTGCCGCCCGGAGTGGCCCAGCCGACGCACCGTCACAGGCATGGCGTTCTGGTGCCCCTCGCCGATGCTGAAATCGAGTCGGTGGACGAGGGTGGTGGCCAGCCGGTGCGACGCCAGTTGAAATTCGGCGATGCCAGTTGGCGAGAGCCTGTCGTCCACGCCGTCCGCAACGTCGGCAAGACCGAGTTGCTCAATATCAGAATCGAAGTGAAATAAAAGAGGAACCGCCGCGGCCTACGAAAATATCGTGATAATTAGTCACGCAGCCGGCCGCGTTTCACGAGCTCCGCTTTGATTCTCCCAAGCGGTATTCCCTTTTCCTTTCGGCGCGATTCCGAAATCAGGCCATCCCAAAAATCCTCTAACACTGCGCCGTATTTCTTCAGGTCGATTTGAACGGCAACCTTGCGGCCCTTTTCGTCCGTCACAAACTGGATTCCGGTCATGACTCTTTTTTCAAGTGACGAGCGCACTTCCACAACCGCTCGTTAAAGCGGATGCCTCGTACCCGCCACGGGCAGTCAATGAGTTGAAGAACAATAGTCTCCAACGTCAAGCACAACATCAATACTCGACCGGCGTGACACGGCGATCTCTTTGTGGGCCCAGTAAAACGGCTGATCGTACAACTCCGCGTACCCAATTACAATTAGATTCTCAACAGCGGGGACCACACCCCAAACGAGCCACCTCGGTCAGGCCTTAGATGCGCCAATGGCTTGGTGGTCTTTAGAAGCTTGACGACGCGGTCAAACCTGTCGGAAAAGCGTTGGATGCTTTCGGGGCTATTCAGCGGGCCGCCGCTTTCGATGGCCTTCAGTAGGCCTGCCATCTCGGGCGCCTTCGCGCCGTCAAAGACATATATGTCTACCGGAGCAGGATGCCTCCTGCCTGTTTCGCAATCAATCGCCATGCCCTTCAAGGCGACTCCCGCTCCGGAACAGCCCCAAACGAGTAATCCGAGCGCGAATAGAACGTGCACGCAGCGGTGGGTCATACTTGCTTATACCGGCCCCTCGGGGCAGCTTCACCTGACGGCCAGCATCTCGTCGCGGACCAAATGCAGACCAATGCGGTCGGGTAGCGGACCGTCGAAGAAGTATCCTCGGACCGCTTCCCGAACATTCTCCCGAAGTGCGTCCCAGTTGTCACCCTGAGTGAAGATCTCGACGGTCAGGCACTCGGCGCAGTAACCGCCGTCGGCCTCTTGAGTAACCTCGAAAACCAACTCGGACATCAGTCGATCAACCCCAATTGCCGCAGCGTAGCCGCCGGCTCCTTGCCCGTATCCTCGTCGTCGTAATGCTGCACCGTCCCAACCTGACGGCCGTTGTCGATGGCCACACCGTAGGGCGGATCGCCGGGCAGCGGAAACGCCGCCTTCAGCTTGGCAAGATCGGTGGAGACCAAGCCCTTGAGTTTGTTGTCCGTCATGAACGGCTGGCCGAATTGCGGCATGCGCGTGGGAACGCCCACGAAAGTCACGTCGCTCTTCCAATGATAGGTGCCCATGTGGCGGCCAGCATCGTTGCAATGGCTGCATTCGGGGTCGAAGAAGAATACGAAGAACCGCCCATGTTGCAGCGAGAACGGCTTTCCATTCACCAGCACCGAATCGGGAGCCTTGGCTCCGGTCTGCTGGCTCAGCGCGAAACCATAGCCGGCGCCGGCAAACAACATCGCCGCAGCCAGCAGTGCGCCGCCATGGTGAATCCTCTTTGCCCCGGTTACCGGTTTAGCCCACCATCCCGCCAGTAGCGCCGCGAGCAGAAACGCCGCGTCGCCCTCGAAAAGGCCCGGTCCCACCGTGCGTTTCACCCACGGGAAGCAACTGCAATCCTTGCCAATCAATTGATAATAATGGATGCCGATGTAGCCCATGAACCCAACCAGCATGAGAGCCGTAATCGCGGCGCCCCAGCGGCGGAAGCGAGGAATCAGAATCAAAACCCCGCCAAAGATCTCGCCGACGGAGAGAAGTACCGTAAACGGCAAGCTGTATTGAGGCGGGAATAGCAGCTCTTCAAGCAATCGCGACCAATGGAACGGGTCGACAGCCTTGTAGATCCCGGCTCCTATGAAAAGAATCGCAACAAAAGCCGCGGCGACGTGGCTGGCGACCATTTTCCAGGGCGGCAACGTAATAGAAGGACTTAAAGGACTCGCCGCAGAACTAGCGCTCATGATTTTATTTTACATCCAACCGGGTGTGCCAGAATAGGTGTTCATGCCCGCAAGCGACCTCCATGCAAACTGGAAGACCCTGCGCGTACCCGCCTCCAGCGCCAACCTGGGGCCGGGATTCGATGCGCTGGGGCTGGCGCTCGACCTTCACTTGGAGACCCGCTTCCGCTGCGCCTCGGCGCTGGAGATCCGCGCCAGCGGACGGGATGCGGCGCTCATTCCCACCGGCGAGGACAATCTCATCTGGCAGACCGCGCTTTGCGTTGCGGCGGATGTCGGCCGCACCATGCCGCCGGTTGAAATCGAGATCGACAACGACATTCCCATTGGCAAGGGATTGGGGTCGAGCGCGGCGGCGCTGACCGCCGGTGTGGTCATCGCCAGCGACGTGCTGGATCTCGAATGGGACGCCGAGCGCGTGCTGCACGAAGCGGCGCACATCGAGGGGCATCCGGATAACGTCGCGGCCTGCGCGCTGGGCTCGATTGTCGCCAGCGCCATCGATTCGGATGGCATCGCGCGCGCCGTGCGCATGGAAATCCATCCTCATTACGGCGTGGCCGTGGTGGTCCCGGATTTCATGCTGCCGACAACGGAGTCGCGCCGGGTCCTGCCGGAGAGCTATTCGCGCGAGGACACAATTTTCAACGTGCAGCGCAGCGCGCTACTGATCGCCGCGCTGACCATGGGTGTCACCAGCGCGTTTCCCGCGGCGCTCGAGGATCGCCTTCATCAACCTTATCGTTATGCGCTGGTGCCGGGCCTCGAGGAAATCTGCGGGCTGCGCATGCCCGGGCTCCTGGGCTGCGCGCTCAGCGGAGCCGGTCCGTCGATCCTCGTGTTTCATGAGCGCGGCTCCGAACACGTCTGCGAGCGCGTGCGCGAAGTGTTCCGATCGCATGGAAGATCGTCGGAGATCGCCTGCTGCCGCGTTGCGGTGAAGGGATACCAGCTTTCTTGAATCGCCCTGGTTTAAATCGTCTCGGTGCTGAGAAGAGTCCGTACCTGCTGCAACACGCCAATAACCCCGTGGACTGGTATCCCTGGGGCGACGAGGCCTTCGAAAAAGCGCGCCGCGAAGACAAGCCGGTGTTTCTGTCGGTAGGCTATTCCACCTGCCATTGGTGCCACGTCATGGAACGCGAGTCGTTCGAGAATCCGGACCTCGCGCGGCTGCTGAATCGCGACTTCATCTCCATCAAAGTCGATCGTGAGGAGCGCCCGGACGTCGACCGCATCTACATGTTGTTCGTGCAGGCGGCCACCGGCAGCGGCGGCTGGCCCATGTCGGTGTTTCTGACGCCGGAGCGCAAGCCTTTCTTCGGCGGCACCTATTTTCCGCCGGACAATCGCTACGGCCGGCCCGGCTTCGGTGCCATTCTCCAGAGCCTGGCGCAGGCCTGGCAGAAGGATCGCGCTCGCGTGGAGCAATCCGGCGCTCAGGTGATCGAGCAGTTGAAGGAGCTTTCGCTCGCTCGCTCCGGCGATGGCGAGGCCGGCTTAGGGAAGGACATCCTCGACTCCGCGTTTCGGTCCTTCGAACGGATATTCGATCCGCACCTGGGCGGCTTCGGCGGCGCGCCCAAGTTTCCGCGGCCGAGCGTGCTGAATTTTCTGCTGCGCTATCACGCGAAAACGAAGGATCAAGACGCACTCGAAATGGTCCTGGTCACGCTGCGCGAGATGGCCAAGGGCGGAATGAACGATCAGCTTGGCGGCGGCTTTCACCGCTATTCCGTGGACGAACATTGGTTCGTACCGCATTTCGAAAAGATGCTGTACGATCAGGCGCAGCTCGCGGTGTCGTATCTTGAAGCTTTCCAGATCACCGGAGATGCGCATTACGCGGATGTCGCCCGCAGCGTCTTCGAATACGTGCTGCGGGATCTGGCGCATCCCGAGGGCGGATTTTATTCCGCCGAGGATGCCGATAGCGCCGCCGATCCCGCCCATCCCCACGAAAAGGGCGAGGGCGCGTTCTACATATGGACTTACGCCGAGATCGTCGCCGCATTGGGCGCTGAGGATGCCGCGACCTTCGCGCGCCGCTACGGCGTCGAGGAGCGGGGCAACGTCCACGAGGATCCGCACGGCGAATTCGGCGGCCGCAACATTCTTTATCAGGCGAGTCAAGTCGATGAAGCCCGCGTTATTGAGCAAGCGAGGCGGAGCCTCCTCGCCATTCGCTCCCAGCGCCCCAGGCCGCATCTGGACGACAAGATCCTCACCGCCTGGAACGCAATGATGATCTCGGCGTTCGCCAAGGGCGCACGCATCCTTCGCGAGCCTCGTTATGCATCCGCAGCCCGCGGCGCTCTCGATTTCCTGCGCCGCAAATTATGGCGCGAGCCGGACGCCACGCTGCTGCGCCGCTATCGCGACGGCGACGCCGCCATCGAAGGGTTTCTCGACGATTATGCTTTCCTGGCGCTGGCGCTCATTGATATGTATGAGACAACCTTCGACCCTGCCGATCTCGACTGGGCCGTACGCCTTGCCGAACGGGCGATCGAGTTATTCGAGGACCGCGAGCAAGGCGGATTCTTCAGCACCCAGGCCGCCAAGGCCGATCTGGTGCTGCGCCTCAAGGACGATTACGATGGCGCGGAGCCGTCGGGTAACTCCGCCATGGTTCTCGCGCTGCTGAAGCTAGGTGGCGCAGGCCTCCGGCCTGCGAGAGCAGGTGGCGTGGGCCTCCGGCCTGCGAGCGCTTTTCATGCCAGCGCGGAACGCGCCCTTCAAGCATTTGCCCCGCGTTTGCGAGCCGCTCCCACAGCGGCGCCGCAGATGCTGGTGGCGCAGATGTTCGCAACCGGACCGTCGATGGAAATCGTGCTCGCCGGCCCGCACGACGAGAGAATGCTCGCGGCGATTCACAGCCGCTTTCTCCCCAACGCGGTGGTGATGCGCGCGGAGCAAGCTCCCGTATCGATGCCCGCGCTCGACGGCAAGCCCACCGCGTACGTCTGCGAGAATTATGCCTGCAAGCTTCCGGTGACGGATGACCGGCGCTTGCTGGAGCTTCTACAATAGGGGTATATGGAAAGAGCAGGCGCAACAACTCTAAGAGGCAATCCCTACACGGTGCTGGGGCCGGAGCTCAAAGCTGGCGATGCGGCGCCCGATTTTCAATCTATCGACAACTCCCTGAAGCCCGTGGATCTGGCTTCGACGGGCAACGGAGTGCGCATCTTCAGCGTGATTCCTTCGCTCGATACGCCCGTTTGCGATGCGCAGACCAAGCGCTTCGAAGAAGAGGCGGGCAAGCTCCCCAACTTGAGCATCTACACCTTCAGCATGGATCTTCCGTTCGCCCAGAAGCGCTGGTGCGGCGCGTACGGAGTGGACCACGTGAAGATGGTCTCGGATCACCGCGACGGGTCCTTCGGGAAGGCCTACGGAACGCTCATCAAGGATCTGCGCATCCTCAGCCGGGCGATCTTCGTGGTCGATCCGCAGAATAAGCTCCGCTACGTAGAATATGTGAAGGAAGTAGGGGATCACCCTAATTACGAAGCTGCCTTGGCGGCGGCGAAGTCGGCGGCGGGCGCAGCGGCATAAGGCGCGGCAGCGTAGGGAAATCTCGCAGCAGCGTAAAGGAAGGAAGGCTATTTGCGGGCTCGCAGGCGGGTCAGACCCAAGCCCAGCAGGCCCGCTCCGATCAGGCCGAACGTGGCCGGTTCCGGCACGGTCGAGTTCAGTTCAATCAGGATGTTGCTGAAGTCGCCGTTGCCTTCTCCGGAGTTGCCCTGTATCCAATCCGAAAGTCCGACGTAGTAGACCCCGGTGGTCGGTGAAGTGAAGATCACGAAGTGCTGGTGACCAGTATCCGTGGTGTCCAGGGACTCATCGCTATACCAGGTCGTGTACTGGCTGCAAGCGCCGCTGTAACCGGAGACCCACACCAGGCATCGAGTGATGAAAAAACCGTAGTTCTCGCCGTTCGTCAGACTGGATAGATTCACTGAATCGCCGATATCCCCTGTCAGCGCTCCGGGTCCGAAGAGGACTGTCTGGTCCGCAGGGTCACTCTCGTTGTAGTAGCCGAACGTGGTACCGTAATACCCGGTATCGTTCAACAGCAAGGTGGCCGAGGCAGTTTCGGTGCTATCGAGCGTGATGCTGGTGGGGGCGTCAGGGCTGCTGGAGCCAGCCAAATACGTGAGCGGGTCATAATCCGTCCCGCCGGTGTATGCGCCCTGAGCTGTCAGGAAGAAACCGGCGTTCTGCTCGGGTGCGCCTCCGGAAGTGTTGTCCCAATAAGGGCCGCCCAAACTGCCGCAGTTGGTCGTGACGCCGCAGTTTGTTCCCACGGAAGGGTCCAGGACGTTCGCGGGCATATTTGTAAAGCTTTCGCCGCCGACCGCCACAATGGTATCCGCGCTCGCAATGCCTGAAGCAACCGCTAGTAGAGCGGCCAGACTCAGCCCTTTGATCATTGTCAAAATCCCTCCGGCCACGCGGGCTGACAGTTCCGTTCTGCTGCGGAATCTGCACTCCCGGCTTTTCTGTATGTCCCAGAGTACCATGACTAGGGATAGTAGAAAAGAATTTTCTGTACCCCCAAACCCCTGGTAACGAAGGAGAAAAAGTACTAGACTGGGAATTTTACCAGGTCCAGTTACTGGGATAATTACCATAAGGTCCCCAAGCTCGTAAACCTAAGAAAAAACAGGTGCTACGATTTTTACGCCACCCGGAGTAGAATAGTCTTTCCGACATGACCGATCCCCGATTTGGTTCCTGGAGTGTTGCGGAGAGCCCTGTCACCATCGAATACTCGCTGGTGGTGATCGAAGAGATCCGCCACGAGGTGGCCGAGGGGCTTCAGAAGCTCTCCCGCGGCGGCATGGAAGTGGGCGGAATTCTTTACGGAGCTCGTGAAGGCCGCACAATCCGGATCATGGCGATGCGCCCGATTGCCTGCGAGCATGCGCGTGGGCCGGGGTTCCTGCTCTCCGACGCGGACCGGAAGATCCTGGAGGGACAACTCGAGCATGAGCTGGAGGACCCCCGGCTGGCGGAGATGACCTGCCTGGGATGGTTCTTGTCGCACACCCGCAGCGAGATCATGCTGTCGGACTCCGACATGGAGATCTACGAAAAACATTTCAGCGCGCCGTGGCAGGTGACTCTGGTAATCCGGCCGGGCGGCGGACGCAGCATGCGTGCGGGCTTTTTCATTCGCGAGCACGACGGCTCCGTGCGCAGCGACACCAGCTATCTGGAGTTCAACTTTCCGGACCGGCTGGCGGGCGTGCTGGACCGGCCTCCGCGCGCCGAGCGCCGGCCCAGCACATATGTCCGCGAGGGCAACCAGGCGGCGGTCCGCCGCGATTATGCGCCTCCATCCGCGGCTCCCGCGATGGCCGGCCCTCAACTGCTGCCCCCTCAGGCCCCGCGATCCAAGTGGCCGTGGCTGGTCTTGTGGGGCGCCGTGGTCCTCACCATCGTCATTCTTGCGCTACGCTATTTCGCGCTGATGCCGCGCGTGGAACCGCTGGCGCTGACGCTGGTGGAGCGTGGCGGGCAATTGCAAATCGCGTGGAACCATGCCGCGCGGCCGGTGGTCTCTGCCGTACGCGGGTCGTTGGCCATCACCGACGGCAAGGCATCCCGCACGTTCCCCCTGACGCCGCAGGATCTGGAACGCGCCTCCTATACGTATCAACCGGCCTCCGACGACGTCGAAGTGCGGATGAGCGTCGAGAACGCCAATGGAGATAAGGTGGAGGAGACCACGACGTTCCTGGGCGCCGCACCCGTCAAATCCGATCCCGGCGAAGCGTCCAAGGCCGCTGAGGCGGACACCGCGAAGCAAGCGGAGATCGATCGCTTGCAGCGCGTAAACGCCGACCAAGCCGCCCGCATACAAGAGCTGGAGCGCAACTTGAAGATCCTGCAATCCCGGCTCGGCCAGCAATAGCGTGCCTGCGCCGCCCTGCTGCGCAGTGCTTTTCGCGGCGATTCGCCGGTGACGGTCGTCGAGGCCGCACAAGCCGACGTCTTAAAAGGGCTCACGAAACCGGTGCGATGCTTATCGTTTGAATTTACGCCCTGAGTGTATGGAGGCCGGGCGTCTGGCAGACGGCCACGTTCTTCGGTGATGTCTGTGCGGCCTTCTTAGGCTGACCGGAAGCCGGCGGCTTGAAATTAGGCTGCTTTGAATCGGGGAGCAAAAGCTGCTCTATCTGCTGTTCCGGCACGGAAAGGACCAGATGCATCACCGAACCGCTGACGTAAATCTTGGCGGCGTCGACGAGCGAGGGGGTCTTCGATGCATTGGGATTGGACTGCTGCAGCATGCCCGCAAGGAATTTCAAAATATCGGCCATCGACTGCGCATCCTGCGCGGACCGGGTCAAGACTTCGGCGGACAGCGTAACTTGAGTGGCCGCGAACTTGAGCCCGGTTGAAAGTTGAAGCGCGGACTGAAGCAGGTTCTGGACCGGGCCGAATTGGGAGTTTTGGGCTGCGCCGGGGGTCGCGCCGGCCGCGGCGCCTGCTGGGCCACCGGTGAATGCCGCGGGAGGCGTCAAGCTCGCCAGCCAAGCGTCGTTGGCGGAACTGATCTGCCGCGCCCTGTCGGCGAGCGGTCCGGCAAAGACGGCGCCCGCCGCGTGCCGGTCGATCACGGCCTTGACCGCGCCGGTATCCCCGGCCGCCAGCGTCGAAGCGTCCAGGAAGGCGATGGAGCCGGCAATCTTATTCTTGCCGGTTCCGCTTAACGTGAGCAACTCAACGCCGCGATACTTGGACGATGCCGCGCCGGCGGTCACCGCGGCCTTCGAAACCTTGGCGGGCTGGAACGCGCCGCGCCCCAGCAGCAGTCCGCTCAATCCATCGCCCGAGGCGGCGAGAATCTCGCGCAGATCGCGCCGCGGATCGAAGCCGGCGGCGGTCAGGATCTGATTCGTGCTCCGGTCGAGCTGAGCCGCGGAGAACAGATCCTGCGAGAGCAGATATTGGCCGAAGGGCGAGGCCTGGGTCTGGCTCACCTGGACGCCGATCAGCACTTTGGCCTCTGGAGGAACCAGGGCCAGCAGCGCGGGATCGACGCCGGCGGCCGCCGCCGGAGCGAGCGTTCCGACGCCGGCGAACGCCGTCATCAAGACCTTCACGATCGCGGATCTCATGTCTTATTCTACGAAAGCCACTCGCTCCGGGTTCAATTTCGAATGGGGCTGAGTCGAGTGAAGGTTGAGGTCCGGGCCGCTATCCGAACCAACAGCCGCTGGATTTGCTAGACGCTTTCATATTTTGGACCAAACCGCTCCGCGGTACCCCGTCGAGCAAGGGAGCATACGGGTGAAATGAAGGGCGGTCGAGGCGACAT
>Ga0209415_10007225_pt1 | contig 19444 bp, 22 predicted proteins | sample PeaSoiSIISIP2007_FD_187696 | JGI IMG/M metagenome (GOLD analysis project Ga0209415, IMG submission 187696) | Peat soil microbial communities from Weissenstadt, Germany - SII-SIP-2007 (SPAdes) (version 2) | ecosystem: Environmental > Terrestrial > Soil > Wetlands > Peat | place: Germany... | reverse complement strand
CGATGAACCTAATCCACCGCATCATTCCCGATGACGGGCTGGAGGCCGAAGTGCAAGCCACCGTCAAGCGCATCACCGCCAACGCACCGCTGGTCAATCGCTGGCACAAAGAGTTCGTGCGCCGGATGCAGTCCCCCACGCCCCTCGGCGAGGCCGAGATGAACCGCGCCTATGACTTCCTGTCGACCGAAGATTATCAGGAAGGCATGGCCGCCTTCGCCGAAAAGCGCCGCCCGCAGTTTCAGGGGAAGTAAGCGCCGGTAAACCCGCCGGTAAACATTGACAGACAAGGCCTCAGGGCTTACCCCCTGAGGCCTTGCACTGATGAGGAATACCATGGCGGACGAGACGGTTTGGGTTTTGGCGGACGACCGCCCCGGCAATGTCGCCCAATGCGTCGGCGTCGCCGAAGCCCTGGGCCAACCCTTCCGCATCTTTCAGGTCCGCTATGACGACAAAGGCCGCTGGCACAATCTGTTCCGCGGCTCATCGCTGCTGGGCATCGCCGAAGACTGCCGCGCCGAGTTGCAGCAGCTGAAAACCCCGCCCAAGCTGGCCATCGCCGCCGGTCGCCGCACCGCCCCTCTGGCCATGTGGCTGAAGCGCAAATTCGGCACCAAACTGGTGCAGATCATGGACCCAGGCTGGCCCGGTCGCGGCAAGTTCGACCTGATCGCCGCGCCGCGCCACGACAAAATGTCTGCCAGACCCAATGTGCTGGAAACCGTAGGCTCATGCCACCGCGCCGTGCCCGCCTTGCTGGCCGCTGAACGCGCTTTGTGGGAGCCCCGCCTGGCCCACCTGCCCCATCCCTGGCTGCTGCTGTCCATCGGTGGCGCCACCAAGGATTATAACTTCGGGACCGACCGCGCCCGCCAGATGATCGCCCAAACCGCCGCACTGGCGAAAACCCTGGGCGCCACCATCCTGGCCACCACCAGCCGCCGCAGCGGCCCCGAGATCGAAGCCGTGGTCCAAGAATGCCTGCCGCCGGGCAGCTTCTTCCATCCCTGGCGCGAAGACACCGACAATCCCTACCTCGCCCTGGTGGGCATGGCCGATGTCATCGTCGCCACCGGCGATTCCATGAATATGTGCTCGGAAGCCTGCGCCAACGGCGGCCCCGTCTACATCTTCTGCCCGCCCGGCATGGTCAATGAAAAGCACGCCCGCCTGCACGAACTGTTGATCGAACTGGGCTATGCCCGCCTGCTGGGCGACGACGCCACCCCCTGGACCCATCCTCCCCTCAACGCCGCCCTCGACGTCGCCAAAGAAGTGCGGCGGCGAGGATTGCTGGACTAAAAGGGACTGCGGATGATCCCCGTCACCGGACGCATCCATCTGGATGAAAGCGAACTGGAAGAAGCCTTCATCCGCTCGTCCGGCCCCGGCGGTCAGAACGTCAATAAAGTCGAAACCGCAGTCCAGCTGCGCTTCAACGTCGTCACCTCCCCATCCCTGCCCGAATCGGTGCGCGAAAAAATGCTGCGCCAGATCGGCAACAAGCTGACCCGCGACGGCGTGCTGGTCATCACCGCCCAACGCTTCCGCACCCAGGACGCCAACCGCAAAGACGCCCTGGAGCGCCTGATCGAGCTCATCCGCGCCGCCGCCGTCCCCGACACCATCCGCCGCCCCAGCCGCCCGACCCTCGGTTCTAAAAAGCGCCGCCTGGAGGCCAAAAGCCAACGATCCGAGATCAAAGGACTACGAAGCCGCAAGCCGGGGGATGAATAGGGAAAGCCAGCAGGGCTCAGCCCTGGACCGGCAAGAGTTTCCTCTTTCTCACGCCCCATGCACCAAAGCTTCGGGAGCAGAATGAAAAACCCCGCCGGAGGGGATAACTCCGGCGGGGTGGAAGTCACACGGCTTTGGAGTGACGGGCCTCTCCGGCCTTGAGATATCGGTCAAAGATGGCGCAGGCAGCGCGGACCAGGGGGCGCCCGTCTTCGGTGATGGTGATTTTGCGACCATCACGGACCAGCAGGCCGTCGGCCTGCATGTAAGCCAGGGTTTCCAACGAGGCGTCGAACTGTGAGGCGTCAGCGCCGAACTGGGCGCAGACGGCGTCCACATCCAGGCTGAGGTCGCACATCAGGCGCTCGATGAGGGTGCGGCGCAGGCGGTCATCGTCGTTGACGGCGATGCCGCGAACGGCGGCCAGACGACCGGCGCGAATGGTGTCCTTGTAGGCGTGGATCGAGCCTTCGTTGGCCACATAGCCTTGAGGCAACGACCCGATACCGGAAGCGCCGAAGCCCACCAGAATGGCCGCTTCGTCGGTGGTGTAACCCTGGAAGTTACGATGCAGCTTGTTCTCGGCCAGGGCGATGGCCATGGCGTCATCGGGGCGGGCGAAGTGATCCAGGCCCACCTGCACATAGCCATGCACCTTCACCAGCCGCTGCTGAGCGGTTTCGTACTGACGCCAGCGTTCGGCGATGTCGGGCAGCGAGGCTTCGGGGATCAGGCGCTGATGCTTCTTCATCCACGGCACATGGGCATAGCCGAACAGGGCGATGCGCTTGGGCTGGAAGCCGACGGCCAAATCCATCGTCTCCAGCAGGCTTTCGCAAGTCTGATAAGGCAGGCCGTAGATCAGATCCATATTGATCTCGGGCACGCCATGCTTGCGCAGCCAGTTGATCACCTGGGCGGTGACGTCATAGGGCTGAATGCGGTTGATGGCTTGCTGCACCTGGGGATTGAAGTCCTGCACGCCGATGCTGGCGCGGGTCACTCCGGCGCGGGCCATGGCCCTGACATAGTCTTCGTCGGCGGTGCGAGGGTCCAGCTCGACGGCGATCTCGGCATCGTCCTTCAGCAGGAAATTCTTGCGCAGACGGTCCACCGTGGCGACAAAGTCGTCGGGGCTGAGGATGGTCGGGCTGCCGCCGCCGAAATGCACATGCTGGGCGGCCATGCGGGTAGACAGGCGGTTGGCCACCATGTCGATCTCGCGCCACAAACACTCCATATAGTCGGCCACCGGGGCATATTGGCGGGTGATCTTGGTGTGACAGCCGCAGAACCAGCACATTTCAGCGCAATAGGCGATGTGCAGATAGAGGGACAGTACCGAGTCCTTGGGCAGTTCGGACAGCCATTGGCCGTACTGCTCGGCTCCGACCGTCGGGCCGAAATGGGGCGCGGTGGGGTAAGAGGTGTAGCGGGGAACTCGGAGATCGTATTTAGCCGCAAGGTCGGGGCGCATGGCGTATCCTGTCGTGAAGGCGGCCAGCCTACTCCGCTTTGGGCAACGGTTTCAACAGCTTGGGAAGAAGGGTTATTAGCCGCACTTGCGATAGACGAAGTTTACTTCGTCAGGTGCCGCATTAGCCCGCTTGGTAAAGGTGACCCAGCCGGATTTCTGCATGTCGGTCAGCAGCTTTTTGATGTCGGCGCAATAAGTCGGGCTGAGGGGATAACCCCGATAATGCATGACGATTCGGCCATCGGATTCGCTCAGTTTGTACTCGGCTTCCTTATCGAATTCCCGGATGAACGCGCCCTTGCGGATTTTGGTCTGGGCGGCGAACTGCTTGCCGAAGCGGTTATTGATATCGTCCCACTGGGCTTGGGTGTGGAAGTTCCAGGGATCGCCGTCGCAGCCCTTGGCCCCTTCCCGCAAGCGCAGGCCCTGGCGCACCAGCCGTTCGGCCCCAAGCTCGGCGGCTGTGAAACAGCTTTTAGGCTTTGCCTGGGCCGGCAGAGTCCAGACAAGAGAGAGGGCCAGGATCGAAGCAAGAAGACGGGTCATGCCTCAAGGCTGGGTTTTCCTCGCCCCCCTGTCAAGCCGGGAAAGCACGCCCAAGCCACCTAAAACTCTCAAAGTGGCGATGGAATTCTCTGCAAGATTATCCATAATGCCGACACAACAATTTAAGGGTGTCTTATGCTTCGCCTATTCGCAGGTCGCCTTCTGCTCGCCTTCGCCATGCTGTTGAGCGCCGCTCCGCTGCTGCCGGTTTCCGTGGCCCAGGCCCGATCCAGCGACGACGATCCCGACAAGGCCGAGCGCCGCGCCAATGCCAAGGCGGTGCGCGAAGCCGCCGAAGGGGGCGACGTCAAAGCCCAGGTCCAACTGGGACTGATGCACGCCATGGGCGGCTATGGCGTACGCCATTCCTATAAGGAAGCCGCCAAATGGTGGCAGGAAGCCATGGATCACGGCTCGGTGCGCGGCATCTATTTCATGGGCGAGCTGTACCGCATCGGCAAGGGCGTGGACCAGGATTCGGCCATGGCCGCCAAACTGTACCGCCAAGCCGCCGACAAGGGCGATACCAGCGCCATGACCGCTTTGGGCGAAGCCTATGTCAGCGGCGACGGCCTGACCAAAGACCTCAAGCAGGGATTGAGCTGGCTGAACAAGGCCGCCGACAAGAACGACCCCGCCGCCCTGACCCAGCTGGGCTATATGAACCTGACCGGCCAAGGCCTGCCCCGCGATGCCAAGGCAGGCCTGCAGATGATCCGTAGCGCCGCCGAAATGGGGTACGGCAGAGCCCAATTTATCTACGCCGCCGCTTTGCTGAGCGGCGACGGCGCGGAAAAGAACGAGCAGGACGCCCTGATGTGGGCCTTGCTGGCCGATGATCGGGACGTCAAAGGGGCCGACGATCTGGCCGCCAAGATTTCCACTCATCTCAGCGCCGCCGACCGCGCCGACGCCCAGCGCGCGGCCAAAGCCTGGAGAGCCCGCAAGGGTGGCGGCGACGAAGACAGCGCCGACATCTCCAACAGCAAGGGTGATGATGAAGACGGCGGCAAGTCCGGCAAGAACGGCGCTGCCGATAAATCCTCGGCTTCAGCCAAGGGCGCGGCGGTCAGCGACGGTCCCTTGGACAAGAACCGCATCGTCGCCACCGGTACTGGCTTCTTCGTCAGCAGCGAAGGCCATTTGCTGACCAACCACCATGTTATCAAAGGCTGCGCCCGCCTGGACGCCGGCACCGCCGCCTTAGGCATGTCCCAGGCTCAGCTGGTGGCCGACGATCCGGGCAATGATCTGGCCGTTTTAAAGCTTCCCACCACCCCGAAGGCGGTGGCGTCTTTCCGCTCGGGGCAGGTGCGCCAGGCCGAGGGCGTGATGATCTTCGGCTTCCCCCTCAGCGGCCAGTTGGCCACCGACGGCAACATCACCAGCGGCAATATCACCGCTTTGGCCGGGCTGCGGGACGATTCCCGCTATTACCAGACCTCGGCCCCGTCGCAGCCGGGCAATTCCGGCGGTCCCATGCTGGATATGAGCGGCAATGTGGTGGGCATTCTGTCCATGGGACTGGTGGGTTCGGACGCCCGCGACGTGCCGCAGAACGTCAACTTCGCCATCAAGGGCTCTCTGGCCACCAATTTCCTGGAAAGCCACGGCATCCCCTTTACCACCAACTCCCTGGGCAGCGCCAAATCGCCGCCCGACATCAGCGATCAGGCCAAGGGTTTCACCCTGCTGGTGACCTGCTCGAAATAATTAAAGTGCTGCGGCGGCTATCATGGCCGCCGCAGTCAATAAAACTCTGCTGGACGGCAAGAAAACCTCATCCATGTTCATGCCGCACCTCTTTGTATCTGTGACCCATCCGCAGAGCCACGGCGTCCAGGATCGAATTTATGATTTGCGTCCACATGATATGTCTCCTTTGACACCATGTGACATGTCTTGACCCTGCCGCTCAAACGAGATTACCATCGCGCTCACATGACTTGAGGTTATGAATGAAGCGTGGTCGCCTGCCCCTGACAGCTCTCCGCAGTTTCGAAGTCGCCGGGCGGCATCAAAGCTTCACCCGCGCCGCCGAAGAACTGTTCATTTCCCAGGCCGCCATCAGCCGCCAAATCCGCGAATTGGAAAGCCTGCTGGGCCACGCCCTGTTCGAGCGACGCCATCGCGCGGTGGCGCTGACTCCCGCAGGGCAAAAGCTACTTCAGGTGCTGAGCCAATCCTTCGACAACATCGACGACTGCCTGATTTCGCTGAAGGATGCCCCCTCCATCGGCGTGGTGAAGGTCAGCGTGGAATCCACCTTCGCCGGCGGCTGGCTGATCCAGCGCCTGTCGGCCTTCAACCGCGACTTCCCGGAAATCGACGTGGCGGTGGATGCCGATCCCCGCCTGATCGCCTTTCGCGGCGACCATGCCCAGTTGGCCATCCGCCACAGCGTCACAGCGACCCATTGGCCGCGCACGGAAAGCATCCAACTGGCCAAAGTGGAACTGATCCCGGTGGCCGCGCCGCGTCTGCTGCAGAACGCCGCCCCCATCCGCCAGGCCAGCGACCTGCTGACACAGCCTCTGCTGCATGAGGAAGGCCCGGATTTGTGGAAAGGCTGGTTTGCCGATGCCGGGATTTCCGACGCCATGGTGGAGCGAGGCCCGGTCTATGGCGATGGCGGACTGATCCTGCAGGCGGCCTTGCGGGGCCAGGGCATCGCTCTGATCGATTCCTTCCTGGCCACCGAAGAACTTGCCGAAGGCCGTCTGGTTCGTCTGTTCGACTGCCCGGCCAGTTATGGCGCTTATTTCCTGGTGGCGCGCAGCTTTCCGGGATTATCCGACGCCGCCGCATCCTTCGCCCGCTGGCTGCTTGGCCAGTTCGCCATCGACCCGACGCCCTATTTCCCCTGAAGACCCCGCGCCAGATGCGCAAAGAACGCATTCCTGCCGCTCTCTCCATGAGGGCGCAAGAGGGCCGGCAAAGATTTTACACACTATTCACGTCTTGCCCCTGGTGGCATATTTGTCGTTAACATGCGCCTGCCATTGTATGTTCAGCCGTTATAGCAATAGCGGCTTTAGGCTTTTGGATAGACCCTGCCATCATGTTCCGTTCGCGTCCCCTTTCTCTTCTGCTGGCAATCGTCCTGGGCATGACCCTGGCGTCCAGCCCGGCCATGGCCGGAAAGAAGAAGGCCAAGGGCACCGACCCTCTGCACGGCCATGTCTACGAGCCCGTCACGCCCATCGCCCATCGCCGTCCGATTTTGGAAAATCTGGAAACCGAAGTGATCAGCCCCAAGGCTGCCGCCGGTATCCAAGAGGCTCGGGATACCGAGCCGGGGCCGAAGGTCTACACCATCAACGGCATCAGCACATTGGTGCTGCACCGGCTGTTCGAATAGCCGGCTCGGCGGTTTTTACGCCGTCACGTCTCTACCACATCTCTACCCGTCGCAGGAAACAAGGCCAGCCATCGGAACGTCCCCCAGAACGTCCACCGATAGGACGGATGTCCCCTCCGTTCTCACGGATGGCTTCCATGATTTCCCCTCAAGCAGTTTCCGAGCAATCGGAAACTGCCCACGGTTTTGCCTTCCGCAGCCCTGTCGGGCTCGTTCAAGCGCCATGCGGGCTTCGAGCATTTTCCCACACTGACATTGTCAGGCCGGAAAATAACTCAATGAGTCAGCAGGCTCCGCCCATGGCTGGCCTGGGTCATATTTTCGCTCCAATGGCTGATGGCGCGGCACACTTCCTCGTCCGAAGACTCGGTGGACAGCGCGCCCTCGCGCAGCAGAAGCTCTTTGACCCGGTTGAACATCCACAGTTGGGAACTGATTTCGACGTGGGATTCCAAAGGACGCATGACACCCTCCCGCAGCAGCCGAAAATCTTGAAAAAGCCAGGTCGCATTCAGCCTGGATTGTGAATTTATGTTAGCACTTTTACCCAACCCGGCACCACATATACCGCCCTATTCTTCCGCATAGGATCGCCATGCCGACACCATGCGAAAGCCTCATTACGGCGGCATAGACCATGGACCGATGGATATCCGCCCTGATGGCTCGAAGGTCATGCCCGGAGGCCTTAAGCGCGCCCCTCTTGCCCCGCGCCGCCGCCCAAGGCAGGCTGAGCCAATGACTGAACGCCGCCGCCTGATCGAAGACGCCCTAACCGCCCTTGCCCCCGCCTTGCCGCCCAAGGATCACCGCGAGGTGGTGGAACATGCCCTATGGTCCAAAGGACTGCGCCATGCCGCGCCGAGCAAAGCGGCTTGGCTATCTTTAGTTTCCTATCTGCGCCACTGCTATACGGATTACGACCAGCTTCTATCGGAAGGATATAGTGCTGACGAAGCACGATACTTCTGTGCAGATCAGATTTCAAAAGTATTAGAAAATATAAAATGCCGCATAAAATTGCGCTAAGGAAATTAATCCTTCAAATAGGCTGCCATACAGCTGACATATAACAACACAACCTCATAAGTAAAATCACGTATCTTCAAGTGGGACTTAACCTAAAGATACGAACGAATAACTTCTGCATGAATTGCCCCCTTATTTGGCCTTTGGTAACTTCATATTAACGAAATGAGGGAGCAGCAGCCATGACCAACCTGACGCAGCGTTATTCCGAGATGACCGGCAAGACCCGCACCCTGGAAAGCCACGCCAAGCGCCTGACCAGCGACGCCGCCCGCCTTCGTCAGGCCATCAGCGATATGACTGAAGCTCTGGAGAAATTCTCGGTCGAAGGCCCGACGACGCTTCTGCGGCGCGCTGCCGAAGAGATTCGCATGGGGACGCACCTCATACCTCGCGGGCAATATCAGCAGACTCCTGTGCTGATGGCCGCCGAGTAAAATCGCTCCAGCGGAAGGCCAGAGGACCTGAGCCTCCAATGGGTGCGGTAAGGGCGTCTTCCCCAGGAAGGCGCCCTTTTTTCACATGGCCCAGCAGAACCAACTTCATGGGCGGGATGCCGCGGAAATCGGCATGAAAAAGGGCGCGGATGCCCTTGCGGAACAGCTCACGCGCCCTTGGTCCATTGACCACACAGACTGCCGCCCCAGATCAGGAGCGGCAGTCTTTTATCTTATTCCCACTCAATGGTACCCGGCGGCTTCGAGGTAATGTCGTAGGTGACGCGGTTGATGCCCTTGCATTCGTTGATGATGCGTCCGGCCACACGCCCCAGGAAGTCGTGGGGGAAGGGATAGAAGTCGGCGGTCATGCCGTCGGTAGAGGTCACGGCGCGGATGGCGCAGGCATAGTCATAAGACCGGCTGTCGCCCATCACGCCGACGGTGCGCACCGGCAGCAGCACGGTGAAGGCCTGCCAGATGGCGTCATAGAGCCCGGCATTGCGGATCTCTTCCAGATAGATGGCATCGGCCTTGCGCAGGATATCCAGCTTGTCGCGGGTGATTTCCTGGCCGGGAATGCGAATGGCCAGGCCGGGACCGGGGAAAGGATGACGCCCCACCATGTCGTCGGGCAGCCCCAGTTCGCGGCCCAAAGCGCGCACTTCGTCCTTGAACAGTTCGCGCAGGGGCTCCACCAGCTTCATGTTCATGCGGGCCGGCAGTCCGCCCACATTGTGATGGCTCTTGATGGTGACCGAGGGGCCGCCGATGACGCTGACCGATTCGATGACGTCCGGGTACAAGGTGCCCTGAGCCAGGAAGTCGGCGCCGCCGATCCGCTTGGCCTCTTCCTCGAAGACGTCGATGAAGGTGGCGCCGATGATCTTGCGCTTTTCCTCGGGATCAATCTTGCCGGCCAGCTTGCCCAGGAACAGCTCGGAAGCGTCCTTATGCACCAGATTGATATGGAACTGGTCCTTGAAGACCGCCACCACCTGCTCGGATTCGCCCAGGCGCATCAGGCCGTGATCCACATAAACGCAGGTCAGCTGTTCGCCAATGGCTTCGTGCAGCAAAGCCGCCACCACCGAGCTGTCGACGCCGCCCGACAGACCGCAGATCACCCGGCCCTTGCCGACCTGACGGCGGATGTTCTCGATGGCCTGCGCCTTGAAGGCATGCATGGTCCAGTCGCCCTGGCAGCCCGCCACCCCATGGGTGAAGTTCTTCAAAAGCTGAGCGCCATGGGGGGTGTGCACCACTTCCGGGTGGAACTGCACGCCATAGATTTTCTTCTCGTCATTGGCGATGGCGGCGCAAGGCGCGCCTTCCGAGGTGCCGACCACGCGGAAGCCGGCGGGCAGCTTGGTGACGCGGTCGCCATGGCTCATCCACACCTGTTCGCGCGAGCCCTTGCCCCAGACGCCTTGGAACAGAGCGCAGTCGTCGCTGACATCCAGATAGGCGCGGCCGAATTCCCGGTGATCGCCCGGCTCGACCAATCCGCCCAACTGCTGACACAAAGCCTGCTGGCCGTAGCAGATGCCCAGCAAGGGCACGCCCAGATCGAGAACAGCCTGCGGAATGCGCGGAGATCCCTCTTCCGTCACCGAGGCGGGACCGCCCGACAGGATGATCGCCTTGGGACCATAGGCCGCCAGGCTTTCCGCCGTCACCTTGTTGAAGGGATGAATTTCGCTGTAAACGCCGCTTTCGCGCACGCGGCGCGCAATCAGCTGGGTTACCTGCGAGCCGAAATCGACGATCAGAATACGGTCGGTCACTTGTGCCTCCTGGACGGAAGCTCGGGACTTTACTCAAGGGGAGGATGGTGACGCAACCCCCCTCTCACCCCGGCAGCGTCACCATGACCACTTCATGGCCGCAGGCTTTCAGGAAAAGCCGGAAATCCGTATTGGAAATCGTGGTGGTCGCCTCGTTGGTCAGGGGGTGATAGTTCAGCAAAGGCTGAGACATCATCCAGGAATCCAGCACCACCGTCACCAGATGGCCGGGATCGTTGACCAGAGCGAACGGCGTCACCGAACCGGGCTGAATGCCCAGCACCCGCTCCAGACGCTCCGCCGAGCCGAACGACAGCCGGGCCGAGCCGATGGCGTCGGGAAGCTTTTTCAGGTCGATGCGCTGTTCCGCCGGAACCACCAGCAGCCACATCTTCCCCTTGGCGTCCTTCAGGAACAGATTTTTGCAATGCACGCCGGGGATATCGCCCCACACCTCGTTGCCCTGCTCGACCGTGAAGGCCGCCGGATGGCGGGTGGTGGTGCAAGACAGTCCAAGTTCCGCCAGATAGGCTAACAGGCGCTCAGGCGTGAGCGGAATTTGCAACTGGCCGTTCATATTTTTCCTCTCCGGCGCAGACCAGGCCGCGCCCATATACCTCCGTCACAAACCAGAAACACAGCTTGTTCCAAAAGGTTTACAACTATAGGACAAGAAGGGCATCATCGTTACGAGAAATTCCGATGACGGGGACGCGGCTTGTTATGAAGGCACCGAAAAGCTTTTTCATCGTCGATGACGATCCCTCCGCCATCAGCATCCTGACCATGCTGCTGCAGGAAGGCGGACACGAGGTAAGAAGCGCCACCTCCAGCACCCTGGCTTTGCAGGAAATTCTGGAAAGCCAGCCCGACTGCGTGCTGGTGGACCTGATCATGCCCGAGATCGACGGCTTCGACCTGATCCGCCAGCTGCGCGAACGCCCCGAGCTGCGCCAGATACGCATCGTGGTGGTCAGCGCCAAGCCCTATGAAGCCGACCGCCGCAAAGCCCGCGAGGTGGGCGCCGACGGCTATATCGTCAAACCGATCCGCCCCGAAAGCTTCCTGGGCGATCTTTACGACCTGCTGGCCGACCGCGCCGAGCTGCGTTATTGGGGCGTGCGCGGCACTCTGCCGGTTCCCGGCCCCAAGACCCTGCGCTATGGCGGCAACACCTCGTGCATCTCGCTGGAATTCGGCAATGACGGGCTGTTCATCTTCGACGCCGGATCGGGCATCAAGGAGCTGTCGAATTTCCTGCTGGCCCGCGGCGGACGCCACACCGGGCGTATCTTTATCTCGCACCCTCACTGGGACCATATCAACGGCCTGCCGTTTTTCGTGCCCCTTTATATGCAGGGAAACGAGTTTGTCATTCATGGCGCGTCCCAGGGCGGCCACGGAATGCGCGATTTGATCAGCGCCCAGATGGAGGCTCCTTATTTCCCCGTCACCGTGCGGGAATTCGGCGGCAACGTCTATTTCAACACCCTGCGCGAGGAAAAGGTCCGGCTCGACGGCGTGGCGGTGCAGACCATGCTGCTGCGCCATCCCGGCAATTGCCTGGGCTATCGGGTGGAATTGCGCGGTGGCAGCTTCTGCTATCTGACCGACAATGAAATCTATGCCCCCGACCAACCGGAATTCGACGCCTTCCAGGAACAGCGTTTGATCAGCTTTTTGACCAATGCCGATCTGGTGGTGGCCGACTGCACCTATGACGACGCCACCTATCCGAAAAAGATTCACTGGGGCCATTCATCGGTCAGCCGGGTAGCCGAAATCGCCCATCGCGCCGGGGTGAAGGAACTGCACATCTTCCATCACGACCCCGACCAGACCGACGAAGACATCGACCGCAAGCTAGAAGAAGCCGCCGCCGTGCTGGCCCGCTTGGGCTCGAAGACCAAGGTGGTGGCTCCGGCAGAGGGACAACTGTACCAACTGCTGCACCACGAGGTGATCCACCCCGATCAGGTGCCGACCATCAACCCTTGACGGTCAGCGCCTTTTCCACGGCCGAGACGAACACCCGCAGTTTGGGAAGAACTTGGCGCGCCGTCGGATAGACGGCCCAGATGGACAGGTCGGCGGGCGCGACTCCGGGAAAATCCAGGGCGATTAATTTGCCCTGCCGCAGTTCGTCGGCCACATTCCAGCCGGCGATCAGGCCGATGCCCGCCCCGTTCAGGCAGGCACCATGCACGCCCTCGATGCTGCTGGCGGTGAAACGCCCGGAAATCCGCACCCGGCGTTCCTGACCATCTACCAGGAACGGCCAATGAGTCACCCCGGTCAGGGCCAGACAATCATGGTCGGCCAAATCCTCTAGACAGCTTGGAGACCCCCGTTCCCGCAGATAGCCGGGCGCGGCGCATAACAGACGCGGACTGCCCGACAGGCGATGGGCGATCAGGCTGTTGTCGCGCAGCTTGGCGATGCGGATCGCCAGATCGACGCCGCTGGAAACGATGTCCACAACACGATCAGTCAAGTCCAGGTCAATGCGCAGTTGAGGATTGTCCCGCAGCAAGTCTGGGATCAGCGGCAGAATGAGCTTTTGCCCAAAGGCCACCGGAGCCGACACCCGCAACAGGCCGGATGCGCCGCCGGTGCTGGCCCGCAGCACCGCCCGCCCCGCCGCTTCGCCCTCGATCAGGGCTTCGGCGAAGGGTAAAAAGGCTTCGCCTTCCGCGGTCAGAGACAATGAGCGCGTGGTGCGCTGCATCAGCCGCACGCCCAGATCCTGCTCCAAGGCCGACAGGCGGCGGGTGGCGATCATGGGCGTGATTCCCAAACGTCGGGCGGCGGCGGACAAACTGCCCGCCGACACCGCATGAACGAGAACCGCAACAGCATCCGTATCCATTATATCGCCTTCCGATATACCGACTTACCAAACTCAACGGATACAGCAATTATCGTTAAAATGATAGTTCTGAACCATTCCGATATTCCTGCAAAAGGCAGTCGCCATGAGCCAGATCCAAACCGCCGCCATCGCCACAGAGTCACCTTCGACCTTGGGCCGAGGCCTGACGTTCATCATGGCGATCGCCTGCGGCATCGCCGTCGCCAACATCTATTACAACCAACCCATGCTGGGGATTATCGAGCGGGACTTCCCATCCTCGTCCCTGACCGGAATGATCCCCACGGCGACTCAGCTGGGCTATGCCCTGGGCCTGTTCCTGCTGGTGCCGCTGGGAGATTTGCTGAACCGGCGGCAGTTGATCGTCGTGCAGTTCTCGCTATTGGGCGCGGCCCTGGCGGCGGCGGCCCTGGCCCCGACGGCGGGATGGCTGGTGGCGGCATCCCTGCTGGTGGGAGCCGGCTCCACGGTCGCCCAACAGATCGTCCCCTTCGCCGCCTCCCTTGCCAGCCCTGAAAAGCGGGGCGCCACCATCGGCACGGTGATGGCCGGGCTGCTCTGCGGCATTCTGTTCAGCCGCACCCTGGCCGGGTTCGTCGCCACCCATTCCGGCTGGCGGGAAATGTTCTGGCTGGGCGTGCCCTTGGCCCTGGCCGCAGCCTTCACCATGGCTCTGACCCTGCCCCGCAGCCACACCGCCTCGACCATCCGCTATGGGGCCGCCTTGAAGTCGCTGGCTCAGCTTTGGATGAGTGAACCGGCCTTGCGCAGCGCCACCTTCATCCAAGCCGGGCTGTTCGCTTCGTTCACCGCCTTCTGGACCATCCTGGCCCTGCATCTTCAGGCTTTTCAGTTGGGCGCCGATGTGGCCGGACTGTTCGGCGTGGTCGGTGCCGTCGGCGTGGTTGCCGCCCCTCTGGCCGGGCGTCTGGCCGACCGCAAAGGGCCGCAGATGGTCATTGCCCTGGGGGCCGTGCTGACCTTGGCGTCCTGGGCCATCTTTGGATGGTGGGGCAGCCTGATCGGCCTGGTGGCCGGTGTCATCCTGTTGGACTTCGGCGTGCAAAGCGCCCTGGTGTCGAACCAACACATCATCTATGCCCTGCGCCCGGAAGCCCGCAGCCGGTTGAACACCGTCTTCATGACCGGCATGTTTCTGGGCGGCTCGTTCGGTTCGGCCGGAGCCACGGCGGCCTGGGCCTGGGGCGGCTGGAACGCCGTCAGCCTTTTCGGCGCGGGGCTCGGCCTGATCGTCCTGATCTTTCGGATGGCGGGGGCTCGGGTGAAGGCCTGAGCACCTCTTCGCGCCACTGGCCGGGGACCAACCCTTCCAGGGTCCAGGGACCGATCGACCAGCGAATAAGTCTTAATGTGGGAAACCCGACCGCCGCCGTCATCCTCCGCACCTGGCGATTGCGCCCCTCACGCAGGGTTAGAGCAATCCACGAGGTGGGGATGGCGGCGCGGAAGCGGACCGGCGGATCGCGTGGCCACAGATTTTCCGGCTCATCCATGCGCCGCACCTCGGCGGGCAGGGTCGGGCCGTCCTTCAAGGTGACGCCCCGGCGCAGGGCCGCCAACGCCTCCTCGGTCGGAACGCCTTCAACCTGCACCCAATAGACCTTGGGCATCTTGTGCTTGGGCTGGCTGAGTTGGGCGACCAAAGCGCCATCGTCGGTCAGCACCACCAGCCCTTCCGAATCCCGATCCAGCCGTCCCGCCGGATAGACCTTGGGCACCGGCACATAGTCGGCCAGGGTCGCCCGTCCGGCTTCCCGGTCGGTGAACTGGCACAACACATCATAAGGCTTGTTGACGAGGACGAGACGCGACATGGTGCGCCTAACATCCATTGCCGCCAGCCCGCTGGCAAGTCCCTGAGTGAGTTCCATGCCCAAACCGCCGTCCAGCCGCCCGACTCTCAGCCTGAAGCCCGCCGCTCCCGCCGGAGAAACCGCAGCGCCCCAGCGCCCCCGCGATCAGTCGGACCTGATCCGCGTCGCCGGGATGCCCGCCGTCCAGGCCTTGTTCGCCCAGCGGGGCCGGGACGTCGAGCGGCTGTTCTATGAAGAGCGTTTCAAGAACGAGGTGGGCGGCTTCTGTAAATTCCTGGCGACCCGGCGCAAGCCCTATCGCATGGTGGGCACCGACGAGTTGACCAAGGTCGCCGGCACGCCCCATCATGGCGGCATCGTCGCCGTCGCCCGTCCGCGCCCCATGGAGGTTTTCACCCCGGCCCTGGCCCGCGACTGGGCCAAGGCGGGCAAGCCGCTGCTGCTGCTGGACGGCGTCGGAAACCCCCATAATCTGGGAGCCATCATCCGCAGCATGGCCTTTTTTGGCCTGGAACATCTGGTGGTGTCGGAGCACCCCGCCCAGGCTGGGCTGTCGGAATCCGCCCACCGGGTGGCCGAGGGTGGCTTGGATTGGGTCAGCACCCATCGCGGTCCCTTCCCCCAAACCTTGGCCGATCTGGCCGCCGCCGGATACCGGGTAGTGGGCACCGCTTTGGAAGGGGCTCAGCCTTTGGCCGACCTGCCCCGCGACAAGCCCCTGGCCATTGTCCTGGGCAACGAGGAAGTGGGCATTCCCGCCGCCAGCCTGCAAGCCTGCACCAGCATCGTCAAGCTGCCGGGCTCGGGCCATGTGCAAAGCCTGAATGTGGCGGCCACCGCCGCCATTCTCATTTGGGAATTGGCAAAGTAGCCAGATCGGCGGCAATGCGTTCCACCATTTCCGCCCAATCGCCCGCGCTTTGCTGGCGGTAAAGCCGCAGCAAGCCCGGATACCACGGACTGTCGGCGCGATCGCGCCCCCAGCGCCAGTCCTGCCCCCGCTTGGGCAGCATCAGCCAGCAAGGCTTGCCCAAGGCTCCGGCCAGATGCGCCACCGCCGTATCGACGCAGATCACCAGATCCAACCCCATGATCAGCGAGGCCATGGCGGCGAAGTCCTCGACTGCGGCCCCCAAGGGCAGCAAGGGCTGGTCGGCGGGCGGGTGGGCCGCTTCATCCTCGGCCGAGCCCTTTTGCAGACTGACGAAGGTGACGTTCGGCACATCCCACAAGGGACGCAGCAGCGCCAGACCGGGCAGCGAGCGGAAGCGGTCATTGTCGAAATTGGTGCTGCCTTTCCAGGCCAGCCCGACCTTGAAGCCCGGCGGCAAAACCGCAGGCTCGGCCCGCAAATAAGGGCCTGCGGCGGGCAGGGTTCCGGTCAACCCCGGCAGACTGAGCAGCAAGGCCCAACAATCGTGGGTCGGCATTTTCACCAGCGAACCATCCAGGGGATAGACCGCGTCTACTCCCTCCAGGCTTTGCAGCAGGCCGACCAGCGGGCCATAGCAGCAAAAGCTGACCCGCGACGCTCCCAATCGTTTCAGCTCGGCCAGATAGCGGCAGAACTGCACGACATCGCCATTGCCCTGTTCGACCCACACCAGAATGGCCTTGCCCGCCAGCGGCTCGCCCCGCCAGGCCGGCCAGGGAAAGGGCGGCAGACCGCCGCGCAGAACCTTTTGCTTGCGCGACGGATCAAGCCGGACCTCGTAGAGGGGCCAGCCTTCCGCGTAGCGTTCCTGAGACAGCAGCAGCAATCCCAGATTCAGCAGAATGTCGGGATCATCGGGCCGCTGCTCCAGGGCTTTGCGCAACACCACTTCGGCTTCGACGGGACGATCCGTCTCCATCAGCAGCAGGCCCAGGGTGCCCAGCGCCTCGCCGTAACGGGGATTGATCGACAGCGCCAGACACAAAGGCTCTTCCGCTTCGGCCAGACGATCACAGCGATAAAGCAGCTTGCCCAGCAGATAAAGGGCATCGGCCCAGTCGGGACGCCGGGCCAGGATGCGCCGCAATTCCGGCTCGGCTTCGGCGGCGCGGCCCAGTTCGATCAGGGCGCGCACCCGGCCCAAAGCCGCCTCGATAAAATCCGGCTTGGCTTTCAGGGCCGCCTTGAACTGGTCCAGCGCCTCGTCGTAACGCTGAGCCTCCAGCAGCAGGATGCCCAGATTGTTGCGGGCATGGAACAGCTTGGGCGACAGGCGCAAAGCCTCGCGCAGATGGGCTTCCGCTTCACCATGGCGGCCCGACTGGATCAGGGCCGGGGCGATGTCGCAGCGAAAATCCGGGCGCTTGGGCTCGGCGGCGATGGCCTGGGCTATCAGCCCGATGGCCAAATCAAGCCGCCCTTGCTGGGCATGGGCGACGCCCAGCAGATGCAAGGCATCGGGTTGGCCCGGCTGCGCGGTCAGCACTTGCTGGTAAAGACTGGCGGCTTCAGCCAGCCGTCCGGCCTGATGAGCCTGTCGTCCCAGCTGAAGAAGCGGCGATGCGGGAGCCCCCGAAGGCGTCTTGCGGTTCATGCCGAACCATAGCAAGCCGCCCCCGACGCCGTCGCGCAAATCTTTGAAACAATGGGTTTCAAAGCCCTCCGCCCAGACGAATGAAATAAACCAGATCCAATGCCGTATCCGGGGCTTGCAGAATGCTCAGCACGGCATGGGCCTGACCGCGATGGTGAGTCTGGTGGTTGAAGACATGGAACAGAGTCCCGGCAAACGGCGTCTCGGTCTGATCGCCTTTGCTGGTGCGGTAGGACAGGCTGCCGGCCAGCTGTTTTTCATTCAGTCCTTGGGTAAAGGCGATCAGCTCCCCGTCCAACGTTTCGCGGGCGGAACGGAACTCGGCCAGCCCGCGATGCAGCACGCTGTCCAGGGTCAAGGGCGGCGGCGGCGCGGCCTTGAAACGGGCCAGCCACATAGTGTCGCCCACCAGCAAATGGTTCAAGGTGCCCAGGAACGAACGGAAAAAGACACCTTTGTCCGCCCACAACGCCTCTTCCGGCAGAGTGGCGGCGGCCGCCAAAAGCTGCCGGTTGGCCCACTGATTATAGCGGGCCATCAATTGAAAATGCGCGATCATGCTGCCCCCAGCCGATAAATGTTACGATTTACCAATGAGTTTGACGAGACTCGCGCCCCGCCACAACTGCATTCGCAGAATCACCCAACCTTCCCAGCGAAAGCGGCAAAGGCCTCCAACTGGCTGGCGATGAATTTGCGGGTTCCCTCTTCGACCAGCCGGCCCTTGGCCTCGTCCACCTTGGTCTGAGCGGCGCCCACCATCACTTCCGGCTTATTCAGCACCAAAGCGTCGAGGAAGACCAGAATCTGGCGCAGATGATACTGGGCGCGCACACCGCCCATCACCCCCATGGAGGCCGACTGGATGGCCAGCGGCTTGCCGGCCAGAGGCTGGGGCGACAAGCGCGACAGCCAGTCGATGGCGTTCTTCAGCACGCCGGGAACCGAGTAGTTATATTCCGGGGTGACAATGATCACCCCATCGGCGGCCTGGATCGCAGCGGCCAGAGCCAGCACGTCCGGCGGGAAGCCCTTGTTTTGCAGGTCGGCATCGTACAACGGAATGCCGGCAATCGACGGAGCCGCCGTGATGATCACCCCGGCCGGGGCCAATTCGGGCAAAGTGTCGGCGATCATGCGGTTATAGGAGCCCTGACGCAGACTGCCCACCAAGGTCACGAAGCGCAAAGTCATCTTGGTTCCCTTCTCTCTGAAAAGCTCTGCCCGGCATATGGGTGCGCCGGTCCCTCTCCGCCACTCCCCTTGCACTGATCGCGCGGACGGTGTAGCCATCGACCCATGATGATATGGGGTAAAGTGATCGGCGTCATGGCCGGCTTCGCGCTGGGGCATGGCTATCTGGGCGCGCTGGCCGGGCTGTTGATCGGCCATTGGGTCGATCTGAAGTTCGCCAAGCGATCGGGCGAGCGCCCCGGCATGGCCGATGCGCTGCGCAAGGCCGCCGAGCGACAGGCCATCTTCTCGACCTCCATCGTCGCTCTGGCCGCCAAGCTGGCCAAGTCGGACGGCGCGGTGTCGGTGGAAGAGGTTCAGGCCTTCAAGGCCATCTTCACCATTCCACCGTCTCAGATGTCGGCCATCGCCGATCTGTGGGACGAGGCCAAGGCCGACCCCGCCGGCTATGAACCCTATGCCCGCCGCCTGGCCGGAGCCTTTGCCGATTCGCCGTTCCTGCTGGCCGAAGTGCTGTCGGCGCTGAACCGCATCGCCCTGGCCGACGGCGTCTTGCATCCCGCCGAGGAAGAGTTCCTGCGCCGGGTCTCGGAAATTTTCGGGCTGGCCGGGCAAAGCTTCCATCACAATGCGGCGGA